>C688J18823_10002054_pt1 | contig 12573 bp, 11 predicted proteins | sample HopSoiMetagenom1_FD_18823 | JGI IMG/M metagenome (IMG submission 18823)
CCGGCGAGCCTTGGATCGGCTTGAAGCGGCGCTGTGCCATCCATGGCGCCCGGATACCGAACTGGGTCGAGCCGCCGCTGCCGTTCGCGACGGCCTTGATCATCGCATCGATATCGACGCCGGCTTTCAGACCCAGCGCCATTGCTTCCGCAGCCGCGGCAATGTTGATCGCGACCAGCATGTTATTGATCAGCTTGACTTTGCTCGCCCCGCCGAATGGCCCGAAGTAGATGCACAGGTCGGCAAAGCCTTTGACGATGGGCTCGATCTTTTTCGCCGCTTCCGCGTCGCCGCCCAGATAGATCACGGCCTTGCGCGCCGCCACCATGCCCGGCGTGCCGCTCACTTCGCCATCGAGATAGACCGCGCCCTTTTTGGCGAGCGTCGCGACATGCTTCTGCTTGTCTGGAATCGGATGGGAACCCAGCTCGACAATGATCTGGCCTGGCCGGGCCGAGTGGATGAGCCCGTTTGCGCCGTTCACCACCTCGTCCATCGCTTCGGCGGTCGGGACGCAGGAGAACACCACATCGCACCGCTGGCCGATCTCGGCCGGCGACTGCGCCGGCGTGCCGCCTGCTTTCTCGAAGTCGGCCAATGAACCACGCCGATAGCCCAGCACCCTGTATCCGCTCTTGAGCAGATTTTCGCAGACCGGCAGGCCGATCTTCCCGACGCCGATGAAGCCTACGGTTTCCATCCCTGCTCCAAATTTGTGCGGTTGCCGCCGGTCACGCGATGTCGAGCGACTGGTCGGAGAAATTCACCTTCACGCCGAACGAGCCTTCCATCAAGGTCCACTCCCGCACCTCGAAGTTGCGGAGCTTGTTGATCACAAACGGATCGGCGGATGCGATCGACCGTGCCTCCTCCGCGCTTGCGGCGCGGAGGATGGTCAGCCCATCGCCAGCCGGCGCGCCGGGCGGCACGGACAATGGGCCCGAGGCGAACAGCACGCCGGTCTTTTCCAGCCCGATCATGTATTCGAGATGCTGCGGCAGAATGGCGCCGATCTGGTCAGCGGTGGCCGCGCCCTTGGACAGGATCACATAGAGCTTCTTGCGCAGCATCCGCTGCGTGAGCTGCCGGATCCGCTCTTCTCCCGACGCTGCCACGACGCGCGACCCACCGCTTCGACGCAATCCAGTGGCCCAATGGCCGACCTCGGCAAGCCTATGCGGCCGGCTGTAAATGGGCAACAGCCCGTGGCGCGGCGTTACGACCATGGCGCGTCGCCGCCACCGCGTTGGGATGCCGCAACGCGTGCAACCGACATTAAGGCTCGGAAAACCATTCTGGCCCTATATGTCGGCGACCTTACCCGACCAAGGTTCGCCCCATCGATGACGTTGCCGCCCGTCGCCCCGGAATTGGCTGCCCGGCTCGCCAACTATATGATCGACGACCGGGCGCGCGGCGTGCTGCAGGAGATTGCGCCGCTGCTGGAGCCTCATCTGGGCACGGCGATCGACGAGGTGATCGCTGGGGCGGCGCGACTACAGCAGGTGGCCGAGGTCTACAAGAAACACGCCGGCGAATTTCGGCGGATCGAGATCGAGCAGTTCCAGGAGATGCTCAAGGCGAACTTCGGTTCGCATTACGTGAACTGCTGCCGCAACACCATCGACCGGGAGGCAGCCCTCGGCTTTGAAGGTCGCGCGCGCATGAATGCCTCTGCCGCGGTGCTGCGGACGGCGGTAGCCGTGCTGCGGCGCAAGTATCGTTTCTCTCCGGCCAAGCTCGCCGATCGGATCGGCGTGTTGTCGCAGGCGGCTTTCTTCGATCTTGCCACAACGTCGACGTTCTATCTGCAGCGCGTGCGCGACGCCGCGTCGGCCCGGCGGCAGGTGATCGATTCCGCGATCGGCGAGTTTGACGGCGCGATCGGCGGCGTGATCGACGCGCTGAAAGAAGCCACCGGTTCTCTCACCACGACATCGTTCACCGTGCAGAAGGTCACCGAGGATACGCTGCGGCGGATGGCGTCGGCGTCCGCAGCTTCGGCGGAAACCAGCCAGAGCGTAGACCTCACGGTGGCCGCCACCGAAGAGCTGTCGAGCTCGATCGAGGAGATCGGCCAACAGGCCGCGCGCGGCATGGAGATGGCGCGCTCCGCCGTCGCCGACACCGAGCGCACCAACCAGACCATGCGCTCGCTCGACGAAGCGGCTGAGCGCATCGGTTCGGTGGTCGGGCTCATTTCCAAGATTGCCGCGCAGACCAATTTGTTGGCGCTGAATGCGACGATTGAAGCTGCGCGCGCCGGTGAGGCCGGCAAGGGGTTCGCGGTGGTTGCCGCCGAGGTCAAAGCGCTTGCCAATCAGACCTCGCGAGCCACCGAGGAAATCTCCCAGCAGGTCGCCGCGATCCAGGAGGCGACCAAGGGCGCCGTTCACGAGATCGGATCGATCGGCCGCAGCATTCACGAATTGACGTCGGTTTCGACCTCGATCGCTGCCGCAGTCGACGAGCAGGGCGCCACCACGCGCGAGATCGCAAACAGCATCCAGACGGCGGCCGGCAACACCGCGCGCGCGTCCGAGGAGATCAAATCGGTCGAACAGGCGGCCAGCCAGTCGGCTGCCGCGATCGGGGAGATTGGCGGCTGGACCGAGCGGCTTTCGGCGCGCGCCCAAGACCTCGAGACCAAGGTCGCGAGCTTCTTCAACCGCGTGCGGGCGGCATAGCCGATACGCGACCCGGCGCAGGCTTCTCGGCGCGTCCCTCCCACCGTCGCTGCCGCAGTCCTGAGCACGTCGGCATGACGGCGATTGCGTCACCGGCGCGGACACAGCTGTTCGGGACGTCCGCTGCCGCAATGCGGCAGCACGCAAAAGGGGATTTGACGAGGGGTGCGCCCTATGGTCTTTTTCGGGCGCATTTGCCGCGTCCGCAAGCGTGCTCCGTCCGGTTCAAACCGGTGCCCGTATGGATGGCCGGCCGAACCTGGAAGCTCAGCACCCATGGCCCCGAAGTCTAGTCCCGCCGCCAAAGACCCCGATGTCCACAAGGTCGAGCGGCTTTCCACCCCGTACAGCACCAACGCGCCAGCGTTCGGCAGCGACGTCGTCGCCGAGACGCTGAGCGCGCTCGACATTCCCTATATCGCGCTCAATCCTGGCGCGAGCTACCGGGGCCTGCACGACTCCATCGTCAACTTCCTCGGCAACGAGCAGCCGCAGATGATCCTCTGCCTGCATGAGGAGGCGGCGGTCGCGATCGCGCACGGCTACGCCAAGGTCACCGGCAAGGCGATGGGTGCCGCCGTGCATTCCAACGTCGGCCTGTTCCACGCCACCATGGCGATCTTCAACGCCTGGTGCGACCGCATGCCGATCCTCATTCTCGGCGCCACCGGTCCGGTCGATGCCATGAAGCGCCGGCCCTGGATCGACTGGATCCACACCGCCGCCGACCAGGGCGCCATCATCCGCAACTTCACCAAGTGGGACGACCAGCCGGCCTCGGCCGGTGCGGCCCGCGAATCGGTGCTGCGCGCCTACTGGATGTCGAACACCGCGCCGTGCGGGCCGACCTACATCAACCTCGACGCCGAGGTGCAGGAGGGCAAGCTTCCGGCGCCGCTGCCGCCGATCGACGCCAGGCGCTACATGCCGCCGGTGGTGCAGGGCCCGTCGTCCGATCTGGTCAAGAAAGCCGCCGACCTGCTGCTCGGCGCCAAGAAGCCCCTGATCCTCGCCGGCCGCATGTCACGCAAGGTCGAGGACTGGAAGCGCCGCATCGAGCTCGCCGAGGCGATCGACGCGCGCGTCGCCTCCAACCTCAAGATCGGCGCGGCGTTCCCGACCGATCATCCGCTGCACATCGGCTATCCGGCGACGTTCGCCACCGACGATCTGATCAACGCGGTGAAGGATGCCGATGTGATCCTCAGCCTCGACTGGGTCGACCTCGGCGGCACTTTCAAGGCGATCGGCGGCGTCCCGTCGGCGACCGTGATCCAGGTTTCACTCGATCAGAACCTGCACAACGGCTGGAGCATGGATTACGAGGCGCTCCCGGCGGTCGACCTGTTCATTCCGGCCGAGGCCGACGCAACCGTCGCGGCGCTGGTCGCCGAAGTTTCCGGCAAGGCCAAGCCGAAGAAGCCGCATCTTGTCCGGGAGCATCCGCTGAAGCCGAAGCCCGCGCCCGACAGCGAGATGGCAGCGGCCGACATGGCGAACGTTCTCCGTCATGTGATCGGTGACCGCACCAGCTGCCTGACCCACGTCTCACTGTCCTGGCATGGCGAATTCTGGCCGTTCCGCCACCCGCTTGACTATGTCGGCTCTGACGGCGGCGGCGGCGTCGGCGGCGGACCGGGCATCTCGGTCGGCGCGGCGCTGGCGCTCAAAGGCAGCGGCCGCCTGCCGATCGCGGTCTGCGGTGACGGCGACTTCATGATGGGCAACACCGCGGTCTGGACTGCGGCGCACTACCGCATTCCGATCCTGTTCGTGGTGGCGAACAATCGTTCGTTTTACAACGACGAGGTTCACCAGGAGCGTGTCGCCGTCGCCCGCAACCGACCGGTCGAAAACAAGTGGATCGGTCAACGCATCGCCGATCCGGACATCGACATCGGAATGGTCGCGCGCGGGCAGGGCGCCAAGGGCTTCGGGCCTTGTCGCACCGCCGGCGAGCTGGAGAAGGCGCTCAAGGAAGCGGTCGCGGTGGTCGAGGCCGGCGGCGTCGCCGTGGTCGACGCCCGCATCCTCGGCGGTTACAGCCCGGCAACTGCTGCGGCGATGGCCCGCGGCAAGGCCGATCGCGGCACCTGACGACAACCGGCGGTGAGCGTCACCATGCCTGCCGCCGATCCCATTCTGGTTGTCGAGAACATCGTCAAGCGTTTCGAAACGCAGGACGGTGTTCTCACCGCCGTCGACGACGTGTCGTTCAACGTCGTGCCCGGCGAATTCCTCTCCGTCATCGGCCCATCCGGCTGCGGCAAGTCCACGCTGTTCAACGTGATCGGCGGATTGATGGGGGACTACGACGGCCGCGTCACGGTCGGCGGCGAGACGGTCCGCGGGCCGCACGCTTCGATCGGAATGATCTTCCAGGAGGAGTCCACCTTCCCCTGGCGCAACGTGATCGACAACGTGGCGTTTCCGCTCGAGATCGCCGGCATGGGCAGGGCCGAGCGGATCGAGCGGGGCCGTCACTTCATCAATCTGGTCGGCCTGAACGGCTTCGAGCGGCGCTATCCCGCCGAGCTCTCCGGCGGCATGCGCCAGCGGGTGTCGATGGCGCGCACGCTCGCCTCCGAGCCGAAAATCCTCCTGATGGACGAGCCGTTCGCGGCGCTGGATGAGCAGACCAGGCTTCTGCTGGGCGACAAGGTTTTGCAGATCCAGCAAGACCTCAAGCAGACAACCCTGCTGATCACCCACAACCTCACCGAGGCGGTGCAGCTCTCCGACCGCATCCTGGTGATGACGTACCGGCCCGGCAAGCTGAAGCGCCTCGTCGAGATCAAGCTGCCGCGCCCGCGCACCTCGGAGATCGTCAGCAGCGACGATTTCGGCCGCTATGTCGCGCAAATCTGGAGCGACCTTCGCGAAGAAGCGACCAAAGGCCTCAAGGACGATGAGGCGCGGCGCGGCGGCGAGAAAAGCTCGTGAGCGCCGGGGCGACGATTCGGCGCGAGGGCGTCCCGGTCGTGTTCGGGGTGGCTTGCCTGCTGGCGCTCATCGCGCTGATCGAGGTGCTGATCCGGATCGGCATGATCAATCCGTTCATCGTGCCGAAGCCGACCGACATCGTGATGAGCTTCGAGCGCATCATCATGGAAGAGAACATCCTGCCGCGGTTTTTCCTGACCTGCGGCGAGGCGCTGATGGCAAGCCTGATGCTGAGCGTCGCCGGCATTTCGATCGGCGTTCTGCTGCACAAAAGCCGCATCGTCCGCCTCGCCACCGAGACCTGGGTGGCGGCGGTGGCGTCGGCGCCGCTCGTCTTGATGTATCCCTTGTTCCTGGTGATTTTCGGCCGCAGCGCCTGGACCATCATCATGATCGCCTTCGTCTCGGCGCTGCCGCCGGTGATCCTGAAGACGTTGGAAGGGCTGTCCGGCACGCGGCCGGTGCTGATCAATGTCGGGCGAAGCTTCAAGCTCACGCCTTCGCAGCTCTACTGGAAAATCCTGTTTCCCTCCGCGCTGCCGACCATCTTCGTCGGCGTGCGGCTCGGCATGATCTTCGCGCTGATCAACATCGTCGGCGTCGAATTCCTCATCAACTTCGGCGGCCTCGGCCAGCTCGTCAACGAGCTCGCCGAGCGCTACGATCTGCCCGGGACCTACGCGGCGATCTGCTTCGTGATCCTGGTCAGCGTGTTGTTCTTCATCAGCACCGAACGGATTGAACGATGGCTCAGACCGGGCACCTGACGCGAGCACCTGCGGCGGCCGGCGAGCCGTGGCTCGGCCCGGTGACGCGGCTCCGCATCATTATTCTCGTCGCCATTATCGGGACCTGGGAACTGGTGGCGGCGTCCGGCTGGCTGCTGCGCGACGTGGTGCCGTCGATCCTCACCATCGGACGGGCGCTGGCCGAGTTGCTCGGCCATCCTGACCTGAAGGTGACGCTGGCGGGTCACGTGCTGTGGATGCCGGCGTTCTATTGGCACCTCTATGTCACCATCTCGGAGGTGGCGACCGCGCTCGTGATCGGCGGCACCACCGGCCTCGCCGTCGGCCTGTTGCTCGGCGCCAATCCCTTTCTGGCCAAGGCGTTTGAGCGCTTTCTCTATTATCTCGGGCCAACGCCCAAGATCGTGTTCTTCCCGGTCATGATCATGTGGTTCGGGGTCGGCCCGGAATCCAAGATCGCCATGGGCACGCTATCGTGCTTCTTTCCGATCGTGCTCAGCGCCGCGGCCGGCATGCGCCAGATCGAGGGCGTGCTGATCCGGGTTGGCCGAAGCTTCCGCCTCAACACTTGGCAGATGGTCACCAAGATCTATCTGCCGGCGATGCGCGAGCCGATCGTCAACGGTGTCCGGCTCGGCATGGGTGTCGCCATGATCGGCACGCTGCTTGCTGAAACCAAGCTCTCGAACAAGGGCGTCGGCTTCATGATCATCGACGCCTACAACACCTTCGATATGCCACGCATGTATGCGGTGCTGTTGACCTTGTTCGTGATCGCCATCGGCGCCAACACCCTGGTCGGCCGCGCCAGCCGGCGTTGATTTCTTCCGGCGCCGCGGCTCGCGAAAAACCGATGGCCGCCATCTTTCGATGGCGGCCATTGTTGTTTTTCACACCAACGGAGGGAGCCCTACCAAATTTTGTTGCGTTCCGGCGTCTGATAGGCGCTGCGCAGCTGCCACGACGGCATGCCGTACGAATCCCGGGTCGTATAGGCCGGGCTGGCCGGATAGCTGGGTTCTCTGCTGCGCCCGCTGCCCGTGGTGGTCGGCGTCGCGGCGGATGACATTACCGGCTTGCTGCTGGAGTTGTAGTTTCGCGCGATCGGAGTGTCGGAGTTGCGGCGATCGCCACGGAGAATGTTGAGGGTGTCGCGGTCGAGCCCGTAGATGTCGGCGCGGGCTTGTGCCCTGCCGGCGTCGTCGGCGAACGCGGTCTGGTAGGTGATGTAGACCGGGATCGGCTGTTTGAAGTTGATCGTGCGCTCGGTCGTGCCATACATCGCCTTGATGCGTGCCGCGGTGTATTTATCCTCCGGCTGCGAAACGCCAAGCAGCACTTCGGCGTACTCATCCGGATTCTGCACCCGCATGCAGCCGTGGCTGTAGGCGCGCGACGCGTGAGCGAACAGCTTCTTGTCCGGCGTGTCGTGCTGGTAGACCAGGAAGCGGTTCGGGAAATTGAAGCGGATACGGCCGAGCGCATTGCGCTCGCCCGGCGGCTGGAAGATGCGGACCGAGCCGTCCTTGTTGTGGCTGACCTGGAGGCCGACGCGCGCCAGCGCATCCGGGTCGCGTGCCAGCGCCGGCAGATATTCGTTCCGAATGATCGACGGCGGCACGTTCCAGGTCGGATTGACCGTGATGTATTTCATCGTCTCGGTCAGCAGCGGCGTCGCATGATCGCCGGGTTTGCCGACCACGATCTTGGTCGACCATATGGTCTTGCCGTCCTTGACGACCTTCAGGGTGTAATCCGGGATGTTCACCATGACGTAGGTGCCGCCGAGATCGTGCGGCATCCACCGCCAGCGTTCCATGTTGGCGATGATGGTGTCGGCCTTCGGCTTCTCCTCGGGCGCCTTGGCTTCGTGCTGAGCCTTCTTCGACCTTGGGTCCCGCTTGGCGTCCTTCTTGGCATCCTTCTCGGCATTCTTGGCCGGGGTTTGGGCCGGCTCGGCCGCCGGCATTTTGCCGCTGCGGAGGTCGGCAAGTTGAGCCTTGAGCGCCTTGTAGCCGGGTGTCTGCGGGTTGAATGAATCGAGCGTGGCGCGGACGTCGGTGCTCTCGGCAAGCTTGCCCAGCACGTCGGCCGGATTGGGAGCCTTGCGGTCGTAGTAGACGGCGCCGCTCACCCGGGTGAACGCCACCCGGCCAATGCTGGCATGGCGGGCGAACGTGATGACCGAATGGGTCAGCGCCAGTTCGTCGGCGGCGAGCTTGGCCGGATCGTTGAAGCCCGGCGTCGGGTAGTCCGCCGGATCGAGACCGTCGGCCGCAACGCCCTTCAGGAAGGCCTTTGCCTGGTCGGTCCGCGGGGCCGGCTTGCCGGACGCGATCCAGATCGGCGCGAAGTCGCGCGCCTTGTAAAACGCCAGCACGCCGGCGCGGTCCTGCTCGCGCGGCACGTACTGGCTGAGCTTCGTCTCGACCAGTTCCTTCAGTTGTGCCGCCACCCCGGCGTCTTCTGCGGAAAGGGTGGGGACGGCGACGGTGGGAGTCGCCTGTTGCTCCGGCTGCTCGATCGGCTTGGCCTGATCGGCGCCGTTGGAGAACACCAGACCGTCGGTGGTCGTGGTCTCCGGCGGCGCGACCGTGGTCGCGGCCGGGGTAATCTGGTTGGGCTCGGCGCCGGCCGGCGCCGCAAAGGTTAACGCCAGCGCCACGGCGGAGGTGGCGAGCAGGAATTTTCGCATGAAACCAGGTCTCCCGATTGCCCAATTCAACTCAATTGCCAACGGTATTGTTCCTGCGGGCGCGGAATATGCAGAGGATACCGCTGAGTGGTTACGCACGCGTTAGGGGTTCAATTCGGTAGGTTTGCCCGGCTGCCGGAACTACCATTGCGCCGACGCCGAGCCGGATCACCCTGAGCCGGCCCATCAACGGAGCGAGGCCATGGTTGAGCGCGAAAACATTTTCCCCGAGGGGATGTCGAAGCGGATCGTCAAAGGTCATGTGCTCTACACCCCGGTGGTGACCGTGGTGCCGGGCAAGCTTGTATTCGTGTCCGGCATTCTCTCGCGCAACAGCAAGGGTGAGATCGTCGGCAAGGGCGATATGGCGACGCAGATCCGCCAGGTGTTCGAGAACATCAAGACCGCGCTCGCGGCCGCCGGTGCGTCCATGACCGACATCGTCAAACGGCAGACCTTCACCACCGACATCGACGCTTATTTCGAGAACATCGAAGCCCGCATGCAGCACGGCGGCGACAACCTGTCGACCAGCACCACCGTCGAGGTGCGCCGGCTGTCGCATCCGGATTTTCTCATCGAAGTCGAAGTGATGGCGGTCATTCCGCAGTCGTGAGCGTGATTGGCTGTTAGCGCCGCTCCGGTCCGACGAAAGACACGCCGATCTCGCCGCCCAGTCGCCACACCACTTCGCATCCTCGGCGGACACCTTTGTCACCCGAGATCAGCAGATCGAACTTGTCGGGGACTTCGACGCCGTCGGCGAACAGCCGTGCGCCTTGTTTGGACATGTCGGTGATCATGCAATCGCGCGGCAGCGAATAGGCATCCGCCTGGAATTTGGCGATCCGATTGATGGTGTGGCGCGGGTGTTGGCGACGTTCGTTGGGCATCGGCTCTCAGGCGTCGTGGAACCTGAGTGGTAATATGCTCGTCGCAACGAGGCGCTAAGAAAGGTGGCAGACTTCGACTTGAATTTTCGGAAATTTGTCGCGCCGGCCTAGCGCCTCTTCTCAGGGACCGCGCGGCGCTTCGGCGCCGGATGCGATGTCGCCTTCGAGGCCCTGGGTGCGCCGGCCGGATATTCGCCGGCCTTCTTCAGCCGGACCGACCAGTATTCCCAGGCGCGGGCCTGCGGCCGCGGCTGCAGGTTGCGGTCCCAGGCCATCTTCGCCTCGCCCGGCGTGAGCGGGCTCAAGGCTTGGCCTTGCGCCTTGCACGTCAGTTGAAGCTCGGCGTTGCGGACGCTGTAGATCGAGCGGAACACCAGCTCGATGATATTTTTTGCAGCGACCGTGGCGCCATGGCGTCGCATCAGGACGAGCCAGTACGGCCCGAGCGCGCGGGCGAGCGATGCGCCTTCCTCCGGCTTGAGCACTAGCAGATTGGTGTCGCCGAACTCGTCGCGCGAATCCCAGAACGGCACCTTCTCGCCGATCTGCGCGCCCATGTGATAGAGCGGCAAAAGCTCTTCGCCGGAGTTGCAGAACGGCAGGAACGACATGTTGTGATGGTGCGCCACCGCGTTGACGTCGGGCCGCGCCTTGTAGATTTCGCCGTGGATCACCAACTCGCCGTAGCCGCGGATGCCGTTCGGCAGCGGTGTCACCGGCTCGCTGTCGAGGGTGTATTCATGGATATCCGAGGCCTCCACCACCTCGGGCGAGCGCGAATGCGAGATCAGATAACGGTCCGGTTTGGTCGGATGGCGCATGCTGACGTGGCCGAATGCATCGATGATGCCCTCATGCGAGACGATGCGGTTGGCGACGGCCACATCGTGGCGCGCCTGCGCGAGGGGGTCGGCCATGGACGTCTCCTTAAAATTCGAAGCCGAGCAGATGATCGAGCGAGATCAAGCCGCCGCCATGGATGAGGAAATACAGCGCGCCGATCGCCCACATCGCCGGATATTCAAAGCCCATCTTATTCCAGAACCAGCCGTCGTACTTGCCGTGGTCGTAGGCGGACAGCGCCATCAGCAGGAACAGCGGCAGCGCCATCGGCCGTGTCAGCAGCCCGAGCGCGACGCAGGGCGCCGCGACGAACTGGGTCAGCACCGTGCCGTAAGCCCAGAACCATCCGGGCCGGAAGCCTTTGCGGTCATACATCGCGGCGACCGCCGGCACGCTGCTGATCGGTCCGCCGGTGCCCTTGAAGTAGCCGAGGCACATGCGAAAGCCGTGCGGCACCATCGCGATGCCGACCGCGAAGCGGAGCAGCGCCTCGACCCACGGCGCCAGCGCCGCATAGACGGCGCCGAGCGCGGGCACGAGCAGCGGGGTCTGGTTCATGGAGTGCCGCGCTACTCGGCGGCTTCGCTGGCGCGCGTCGCATAGCGGCTCGGCGGGCGCGGCAGCCCGAGATTGTCGCGCAAGGTGCGGCCGGTGTATTCGGTGCGGAACAAGCGGCGGCGCTGCAACTCCGGGATCACCAGCTCGACGAAATCATCGAGCCCGCCGGGCAGGGTGGGCGGCATGATGTTGAAGCCGTCGGCGGCTTCCTCGACGTACCAGTGCTCCATGTGATCGACGACCTGCTTCGGCGTGCCCTTGACCACCATCTTGGCGCGCGCCCCGGCCACCACCTGCGCGATCTGGCGCATGGTGAGCTTGTCTTTCTTGGCGAGCTCGGTGACGTATTTGAACGTGCTCTGGCTGGCATTCGACATCGGCAGGTTTTCCGGCAGCGGCCCGTCGAAGTCGTAAGGCGTCAGGTCGACGTTGCCGAGCACGGTGGAGAGGATTTCGCGCGCCACCACCGGATGCATCAGCGAATTCTGGTGCGCGAATTTCTCGTTGGCCTCCGCCGCGGTGCGGCCGACATAGACCGAAAGCCCCGGCATCACCTTGAGATGCTCCGGATTGCGCCCGAATTTCTCCCGAGCCCGGCCTTTGACCTCCTTGAAGTAGGATTGCGACGCTTCGATCGTCAGCGGCGCGCCGAAGATCACCTCGGCGTACTTTGCCGCGACGTCCATGCCGTCATCGGAGGTGCCGGCCTGCACGATCACCGGATGACCCTGCGGCGACCGCGGCACGTTGAGCGGGCCGCGCACCGAGAAATGTTTGCCCTTGTGATTGAGCGCATGCAGCTTGGCGGGATCGAAGAAGTTTCCGCTCGCCTTGTCGCGCATGAAGGCGTCGTCGTCCCAGCTGTCCCACAGCGCAGTGACGATTTCGGCAAATTCGTTGGCGCGCTCATAGCGCTCGGCATGGCCGTAATGGGCATCGCGGTTGAAGTTCAGCGCCTCGGCGGCCATGCCGGAGGTGACGAGATTCCATCCCGCCCGGCCGCCGCTGATGTGATCGAGCGAGGCAAACTTCCGCGCCACATGGAACGGCTCGTTGTAGCTCGTCGAGGCCGTGCAGGTGAGCCCGATGCGGTCCGTCACCGCGGCCAGCGCCGAGATCAAGGTGATCGGCTCGAAGTTGGCGATGTACTGCGCCGACCGCGACAGCGCCTCCATCTTGGCCTCGCGCACGCAGACGTTGTCGGC
>C688J18823_10002055_pt1 | contig 12572 bp, 12 predicted proteins | sample HopSoiMetagenom1_FD_18823 | JGI IMG/M metagenome (IMG submission 18823)
GAGCATCACCGTCGCAATGAGAACGATATAGACGAGCGCCAGCGGCAGGAGGACTTTCCAGCCGAGTGACATCAACTGGTCGTACCGAAACCGCGGCAGCGTCCAGCGCACCCACATGAAAACGAAAAGGAAGAATAGAATCTTCGCCAGGAAGATTCCTACCGAGAGCAGCGACAGCCAGCCGCTATAAGGGCCGATGTTGTCGCGCGCCGTGAACGGCACGTCCCACCCGCCGAAGAACAGCGTCGCCATCAGCGCGCTGGCCGTCACCATGCTCGCATACTCGGCAATGAAAAAGAGCGAGAACTTCATCGCACTGTATTCGGTGTGGTAGCCGGCGATGAGCTCCGATTCCGCTTCGGGCAGATCGAAAGGCAAACGATTCGTCTCGGCGAACGCCGCCACCATGAAGATGAAGAACGCGACGGTGAGATTGATGACGTTCCAGCCGCCCCACGCCTGTTGATTGATGATGCTGTTCAGGCTGACGTTGCCGGCCAGAAGAAGCACCGGAATCGTCGACATTCCCATCGAGATCTCGTACGAGACCATTTGGGCGCTCGAACGGAGTCCGCCGAGCAGCGCGTATTTGTTGTTCGAGGACCAGCCGGCGAGCACAATGCCGTAAACGCCAAGCGATGTGATGGCCAGGATAAAAAGGAATCCGACCGGCAGATCGGCGACGACGAGATCCACCCTGCCCCAGCGTGTCGCGACGGGCGCACCAAATGGAATCACACACCACGCCGTCAGAGCGGGAATGAATGAAAGAATCGGCGCCAGGATGAAGAGCGGCTTGTTCACGCCGGCCGGCATCGTCTCTTCCTTCATGAAATTCTTGAGGCCGTCGGCAGCGGGCTGCAGCCAGCCTTTGCCAACGCGGTTGGGGCCGTGACGATCCTGAATCCACGCCGAGATCTTTCTTTCGGCTAACGTCAGCATCGCCACGCCGATCATGTAGACCGTGAAGATGATCAACATCTTCAGCACGGTGAACAGGAAAAAAGGCATCCCCTGCACCGGCGTATGATTCGGGTCGATGGCCTCGTACAGCGCCGGAACGACGTTGACGACGCTCATGCGGCGCCCACCGCGATCGGAGCTTTCGGACCAGTCTGCGGGGCGTCGACAACCGGCAGTCCCTTGAAGCCGATCCTGTCGTAGCTCAATCCGGCAAAGGATTTGTGAGAGCTCGCCAGTCGGGCGAACACCTCTGACGGCAGAAAGAAATTGCTTTGCTTGCCCATCGCTCCGAGAAGATCGCCCAGCACCAGCCAGCTCGGACGCGTCTCGCCAGGAGCCTGGCGCGCCTGGGTGAAGCGCTGCACCCGGCCGCGGAGGTTGGTGACAGTGCCTTCCTCCTCCGAGAAATTGGCGATCGGAAGTATAACTGACGCCCGATCGACACCGCTCGGCATCACCGAGCCGATCACGATCACGTCACCCGCGCGCGAAATCGCGGAGGCATCCACGCCTTCGAGATCCTCTCCGGCGATGACGAGTACGTCTCCCTGGCCAAGTCCGCCGAGCAGGTCTTTCGTTTTTCTAAACCCAAGAGTTTCCGCGCCGTAGACATTCGCCGCCCGCTCGCGCCTGAGAGCGAGATCCTCGACGCCCGGCAGTGGGGCTTCGTCGCCCTCGGCTACCCTGAAGGCCCCGCTTCCACCCTGCATCAGTTGAGTAAGAAGGAACAGGGATTCGTTGGAAAGCATTGGAGACGCTGCGACAAAAACCTTCTTGCCGTTGAGTGCGCGAGCGGCCGCGGTTATAGCGGCTTCCCAGGTTGTCGCCGTCAGTCCGGTATTCCCAGTCCTCACCATCGGCTGCTCGACCCGGCTCTTCTCGTTCATCCAGCGGTAGTTGAGACGGCCCCAGTCGCACATGAAGAAGGCGTTCACATTTTCATTCGCGCGCGGCCGCATGCGTACGATCTGGTTCTCGCGCGTCTCCATGATCACGTTGCAACCCTGAGTGCAGTTGGGACAGATCGACGAAGTACGATCGAGCTCCCAGGCGCGAGCCTTATTCAGGAAATCCTTGGATAACAATGCGCCAACAGGACACAGGTCGATGACGTTGGCCGCCCACGGGTGCGTCATGTCCCGGCCTTCGAACTTTCCGATCAAGGCGCGATCGCCACGCTCGCTGACGTTCAGCGTCGGCTCGTGNGCCACATCATCCATGAAGCGGACGCATCGCGTGCAGAGGATGCAGCGGTTGGGGACGTAGATCACATCGCCACCGAAATCCTCGGCGGGATTGAAACGCTTGGGCTCGCGATAGCGCGAATCCTCGCGGCCTTCCTGATAGGTGTAGTCCTGGAGCTCACACTCACCCGACTGATCGCAGATCGGACAATCGAGCGGGTGATTGATGAGCAGCATCTCGAGCACGCCTTTGCGCGCGTCGAGCGATTTATCGGAGTGGACGTGGACGACTTGTCCCTCTGCCACGGTAGTCGCGCACGACGGTGCGAGCTTCGGCGCCTTCTCGACCTCGACCAGGCACATTCTGCAGACGCCCGCGACCGGCAGGCCGGGGTGATAGCAGTAGTGCGGAATGAGGACGCCGACGGTTTTCGCAGCCTCAAGGATCGTAGTGCCCTCAGCAACCGTCACGGGCCGACCCTCGATCGTCAAGGTCACCATTTTCTGCTCGGCCACTATGCCACCGCCGCATTCACTGGGTGGAACCGGCGGCCCTGAATGAGGGCCTCGAATTCGCCGCGGAATTTCTTGATGCCCGACACCACCGGCACCGCGCATGAGTCGCTCAAGACGCAAATCGTCTTGCCGGTCATTTGCTCGGCGATATCGAGCAGCGTGTCGAGATCTTCCATGGTTCCTTCGCCGTCGCGAATGCGCTCGAGAATCTTTGTCGTCCAGGCAGTTCCTTCGCGGCACTGTGTGCACTGCGCGCAGCTCTCGTGCGCGAAGAACCGGGCTATCCGTGCGATGACCGTTACCATTGGCTGTGCGTCATCGATCACGATCACGCCACCGGAACCAAGCATCGAACCCTGGGCGACGAATCCTTCGTAATCCATCAGCGTCGCTTCGGCTTCTTCCATCGTCTGGATGGGAACCGACGCGCCGCCGGGAATCACCGCCTTGAACTTCCGGCCGTGGTACGGGCCGCCGCAGAGATCGTACAGAAATTCCTTGAACGGGAATCCCATCACGACTTCGTAGGTCCCGGGTCGCTGCACGTTGCCGCAGACCGAGAAGAGCTTGGTGCCGGTACTCTTCGGATTGGACAGCGACATCTTCTTGTACCAGTCAGCGCCGTTCAGGAGAATCGGTGCCGCGGCGATCAGCGTCTCGACGTTGTTGATGGTCGTCGGCATTCCGAAGACACCCGATACCGCCGGGAACGGCGGCTTGATGCGCGGATTTCCACGGCGGCCTTCCAGCGAGTTCATGAGCGCAGTTTCTTCGCCGCAGATGTACGCGCCGGCACCCTTGTGGACGTGCACGTCGATGCGCTTGCCGGTGCCCATTGCGTTCTTGCCGATGATGCCCGCCGCGTAGGCTTCTTTGACAGCCTGCTCCATCCAGTACAACGGCTCGGTGAATTCGCCGCGGATGTAGATGTAGGCGGTCTCAGCGCCAATCGCGTAGGCGCCTATCGCGCAGCCCTCGACCAGCGCGTGCGGCGTCCACCGCATCAGCTCGCGATCCTTGAAGGTGCCCGGCTCGGATTCGTCGGCGTTGCAGCACAGGTAGTGCGGCTTGCCATCGCCAGGCTTCATGAACGACCACTTCATTCCCGTGGGAAAGCCGGCCCCACCGCGGCCGCGCAACCCCGACTCCTTGACGACGTTCACGATGTCGGCCGGTGGCATGCCGAGCGCCTTCTCCAGCGCCTTGTATCCACCACGCTTTTTCCACCCGTCGAGAGTCCGCGCCTCGGCATCTCCAAAATATTTGGAGAGCACAGTGGTCTCTCTTGAGTGCGGCAGGTGCGGGTAGCCCATTACGTGAGCTCCGCCAACAATTCAGGGACTTTGTCGGGGTTAACCGATTCCACGAATTTCTCGTTGATCATGACAGGGGTTGCAAAGCCACACGCGCCAAGACACTCGACTTCGATCACCGTGAATTTGCCGTCCGGCGAGGTGACACCGAGCTCTCCGGTGTTGGTGTGTCTCAGAAAAGCTTTGACCACATCCTCGGCGCCGCAGATTCCGCAGGGGGAAGTAGTGCACACCTGGATGAAATATTTTCCGACCGGATGCTGGTGATACATGGTGTAGAAGGTCACCACCCCTTTTACGTATGCCGGAGTCAGTTCCAGCACGCCGGCAACTTCCACCATCGCTTCCTCGCTCACCCAGCCGCGCTCGCGCTGCACGATCCAGAGCGCAGGGAGCAGCGCCGCCATCTTGTTTGGATAGCGGGAAAGCAGCGTGTCCAGCTCCGTCCTGCCTTCACCCGTGAAAACTGCGACATATGGCTCGTGTGCAGCGCGATCGTGAGAGGCGTAGTCGGGGGATTCGAGACCGCCGACCAGCTCCGGAGGAGGCGTCAACGGTCGATTTCTCCCATGACGATGTCGATGCTGGCATTGATGGCGATGACATCGGACAGCAGGTGTCCTTCGACCATCTTCGGGATGGCAGCGAGATTTACGAACGACGGTGGACGGATCCTCCAGCGCACAGGCTTCGCGGTCCCGTCAGATACCATATAATAGCCCTTCTCTCCCTTCGGGCTCTCCACCGCAAAGTAGGACTCTCCAATCGGCGGCCGCGGACCTTCCATCACGACCTTGAAGTGGTGGATCATCGATTCCATCTCACTCGTCGCTTTGGATTTGGGTGGAAGGATGATGCGCGGATCGTCAATGTTTACCGGACCGTCAGACAGACGGTCGGCTGCCTGTTGCAGAATGCGCACCGACTGCCGCAGCTCCTCGAATCTCACCAGATAGCGATCGTAGACGTCGCCGTTGGTTCCCACCGGGACCTCGAAGTCGTAGGTCTCGTAATCGAGGTACGGGAAATCTTTGCGTACATCGTAATCGACGCCCGAAGCGCGGAGCATTGGACCTGACAATCCCCAGTTGATCGCTTCTTCGGGCGACATCACGCCGAGTCCAACCGTGCGGCCAACCCAGATCGCGTTCTTGGTGAGTACGCGATCGATTTCGTCGAGGGTATGCGGAAAAGTGCGAATGAATTGGCGGAGGCCATCCATCCAGCCGTTCGGGATATCGGCTGCCATTCCGCCGACGCGTGTTGCAGATGTCGTGAGTCGCGCGCCGATCCATTTCTCCAGCAGACGATAGATCTCTTCGCGCCGCTGAAACGCCCAGAGGAACGGCGTGAAGGCTCCGATATCGATGCAGAAAGTCCCCAGCCAGACGAGGTGGGACATGATCCGCGACAGCTCGGACGCGATGACCCGCAGGACTTTGCATCGCTCAGTGATCTCGATCCCGAAGAGTCGCTCCGCCCCGAGCGCGAATGCGACGTTGTTGCCGATCGAGTTGAGGTAATCCTCGCGGTCNGTCCAGCAGATTATCTGGTTGTACTGGCGGTACTCGCCGATTTTCTCGAAGCCGCAGTGCAGATAACCGATGTGCGGTATGCAGCGAACGACGGTTTCGCCGTCGAGCTCCAGAACCAGGCGCAGCACACCGTGAGTCGCCGGGTGCTGAGGTCCAATGTTGATGAGCATGTGCTCACCATCGAGATCCGGCTCCATTGCAGGGGGCGCCTGCAGTGCGAGGCCGCCACCACCATCGTCGGTAAGAATCGGAACTCTTTGCGGTCTTCCCTGCGCATCGAGACCGGTAGTGGAGAGCTCGACTTCGACAGTGCGTTTGGCCATTACTCGCCGGTCCTCTCGCCTTTGCTCAGTCTCGCGCGCATCTCCTCGGGCAATTCAGCAAATGCGTCCGCGATGCTCAGCTCTTCCATGGAGTAGCGCGCTTCAGGATTCTGTGCGAGCGCCTGGCGAAGCTGCTCCGAGCGGCTGAAGCGTCCACGCAGCGGAAAGTCTTTCCGCAGCGGGAATCCTTCCTTGTACTGCTCCCACATCAGAATTCGTCGCAGATCCGGATGACCGCTGAAGCGAATGCCAAACATGTCGTAGCATTCGCGCTCGAGCCAATCCGCCGATCGGTAGATGTCGTATACGCTGGCGATCTCGAGCGGCTGGCCTTTCGGGATCTGCGCCTTCACTCGAAGAAATCGGCGGAATGGCAGTGACCTCAGATGCCACACCACCTCGATCGGCACTTCAGCATCGCGGTACTCGACTGCGGTCACGTCGCTCAGAAAATCGTAGCGCTGCGATTCGTCGTCGTGCAGCCAGCGAATTACATCGTGCACGGACGCCGGGTCGATGAAGACGACAGTCTCGCCCCAGATGACTTCGACGCGTCTGACAGCTGCGCCGAATTTATCCTGCAGCGCCTTGGCCGATGGATTGGCTTCGGCGCCGCGATGCGACACGCCTTTCTGGGTGACTGGCTGGCTAGCGGGCGCACTCGCCCCCGTTCTCACGACCTCGAATCGGCTCACAGCCCGGACCTGGTCTGATTCACGGAGTTACCGAACGGCTCGCCGAGCTCGTCGATAACCGACGGCGGAATGTAGAGCTGACTCTTCGGATCCGGCTCCATCTCGTCTCGCGTCCCCTTGTCGGCCGCACGCTCGTTCTTCACTTTTTCCTGGAGCATGCGAATGCCGTATATGAGTCCTTCCGGACGCGGAGGACATCCCGGCACATAAACATCGACCGGAATGATGGTGTCGATCCCCTGCACCACCGCATAGTTGTCGAACATTCCACCAGTCGATGCACACGCGCCCATTGATATGCACCATTTCGGCTGCGGCATCTGCTGCCAGATCCGCCGGATAATCGGAGCGAGCTTGAACGGTACGCGGCCGGCGCAGATCAGAACGTCAGCCTGCCGCGGCGAAAAGCTCATCCGCTCCATCCCAAAGCGCGCAAGATCGAAATCGCTGGCGGCGGTCGCCATGAATTCGATGGCGCAGCAAGCGGTGCCGAATGGCATCGGCCACAAAGAATTCGCTCTTGCCCAGTTGACCAGGAAGTCGAGCCGCGTCGCGACCCAGCCCTCCTGCGATTCCGGCGCGTACGCCACTGTACGATGATCAGCCGGTGCGCTCAATCCCATTGCAACGCCCCTTTCTTCCAGACGTAAACGAAGCCGACGAGGAGGATCAGCATGAACACCAGCATCTCGCCGAGCCCGAAGAACGAGATGTGTCCCACAGGACAAGTGTCAGCGACGAGCGGCACGAAGCAGGAGAGCTGCTTGTAGTAAACCGCCCACGGAATCATGAAGACCGTCTCGATGTCGAAAATGATGAACAGAATCGCAACGAGGTAAAAACGCACCGAGAAGCGTTCGCGGGCATCCCCTAACGCCGGCACTCCCGATTCATAAGCCTGCTGCTTTACCGGCGTCGGTCGGGCCCGGATCGTCAGCGCCGAGATCACGATGATCGCCAGCGCATTGACCACCACGAAACCGAAGAGCATCAGGACCGGGAAGTAAGCGCGAAACATGGCCTCTCAGACTTCGTGAAAAATTTCACTAGTGCGATTTTTCGGAATTTACCTGCGGCAATCTTCTAATTCAACGGCTCCCGTTCGGTGGCGATGAACGTGCGAAAACCGTACATTCACGCTTGAAATGGCGCGAACTGTCGCGCTGACCCAACCTTCGCCGAAGTCCGGCTTCCTCCCCACCACAAGCAATCCCACATGTCCATTCAATCGGATCGCTGGATCACCCGCATGGCCAGAGAACACGGGATGATCGAGCCCTTCGAGAGCAGCCAGGTAAGATCTGGCGTCATTTCCTACGGTGTCAGCTCCTACGGTTACGACATGAGAGTCGCCCCCGAGTTCAGAATCTTCACCAATGTTTTGAACTCGATCGTCGACCCCAAGAACTTCGACCCGAAATCATTCGTCGAATTCGAGGGTGACGTTTGCATCGTCCCGCCGAACTCGTTCGCGCTGGCCAGATCGGTCGAGTATTTCCGCATCCCGCGCAACGTCGTAACGATAACTGTCGGAAAGTCTACTTACGCCCGGTGCGGCATAATCACCAACGTCACACCGTTCGAGCCGGAGTGGGAAGGATTCGTTACGCTCGAGATCTCCAACACGACGCCCCTGCCGGCCAAGATCTACGCCAACGAAGGTATTGCTCAGGTACTGTTTTTTAAGGGNGAGGAAGAGCCCGCCGTCTCATATAAAGACAAAAAGGGCAAGTACCAGGGCCAGCAGGGAGTGACACTGCCTCGATTGTAGAGGTGGCCCTCTGTTTGCCGAAGTTGGGTGAACACACCGTTTTTGGGAGGATGCAAGACTGATGCAGAACAGCGATGGCGTACAAAAGGGCCCGCAGGATCACGCTGAGGGCCAGCACGGATCAAAAACTCACGGCAAATTCCTCGAACAGCTCCACTCTGGCAGCAATGGCAACGGCACCGCGCCGACCAACGGGCAGAATGGAGCTGATTCTTTGAAGAACCCTTCCCACCACAATGCCGCGCACCGCCTGGTTGAATCACGCCAGCAGCACGACGCAGCCGAGAAACGAAGTGAGAAAACAAGGCTGAATCGGGCGCAGGAGCGGCATCACCTCAACGGCGACACTCCGCCTCGAACGGCGCCTTAGATCTAAGCTCGCGTTCCGAGTAGCGACGCCCGGATGAAATCACGATTCATCCGGGTGATCGTGTCGATGCTGATCTCCTTTGGACACGCCTCCTGACACTCGCCGTGAAGTGTGCAGCTGCCGAAATCCTCGAGCTCCATTTGCTCGACCATTTTGAGAGCTCGGCGGTAGCGCTCAGGTTGGCCCTGCGGTAGAAGTCCGAGGTGGCTGATCTTGGCGCCGGTGAACAAAGATGCCGACGCGTTCGGACACGCCGCCACGCAGGCGCCGCATGCGATGCACGCCGCGGCATCCATCGCGTCGTCGGCGCTCTCCTTCGGCACCAGGATCTCGTTGGCATCGCGGGCGCCGCCGGTGTTGGCGGTGATGAAGCCGCCCGCCTGAATAATCCTGTCGAGCGCCGAGCGGTCGACAACGAGGTCCTTAATGACCGGGAACGATCTCGCCCGCCATGGTTCGATGTAAATCGTGTCCCCGTCCTTGAAGCTCCTCATGTGCAGCTGACAGGTCGCTGTGCCTTTCATCGGTCCGTGCGCGACACCGTTGATCATCAGGCTGCACATCCCGCAGATCCCTTCCCGACAGTCGTGGTCGAACGCGATCGGGACTTCGCCGCGCTCGGTCAGACCTTCGTTGACTACATCGAGCATTTCCAGGAATGACATGTCAGGCTTGATGTCATTCGCTTCGTATTTCACCATTTTGCCGGGTCGATCCACACCGTCCTGGCGCCAGACGTGGAGCGTGAGTCTCATTATTTGTAGCTCCGTTGTGAGAGCTTCACGTTCTCGAACACCAACGGCTCCTTGTTGAGGATCGGGTCCTTTCCCTCGCCCGCGTACTCCCAGACCGCCACGTACGTGAAGTGCTCATCGTCCCGGAGTGCTTCGCCATCCGGAGTCTGGGACTCCTCGCGGAAATGCCCGCCGCATGACTCGCGTCGATGCAGCGCGTCGATGCACATCAGCTCACCCAGCTCGAGAAAATCCGCCACTCGACCTGCCCTCTCCAACGCCTGATTGAGCTCGGCGTCGCTCCCGGGCACGTTAACGTCGCGCCAGAATTCGGCGCGCAGCCGTGCGATTTTCTCGAGCGCGGTCTTCAGTCCGGCTTCGTTGCGCGACATGCCACAATAGTCCCACATGATCTTGCCGAGCTCTCTGTGGAACGACGCCACAGTTCTCTTCCCGGAGATGGAGAGCAGCTTCCTCGTGTTTTCCGCTACCTGCGCTTCGGCCGATTTGAATGCAGGGTGTTCGGTTGTCACCTTTTCGAGTTTGTTGCTGCCGAGGTAGTGGCCGATCGTGCTCGGGATGACGAAGTAGCCGTCGGCGAGTCCCTGCATTAACGCGCTGGCGCCGAGCCGGTTGGCGCCGTGATCGGAGAAGTTCGCCTCCCCCGCGACGTGTAAACCTTCAATCGTACCTTTCAGATTGTAGTCAACCCACAGCCCACCCATGGTGTAGTGAACCGCCGGGTAGATGCGCATAGGCGTCCGATACGGGTTCTCGTCCGTGATACGCTCGTACATCTCGAACAGATTGCCGTAACGCTCACGGATGACGTCGGCGCCGAGCCGCTTTATGGCGTCGGCGAAATCGAGATAGACGCCGAGTCCTGTCTCACCCACTCCACGCCCTTCATCGCAGACTTCTTTCGCGGCGCGCGACGCGATGTCGCGCGGCGCAAGATTCCCGAAGCTGGGATATTTCCGCTCGAGGAAATAGTCGCGCTCATTCTCGGGAATCTCGGTCGGCCTGCGCTTGTCGTCCGCCTTCCTGGGAACCCACACCCGGCCGTCGTTTCTGAGCGACTCGCTCATCAGCGTCAGCTTCGACTGGTAGTGGCCACTGACAGGGATGCACGTCGGGTGAATCTGGGTGAAACACGGGTTGGCGAAGCCAGCGCCACGCTTGTATGCGCGCCAGATCGCCGTCGCATTCGATCCCTGCGCGTTTGTCGACAGGTAAAACACGTTGCCATATCCGCCAGTTGCCAGAACCACCGCCTCCGCGGCGTGAGACTCCACAGTCCCCGTCACCAGATTGCGGGTGATGATGCCGCGAGCTTTTCCATCGATGACTACCAGATCGAGCATCTCGGTGCGCGGATACATCGTCACGCCGCCGCGCTGAATCTGTCTCTCCAGCGCCTGGTACGCGCCGAGGAGTAGCTGCTGACCCGTCTGGCCGCGGGCGTAAAACGTCCGTGATACCTGGGCGCCGCCGAACGACCGATTGGCCAGCAGACCGCCGTACTCTCTGGCGAAGGGTACGCCCTGCGCTACGCACTGATCGATGATGTTCACGCTTAGCTCGGCGAGGCGATACACGTTTGCCTCGCGTGACCGGAAGTCACCGCCTTTCACCGTGTCATAGAAAAGCCTGTAGATGCTGTCGCCGTCGTTTTGATAATTCTTCGCCGCGTTGATTCCACCCTGCGCGGCGATGCTGTGAGCGCGGCGAGGTGAATCCTGGAAGCAGAAACACTTCACGTTGTATCCGAGCTCGCTCATCGTCGCCGCCGCTGCGCCGCCGGCTAGGCCGGAGCCAACCACGATGATGGTGTTTTTCCGCTTATTCGCCGGATTGACGAGCTTCATCTCGAACCGGTTCCTGTTCCACTTCTCGGCTAGCGGACCGCCAGGAACGTGAGCGTCGAGGCGAAAAGTCATCTCACCCATCCCGCGAAAACGGCGACAGGTATCGCGGTAAAGGCGGCCCAGATCAGAATCGCGAGCGCAAGCGATATCCGATGATGCAGTGGCTCTGGCGATTCCGGGCTTACACCGATGCTTCGCACAGAGCTCCACGCCCCGTGAAAGAGATGAAGCCCCAGCGCGAGCATCGACACAACATAGAAGAGCGCGACCCACCAGATCCGAAAGCTCATCACGACGTTGGCGTACACGTCCTGCTGACTGAACACGCCGGCTGGCCTGATCGTTCCGGTCGTGAAGTGCAGAATGTGAAGGACGATGAAAACGAGCAGCAGCGCCCCGCCCCATCTCATCGTGCGAGAGGCTAGCGTCGCAGCCTGTGGCTCACGCTTCACATAGCCGATCGGACGAGCGGCACGACTCTGACGAGTGAGCTGCACCGCGGCTACGACGTGAAGGATTACCGCCACGATGAGAACGATTCGCAACGCCCAAAGGAGCTCGCCGGTGCTCTTCAGGAAATGCGAGTATGAGTTGATCGCGTCGGGCCCGCGGAAAACCAGCAGATTGCCCAGCGAGTGAAGTACGACAAAGCCGATGCCGATGAGGCCGGTAATCCCCATGACCGCTTTCTTGCCGATCATGGAGCCGTAGAACTCTCGAAGCCTCATCAGACTATTACAGCTTTACCGCGCCCATTGGCTCGCGCACGGCTTCAGCGCTCTTCGCCAGGGCATCGCGTTCCTCACGCGTCAGATCGACTTCGATGATTTTCTCGAGACCCCGCCGACCGAGCTTGCATGGAACACCGAGGAAAAGTCCCGACATCCCATACTCGCCTTCCAGCCACGCTGCACACGGTAGGATTCGCTTCTGGTCGCGGACGATCGATTCGCACATTTGCACCGCGGCGGCTGAGGGCGCGTAATACGCGGATCCCGTCTTGAGATGCTTTACGATCTCCGCGCCACCGCTGCGGGTCCGATCCACGATCGCGTTCAGTTTCGCCTGTGGCATCAGCTGCGTAATCGGGATCCCGCTGACCGATGTGTAGGAAATGAGCGGAACCATGGTGTCGCCGTGACCGCCGAGGACCATCGCCTGTATGTCGCGCACCGAGACATCGAGCGCTTCGGCGAGGAACGCCCGATAGCGGGCCGTGTCGAGCACACCCGCCATGCCGAGAACCCGCTCGCGTGGAAAACCGGTCACTTTCATCGCGACATAGGACATCACGTCGAGC
>C688J18823_10002057_pt1 | contig 12568 bp, 11 predicted proteins | sample HopSoiMetagenom1_FD_18823 | JGI IMG/M metagenome (IMG submission 18823)
GGTGCTTCGGACCTCGGTTGATGCGTCGACGGCGCGCAAGCCGGTGGTGCAGGTGGCTGCCGTCAATACCGCCGGCGAGCCGGTCGAGGGACTCGAGGTGCACTTCAACGTCGACCGCGACGAGAGCGCGACGCTCACNGCCGCCGCGGCGCTGAGGCCGCCGTCGGCGCCCGACGCGCGGTTCGATCGTGGCGTCGTGATCACTGACGCCACCGGCAGCGCCCGAACGACCCTGAGCATTGCCGCCGATCAGGGTCCGTGCATTCTTGCGCTGGTCATCGATGCCGCGGGGCGGACCGAGACGCTGCTCTATGAGGTAATGGTGTGAATTTCGTCGCGCGCGTCACCACCGCTGGCGATCCACTCAAGGAAGCGGTTGTCGAAATCGTGTCGGACGAACGCGGACAGCCCGTCACGATCGCCACCGGGAAGGTCGTCGACGGTGCGCTGTCGGTGAACGGCAACCCGGGCCCTGTGTGGGGCATTCAGATCGACAAACAGCCAGTCATCGCGATACCGGTTTCCGTCGAGGGCGATACCGTCAATCTGGGCGACATCGACATGGTCGCTGACGGGGTGGCGTGGCCGGCGTTTCACGCGATCGACGGCCGCGTGTTCGGCATTCCACGCATCCCGCGACCGAAAGCGACGACGACAACCGCCGCGTCTCTCGCGGGGATCGCGTTTCAGCCGGCCGACATCACGCGCCTGGCGACGCTCGATCGGAGCGCGATTGCCTTCGGCGAGTTGTACGGCAACACCGCGCGCCAGCTCGACGTCGCCGCAACCACAGGGGCGTCGAGGTTCGCGCTCGCCGGCGCCACCGTCACACTCAAGGGCATCGCCACGACGACCGCTGACGACATCGGATTGAAATTCCCGACCCCGGAGGCCCCGATCGACGGCGCTCCCGTGTCGGAAATCTCGTTCACGATCCAACCGAAGACGAGCGCCGCTGCGGCGCCGCCGACGGCAGCCTCGACATCGGCGCCCAACCTCGTCGGCTACACGCGCGAGTTTGCGGTCCGCAAGGCCGCGGCCTCGAGTTTCCTCACCGAGATCAGTCACGAGATCGTCAGCACGGATAGCGACGCGGGCAGGGTCATTCGACAGCTGCCGCCGCCGGGGGCATCTTTGCCCGCGGGCGGCCTGATCCGCGTCTTCGTCGGAAAACGAGAGGGATCGTAAATGGCCATCTTCGATGCGACGCAGATCATCGACGCACTGTCGCTTCCCCTCGGCGAGCTCATCGCGTCCGTCGGGCGCGGCGTCGCTGAAGCACAACGCGAGATGGACGCCGGTTCGCTTAACGCGCTCCAGGAGATCTACAGTCGCGGCGATGGGTTGTACGCCGAACTGCAACGGATCGGTTACCGNCCGACGTGGTACCACATTCCGGAGGCCGAAGGAGATCTGCAAATCACGCTGACCGCGGTCAGCGAGCAGACGAGCGGATCCACCGGACCCATACAGGGCGCATCGAAAATCAAGCTGTACGCCGCGCCAGTCGACGCGGGTTATGCGTCGCGATTCGGGTTCAATGTCCAGGCAAGCAGCCGGGTGAAATTTCGAATCGTGCCCGTTCCGGCCAGCAGCGCGGCCGATTCGCTGCAGGTCGTGCCGGCGCTCATTGGCTTGACCGTCGAGGAGGCGAGGGCGCAGCTTGCCGCCGCCAATCTGACGGGCGCATTTGTTCCACAGCAGCCATCGCCCACGGCGAAGATCAAGGATCAGACACCCGCCGCCCGCACGTTGCTGTTGCCCGGACAGTCGGTCAGCCTGCAAATCGAGTGAGTGAACCGACTGCTGGCGAACGTACGCTCGCCCCTCGGTTGAGGCTCGACCCGAGCAAGCTCGCCGTCGCGCGAGAGGCGCTCAATGCCATTGCAGCGCTGCCATGGCCCCCTCCCGAGCGCGTATCCTTGCTGGCGCGAATTGCGAAATCGGCCGGCGCAGACGTGGGACCGATCATCGGCAGGCTGGCGCTGAGCGCGGCTCCGCTCGCGAGCTTCGACGCGCTCGTACCAATTTCCGGGATCGGCTTGAAACGGGTGGCGGGCCTGGCGCGCGCCCTGTCGACGTTCGACGTCGTCGCGCTGACCGGACAAGCGCGTGAGCTCGCCGACGCGAAGGCCACGATCGCCGCGCTGACAGCGCGGATCGCGGCCGTGCAAGCCGACCTTGACCGGCTCCGCGCCGCTCCCGCGGCCGGAGCTGGAGGGCCCGCCGCGCAGCCGGGCCTGACCGTGATGCGGATCGCCGATGTGGCCGCGAGCCTGGGCAATCAAGTGGCATTGGTGGACCATGTGCTGCGGTCGCGGCCGAATGGCGTGCGCCTCGGTGCCGTCGATCTGCGCTTGACCGGGATGGGTACCGCATTGGGGAGCGACCTCGCGCTCGATCTCGGCTATCCGTCAGGCGGCAGCGCAATCGGCATCGCGTTCGTGCCGAGTCCGTTGGACGCCGTCGGGGGGCAGACCGCGCAAGTTCCCGACGTTCGCGGGTACACGACGGCGCTCGCGCGGCGCAAGCTCCTCGGACGAGGGTTTGACGCGATCATCATCACCAGCACCGGCAGCCGCGGGGTGGTGACCGATCAATCTCCGGAGCCCGGCACCGTCGCGCCCGCCGGAACCGCTGTCCGCCTCATGTTCCGAGAGGCCGAGGTCCGCGCGGTGACGGCGTCGGACTTCGTCAGTCAAACAGTACCCGCACTGATGATCGCCGGATCGAGCTACACGGTGTCGATCACGATGCGGAATACCGGGAACACCACATGGACGCCCAATGCCAACGCGCCCGTCGGTCTCGGCGCCGCGCACGATACAACGAGATGGGGACCGGACCGCCACTTGGTGGCCGCGCCGGTTCGTCCAGGAGAGATCGTGACGTTCACGTTTCGGGTCCTTGCCTCCACGCCCGGCTCGCACCCGTTCCAGTGGCGGATGGTGCAGGGATCGAGCTGGTTCGGCGCCGTGACGCCGAACGTCATCATCAACGTGGTGCCATCCGTCTACGACAAGAACCTCGTCAGCGGTATCGGCGGTGAGCAACTGTAATGAACGCGGTGTGGTCCTTCTGGAGCAAGCCATTCTTCGCGCACCATCAACACGCATGGCTCAGCGACCGGCATCACTGGCTCGCGTGGGTGCTCTCGCTCGAAACCGCGAAGCGCCATTACCCGACCACGACGCTCGTCACGGATCGACTCGGGTTCGAGCTGCTGGTGAAGCAGCTCGGGCTGACATTCACCGTCGTGTCCACCGAACTCGAGCAACTGCGGGACGCGGATCCACACTGGTGGGTTCTCGGAAAGCTGTGGGCCTACCGGATTCAGAAGGAACCATTCGTCCACCTGGATAACGATGTGTTTCTGTGGAGCCGCTTGCCCGACTGGATGGAAAGCGCAGATGTCCTGGGCCAGAGCCCCGAATGGTTTCCACCCAACGATCAGTCGTGGTACCGGCCGGGAGCGTTCAGCGAGGCGATCCGCGCAGTCGGCGGCTGGGCGCCCGACGAATGGTGGTCGTCCGTCTCGCAACACCTGGACCAGGCCATCTGCTGCGGCATCGTCGGAGGACGGGCGACGGACTTCCTCTCGTCCTACGCCGACGTGGCGATCCGCATGATCCAGCATCCCCGCAACAGCCTCGCCTGGTCGCGGCTGGGAAACATCATCGGCGACAACATCCTGATCGAACAGTATCTCCTCGCGGCGTGCCTCTGGTACCGCCGCCAGCGTGCTGGCTCCCCGTTCAATGTGGGCTACCTGTTCCCCTCCACGGAGGCTGCGTTCGACGAGTACGCGGCGGCGGCGGTGGGATACACGCATCTGATCGGAGACGCGAAGAAGAATGTCGCATTGATGGATCGATTGGCCTTACGTGTCCAGCGCGACTTTCCCGGCTATTACGAACGATGCATCGGTCGGTCCGGACTCGAATGAGGCACCGGGGCGGTTTCGCTCTGCCGATTCGGACGCCGCCGCCCACCGTCAGTCCAACATCCGTCTGCCCGTACAGATCGCTCTCCAGATGTTCCGCCGCGCCCTCGTCGTGGTAGACGGCCCTCATCGTGACGGCCAAGGTCGGGCCGACAAGAAGGTGAACGCCAGAGGCGTGCGGCTCGTGCAGGTTGAACTCAACCAGCACCGGCACTTCGACATCCGTCAGCGAGAGTTCGTCGCCGAATCGAAACAGCTCCCTGACCCCTTTCTGGCTCACGAGAAACTCGACCCGCAACTCTGCCCGGCTCTGGAGCGGAACGCTGACGAACGCGCCGGCCAGAAGGCCTGTCCGGTGTTCCGGCCCCCGCAGTCGATCCTGCGCCGGGTGGAACACCAACGTGGAGGCGTTCAACCCTCCAATCAACCCGACCTGCTGCGCCGCTGCCCCGGTCGGTACCAGTACGGCGTCGCGCCGCGGACCAGCGCTGCGATCGGCGGAACCGGCGCGACGCCCACTCGTCTCAATCGAATCAGCCGCTCGTCTTGTCGGGGTGCGACACGAGATCGATCACCACAGCTGCCGCGAGGATCAGCACGTCGTTCTCGCCCGCGTCGATGTCGATCGCGTAGCTGTCGGACACGCTGAACCACTTCTTGCTCACGCGGGCCACCTCGCGACCGGCGCGTTCGAACACGTATTCGTGGTCGAGAAAGTCCCCCCTGGCCTCGAGATCGTCGGGGCCGGGGACGTCCACCGTGAACCGGGCGCGAAAGAGCGTGAACAGATGCTTCTTCACGACCGCGACGGTGCGGCCGTCGCGGACGATCTCGTACTGCGGCCCGAGGCTCAGGAGTTTCTGATCGACGCGGGCCACCTCCCGCCCGTCGGGGTCCTTGAATATGAGCGTGTCGCCGAAGCTGAGGACCTTGCCGTCCACGTAGAACACGTGCTCGCCGTNCACGTTCCTGATGGTGAAGTCATCGCCCCACGACAGGATCCGCTCCCGCATCATGTAGCGCACTGTGGCTGCTCCTTGTCGCGCCGGCCAACTGCCCGTCATCGTCGCATGTTCACGGCGTGCAGGGGGAGGCGTGCGGAGTTATCTTAGTCAGATGATTGCTAAAACCAGGAAGGGAGTAGCGATCGGCGCAACGATTGTCGCGATCGTCTTCGGCGCACTTGACGCGATTTCCGGGCGTCAGAGTCCCATCGTGCAACCTGCCGATGAAAAAGCGCTTCGTGAGTACACCGGCGTCTATCAATGGGACTCGGACGCATTCGTCTATTTGCAGATGTGGGACGAGTTCAGCGGATTCGGGAAGCCTCAACTGGTGGTGTTTGACGAGTCCGGTGACGTGCGCACGCTGTATCCGACTGACAGTAACCAGTTTTTCGCTGGCCCCGGCGCCGCGCTATCCGCCTCGATCGAGTCGCGCATCGCGTTTCAGCGCGACAGCGCCGGCCGGATTGTCTCGCTGACCTGGCAGCGTGACGGCGCGGCGCCGCGCACGGCGAAGCGCGTCGAGATCGAAACTCACGAAGACGTGCGGTTCACGAATCGCGACGTGCAGTTGACCGGTACGTTGATCGCGCCCTCCGTCGGCCGGATACATCCCGCTATCGTCCTCGTCCACGGGTCCGGCGCGGAGAACCGCGCCTACATGCTGCCGTGGGCGCGGTTCCTGGTTCGTCACGGCATCGCGGTGCTCGGTTACGACAAACGGGGCGTGGGCCAATCGACCGGCGACTGGAATGCCGCCACCTATGAGGACCTGGCCGCCGACGCAGTTGCCGCGATCGATTACTTGAAGACGCGCAGCGATATTGACGCGGCACAGATTGGGTTGCTGGGGATCAGCCAAGCGGGTTGGATCATGCCGCTCGCCGCCGTGCGCTCGAAGACCGTGGCATTTCTGATCAGCATCTCCGGCGCGGGCGTGACACCGGCCGAAACGACCATCGATCAGGCGCGAAATGAGATGACGATGACCGGCATGCCGGCGGCGACGGTTGCGGACATCGTCGCGCTCATCAGGCTGCAGTACGACTTCGCCCGGACGGGCCGCGGCTGGGACGCGTACGCCGCAGCGCGGGAGAAACTCGTGGCTCGGATGGGAGCTCCGCCAGAAACAGCCTTTCCCAGCACGCCCGAGCATCCGCAATGGCAAGTCATCAAGCGAACCTACTTTTATGATCCAGGGCCGACGCTGCGCCAGCTCACAGTGCCGACGCTCGCGATGTGGGGCGAGTTGGACAACAACATCATCGCCGACAAGAACAAGCCGGCCTGGGACACCGCGCTGAAGGCTGCTGGCAATCGCGACTACACCCTGGTCGTGATTCCAAGGGCGAACCACGCCATGCTCGAGGCGAAGGTCGGCAGCAACGCGGAAGTCAAATCGCTGCAACGATTCGCGCCATCATATTTCACGACGATCGGAGACTGGCTCGCCAAGCGGATTCGGGGCTTCCACTGACCTTCTCCTCGAATCCGTTTCGCTTCGAGACGTGCCTCGCGTCGTACTCGTGGACGATCTCGTCGGCACCGGTGCACCTGAGAACAATTTCGGTGCTGCTCGCTTCTTGTACGAGAACGGCGTCCTGAGGAGCATCGGCGCGGTGCCGGGGTACTCGAATCAGCCGTACGCGATTGGGTACGGCATCAACAACACAGGGACGATCGTCGGCGAGTCGAAAGCAGAAGCAATGATCTATGAGAACGGCGAGATGAAAGGCTTCGGCCGGCACTCGGCGCTCTCGGCGCAAAAGATCAACGATGTGGGTGACGTGATCGGCGTCCTCGCCACGCCGAGGAACACCCATGGCGGGTTCGTGTTCAGGGCGAATCAGATCGGAGTGATCGCAGGGTTCGACGAGAATGCAGACGTCTTTCCTGCTGCCTTGAATTCGCGCGGGCAGGTGGTCGGCTCTTCGACGATGCTGGGCATTCCTCACGCGTTTCTCTACGAGAACGGCACGTGCTCAGGCTGACGCCAATCCAACCAGCCGCGGTGAGCGCGTCAGAAGTGCGCTGAATCAGTCCGGAAGATTTGAATGACTGTCGCGGTTCTGGTATTCGTCGCCACAGCGCTCCAGGCGGGCAGCCCACGAGAAGCGTGACAGTGGCAAAACCTCTCATGATTTGAACGTAGCAGGTTTCATCATTCAGCTCTCAACGCGGGCGCCAGACGACGAAGCCGGCCGAGACGGAGAACGTCTCATTCTTCAGCGAAGCCTCGGTGTTGCCATCCGAAAAGAGACTGGTGAGCCCCCAGGTGTAGCGCGCGTCGAAACTCGCTCTGCCGATTCGGACGCCGCCCCCCACCGTCAGTCCAACATCCGTCTGCCCGTACAGATCGCTCTCCAGATGTTCGGGCTCGCCCTCGTTGCGATAGACCGCGCTCGTCATGACGGCCAACGTCGGGCCGACAAAAAGGTGAACGCCAGAAGCGTGCGCCTCGTGAAGGTTCACCCCTCCAGTAAGTCCGACCTGCTGCGCCGCTGCCCCAGTCGGTACCAGTACCGCGGCGAGCGCCAGCAACACGGCCTGTCGCGTCATCGTTCGCATCCCACTCTCCTTGGCCCGCAAGGCGCCCACGCGAGCCGGAATNGCTCAACGCGCGTCAGAAGCTCACCCGCATTCCGACGACGACCTGCCTGGGTGTCGCCTGCCAGTGCAATGTGACCGGCCTCTGACTCCGGTACAGAGTGCGGTGATGCTCCTTCGCTCCGTCAATGAGCGCGCCAATCCCGGCACCGGCACCGCCGACCAAAGCGAACATGGACGCCAGACCTTTTCCGTCAACGGAGTAGTTGGCGGACGAGGCGATCAGCGTCATCCCGAGGACCGTTCCGGCACCGACGGCGAAGCCCTTGAGCGCCCCGTCCAGAACGGAATCGGTGCGACGTTCGCGGATACCGCCGATCTCGTCCTCGCGAAATATGCGGGCACGGTCGGCCGCGGTCAAGGTCAGCTCCGCTGGCGTCACCGCTGTAACGGTGCCAGTGACCTCGCGGCCATCGCGATCGACGAGCACAACCTCGGTGCCCGGCCGAACGATGTGCACCAGATCGGCCAGGGACCCGGCAACAGCCCCCTGAGCAGACGCACTTTCGACGGTCCCCATCAGCGCGAGGCAAGCAACGGCCACCCGCACTCCGAAAGATTTTGACATGTCGAACCCTCCTCAATCACTGAAGGCGTAAGACACAGGTGGATTGTCTCAGGTGAGTTGCTGCGCTGCGCGAATGGTGGCTGTGGCGATCTCCGTGTATCGAACACTGCGGCCCTATAATCCGCGGATGCCCTCTTCCACCGCCCGCCCGATCGTCGCCATTGCTCTTGTCATCACCGCATGGCTCGCGCTCCCGCCCGTCAGCGGACGTGCCTCCGCCGAACGAGTCGACGAGACGGTGGTCGCAGCAATCAAGCTCGAAGGATTCCAGAATTCACAGGTGATGGACACGCTCAGTTGGCTGAGCGATGTATACGGACCGAGACTGACCGGGTCCGACAATCTACGGCGCGCCGCCGAGTGGGCGCGCGATCGGATGAAGACGTGGGGGCTCGCCAACACTGCGCTCGAGCCGTACGGCATGTCGTTTCGCGGCTGGACCCTCGAGCGATTCTCGCTCGACATGATCGAGCCGCAATACATGCGCATCTATGGCTACCCCATGGCCTGGTCGCCCGCGCTCGCCGCTCCGCTCATCGCCACGCCCATCGTCGTCGACATCAAGTCGAAAGCGGACTTCGACAAGTACCGCGGCACGCTGCGCGGTGCCGTGGTGATGAACGGCCGTCCTGCCGGAGCCGACATCGGCTTCAAGCCGGAGGCGGAACGGCTCGACGAGGCGGCACTGACCAAGCAATCGGCGGAGATCAATCCNGGTCCACCCGCATCGTTACAAGAAGAAGATGAGAGCTTTGCCAAGGGACTCGAGACGCAGGTTGAGATCCAGAAGTTCTTCGCGTCGGAAGGGGTCGGCGCGGTCATCACCGCCAGCTCGATTCGCGAGGACGTCCGGGTGTCGGGTTATTACGATCAGAAGTGGCACGCGTCCTTCCCCTCATTCGTCTTCTCGCGCGAGCATTACGGCCGGCTGGTACGGATGCTCGACAAGAAGATTCCGGTCAAGCTCTCGCTCAGCCTCTCCGCGCGATTCACCGACAATGTCGAGGGCTTCAACGTCGTCGCCGAGATCCCGGGCAACGATCCGCAGCTGCGTAATCAGATCGTGATGCTCGGGGGCCATCTCGATTCGTGGCACACCGGAACAGGCGCGACGGACAATGGCGCCGGCTGCGCGGCCGCGATGGAGGCGGTGCGCATTCTCGAAAGCATCGGCGTCAAGCCACGCCGCACGATCCGTGTCGCGCTATGGAGCGGCGAAGAGCAGGACTACTTTGGTTCACGTGGATATGTCGCGAAGCACTTCGGCGATACCGCCGGCGCCGCGCGCAAGCCGGAGCACGCGACACTGGCGGCCTACTTCAATCTGGACAATGGCGCCGGCCGCGTCCGTGGCATCAACCTGCAGGGGAACGAAGCCGCGCGGCCGATCTTCGAGGAATGGCTCCGGCCGTTCGCGTACCTCGGCGCGACGACCGTGACGACCCTGAATTCAGGCGGAACGGATCACATGTTGTTCAACGCCGTCGGGCTCCCCGGTTTTCAATTCATTCAGGATCCTCTCAATTACGACTCGCGGACTCACCACTCGAGCCTCGACGTGTACGAGGAAGCGCCGCCCGATGATCTGAAGCAGGCGTCGGTGATTCTTGCCAGCTTCGTATACCACGCCGCGATGCGGGACGACATGCTGCCGCGGCCGAAGCTCGGGGGTCCGCACAAGTGACGTTCGGTACACCGTCCCCATCGAATCAGCCGCACGTCTACGTGTGACACAATCGCGGCGTGTTGTCGCAGGTGGACCTGATCCATCTCGCCGAGGCCCTTGCCGCCCGCATCCCCAAAACTCCTGACTACGCGCTGGACTGGAACAGGGCGTGGCGGACGATCGCGTCAGCTCACTTGCGCGTCGATGACATCGAGGGCGCCCAGCGCGCGATGAACAATGTCGACGAGGTCTGCCTGCAGGCGCAGGTACGCATCGAAGCGGCTCTCTGGACCGGCCAGCATTCCGAATCGGCCAGCGGCCGCCACATACTGCGCGACACGGTCGAGCGAGTGTCGGTGTTCGAGCCTTGGTGGTCGCGGCGCGACGTGACCGACCTCGTGCCCGTCGTCGCTATGCTGCTCGGTGTCGAGCAGGTGGAGGCCATCGCACGACAACTGCAAGATCCATTTACTGCCGGCAATGTTCACGTCACCCTCGCTTACGCGCTCACCGACCCTGCGGCTAAACGTGAGCAACTTCGAAAGGCGGAAGCACTCGCCATCATCGTGGGCGAGGGCAACCGCGACTTCGCGCTGCGTTGGGTATTCGAAGGCTACCGACGGTCCGGCTTCAACGAGGACGCCGACCGGCTGCGCCGGCTCGCAACGATGGATCCCGAGGACCTGACGCGTGAGGAACACTCGGCTCTCACTGAGGCGAAAAGCGTCCTCGCAAAAGTCGACACAATCCTGGATCGGCATCCGGCGGATACGTTGAGCGACCGGCTTCGCCGCTTCATAGAGTACGGGTTCAACGATCTCAAGGTGATGTTTCTCACGGACGCTTCCCGCGGCGGAGATCTACATGATTCCAACGTCGAGGCGCAAGTCCGCAGCGAGGCTTTTCAGCGCATCGGGTCGCCACGCGCGCCGCGGCTCAGGGGCAACATGGCGTCTCTCGACGCGGACGGCCTGGCGCGTCTCCTATTCGCCCGTCCCGTGTGTCAGCACAACGACGACAGGGCGTTGCTCGAAGGCGACGATGAGTGCGAGCACGAGTACGATGAGCCGGCCTTCGTCCAGACCGTAACGGAACTCTTCGAGGACTTTGGAACACTTGCGGCGCAGTTTTCGTGCGAGCAGGTCGAGCAAGGCCTGTGGTGCGTGTTGGGCCACCCCTTTTCGCTGCGCGATGTGCTGGTCGGTCCTAGGCTTCCGCTAGAGGCGCGCGAACGTTGCGTGCGTGCGATGATCCATCCTTTTCGGGACTACTACCTGCCTCGCGATGCATCGTTTCCGGGAAACGTGTTCTTTATGTGGTGGGACCTGATGCTGGCACGGATCGCCGATGAGCCGTCGGACATCGACGGCATCGCCATCGACGTCATGGGTCAGATCCTCGAGTTGCCGGCGAGAGGCTGCCAGTTCGCGGCACTCCACGGACTGAACCATCTCCAGCCAAATGACGCCGCGGCGCAACTGGTGCGACGGTATTTGACCGAGCATCAGGCGTCGTTGACGGCCGACGAAATGGCGTGGGTCGAGGCATGCGCGTCGGGCGAGGCACCGTGACGCGGGACTCTACTTATTGGCAGACCAATGACGCACCAAGTTCTGGATTCCGCCGGTTCGCGCAAGTGGCGGACGAGAACAGTAAAGTAAAGCCGTTCTGGGAAGCCAGGGTGCGCGCCCGTCCCCAGGTTCGAAGATGATCCGAAGCTTTGCGCTGACTGTCTGCATCGTCGCGTGCCTGATCGCAGGCGCGCCACCAGGCATCCACTCCGCACAGACCGCGGCCGGGCATCGACTCTACGATCCGAACCCGCAGCATCTCTGGAACCGGGTGCACGACACCTTTCACGTTCGCGTGGCCGCCGACGGCTCCGAGTACGGGCTCGACGGAGTCGATCCGCTGCTGTGGAGCGAGACGCGGTACTTGCTGACCGGCGACTCGCATCCACGCGCCCTGGCCCTGCTCGACGAGTTCCTTGCGTCCAACGCAGAGTCCCTGGTTCGAGAGCCGCTCAAACGCGCGGTGTTCCAAAACGATCTGTGGGCGATTTTCGAGTGGCTCGCGAAGATGTCCCAGGGCGACAGGCAGCGTCGCATGGCCCTCGAGCAGCGCCTGGCGCGCATGATCCGCCGCGTCGCACTGACGCGAACAGAGATCGAGGCGCTCCCCGACACGTACACGATGGCNGTCCGCTCGCGCGCGCTCGTGACGCCCGCCGACCCCTCACAGCAGCGGCCATCTTTTCCGCATGATCTCTTCAATCCCTCCGGACCGTGGGTCAGCGTCGGCAGCACCGTGCCGATGGTTCCCCAGCACGCGGGCGAGCTCGCGGGCTCCGCCTTCATCGTGCGATGGAGTGTCCCCGGCGGATCGAGCGCCACCATCGGCTACTTGCGCAAGCTCTGGGCGTTTCCCGAACCGTACATCAGTGACGACGCATTTCAGTGGTCGCGTGACGGCGAGCTCCGGGTGAAACCGAATCCTGCGCTGCCGGCGGTGCCTGACGGGACGCGGATCGCACTCGTCAGGAAGATGCTGCTCATCGACGTTACGGGCGCGATCGTGCCGTCGAATATCGTGCAGAGCATCCAGATACGCGCGTTTCCCGGCCGGCAGGCGTTCTCCGAATTCAGAATGAACCGCACAGATCTCTTTCATGGAACGTTCGGACTGCGACGGGTGGGCGCCGACGATCGAGACTTCATCACGTTCTCGTCGCAGGGCACCGATCCTTTCGAAGCGCCGGGACTGCATCTGCCGCTGCGACC
>C688J18823_10002058_pt1 | contig 12566 bp, 7 predicted proteins | sample HopSoiMetagenom1_FD_18823 | JGI IMG/M metagenome (IMG submission 18823)
GCCGCGGCGGACCCGCAGCCACTTCGCCCGCTCGTCGTACTCCTCGACCTGCGCCTCGGCCCCGCCCAGCTCCCGCCTCGCGGCGAGCAGCTCGCGCACGAGCTGCTCGTGCCCCCTCGGGCCCTTGCCGGTCAGCCGGGAGGCCTCGAAGGTCGCGCGATCCTGCGGATCGGGCACCTCCTCGCCGGCGAACCCCGCGAACGCGGCGAACTCGCGCCGGCGCCCCTCGCGCGTGGCCTTGGCGATCCGCTTGTCGATGTGGTCGCTGAAGAACTGAAACGGTGCGCGCTCGCCGTACTCCTCGCCCATGAACAGCATCGGCGTGAACGGCGACAGCAGCACGCAGAACTGCGCGAGTCGCAGCGCCTTGGGGTCGAGCCGGTCGCCGAACGCGCGGTTGCCGACCTGATCGTGGTTCTGGTCGAAGACGACGAACTGCTCAGGCTTGCGGTCCGGGGCGGGCGCGCCGAAGCGCTGCCGGCGGAACGTCGAGTAGTCGCCGTCGTGCACGAACGGGCGATCGAACGCCTTCGCGAGCTGCGCGACGTGACCGAACTCCGCGTAGTAGCCCTCGCGCTCGTCACTGACCAGCGTGCGGACGGCGTGGTGGAAGTCGTCGGCCCATTGCGCGTCGACGCCCCACCCGCCCTGCCGTGGCGGCCGGATCACCTTCGGGTCGTTGAGCCCCGACTCGGCGATGACGAGCGCCCGCGGGTCGACGGCGTGCACGCGCCGCGTCAGCTCCGCCACCACGTGCTCGGCGCCGGAGTCGAAGACGGCGTGGATCGCGTCGAGGCGCAACCCGTCGACGTGCATGTCGCGCACCCACATCTCGCACGCCTGGATCAGCCATTCGCGCACGGCGCCAGAGTCGGCGTCGTCGTAGTTGATCGCCTCGCCCCACGGGGTCGTGTAGCGCCCGGTGAAGTAGGGGCCGAACGCGCGCAGCGCCCGCTCTCCCGACGCGCCGACGTGGTTGGGGACGACGTCGAGGATCACCGCGATGCCCGCTGTGTGGGCGGCGTCGACNAGCCGCTGNAGCCCGTCCGGCCCGCCGTATGGCGCCTGCGCCGACCACGGATACACGGCGTCGTAGCCCCAGCCGCGCTCGCCCGGGAAGGCCGCCACGGGCAGCAGCTCGATGCCCGTGATCCCGATGTCGCGCAGCCTCCGCAGATGCTCGATCACGGCGTCGAACGTGCCCTCGGGCGTGAACGTCCCCACGTGCACCTCGAGCAGCACGAGGTCGCGCAGCGCCACCCCCTTCCAGCGCCGGTCGGTCCACTCCCAGGCCTCCGGGTCCACCACCCGCGAGGGCCCGCGCAGGCCCTTGGGCTGAAAGCGCGTGCACGGATCCGGCAGGCGCCTGCCGTCCAGCACGATCCAGTAGTCGTCGCCGTGCGCGAGCGGCGGAGCGCCGATCCACACCCCCAGCCCCTCAGGCTCGAGCGGGTGGTCGTCCTTCCCCAGACGGACCGCCACGTGCCGGGCCTTCGGCGCCCAGACCCGGATGCCGCCGGTGGTCGCCCCCAGCGGGCGTTCGAATGGCAGAGGCTCGGACACGCCGCCCGGCATACCCTACGGCGGATCCCGCAACGCACGTCCGCTGCAACAGCACCAGCGCGCCTGCGTAGATCAGAAGGTCCCCGACGCTCAGCACGTTGCTCAGCCCCAGCGGCAGCGGCACCGGGATGACGTCGCCCAGCCACAGCAGGTGCGGATCTGCCAGCGGCGCCGAGTTGGCGAACACCGCCGTGGGCTCCAGCCCCGCGACCCGCTCCGCCCACGCGCTGGTCGGCATCACGCCGTGGTTGGCCAGGATCGCGGCCAGATTGAGCGCACCGCCGAGTGCGAACAGACCGACACCCGGGATCCGGCGGTTGGCCCAGACGAACCATGCCGCCAGTCCGTACGTGCCCACGTGGCCGACGGCATGCCACCAGGCTGCTCCGTCCGCGAATACGCCGAGCACCAGGACCTGGCCGGCCAGGGCGCCGAGCGCGGCCCACTCGGCGCGCAGCCGCAACGTGCCCAGCCGGCGCAACGATCCCCCGCGCAACGGGACGCTGAGGATGCACGCAACGGCCAGGAGCACGAGCAACATGTCAGGCGACCAGCTTCGGTGATCCGGCCGGCCCACCGCCGCGCTGGTGCACCCAGTCCACGAACGCCGGCTCGGCAAGCGGCCGGCTGATCGCGAATCCCTGCGCGACCGGGCAGCCCAGCTCCCGCAGCTGGGCCAGGATGCCGTCGTTCTCGACTCCCTCCGCAACGACGCGCAGGCCGAGGTTGCGGCCGAGATCGATCGTCGAGCGCACGATCACGGCGCTGGTCTCCTCCGCCATCGCCGCCACGAACGATCTGTCGATCTTCAGCTCCTCGACGGGGAGCTGCTGGAGGTAGGCCAGGGACGAGTAGCCGGTCCCGAAGTCGTCGACCGAAAGCACGACGCCCATCGCGTGCAGCTCTTCCAGAACCGACGCGGTAGTCGTGGGATCGGCCATGATCGCGCTCTCGGTCAGCTCCAGCGAGAGCCGAGCCGGTCCTACGCCGGCGCCCACGAGCAGGTCGTGCACGGTCGCCGGGAAGGTGGGGTCCAGCAGGCAGCGCGCCGACACGTTCACCGCCACTCCGATGTCCAGCCCGTTCGCGTGCCAGGCGCTCACATCCGCCAGTGCCTGCGCGAGCACCCGACTCGTCAACGGCCGGATCATGCTCGTGCTCTCGGCCAGCGGCACGAATGCGCCGGGCAGCAGCAGGCCGAGCTCGGGGTGCTCCCAGCGCACGAGCGCCTCGCTCCCGCAGACCTGACCGCTGACCAGGTCGATCTTCGGCTGATGGTGCAGGACGAGCTGACCGCCTTCGATCGCGCCGCGCAGCTCCGCCATGAGCCCGAGCCGCGCGGGGCTGTGGTGGTCGTCGGTGCGGCTGTAGCGCGCGTAGTCCACCTGGCGATCCTTGGCGCGATACATCGCCACATCGCCGCGCTGCAGCAGCGTCGCGCTGTCGGCGCCGTCCTCCGGGTACATGACCACGCCGATGCTCGCCTCGCCGTCCAGCGCCACGCCCTGCACCTCGAACGGCCCGCGCAGCGCGCGGGCGACGCGCTGCGCCGCGTCCAGAGCCCCTGGCTCGCTCGCCGCGGGCGCGAGCAGCACCGCGAACTCGTCGCCGCCCAGCCGCGCGATCAGCGACGGGTGCGGCACCTCNGCGACGAGTCGCCTGGCCACCTGCTGCAGCATCCGGTCGCCGTACGCGTGGCCGAGCGCGTCGTTGACCTCCTTGAAGCGGTCGAGGTCGAGCAGCAGGATCGCNAGGCGGGGCTCCCGAGCTGCGATCCGTTCGTCGACGATCTCGCAGAAGCGCTGCCGGTTGATCAGGCCGGTCAGGCGATCGTGCATCGCCTCGTGATGACGGCGCGCGGCCTGGCGGCCGGCCGAGTAGACCGCGAGCAGGAGCACGATGAACAGCGGGTACAGCTCGGGCATGGTGCGCAGCGCGACGACCACGATCGGCGCCAGGCACAGCAGCACCGCCCCCGTGAGTGCACTGAAGCCCAGGTCGTCGCGGACGTAGCGCCCGACCGGCTGATCCACGTACAGCGCGACGGCAACCGCGACGAGGCTCGCGTTGACGACGTAGAACACCGCGGCGGCGACCGCGATCTCGGGCAGGTCGGCGGCCACGAAGGGCGCCTGGCCGGGGCTGCCACCGACCCCGGCCGTCGTCAGCACGAGGCTTGCGGCTCCCAGCGACAACGCGTACTGGCCGACGTTGAACGCGATGCGCCACAGCGGCTTGCGCGACACGACGTCCTGTACGACGGATGCCACGGACTGCGCCGCGAGCGCCGGTCCGAGGCCCGCCACCAGGAGCAGGGCGAACGCGAACGTCGTGCTCACCGTCAGCTCCTCGTCCTCTCCGCGCCGCGGGATCTTCAGCGGCAGGAGCTCACCGAGCAGGACGCCGGCGGCGAGGAGCGCGGAGACGGTCTGCGCGTCGCGAAGGCGGTCGCCGTCCGCGGTCAGCTCGACGGCCAGGAACAGCACGCCGCCGGCCAGCGCGACCGCGCCACAGAACAGCCGAACGGGAGCGACGCGGCGCACCTGGGGCCCGCCTCCTTGCGAGTTCAGGCGCCGAAGAGGAACTTGTGACCGGCGCCGAGGTCCACGACGATAGCCATCAGCGACGTCACAGCGACCAGCATCCTCATAACGTGGAACTTCTTCATTGCAGCCTCCCAGAGATGGTTACGACACAGCGGTTGCAACGTGGTTCGGCAACGCGGAGCACTCGCCCGGGCGAGTGCACGCGAACTGGACGCTCAGACGAACCGGAATGGAGAATTGCTGCGTTTTGCGCAGCTAAGCGCTCGGAACCAGCCACACCACGCCGAGCGGCGGCAGTGTGACGGCCGCCGAGAACGGCTGGTCGTGCCAGGGCTGCGCCTCGGATTGGACGGCGCCCATGTTGCCGGTGTTCGACCCGCCGTAGACCTCGGCGTCGGTGTTGATCACCTCGGTCCACTCGCCGCTGCGCGGCAGCCCGACGCGATAGCCCTCGCGCGGGACCGGCGAGTTGTTGGCGATGGCGACGACCGGCTTGGAGTCGCCGTCGCCCCAGCGCACGAAGGCAAGGACGTTGGCGTCGGCGTCGTTGGCCTCGAGCCAGCCGAACGCCTCGTGGTCGTCGTCGCGCTCCCACAGCGCCGGATGGTCGCGATAGACGCGGTTGAGGTCGCGCACGAGCGCCTGGATCCCGCCGTGGCCGTGGTCCTCGAGCAGGTGCCAGTCCAGCGAGCGCTCGTGGGACCACTCGCGATCCTGGGCGAACTCCTGGCCCATGAACAGCAGCTTCTTGCCGGGATGCGCCCACATGTAGCCGTACAGCGCGCGCAGGTTCGCCAGCTGCTGCCAGCGGTCGCCGGGCATCTTCGCCAGCAGCGAGCCCTTGCCGTGCACGACCTCGTCATGGGAGAGCGGCAGGATGAAGTTCTCGCTGAAGGCGTACATCAGGCTGAACGTCAGCGAGTGGTGGTGGTAGCGCCGGTAAACGGGATCCTGCTGGAAGTAGGCCAGCGTGTCGTGCATCCAGCCCATGTTCCACTTGAAGCCGAAGCCCAGCCCGCCCAGGTACGTCGGCCGTGAGACGCCCGGCCAGGCGGTCGACTCCTCGGCCGCGGAGATGACGCCGGGGACGCGCGCGTGCGCGACCTGGTTGAGCTCCTTGAGGAACTCGATCGAGTCGAGGTCCTCGCGGCCGCCGTGCTCGTTGGGGACCCACTCGCCGTCCTCGCGCGAGTAGTCGAGGTAGAGCATCGAGGCGACGGCGTCGACGCGCAGTCCGTCTGCGTGCATCTCGCGCAGCCAGTACAGAGCGGAGGCGAGCAGGAAGTTGCGCACCTCGTGGCGGCCGAGGTTGAAGATCAGCGTGCCCCAGTCGGGGTGCGCGCCGCGGCGCGGGTCCGCGTGCTCGTAGAGCGCGGTGCCGTCGAAGCGCGCCAGCGCCCAGTCGTCGCGCGGGAAGTGCGCCGGGACCCAGTCGAGGATCACGCCCAGGCCGGCGTCGTGCAGCGTGTCGACCATCTCGCGGAAGTCGTCGGGATCGCCGTGGCGCGCGTCGGGCGCGAAGTAGCCCGACACCTGGTAGCCCCAGGAGCCGCTGAACGGGTGCGCCATCACCGGCAGCAGCTCGACATGCGTGAAGCCCATGTCGGTGCAATACGCGGCCAGCTCCTTGGCCAGCTCGGCGTAGGACAGCGGCACGTCCGGGTCGTCGGGGCTGCGCCGCCAGGAGCCCAGGTGGACCTCGTAGATCGACACGGGCTCGCGGTGGGGGACCTGTGACGCGCGCTCGGCGAGCCATTCCTTGTCGCGCCACTCGTGCGTGAAGTCATGCACGATCGAGTCGGTCCGCGGCGGATGCTCGGCGCGGAAGGCGTAGGGGTCGGCCTTCATCCGCAGTTCGCCGTCCTGCGTGCGGATCTCGAACTTGTAGCGCGCTCCCGGCTCCACGCCCGGCACGAAGAGCTCCCAGATGCCGCTGGAGCCCAGCGAGCGCATCGGGTGCAGCCGCCCGTCCCACGAGTTGAACTCGCCGACGACCGAGACGGACGCCGCCGCCGGCGCCCACACGGCGAACGCCACGCCCGCCGCCCCGTCGATCTCCGTGACGTGCGCGCCCAGGCGCTGGTAGATCTCCTCGTGGCGCCCCTCCCCCGCCAGGTGCAGGTCGAGCTCGCCGAGCGTCGGCTCGAACGAATACGGATCGCGCATCGTGAAGGTGTTCCCGTCGGGATAGGCGACCTCGAGCTCATAGCGCAACGGCAGCTTGGCGTTCTCGACGACGCCCTCGAACAGCCCGTCGCCCGCCGGCTTGAGCTCGACGTCTGCGGGCGGACGGGTCTGCACATGTGCGACGACGCGGTCGGCCGTCGGCCGGTACGCGCGCACGACGACGTGCCCGTTCTCCTGGTGGGGGCCAAGGGCCTTCGGATCCACGACGGTCATGCGGCCTCCTCGGAGTCGATCTCCAGCAGACGGCGGATCCCGGCAACCGGGATCGACGCCCAGTCGGGGCGGTTGTCCAGCTCGTAGCGCAGCTCGTAGACCGCCTTCTCCAGCTCGAAGACGGCGATCAGCCGCTCGACTGCAGCCTGCCCGGGCGGCAGCAGGCGCTGGTCCACGCCGGCGAGGTAGCCCTGCAGGAACGCGCTGCGCACCTCGTCCTCCCAGCCCGCAGGCGCGGGCGTGTCGTGCAGGATCCGCGAGGCGCTGGCGGCATACGCGAACGAGCGCAGCATCCCGGCGACGTCGCGCAGCGGCGAGCGCTTGCGCCGGCGCTCGACGAGCGTGCGCGCGGGCTCGCCCTCGAAGTCCAGGACGATCCAGCGGTCATCGGCGCCGAGCAGCACCTGCCCGAGGTGGTAGTCGCCGTGGTGGCGGATCACGCGGCCGGCGGAGCCGACGGTGGTCAGCAGGCTCAGCCGCTCGCGCACCTCCTGGCCGCGCCCGCGGATCGGGGCCAGCTCGGGCACGTCGTCGGGCAACTGCAGGAAGACCTGCTCGATCTCCTCGTCGACCGTCGCGTTGAGCAGGCCGAGCGACTCGGCGCTCGTCTCCTCCGGCGCGAACGCCGGGTCCGTCGCGTCCGACGCCAGCGCCGAGTGCATCCGGCCAGTCACGTCGCCCAGCTCGCGCGCGCGCTCCACGAACCGCGCGGGGTTGGTGCGCAGGTCCTCGAGCGCGAGGTCCCAGCCGTCGGCCGAGCCGGGCACGAACTCCTGCGCGATGCCCAGCGTCGCGTCGATCAGCCGCCCGGTGTGGGCGTACCACCCGCGCAGCGCGGCGATGTTCTCGAAGCCGCGCTCGGTGAGGAAGCGAAGCACCTCGAGCTCGGGGTTGGGTCCGGCGCCCAGGCGCCGGTAGGCCTTCAGCGCGATGCGCTCGTCGAGGACCAGCGACGAGTTCGACTGCTCGGCGCCCATCGGCCTGACGTCGGCGACCTCGCCGATGGGATCGCCGGTGTGGCGGAACTCGACGGTGCCCGCGTCGGTCTCGACGTCGGAGTCGGAGTCCATCAGGCGCACGAGCTCGCGAGCGAAGCCAGGGTCGGCGATCGCGTCCTCGTCGTCGCGCAGGACCAGTTGGTAGAGCTCATGCGTGCCGGGGTGGAACGACACCTCGACGATCGCGAGCTCGAACTCGTCGATCGGCACGGTCTCCAGCACCTTGGTGTCGGCGACGTCCTGCGACTTCGATCCGAACCAGCGCTGCTGGGTCAGGTCAGCTGTCTCCATCGGGCTCCTCGTCCTCGTCTTCCTCCAGCAGGAACCAGTAGAAGCCGCGCGGCGCGAGCGTCAGCAGGTACGGCAGCTCGCCGATGCGCGGGAAGCGGGTGCGCCCGAACATCTCGACCGGATGGCGGCCCTGGTACGCGCTCAGGTCCAGCTCGACGGCCTGCGCGCTGCGCGCCACGTTGTGCACGCACAGCACGACATCGTCGGCGTGCTTGCGGATGTGGGCGAAGATCTTGTAGTTGGACGTCGTCAGCGGCTCGTAGCTGCCCAGTCCGAACACCGGGTGCTCCTTGCGCAGCGCGATGAAGCGCCGCAGCCAGCGCAGCAGCGACGTCGGCGTGCGCAGCTGCGCCTCGACGTTGACCGCTTGGAAGCCATAGACCGGGTCCATGAGCGGCGGCGCGTAGAGCTGGGCGAAGTCCGCGCGGCTGAAGCCTCCGTTGCGGTCACCGGTCCACTGCATCGGCGTGCGCACGCCGTCGCGGTCGCCGAGGTAGACGTTGTCCCCCATCGCGATCTCGTCGCCGTAGTAGAGGATCGGCGAGCCGGGCAGGCTGAACATGATCGCTGTCAGCAGCTCGATCTCGTCCCGCCCGTTGTCGAGCAGCGGCGCCAGCCGCCGGCGGATCCCGAGGTTCAGCTTCATCCGCGGGTCCTTGGCGTACTCCGAGTACATGTAGTCGCGTTCCTCGTCGGTCACCATCTCGAGCGTCAGCTCGTCGTGGTTGCGCAGGAACAGCCCCCACTGGCAGTTGTCCGGGATCTCCGGGGTGCGCGACAGGATCTCGAGGATCGGCGTGGCGTCCTCGCGGCGCAGCGCCATGAACATGCGCGGCATCACGGGGAAGTGGAACGCCATGTGGCACTCGTCGCCGTCGCCGAAGTACTCCACCACGTCCTCGGGCCATTGGTTGGCCTCGGCGAGCAGGACGCGATCGGGGTACTCCTCGTCGATCGTCTTGCGCACGAGCTTGAGGTAGTCGTGCGTCTCGGCCAGGTTCTCGCCATTGGTGCCCTCGCGCTCGAACAGGTAGGGCACCGCGTCAAGCCGGAAGCCGTCGAGCCCGAGGTCGAGCCAGAAGCGCAGCGCCTCGAGCATCGCCTGCTGGACCTCGGGGTTGTCGTAGTTGAGATCAGGCTGGTGGGAGAAGAACCGGTGCCAGTAGTACTGGCCGGTGTGCTGGTCGAACGTCCAGTTCGACGGCTCGGTGTCGACGAAGATGATCCGCGCGTCCTCGTAGCGCTCGTCGGTGTCCGACCACACGTACCAGTCGCGCTTGGGGCTGTCCTTGGACGAGCGCGCCTCCTGGAACCAAGGGTGGTCTGACGACGTGTGGTTCATCACCAGGTCGGCGATCACGCGGATGCCGCGCTGGTGGGCGGCGGTGATGAAGCGCTCGAAGTCGTCGACCGTCCCGTAGTCGGGGTGGATCGCGTAGAAGTCGGCGATGTCGTAGCCGCCGTCGCGAAGCGGGGACGCGTACATCGGCAGCAGCCAGATGCAGTCCACTCCGAGCCAGGCGAGGTAGTCGAGCTTCTCGGTGAGGCCGATGAAGTCGCCCGACCCGTCGTCGTTGCCGTCGAAGAAGCCGCGCAGGTGGATCTCGTAGAAGACCGCGCGCTTGAACCAGAGCGGGTCGCGCTCGAACCAGTGCGAGGGCGACGAGACCTCGTGCTGCTGGCGCTCGGTGTCGAGCGTCACCGGAGAACCTCCAGCACGTGGGCCTGGCGATGGCCGGGCTCCAGGCGCACGTAGTTGCCGCCCAGGCGCCAGTCGTAGCCTGAGCCGTCGATCACGTCGCGCACGCCGAAGACCGGCGGCAGGCCGAGATCGGCGGGAACGGTCACGAGGCCCTCCTGGGTGTTCTGCGGGTCGATGTTCACCACTGCGAGCACGACATCGCCCTCGTGGACCTTCGCGTAGGCGATGAGCGAGTCGTTGCGGGTGTCCAGGAATCGCAGGCCGGTGAGGCGCTGCAGCGCCGGATGCGCGCGGCGGGCGACGTTCAGGGCATTGACCATCGGCAGCAGCGGGCCGTCGAGCGAGCGCTGCTTGAGCTCGTACTTCTCGGAGTTCAGGTACTCCTCGCTGCCCTCGCGGACCGGGACGTTCTCGCAGTGCTCGAAGCCCGAGTAGATGCCGTAGCTCGGGCTCAGCGTGCTCGCCAGCACCAGCCGCGCCTCGAACGCCGGGCGCCCGCCGTGCTGCAGGTAGGCGTGCAGGATGTCCGGCGTGTTGGCGAAGAAGTTCGGGCGGAAGTAGTCGGCCGTCTCGTGGACGAGCTCCATCAGGTACTCCTCGAGCTCCCACTTGGAGTTCTTCCACGTGAAGTACGTGTAGGACTGGCTGAAGCCGGCCTTGGCCAGCGCGCGCATCATCGCCCGGCGCGTGAACGCCTCCGACAGGAAGATCACGTCGGGGTCGGTCTTGTGGACCTCGGCGATCAGCCACTCCCAGAACGCGACCGGCTTGGTGTGCGGGTTGTCGACGCGGAAGGCCTTCACGCCGTGGCCGATCCACAGCCGGAAGATCTCCAGCCATGCGTCCCAGAGGCCGCGCCAGTCCTCGGACTGGAAGTTGACGTTGTAGATGTCCTGGTACTTCTTGGGCGGGTTCTCGGCGTACTTGAGCGTGCCGTCGGGGCGGTGGAAGAACCACTCGGGATGCTCCTTGAGCCACGGGTGGTCCGGCGAGCACTGCAGCGCGATGTCCATCGCGATCTCGATGCCGTGCTCCTGGCAGGTGGCGACGAGCGCGTGGAAGTCCTCGAACGTGCCGAGCTCGGGCGCGAGCGCCTCGTGCCCGCCGTCCGTCGAGCCGATCCCGTAGACGCTGCCCGGGTCGCCCGGGCCGGCCGTGAGGGCGTTGTTCTTGCCCTTGCGGTTGGTGGAGCCGATCGGGTGGATCGGGGTGAAGTAGAGGACGTCGAAGCCCAGCTCGGCGATCTGCGGCACGACCTTGCGCACGCCCTCGAAGCCGCCCCAGGATCGCGGGAAGAGCTCGTACCAGGAGCTGAAGCGCGCGCGCTCGCGCTCCACCGTGACGAGCGCGGGCTCGGGCAGCGAGCCGACCCCGGTGCGATCCGGGCAGCGCTCGGCGGCGGCGGCGAGGTCGGGGGCCAGCGCAGCGTCGAGGCGCTCGGACTGGTCGGCCGCCGTGTCCGCGACGCGGGTGGCGGCGTTGCCCAGCAGCTGCGCGTCCTTGCCCTTGGCACGCTCAGCCGCCGCGGCGACGAGCAGCGCGCCTTCGCTCAGCTCGCCGGTCAGGTCGGTCTGGCCGCCATCGAGCTTGCGGTGCACCTCGTGGCGCCAGGACGCGAGCGGGTCGATCCACGCCTCGATCGAGTACTGCCATGTGCCGCACGCATCGACGGGGAAGCTGCCCTCCCAGGTGTCGCCATCGACGTGCGCGTCGATCCGGCGCATCGGGGATTCCTTCCAGCGGGTGGTGCCGCGCCTGGATTTGACCACCGCGCGAAGCTCCTCGTGGCCGTCGGCGAAGATCTCCGCGCGCACGGTCACACTGTCGCCGACGCACGCCTTGGCCGGAAAGCGGCCACAGTCGATCAGCGGTGTCGGCCGCTGCACGAGGATGCGCGGCGGGGGTTGTGTCTTGGAGCGGACGGGCACCTACCTCTCTCCCTATCCGATCCGCGTCGAAAGTCAACGTTCTTTGACACAGTTGTTCACAAGGTCGAGCGGCGTCCAGCTGCATCTCACCTCGCTTCCCGAGGGCCGTCTGGGTCCCGGCGCCTATGCGTGGGTCGACTTCCTGGCGGCCGCGGGGCAGTCGTGGTGGCAGGTGCTGCCGCTCGGCCCGCCCGATCGCCACCGCTCGCCGTACAAGTCGCGCTCTGCGTTCGCGGCCTGGCGCGGCTTCCTGGCCGAGCCCGATGCGCCGGTCTCGCGCGCGGAGCGCGAGGCGTTCGCGGAGCACCATCCGTGGGTGGCGCCGCGCGATGTCGCCGACCAGGTCCGCTTCGACCGCGAATGGGGTGCGCTGCGGGCCTACGCGGCCGATCGCGGCGTGCGCATCATCGGCGACGTCCCGATCTACGTGGCGCCGGGCTCCGACGACCACCGCGCCCATCCGGAGCTGTTTCTCGACGGGCTTGTGGCCGGCGCGCCGCCCGATGCGTACTCCGACCGCGGCCAGCTGTGGGGCAATCCGGTGTACGACTGGCCGGCGCTGCGCCGGCGCGGCTATCGCTGGTGGGTGCAGCGGCTGGCGCGCTCGGTGGAGCTGTTCGACGTCGCCCGGATCGACCACTTCCGCGGGTTCGTGGCCGGTTGGCTCGTGCCCGAGGGGGCGCGCGACGCGCGCTCGGGCAGCTGGCGGCGCGGCCCCGGCCGCGCGCTGTTCGACGCCGCGCGCCGGGAGCTCGGCACGCTGCCGTTCATCGCCGAGGACCTCGGCGTCATCACGGAGCCCGTCACGCGCCTGCGCCGCGATCTCGGGCTGCCGGGCATGGTCGTCATGCAGTTCGCGTTCGACCCCGACGATCCCGAGGGCCCGCACCGCATCGAGAACCACACGGCCGACCGCGTCGCCTACACCGGCACGCACGACACNGACACGATGGCNGGCTGGCTCGCGACGATGCAGCATCCGGAGCTGCTGCCGGCCTCCGGCGTCTGGGGCCTCACCGAATGGTGGATGGACTCCCCCGCGCCGCTCGTGATGCTCCAGGCGCAGGATCTCCTCGAGCTCGGCTCCGAGGCCCGCATGAACACCCCGGGCCGAGCGACCGGCAACTGGTCCTGGCGC
>C688J18823_10002060_pt1 | contig 12561 bp, 11 predicted proteins | sample HopSoiMetagenom1_FD_18823 | JGI IMG/M metagenome (IMG submission 18823)
CCGTACTCGCGCACGGCGTGCGCAAGCTGCTCGCCACTCGCCCGATCGACATACATGTTCAGCGGAATCATGCGCCTCTCGATATAAACGTGTTTGATAATCACGGTATCGCCCTCTTCATCCACCATGGAGGGCGCCAGGCTACGCAGTTCCGCGATGAGTTCGGGCGAAAAGCGATCGGCCGGAAATGCCACGTTCGCATATTCCAGCGTATCGGCCATCCGACCAACGCGATCGTGATACTTGACCAGGAGGTACTTGTTCTTGACTTGCTCGCGCGTGATTTCCTTCGGAGGCGAAATGACGTCCTTGATGACTTTGAACACATACGGGTAGGACGGGAGCGTGAACACCAGCATGACGAGTCCGCGTATTCCCGGCGCAATTACAAAGCGATCGCTGGAATGTTTTAAATGGTGCAGAAAATCGCGATAGAAGAGCGTTTTGCCCTGCTTCTGTAAACCCAGCACGGTGTAGATCTCAGCGGCCGGCTTGTTGGGCAGCAAGCCTTTCAAGAACTCAACATAACCCGAGGGAACTTCCATATCGACCATGAAGTACGCCCTGCTGAATCCGAACAGGACGGCCAGATGCTCGGGCGCAAGGAGCATGGTGTCGAGATACAGGCTGCCGTCCGCATTGCGCAGAATCGGGATTGCAAAAGGAACTTCCTGGCTGCCATTGATAATCTTGCCAACGGCGTAGGTTCCCTTGTTGCGAAAGAACAGCGACGTCAGAACCTGAATCTGGTGATTTGCTTCCAGCAGAATTGGTCTGCCGAGGTGCTCGCGCACGGCGCGCAGCAACCAGCGGGAATCGCGATTGAGGTCGCGGAATGGGTTGCGCAAGCCGAAATCTCTGAGCACTTGAGCGATGGTGGCGCGCACGCCGTCCCTGGATGGATAGTAGCTTCGATAGGTAGGCGGGTCGGAATCGATATGTTCGGTGGACAGTGCAGGACGTACGAACAAAAAGTCGTTGTGATAATAATTTCGGTGGAGAATGCGGCAGCTTACCGAATTGAAGAAACTCTCTGCGAGTTCCGGTTGCTTGTGGTTGGTAAGCAATCCGATGTAGTGCTGTTTGACCTGTTGCCAGATCGCGTCCGGGAGCTGGTCCGTGTGGAAGCGCCGTTGCAGGTATTGAACGGTCTCGCTAATACGCCGATCGTAGAACTGGATGCGCTCGCGCGAAATACGCTGTATTTCCGCCCATTGTCCCCTTTCGAATAGCGATTTTGCGTAGCGACTGGTCTCACGGAATAACCGGTAATGGCGATTGAAACCGTCAAGCGTCCCCTGTGCAATCAAGAAAGCAACTTCTTCTTGGGTTTCTGCCGCCAGGATCGTCATTGAAGGCTCAAGCAGTTTCCCGGAACAACTCACGGCCAATCAACATGCGCCTGATCTCGGAAGTCCCGGCACCGATTTCATAGAGTTTGGCATCGCGCCACAGCCGCCCGGTCGCGTATTCGTTGATGTAGCCATTGCCACCGAGCGTTTGGATTGCTTCGCCGGCCATCCACGTGGCTTTTTCGGCCGCATACAGAATGGCGCCCGCCGCATCTTTGCGCGTGGTGTGGCCGCGGTCGCATGCCTTGGCTACCGCGTACACATAGGCTTTGCAGGCATTCAGGGTCGTATACATGTCGGCGATCTTGCCTTGCATGAGCTGAAACTCGCCAATTGGTTGTCCGAACTGTTCCCGCTGGTGCACGTACGGCATCACGATATCCATACACGCTTGCATGATGCCTAGCGGGCCCCCGGCCAGTACGGCGCGCTCGTAGTCCAAGCCGCTCATCAGGACTTGGGCCCCACGTCCGACCTCCCCTAGTACGTTATCCGCCGGAACCTCGCAATCCCGGAACACCAGCTCGCTCGTGTTCGAGCCACGCATGCCAAGCTTGTCTAGCTTCTGCGCCGTGGAAAAACCTTTGAACGATTTTTGGAGGATGAAAGCGGTAATGCCTTTCGGCCCCGCCGCGACATCAGTCTTGGCGTACACCACCAGCACATCGGCGTCCGGGCCGTTCGTGATCCACATCTTGTTGCCATTGAGNAGATAGCGATCACCCTTTCGGTCCGCGCGCAGCTTCATGCTCACGACATCCGAACCGGAGTTCGGTTCGCTCATCGCCAACGCGCCGACGTGTTCGCCGGAAATCAGGCGCGGCAAGTAGCGGCGCTTTTGCGCTTCGGTACCGTTGCGATTGATCTGGTTCACGCACAGGTTGGAATGTGCGCCATATGACAGGCCGACTGCCGCGCAGGCCCGCGAAATTTCCTCCATGGCAATCACGTGCGCGAGATAGCCCATCCCGGTTCCACCATAACTCTCACCCGCAGTAATGCCAAGCAGACCCAGGCCGCCGAACTTGCGCCACAGATCCATGGGGAATTCATTGCGCCGATCCATTTCCGCGGCCCGCGGCGCGATTTCCTTCGCAGCGAAATGCTGCACGCTATCGCGCAGCATTTCGATGTCTTGACCGAGATCAAAATCAAGCGAGGGAAAGGAGGGCATCGAAACGTTGTCCGGACTATTCATTGGTCGGGTCGTCCAAGCATTATCATCAGGGTCTGCAGCAACGTCGCGCAGAGCGTTTCACGGCCGGCCTTCACGACAAATGCGTCGACTTGCGCTACCACCAGTGTCCGTCCCGATTTCAGCACCCGCCCACGCGCGATAAGCAATTCACCGTCGCCGGGGGCAAGCAAGTTCATCTTGTATTCGACTGTCAGAACGCTCGAGTCCAGGGCCATCAGGGTAAACGCAGCATAACCGCCTGCCGAGTCCGCGATGGTACCGATGATGCCACCGTGAAAATAGCCATGCTGCTGGGTAACTTCAGGCTTGTAGGGAAGCTGGATCTCGCATGCGCCCGGAGCGAGGCGAGTCAGCTGCGCGCCCAGCAACGCCATGGCGTGCTGGCGCTTGAAGCTGTCTTGAACGCGCTCGGCATAGGCCGGGTTGCTCGGTTGAAAGCCAGTCATGGTCGTCTCCGTATTGATTTCGCGAACTGTAGTTGACGTTTACGTTAACGTCAATCATGTTGTCAGGCCCAAATGACGGGACATCGTGACGAAATTGCTGCGCAACAAATACGTGGATTCAGAATATTAGGGGCATTTGCCAGACAATCGCGGCACCTCGGGACGTTCCGGATTGCTCTCCAGGAATTCGCGGCACTGCTGTTCGAATGCCGCAATTTCTCCCAATACCACTTCGATGTCCTCGCGTTGCTGCTCAAGAATACTGCGCCGCTTTTGCAGCACCTGCTGCAGACGCTCGACTTGCGCCCGCTCATCCTTGGCCGCATCGTACATATCGATAAGCTCACGTATCTCGGACAAAGACAAACCGAGTCGCTTGCCTCGCAACGCCAGTTTGAGCCGCACCTTGTCGCGGTTGCGGTACACCCGGTTACGCCCCGCCCGACTGGGCGCAATCAATCCATGGTCCTCGTAGAAACGGATCGCGCGCGTCGTCAGTCCAAACTCGCGTGCCAGGTCGGTAATGGTGTAAGTGGTTTCGGTCATCAGGCCAGTTTACGTAAGCGTCAAGTAGAATCCCACTATAGCGTTCGCCTTTCTTGCTGGTATCCGCCAAATGCAGACTGTTGTTGTTCCACCGAACCTCGACGCCCGGATAAGTTTCCCGTTCGCCGAGCCGCCCGCGCCAGGAGGCGTCTTCGAGGTCGCACCAGGCGTGTACTGGCTGCGCATGCCGCTGCCGTTCGCGCTGAACCACATCAACCTCTGGCTGGTGCGGGAAGAAAACGGGTGGACCGCGGTGGACTGTGGCATAGCGTTGCCGGATACGCGCGCCCATTGGGAGCGCATTTTTTCCGAAGTGCTCGGCACTACGACTTTGACGAGGGTGCTGGTAACTCATTTCCATCCCGACCATTTCGGCAACGCCGGGTGGTTGATGCAGCGCTTCGCTGCTCCGCTATGGATGACCGAAACCGAATTTCTAACCGCCCATGCGCAATACCAGACTCTTGCCGGTTTTGGTTCGGATGCAACAGCGGATCTGTTTGCCGAGCACGGGCTCGACGCGAAACGCGTCCGCGACATTGCCAGCCGGGGCAATTCATACCGCAAGATCGTGGGAGAGCCGCCCACCCGCTTCGTGCGCATGCTGGATGGCGACGAAATCAGCATGGGCGGTAACCTGTGGCGCGTCATCATCGGCTATGGGCACGCGCCCGAACATGCTGCGCTGTACTGCGAGGCGCTTGGCGTGCTCATCTCAGGTGACATGCTGTTGCCCAAGATCAGCACGAACATCAGCGTGTGGCCGAACAAGCCGGAAAGCGATCCGCTGGATCTTTTCCTGCGCTCCATCGACCGCTTTACCGAACTTCCCATCGATACACTGGTGCTGCCCTCTCATGGCTTGCCCTTCCGCGGCGCCCATCACCGCGTGAAGATGCTGCATGATCACCATACGGATCGCCTGGCGGAGGTCATGGAAGCCTGCCGTCGCCCACAATCCGCCGCGGATCTGCTGTCTGTCCTGTTCCGCCGCGAACTGGACACTCACCAGATTTTCTTTGCCATGGGAGAATCGATCGCGCACCTTAATTACCTGTGGCTCAAGGGGCTGCTGTCCCGAACACGGGACGCCGACCAGGTCTACCGTTTCCAGAGCGAGGGCGCATGAAAGTCGCGGGCGTGCCTTATCGCAGCGTCTGGCGGGAAGCGGAGCGAGTCGCCATCATCGATCAGACCCGCCTGCCGTTTGAGTTCCATACGCTGCGGCTCGGTAGCTGCGAAGAGACTGCGCATGCAATCCGTTCGATGCAGGTCCGCGGCGCTCCGCTTATCGGCGCGACGGCCGCGTACGGCATGGCGCTGGCAATGTCAGCCAATGCGTCCGACCAAAACCTTGCGCAGGCCGCGGATCTTCTACTCAAAACCAGGCCGACGGCGATCAATTTGTGCTGGGCGCTCAAGCGCATGACGCGTGCTTTAGGAGCGCTGGGTCCGTCGGCGCGCGCCGATGCCGCGTGGAAGGAAGCGCAGGCGATCGCCGACGAAGACATTGCGCTGAATCTCGCCATCGGTCAGCACGGATTGGCGCTGCTGCGCGAAGTGGCCAGGCGCAAGACCGAGGTCAATGTACTCACGCATTGCAATGCTGGCTGGCTGGCGACTGTCGACGTAGGCACCGCCTTGGCGCCAATCTATCTGGCGCACGACGCCGGCATCCCGCTGCATGTATGGGTGGACGAGACGCGACCGCGCAACCAGGGGCTGCTTACCGCGTGGGAACTTTCCGAGCACGGCGTGCCTAACACGCTGGTCGCGGATAACGCAGGGGGCCACCTGATGCAGCGTGGCCAGGTCGATCTGGTTATGGTCGGCGCGGATCGCGTTACCGGTAGTGGCGATGTGTGCAACAAGATCGGCACTTACCTGAAAGCGCTGGCTGCCAAAGACTGCGGAGTGCCGTTCTACGCCGCGGTGCCCTCGCCGACCATCGACTGGGAAGTCCGGGACGCGGTCGCAGACATACCGATCGAGGAACGTGGCAGCGATGAGCTTCTAGTGGTTCGCGGACAGCAGGCAGCCGAACATCGTATTATCCAAGTTCGCATCGCCCCGCTGGACGCGCGTGCGACAAACCCGGCATTTGACGTAACCCCTGCGCGCCTTGTAACCGGAATCATCACCGACCTCGGCGTCGCGACCCCGACCCGCAACGGACTGGACAAACTGTATCGGACCCGAGCGGCCTGATCGTGACCGAATTGCAACTCAGAAAACAAGTTATCGCGACTGCGCTACGCATGAACACCCTGGCAATCAACCGGGGCAAATCCGGCAATGTCAGCGCACGCTGGAAGGCAGGCTTTCTGGTGACCCCCTCTGCATTGCCCTACGAAGATATGCAACCGGCGGATATCACCTTCATCGATGCAGAAGGCCCCAAAGGACTGCGCAAACCATCTTCGGAGTGGCGCTTCCATTTCGATATTTACCGCCACAAGCAAGAGTGCCAAGCGGTGGTCCATACGCATTCCAGTTTTGCAACGACACTGGCTTGCCTGGGCATGGGGGTGCCTGCGTTTCACTACATGGTTGCGGTTGCGGGCGGCAATGACATCCGTTGCGCGCCTTACGCGACCTTTGGCACGCAAACGCTGTCTGACCATGCGATCAGGGCGCTTGAGCGGCGCGCGGCCTGCCTGCTCGCTAACCACGGCATGATTGCCACAGGCAGCAATTTGACAAACGCATTGGCGCTCGCCGTGGAAGTGGAGGCGCTATGCGAGCAATACTGGCGCGCATTGCAGATCAGAACTCCAAACCTGTTGAGCGACGAAGAAATGGCGCTGATCGTGGAGAAATTTGCGGCCTATAACAACCTGGGCCATTGAACGACTTGCACCTCGTCTGACTTCGAACTAGTTTAGCCACATGACTGAGAAACCGAACGGCGCTCCCGCCGCTGCTGATGCCACCGAATTTGCGCGGACTTTCGCGGAAATTGCCCTGCGCAGCAAACACCTGGTCGAAACCCACCTCACCGCGCATGCGAGACAGGCGGGCGAAGAGGCTAACGATGAACTAGGGGTAGGCAAAGCCTTCTCCGAACTCGCCGGGCGGCTGATGACCGATCCGTTCAAGCTGGCGGAGATGTCGATGCGCATGTGGCATGACTATTTCAATCTTTGGCAGAACACGTTCCTCAAGGCGGCTGGAGCCGAAGCCCCACCGGTTGCCCAGCCATCCAAGGCCGACAACCGCTTCCGAAGCGAGTTATGGGAAAACAATCTGCTTTTCGATTACATCAAGCAGTCGTATCTCATCGCCGCGCAGAACATCCAGAAATCGGTCGCGGAAGTAGACGGACTGGATCCGGTCACCGCGCGCAAGGTGAAATTTTTTACGCGTCAGTATATCGATGCCCTGGCGCCGACCAACTTCGTTTTAACCAACCCCGAAGTACTGAAGGCGACTATTGAGAGCGGGGGCAAGAACCTGTTTGACGGACTGAATCACCTGCTCCAGGACATGGACCGCGGCGATGGCAAGCTTGCCATCAGCATGACCGATCCAAAAGCATTCACGATGGGCAAAAACGTCGCGAGTACGCCGGGCAAGGTGATATTCCAGAATGATCTGATGCAGCTGATCCAGTATCAGCCAACCACGAGCACGGTGTACAAGACACCGTTGTTGATCGTGCCACCCTGGATCAACAAATATTATATTTTGGATCTGCGCGAAAAAAACTCCTTCATCCGCTTTGCGCTGGACCAAGGCATCACTGTGTTTGTAATTTCATGGGTCAATCCGGACCGCAGGCACGCAGCCAAGACCTTCGAGGACTATATGCTGGAAGGGCCGCGGGCGGCAATGGATGCCATCGAGAAGACGACCGGAGAACATGACATCAACATGATCGGTTATTGCCTCGGCGGTACGCTGACTGCATGCCTGCTCGCGTGGATGGCAGCCAAGGGCGAACGCCGTGTGAAGAGCGTGACATTCTTCACCACGCTGATCGATTTCTCGGAGCCTGGAGAATTGGGCGTTTTCGTCGACGAAGAGGTGGTCAGCAAACTCGAGAAGAAAATGGCCGAGCGCGGCTATCTTGAAGGTTCCGAAATGGCTTCAACGTTCAACATGCTGCGCGCCAACGATCTGATCTGGTCGTTTGTGGTCAACAATTATCTGCTCGGCAAGGAACCCTTTCCGTTCGATTTGCTGTACTGGAATTCGGATGCAACGCGCATGCCCGCGAAGATGCATACTTTTTATCTGCGCAACATGTACATCAAAAACAAATTGCGCGAACCCGGCGGCATCACTCTGGCAGGCGAAGCCATCGACGTTTCCAGGATCAACATACCGGCATATTTCATTTCCACGCTCGAAGACCATATCGCTCCGTGGAAGACGACCTACTTGAGCGCGCAGCTGTTGAAAGGTCCCGTGCGTTTTACACTGGGCGGATCAGGCCATATCGCCGGCATTGTTAATCCGCCTTCGGCCAACAAGTATTGGTACTGGACCAATGACCAATTGCAAGACACCGCCGAGGGCTGGCTGGCGGCCGCGGACAAACGGCCGGGGTCGTGGTGGACTGACTGGGGCAACTGGATAGCGCGCTTCGGCGGCGAAAAGGTGCCGGCCCGCGCTCCCGGGCAGCACATTAAAATTATCGAGGATGCGCCAGGTAGTTACGCCAGTCTGCGCCTCGACGCGCCGGCCTCCTCGACGCCGCAGAAAGCAAGGCCGCCCGCTGTTGCGGCCAGGAAGCAACCTGCCGCAGCGAGCGCACCCAAAATTGCCGTGCTGAAAAAAAAGGAAGCCCGATGAAACTCGACAACGCACAAATTGCGCAGTTTGAGCGTGATGGTTATCTGTTCTTCCCCAGTCTGTTCACGCCGCAGGAAGTCGATATTCTGTTAAACGAAGTTCCAGCGCTGTATGCGCAGCATCGCGCCGAGAACGTGCGCGAAAAAGGCAGCGATGCGGTGCGCACGAATTTCGCCGCGCATATGTACAACCGGCAGTTTGCGAAACTCGCGCGCCACCCGCGCATGGTGCACCCGATCCAGCAGCTGTTCGGTGAAGCGGTGTACATGCATCAGTTCAAGATCAANGGNAANATGGCTTTCGACGGCGATGTCTGGCAATGGCACCAGGATTACGGCACCTGGAAAAACGACGATCAGATGCCGGAGCCGCGTGCCATGAATGTCGCGATCTTCCTGGGCGAGGTCAACGAATTTAACGGGCCCCTGATGTTCATTCCCGGCAGCCACAGACTCGGCGTGCTGCAGGCCGAACACGATACCTCCACCACAAGTTATCCGTTGTGGACAATCAATCACGATACCATCCGCAAGCTGGTGGAACGCGGCGGCCTGGTCGCCCCGAAAGGCCCTGCGGGATCGATGATTTTGTTTCATTCATGCCTGGTGCATGCCTCGAACTGCAACTTGTCGCCCTGGGATCGCATCAACGTGTACTTAAGCCTGTGCGCGGTGTCCAATCACATCCGCCGCTTCAAACGGCCCGAGTACATCGCGCATCGCGATTTCACGCCAATCCAATGCCTGCCGGACGATTGCCTGGTCCAGGACTACGATGTGCCATTGCCCTGGAAAGACGGGACGCCCGCAGAAGCGCTTACGCCCTTGGCGGCTGCGTAACCGGCAACATGAACCTGTACGCGAAGCTTCGTGAGCGTGCCGCACAGGGCAGGCCCCTGCGCGTAGGTTTGATCGGGGCCGGGAAATTCGGTGCAATGTATCTTGCCCAGGTCCCGAAAACGCCTGGTGTGCATTTGTGCGGCATTGCCGACCTCTCGCCTGCGGCTGCCAAAGAGAACCTGCGAAAAGTCGGCTGGCAACCGGAACGCCACGCGGCTGCGACGCTGGATGCCGCGCTATCGTCAGGCTTGACCCACGTCAGCGACGATTGGCAGGCGCTGGTGGCGCATCCGCTGATCGATATCATCGTCGAAGCAACCGGCAATCCGATCGCAGCGGTGGAACATGCGTTGGCCGCGTTCAAGCATGGCAAACACATTGTCATGGTGACGGTGGAGGCGGATGCGATGTGCGGGCCGTTGCTCGCGCGCCGCGCAAAAGACGCCGGTGTCGTGTACAGCCTTGCCTACGGCGATCAGCCGGCATTGATCTGCGACCTGGTGGATTGGGCGCGCGCTTCCGGATTCAGCGTCGTTGCCGCGGGCCGCGGCCACAAATGGTTGCCGCATTTCGCACAGTCGACACCGGAAACGGTGTGGGGTTACTACGGTTTGACGCCCGAACAAGCGAAAACCGGCGGACTTAATCCGAAGATGTTCAATTCGTTTCTGGATGGTTCGAAACCGGCGATCGAAAGCACGGCGGTGTGCAATGCGACCGGATTGACACCCGCGCCCCAGGGCTTGTTGTTTCCGCCTGCCAGTGTCGATGACATTCCGAATGTGATGCGCCCAATTGCAGAAGGCGGCCATCTACACCATAAAGGCCAGGTCGAAGTAATTTCCTCGCTCGAGCCCGACGGGCGCGTCATTCCCTACGATATTCGCTTCGGGGTATTTGTCGTGTTCGAAGGAGACACCGAATACATCCGCAACTGTTTCAAGGAATATATGGTCCGCACCGATGCGTCGGGGCGTTACGCATGCCTGTACAAGCGCTGGCATTTGATCGGGCTGGAAGTCGGCATTTCGGTGGCATCGGTAGGTTTGCGCGGCGAGCCCACCGGTTGCCCGACCGGTTTTCGTGCGGACGTGGTCGCCACTGCAAAGCGCAACCTCAACGCCGGTGAAATCCTGGACGGTGAAGGCGGATATACCGTCGTAGGCAAACTGATGCCGGCCGAAGCGTCGCTCAGCATTGGCGCCTTATCGCTCGGGCTTGCGCATGGCGTCAAAGTGCTGCGACCAGTTATGGCGGGGCAGCCGCTGCGATGGACCGATGTCGCGGTCGACGAATCCAGCCACGCGGTCAAAATACGACGCGAGATGGAGAAACTGTTTGCCCCCGCTACTGAACCCGCATTAGCAGCACGCTAGGGTTGAACGACGATTGAAATTGGCCGCGCACGCGGCCTTCTTATTTTGGCGCGTACCGGCCGGACTCGCCGGTACAATGCGGGTCCCATCCCCACCAAGGACGCCGGCGTGATCCACAAACCGCCCCGCACGAGGCAAATCGTCGCCGCCGTCATCGGCAACGCCCTCGAGTGGTACGACTTCGTCGTTTACGGATTCCTGACCGTCATCATTGCGCGTTTGTTCTTTCCGGCGCAAAGCGAATACGCGTCTCTCCTGTTGACCATGGCGACTTTCGGGGTTGGATTTTTCATGCGACCCGTTGGCGGCATCGTGCTCGGCATGTATGCCGACCGCAAAGGTCGCAAGGCGGCGCTGCAACTGATCATCGGACTGATGACCCTGGCGATGGCAATGATTGCATTCGCGCCCCCGTATGCGGCAATCGGTATCGCTGCGCCGTTGATTATTCTTTTGGCGCGCCTGCTGCAAGGCTTCTCGGCAGGCGGCGAATTCGCAAGCGCAACGGCGTTCCTGGTTGAAACCGCGCCCCCTAACCGGCGCGGGTTCTATGGTTCGCTGCAAATGGTCGGGCAAAGCCTCGCCGCGCTGTCGGGCGCCGTTGCGGGCACGCTCATCACGCGTGGACTTGAAGCCGGGCAAATCGACTCTTGGGGATGGCGCCTGCCTTTTCTGTTCGGACTCATCATTGGGCCGGTCGGACTGTATATCCGCCGCTACCTGGAAGAGACCGACGCCTTCCTTGATTCACGCCGCGTTGGCGCAGTACGCAATCCCTTCGGGACCGTATTTGTGCGAAACAAGCGCAGTCTGGCGGTCACCTTCGGGCTGGTGATCTGCGGCACTATTTCGTATTACGTCGTGCTGGTGTATATGCCCACGTTTGCGAAGACGCAACTTGGCATGCCTCTGACGGACGCATTCGTGGCCCAGGTCATTGGTCTTGTGTGCCTGACCGCAACCATTCCGCTGTGCGGGGCGCTATCCGATCGAATCGGTCGCCGGCCGATCCTGGTTGCTGCGACGATCGCCTATTTTATCTTGCTCTATCCGCTGTTCGACTGGGTGTACGCCGCTCCGAGCCTGCTNAGGCTCACGATCATGCAAGGCATCTTGTGCACGCTCGTCGGTGTATTCTTCGGGCCGATCTCGACCGCGATCGCGGAACAGTTTCCGACCGGCGTACGGTCCACCGGCCTGGCAATTGCCTACAATTTTGCGGTGATGCTGTTCGGTGGCTTCGCACAGTTCATTGTGACGTGGCTAATTCGGGAAACCGGGTCGCCGATCGCGCCTGCTTATTATGTGATGTTCGGTGCGGTCGTGGGCTTCGTCGCTTCCGTTTCTCTGGTGGAACGCTATCGCGACCAGCAATTACCGAACGCAGTGTGAGCGACTAGACGGCTTTACATAACTAATCAGGGAGGCACGCAATGACAACATGGCACAGGCGACTCGGTACGATGCTGATGCTCGCTGCGACTTTTGGAGGGGTTACGATGAAATCGAACACGTTTGCTGCCGATACCGGCGAGAAAACCATGACGGTCGTGCGCATCTACACCGGCAGCGACAACCAGTCCCATTTCGAAGACGTCAAAATCCCGCTCAAAAGCACGGGGAAGGTTGGATTCCTCTCCGATCTCATGAAAGCCACTGGCATCGTGTTCCGTGAAACCGGCGGCGACTACAACTACGACTTTCACACCGCGCCGCGGCGGCAATACGTGGTGAATCTGGAGGGAGAAGTAGAAATCGAAGTCGGCGATGGAACCAAGCGCATCCTGCGCAGCGGCGATATTCTGCTCGCGGAAGATACTACCGGGCAGGGACACATCAGCCGCGCGGTCGCCGGCAAACCGAGGAAATCGCTGTTCATCACGCTGGACTAGTTCGTTCGCCGGTGCGAAACCGGGACAAGTATTTCATGCCTTCGATTGCCCGGCTGCCGTACCAGGACGTCATTTCTCCGTCGATCAGGGATACCCGCATCGGCGCATCGTATTC
>C688J18823_10002062_pt1 | contig 12558 bp, 10 predicted proteins | sample HopSoiMetagenom1_FD_18823 | JGI IMG/M metagenome (IMG submission 18823)
GCTCGAACCTGCTAGTGCGCGACGGCGGCTGGCGCGGCACGGTGGTCATGACACATGCGCCGGCGCGCCGCCCGCACATGGACGGCGGCCGGGTGTACGCCGAGGCCGGCGTCGCGAGCCCGAAGGTGGCGCGCTTTGCCGCGCTTCACGACCTCGAGGGCGCCGAGTTTCTCGCCGGCGTGCCGGGATCGGTCGGCGGCGCGCTCGCCATGAACGCCGGCTGCTATGGCGGCGAGACCTGGGACATCGTCGAGCGCGTCGCCACCATCGATCGCTCGGGGCGGCTCGTCGAGCGCTCGCCGGCGGAGTTCGAGATCGGCTACCGGCACTGCGCGCCGCGCGGCGCGCGCGAGGAATGGTTCGCCGCCGCCTGGTTTCGCCTGGCGCCCGGCGATGGCGAAGCGTCGCGCAGCGTGATGAAGGAGCTGCTCGCGCGTCGCATCGCGACCCAGCCGCTCGGGCTGCCGAACGCCGGCAGCGTGTTTCGCAACCCGCCGCAGGACCATGCGGCCCGCCTGATCGAGGCTTGCGGCCTGAAGGGCTTTGCCCGCGGTGCCGCGCGCGTGTCGGAGAAGCACGCCAATTTCATCGTCAACCCGCAGGGCGCGGCGCACGCCGCCGACATCGAGTGGCTCATCGAGCACGTCCAGCGCATGGTCTACCAGATGCAGAGCGTGGTGCTGGAGAGCGAAGTGCGCATCGTCGGAGAGCCGGCATGAATTTCGGCAAGGTTGCCGTGCTGATGGGCGGCAAGTCGGCCGAGCGCGAGATCTCGCTGATGAGTGGCAACGGTGTGCTGAAGGCGCTGCGCAGCAAAGGCGTCGACGCGCACGCGTTCGATCCGAGCGAGCGCGATCTGATGGAGCTCAAGCGCGAGCGGTTCGAGCGCTGCTTCATCGCGCTGCACGGCCGCGGCGGCGAGGATGGCACGGTGCAGGGCGCGCTCGAAGTGCTCGGCATTCCCTATACCGGCAGCGGCGTGATCGGCTCGGCGATCGCCATGGACAAGTGGCGAACCAAGATGGTGTGGATGGCGAACAAATTGCCGACGCCGCGCTATCGCATCCTGCAGAAGGATGACGACTGGCGAGCGGTGGGGAAAGAGCTCGGCCTGCCGCTCATCGTCAAGCCGGCCAACGAAGGCTCGACGCTCGGTCTCACGAAGGTGCTGAAGGTCGGACAGCTGCCGGCGGCGTACGAGCTGGCCGCGTCGAAGTATCGCGACATCGCGCTCGCCGAGCAGTTCATCGACGGTCCGGAGTACACCGCGAGCATCGTCGACGACGCGCCGCTGCCGCTCATTCGCATCGCCGCGCCGAAGGGCAACTACGACTACCAGAACAAGTACTTCACCGATGACACGAAATACCACTGCCCGGCCGGACTGGCACCGGCGAAGGAAAGGGCGCTGCAGGCGCTCGCGCTGGAGGCGTTCCAGCTCATCGGCTGCAACGGCTGGGGCCGCGTCGACCTGATGCTGACGAAGGCCGGCAAGCCCTACCTCCTGGAGGTAAATACGGCGCCCGGCATGACCGGTCACAGCCTCGTGCCGATGGCGGCGCGCGCGGTCGGCATCTCCTACGAAGACCTGTGCGTCAAGATCCTGGAGGGGGCGCATGTGGGATAGCGTGCGCCTGCTCAGGGCCGCAGCCGGCTTCGTGGTCGGTTTCGCCACGCTGGCGCTCCTCGCGGGCGGCGCCTACTGGCTCTCGCATGCCGCGTTCTTCCGGGTTCGCGCGATCGAGCTCTGCTCGATCCTCGAGCACGCGCCGCGCGAGCAAATCGAAGCGGTCATGGCGCGCCACGCGGGCGGCAATTTCTTCGCCGCGCCGATCGATGAGCTGCGCGCCTCGCTCGAGCGCCTGCCGTGGGTGCGCAAGGCCGGCGTGCGCCGTGTCTGGCCCGATCGCCTCGAGGTGACGCTCGAGGAGCACGTGGCGCTCGCGCGCTGGGGCGCCGATGCGCTGGTCAACGCCTACGGCGAGCGCTTCGCCGGCACGGCGCAGGCCGAGCTGCCGATGCTGAGCGGGCCGGCGGGCAGCGAAGCCGAAGTCACGCGCCGCTACCTGCGCTTGATCGAGCTGGTGCGGCCGCTGGGCAGCCCGATCGAGGCCGTCTCGCTCTCGGCGCGTCACGCGTGGCAGGTGCGGCTCGCGAACGGCATCGAGCTCAAGCTCGGACGCGACGGCGACGCGGCCGAGCGCCGGCTCGGGCGCTTCATCGATGCGTACGCGGGCAGCGCGCGCGCCGCCGCGGGCGCGCTCATCGACCTGCGCTATCCGAACGGCTTCGCGCTGCGGGTGAGCGGCTGATGCCGAAGGAAAGCAAGAACCTGGTCGTCGCGCTCGACATCGGCACTTCGAAGGTCGCGTGCCTGGTCGCCGAGCTCGGCGCAGACGGCTCGCTCGAGATCCTCGGCATGGGCTCGCATCCCTCGCGCGGGCTGAAGAAGGGCGTGGTGGTCAACATCGAGGCCACGGTCGCCGCCATCCAGCGCGCGCTGGAGGAGGCGGAGCTGATGGCCGACTGCAAGATCGCCTCGGCCTATGTCGGCATCGCCGGCAGCCATATCCGCAGCTTCAACTCGACCGGCATGGTAGCGGTCAAGGACCGCGAGGTCGGCGTGATGGACGTCGATCGGGCCATCGAGACGGCGCGCGCAGTGAACATTCCCACCGATCAGCAGATCCTGCACGTGCTGCGCCAGGAGTTCATCATCGACGGCCAGGAAGACGTGCGCGAGCCGATCGGCATGTCGGGCGTGCGCCTGGAGGTGAAGGTGCATATCGTCACCGGCGCGGTCTCGGCGGCGCAGAACATCATCAAGTGCGTGCGCCGCTGCGGCATCGAGGTGAAGGACCTGATCCTGCAGCCGCTCGCTTCTTCGCGCGCGGTGCTCTCGGAGGACGAGAAGGATCTCGGCGTATGCCTGCTCGACATCGGCGGCGGCACGACCGACATCGCGGTCTTCACCCATGGCGCGATCCGCCACACGGCGGTGGTGCCGATCGCCGGCGACCAGATCACCAACGACATCGCCATGGCGCTGCGCACGCCGACCGCCGACGCCGAGGCGATCAAGATCCGTCACGGCGTGGCGCTGCGCCAGCTCGCCGATCCGAACCAGATGCTGGAGGTTCCCGGCATCGGCGAGCGCGGCACGCGCTCGCTCTCGCGCCAGACGCTCGCCGAGGTGATCGAGCCGCGCGTCGAGGAGCTCTACTCGCTCGTGCAGCAGGCGCTGCGCGATTCCGGCTTCGAGGAGCTGCTTTCCAGCGGCATCGTGCTCACCGGCGGCTCCTCGGTGATGCAGGGCATGGTGGAGCTCGGCGAGGAGATCTTCCACATGCCGGTGAGGATCGGCGTGCCGCGATACGCCGGCGGACTCGCCGACGTGGTGCGCGCACCGCGCTACGCGACGGCGGTGGGACTGTTGCTGGAGGGCGTCGCACAGGTGCATCACGGCAAGCTTTCGCGCCAGAGCGGCTCGGTGAAAGCCGTGCTCGGACGCATGCGGGAGTGGTTTCAGCGCAACTTTTGAAGTGAATAACAACGGCAAGGAGATAAAAACATGTTCGAAATCGTAGACAGTCAGGTAACGGGACCGATCATCAAGGTGATCGGCGTCGGCGGCGCGGGCGGCAACGCCGTCAATCACATGATCGAGGAGGGCGTGGCGGGCGTCGAGTTCATCGCCGTCAACACCGACGCGCAGGTACTGGCGAGGAACCGCGCGCCCAGCCAGATCCAGCTCGGCACGAGCGGCCTGGGCGCGGGCGCGAAGCCCGAGGAGGCGCGCGCCGTGGCGCTCGCCGATCGCGATCGCATCGAGGAAGCGGTGGCCGGCGCACACATGGTGTTCATCACGGCCGGCATGGGCGGCGGCACGGGCACCGGCGCGGCGCCGGTGATCGCCGAGGTCGCGCGCTCGCTCGGCATCCTGACGGTGGCCGTGGTCACCAAGCCCTTCACCTTCGAGGGCTCCAAGCGCACCAAGACGGCGGATTCCGGACTGGAAGCGCTCGGGCCGCACGTCGATTCGCTGATCGTGATCCTCAACGACAAGCTGGAGGAGGTGCTCGGCGAGGACGTGACGCAGGAGGATGCTTTCAGGGCGGCCGACGACGTGCTGAACAACGCGGTCGCCGGGATCGCCGAGATCATCAACAACCCGGGCCTGGTCAACGTCGACTTCCAGGATGTGCGCACCGTCATGTCGGAGCAGGGGATGGCGATGATGGGCTCGGCGTGCGCGAGCGGCATCGACCGCGCGCGCATCGCCGCCGAGCAGGCGATCGCCTGTCCGCTGCTCGACGGCGTGAACCTCGCCGGCGCGCGCGGCGTGCTGGTGAACATCACCGCCTCGAAGTCGAGCCTCAAGCTGCGCGAGACGAAGGAGGTGATGAACACCATCCGCGCCTTCGCGGCGGAGGATGCGACCATCATCTACGGCGGTGTCTACGACGACGGGCTGGAGGACCAGCTGCGCGTCACGGTCGTCGCCACGGGCCTCGGCGCGCCGGTCGCGGCACGCCAGCCGAAGCCGCAGCTCGTCCTGAACAACGTCGTCGCCAGCAAGACCGGCACTGACAACATGCCGGGCCCGGTGGACTACAACCAGCTCGATTCGGTGCCCGCGGTGATCCGGCGAAACCGCGCCTCGACGGTCGAGGCGTTGCAGCAAAGCGGCGTGGACAAGTACGACATCCCGGCGTTCCTGCGCAAGCAGGCCGACTGACGATGCGCGGAGTCCGGGGTGCGCTTCCTTGCCGGCGCATCCCGGTCTTCCGCTAGAATTGTTGCACTCCAGCATGCTTCGCCAGCGCACTCTAAAGTCGCTCGTCTCCGCGGCGGGCGTCGGCCTGCACACCGGACAGAAGGTCCGCATGACGTTGCGGCCGGCGCCGGCGGATACCGGCGTCGTCTTTCGCCGCATCGATCTCGCCTCGCCCGTGGACATTCCGGCGCGCGCCGACCTGGTCGGCGAGACGCGGCTTTCGTCCTGCCTCGTGCGCGACGGCGCGAAGGTCTACACCGTCGAGCATCTCATGTCGGCGCTCGGCGGTATGGGCATCGACAACGTGTATGTCGATATCGATGCGTCCGAGCTGCCGATCATGGACGGCAGCGCCTCGCCGTTCGTCCTGCTCATTCAGCAGGCGGGCGTGGTGGAGCAGGCGGCGGCGAAGAAATTCCTGCGCGTCCTGCGGCGCGTTGAGGTCACCGACGGCGACAAGTGGGCGCGCCTGGAGCCCTACGAGGGCTACAAGCTTTCCTTCTCGATTGAATTTCGCCATCCCGTGATCGAGCGCTCGACCCAATCGGTCGAGGTCAACTTCGCCGAGACCTCCTATCTGAAGGAGATCGCGCGCGCGCGCACCTTCGGCTTCATGCACGAAGTCGAGGATCTGCGCGACAGCGGTCTTGCGCTCGGCGGCGGCCTCGATAACGCGGTCGTTCTCGACGAGTACCGCGTGCTGAACGCCGAAGGGCTGCGCTTTACTGACGAGTTCATCCGCCACAAGTTGCTCGACGCAATCGGCGACCTCTACCTGCTTGGCCGGCCGCTGCTTGGCGCCTTCTCGGCGCACAAGTCCGGACATGCCCTTAACAATCGCCTGCTGCGCGCGGTGCTCGCGCAGCCAGGAGTCTTGGAGACGGTGAGCTTCGAGCGCGCGGAGGAGACGCCGGCCGGCGTCGCGCGCCTCGCTACGCAGTACGGTTAACGGCGCGGCAGCGCGCCGTGGCGGCGCAGCATCCTGCCCAAAGCGTCGCGCGCCGGCGACGATTGCAACCGTTCATGCAGCGCGCGCAACCGCTCGAGCGCATGTGTGGACAAATGCACGCTCTTTTTCTTCTCTGGCGCGCGTGCGCGTGCCGCTATCGGTTGCACCCTCACTGAAACTAAACTAACCTGCCAGCGCCGTTCGAGGAGAAAGCGCGTAAGTGCCGGGGCGAGCAAGCGAAGTTTCGAAGCCGCGGCAGGATTGGCAGCGAGGAGCGCGAGCTTGCCTTCCTTGAAATTGGCGACGCGGATTTCCGCGCCGAGCTCGGCCGACAAGAAACCCTGAACCAGGCCGGCGAGAGCGCGCAGCTCGCGCGTCTTCGCCAAAAGCGGTTGCAGCTCGCCATCGGCGGCGAGCACGCGATCGAGCTTGGTCGGCAGCAGCAGCTTCACATACCTCGGGAGGGAGTCGTTTTGCAGATTATCCTGATCTCGGACCGTCTGTCGAAGGCGAGGTCAGTCAGCTTGTCCGCCATGCACCTTGTGGCGAGCGGCACGGTTTTGCTGCTGCTCGTGCTGGGTGCCACCGCGGCCGTCTATTGGGTCACCCTGCGTTACGCCGCCGATGTCCCGCTGCCCGCGTTGCAGCGGCTGGTGCTCGCGGCACAGGAAACCGAGTCCGAGCGCAGCCGCGCGTTCGTGCAGCAGAACCTGGACGCGATGGCCGCCAAGCTCGGCGAGATGCAGGCGCAGCTCTCGCGTCTCGATGCGCTCGGCGAGCGGCTCACTTCGCTCGCCGGCGTGCGCGAGCTGCGCATCAGCGAGGCACCGGGCCTGGGCGGTGCAGCACCCACGCAGATGCCGGCGCAGAATCTCTCGCTCGGCGACTTCAGCGCGCGGCTGCTCGATCTCTCGCGGCAGCTGGAAAACAAGAACGACATGCTCGGCGTGCTGGAATCGCAGCTCTTCGAGCAGGCCGTGAAGAAGAAGCTGATGCCGACCATGCTGCCCGTGCGTGCGCCGTTCAACGCCTCGGGCTTCGGCAAGCGCGTCGATCCCTTTACCGGACAGCTCGCGATGCACGAAGGCATCGATTTCCTCGCCGACGCGGGCTCGCAGGTGGTTGCGGCCGCCGGCGGCGTGGTGGTGTTCGCGGGCTTCCATCCGCAATACGGCTACGTCATCGATATCGACCACGGCAACGACCTCGTCACGCGCTACGCGCATTGCTCCAAGCTGCTCGTGAAAGAGGGCGATGTGGTGGCGCGCGGACGCAAGATCAGCGAAGTGGGATCCACCGGGCGCTCGACCGGCCCGCACCTGCACTTCGAAGTGCGCTTCCGCGGCGTGGCGCAGAACCCGAGCAAATTCCTGCTCGCGTCGGTGCCCGCGGCGCGCGGCAGTACCAAGGTCGCGACCGCCAAGGCGCCGAGCGAAAGCGCCAGGCCCGCGGAAGAAAGCGCGAAGGCCGTCGCGCCCGCGCCCGCGACTGAAGCGAGCAAGGTCCCCGCCGAGAGCGCCAAGGCCGCGAGCGACGAGTAGCGCGACGGGGCGTTCGGGCCCGCGTGATAACATTCGCGGCTTTCCCGGAGCTCGTTCTCCGCCGGCCCGCACCGGGCCGACGTCCAGCATGGTGAAATTTCTTCAGTCCCTCCGACGCCTCGCCGAAGCACTCTGGCGCGTCCCGACGCGCCTCTTCGGTAGCCGCAACGAGCGCGTGCTCAAGCAGTATTCGCACAACGTCACGGCGATCAACGCCCTCGAGCCGGAAATGGCGGCGCTCTCTGACGTTGCGCTCGCCGGCAAGACCGAAGAGCTGCGCAAGCGCTACGCCGACGGTGCGACGCTCGAGCAGCTGCTGCCCGAGGCATTCGCAGTCGTACGCGAGGCTTCCAAACGCACGCTGCGCATGCGCCACTTCGACGTGCAGCTCGTAGGCGGCATGGTGCTGCATAACGGCAAGATCGCGGAGATGAAGACCGGCGAGGGCAAGACGCTGGTGGCCACGTTGCCCGCTTATCTCAATGCGCTCACCGGCAAGGGTGTGCACATCGTGACGGTGAACGACTACCTCGCGCGGCGCGATGCCGAGTGGATGGGCAAGATCTACCGCTTCCTCGGCCTGACGGTCGGCGTCAACCTGCCGCACATGGATCCGCAGGACAAGCGCGCCGCCTATGCCGCCGACATCACCTACGGCACCAACAACGAGTTCGGCTTCGACTACCTGCGCGACAACATGGCCATGCATATCGAGGAGCGCTTCCAGCGCGGCCTCAACTACGCCATCGTCGATGAGGTCGACTCCATCCTGATCGACGAGGCCCGCACGCCGCTCATCATCTCCGGCCAGGCGGAAGATCGCACCGAGCTCTACCAAAAGATGAACCAGGTGCCGCCGCTCCTCACCCGGCAGAAAGAGGAGAAGAAGAAGCCCGACGACCCGGAGCCGCCCGGCGACTTCTTCGTCGACGAGAAGAACCACCAGATCGTCATCGCCGAAGCCGGCCACGAGAAGGCCGAGGAGATCTTGACGCGCATCGGCCTGCTGCCGGCCGGGGCGAGCCTCTACGAGCCGGCGTACATCAACCTGATGCATCACTTGTACGCGGCGCTGCGCGCGCACCATCTCTTCCACCGCGACCAGCACTACGTGGTGCAGAACGGCGAAGTGGTCATCGTCGACGAGTTCACCGGCCGCCTGATGGTTGGCCGGCGCTGGTCGGAAGGCCTGCACCAGGCGGTCGAGGCGAAAGAGAACGTCTCGATCCAGAACGAGAACCAGACGCTCGCCTCGATAACGTTTCAGAACTATTTCCGCATGTACGGAAAGCTCGCCGGCATGACGGGCACGGCGGACACCGAGGCGTACGAATTCCAGCAGATCTACAGTCTCGAGACGGTTGTCATCCCCACGCACATGCCGATGGTCCGCGCCGATCGCGAGGACCAGGTCTATCGCACGGGCAAGGAGAAATACAGCGCCGTCATCACTGACATCCGCGACTGCTACACGCGCGGCCAGCCGGTGCTGGTCGGTACCACCTCGATCGAGAACTCGGAGCTTCTGTCCGGTCTGCTCAACAAGGAGAAGCTGCCGCACCAGGTGCTGAACGCCAAGCAGCACGCGCGCGAGGCGGAGATCGTCGCGCAGGCAGGCCGGCCGAAGATGATCACCATCGCCACCAACATGGCGGGCCGCGGCACCGACATCGTGCTCGGCGGCAACGTCGAGAAACAGTGCGATTTCGTCGAGGCCGACGACAAGCTGAGCGCCGAAGAGAAACAGGCCCGCGTCACGCAGTTGCGCGGCGAATGGCAGGCGCTGCACGACCAGGTGGTGCAGGCCGGCGGGCTGCACATCATCGGTACCGAACGCCACGAGTCGCGGCGCATCGACAACCAGCTGCGCGGCCGCTCGGGCCGCCAGGGTGATCCGGGCAGCTCGCGCTTCTACATGTCGCTCGAGGACGCGCTGCTGCGCATCTTCGCGGGCGAGCGCATAAACCGCATCATGGTGATGCTGAAGATGCCGGAAGGCGAGGCGATCGAGCATCCGATGGTGACGCGCTCCATCGAGAGCGCACAACGCAAGGTCGAGGCGCGCAACTTCGACATCCGCAAGCAGCTCCTCGAGTACGACGACGTCTCCAACGACCAGCGCAAGACCATCTACGCCCTGCGCAACGAGCTGCTCGAGTCGCAGGACGTCTCGCCGCGCATCGCCGACCTGCGCGCCGGCGTGATCAACGATCTCTTCCGCATGTATGTGCCGGAAGAAAGTGTCGAGGAGCAGTGGCAGATCACCGCCCTCGAGGCCGCGCTCAAGAGCGAGTTCAATCTCAGCCTGCCGATCCGCAGCTGGGTCGAGCAGGACACCGAGCTCGACGAGGAAGCGATCCTGCAGCGCATCGCCGCCGCGGCCGAGGAGGCCTATCGCGCCAAAGTGCCCGAGCCGGCGCGCGAGCAATGGCGGCAATTCGAGCGCTACCAGATGCTGCAGGTGCTGGACGGCCACTGGCGCGAGCACCTCGCGGCGCTCGACCACCTGCGCCAGGGCATCCACCTGCGCGGCTATGCNCAGAAGAACCCGAAGCAGGAATACAAGCGCGAGGCGTTCGAGCTTTTCGGCGCCATGGTCGAGGCAGTGAAGCTCGAGGTCATCAAGACCCTCACCGCGGTCGAGATCCGCACGCAGGAAGCCGTGCCCGAGGTAGACGACCGCCAGCACGTCGAAAACGTGCGCCTGCAGCACGCCGAGTACGAAGAGCCGGCGCTGCCCGATGGCAACGGCAATGGCAACGGCGACGTCGCGCTCGCCGAGGCGGCGACCAAGAAGAAGACGCAGCCGATGGTGCGGCACACGCAGAAGGTCGGTCGCAACGACCCGTGCCCCTGCGGCTCGGGCAAGAAATACAAGCACTGCCACGGGAAACTGACGTAACGATGGCGGTCAATCTGCCGCCACCCGATCCCGCAAGCCTCCTTCCCGTTCCCGGCGTCGACCTGGGCGTCGCCATGGCCGGCGTGCGCAAGGCGAATCGCAAGGACCTGCTGGTGATGCGCTTTGGTCCGCACACGCGCGTCGCCGGCGTCTTCACGCAGAACCGCTTTTGCGCCGCGCCGGTGATCCTGGCGCGCAAGCATCTGAAGAACGACGTGCAGGCGCTGGTCGTAAACACCGGCAATGCGAACGCGGGGACCGGCAAGCGCGGCCTCGAGGACGCCATGCGCGTGTGCGAGGCGCTCGCCAGCCACCTCGGCTGCGAGGCGCAGCAGATCCTGCCCTTCTCGACCGGCGTGATCATGGAGCCGCTGCCGGTGGAGCGGATCGTGGCCGGAGTGCCGCACGCACTGCTCCACAAGGACGACTGGCTCTCGGCTGCCGAAGCGATCATGACGACCGACACGGTGCCGAAGGCCTATTCGCGCAAGGTGCGGCTCTCGGGCGGCCAGGCCGTGGTCACCGGCATCGCCAAGGGCGCGGGCATGATCCGGCCCGACATGGCGACCCTGCTCGCCTTCATTGCCACCGACGCGCGTCTTTCCAGCCGCAACCTGCAATCGGTGCTCGAGCGCGTCGCCAAGCGCACGTTCAACTGCGTTACGGTGGATGGCGACACTTCTACCAACGACTCGCTGATCCTCGCGGCGACCGGCGAAGGACCGCGGGCGCGCAGCCGGCGCGACCTGCTCAAGCTGGAGGTGGCCATCGGCGACGTGGCCCGCCACCTGGCCCAGGCCATCGTGCGCGACGGCGAAGGCGCGACCAAGTTCGTTACCATCGATGTCGAGCGCGGGCGCAGAGTCGAGGAGTGCCGGCAGGTGGCGTACGCCATCGCGCATTCGCCGCTCGTAAAGACGGCGTTCTTCGCTTCCGATCCGAACCTCGGGCGCATCCTGGCGGCCATCGGCAATTCCGGTGTCGCCGGGCTCGATACCACGAAGATCGAGCTCTACATCGACGCCGTGCGGGTTGCAATTGCGGGTGCCCGGGATCCGGCCTATCGCGAGGAAGACGCCATCGCGGCGATGAAGAAGCCGGAGTTCCGCATCCGCGTGCTGCTGCACCGGGGGATGGCGAGCGCCACCGTGTGGACCTGCGACTTCTCGTTCGACTACGTGAAAATCAACGCGGAATATAGAACGTGATGCGTCGTACGTGAACAAGGACCTGGAAGAGATCCTGCAGCGGCTGGCCGAGATCCTGCCGCGGCCGAGCGCGCCGACCGATTGGACGGCGAGCATCGCCTTTCGCTGGCGCGCAAGCAGCCGTCGCGGCGGTGCGGGATATCTGCAGCCGGTGCGCCAGGTGCACCGCATTCGCTTAGCGGACCTGCGCGGCATCGACAAGCAGATCGAGCGCGTCGAGCAGAACACACGCCAGCTCCTCGCCGGGCTGCCCGCGAACAACGTGCTCCTCACCGGCGCGCGCGGCACGGGCAAGTCCTCGATCGTAAAAGGGCTGCTCAACAAGTACAGCAAGCAGGGGCTGCGCCTGATCGAGGTGGAGAAGAACGATCTGGTCGACCTGCCGCAGATCGTCGACCAGGTGGCGGCGCGCCCGGAGCGCTTTCTCCTATTCTGTGACGACCTGAGCTTCCACGGCGCCGAGGACGGCTATATCGCGCTCAAGGTGGTGCTTGACGGCTCGGTGTCGACCACGTCGGAAAACCTGCTGATTTACGCGACTTCGAATCGCCGCCACCTCATGCCCGAGTACATGGCGGAGAACCTGGAGACCAAGTACGTCGGCGACGAGATCCATCCCGGCGAGACGGTCGAGGAGAAGATTTCGCTCTCGGAGCGCTTCGGACTGTGGGTGACGTTCTATCCGTTCGATCAGGACGAGTACCTCGACATCGTGCAGCACTGGCTGAAGACGCTCGGCGGCAAGTGGAGCGACGAGGCGCGCGAAGAGTCGCTGCAGTGGTCGCTGCAGCGCGGCTCGCGCAGCGGGCGCGTGGCGTATCAATTCGCGCGCGACTGGGCCGGCCGGCACTCGAAAAAGCCCTGAGGTGATAGAGGTCGCCGCGGCGGTGATCGAGCGCGCCGACGGGCGCTTCCTGCTCGCGCAGCGGCCACCGGGAAAGGTGTACGCGGGCTACTGGGAGTTTCCGGGCGGCAAAGTCGAGGCGGGCGAGCCCGCCGAGCGGGCGCTTGCGCGCGAGCTGCACGAGGAGCTCGGCATCGATGTGCGCACCGCCTATCCGTGGATCACCCGCGAGCATGTCTATCCGCACGGCCACGTGCGGCTCAATTTTTTCCGCGTGCGCGAGTGGCTCGGCGAGCCGCATCCGCGCGAGGGCCAGGCGATCGCCTGGCAGGCGCTC
>C688J18823_10002063_pt1 | contig 12554 bp, 13 predicted proteins | sample HopSoiMetagenom1_FD_18823 | JGI IMG/M metagenome (IMG submission 18823)
TCGACGGCGCGTTCCCGGCGCTCTTCCTCGCGCTACTCGTCCCGCAGCTGCGTGAGCCGCGCGCCGCTCCGGCTGCGGTCGTAGGCGGAGCGATCGCGCTCGTCCTCATCCCGGTCACCCCGCCTGGAACGCCGATCGTGGCCGCGAGCGCCGCCTGCCTGCTCGGTCTGCGCAGGAGTGACCCGTGAGCACCGTCTGGCTGGTCGTGCTCGTGGTCGGGGTGGCGACGATCGCACTCAAGGCGACCGGGCCTGTGCTGCTCGGCAACCGCCGGCTGCCCGACCCGGTCGCGCGCGTGGTGGCGCTGCTGGCGCCGGTGCTGCTCTCCGCTCTCGTCGTCACGCAGACCGTCGGCGGCGACAACGAGCTCGTCCTCGATGCCCGCCTCGCGGGCGTCGGTGCGGGAGCGGTCGCGATCGCCGCCCGTGCGCCCCTGCCGGCCGTGGTCGTGGTCGCCGCCCTCGCGACCGCGCTCACGCGGCTTGTCATCTAACGATCCGTCCTACCCGCCTCGTACATTCAGGAGCCATTGACCGGCCCAACCGAGACCGCGAGAAAATCGCAGGGTCTCCCGCGGAGGTATCGCTAGCATGAGCGCGAAGAAAGGGGCTCGATGGGGCTCGCACGCCTGCTTCCGCGACCGGGAAACCGGACCGAAACCGCCCAGGGGCCGCCCGTGGGGCGCGTAATCTCGTTCGCGAACCAAAAGGGCGGCGTCGCCAAGACGACGACGACGCTGAATCTCGGTGTCGCTCTGGCCGAGCAGAACCTCCGGGTGCTGCTCTGCGACCTGGACCCGCAGGGCAACCTGACGATGAGCCAGGGGCTGAACCCGGACACGATCGAGCGCTCGATGTTCGACGTGCTCGTCCACCGGCTGCCGATCCAGGAGATCGTTCACCACACGGAGGTCGACCTGGCGGTCTCGTCGATCGACCTCGCCGGCGCCGAGCTCGCGCTCTCGAGCATGATCGGCCGCGAGCGCGCACTGGAGAAGGCTCTCGCGCCCGTGCGCGACACCTACGACTACATCCTGATCGACACGCCGCCGTCGCTCGGCCTGCTGACGATCAACGCGCTGGTCGCCTCGAACGGCGTGATCGTCCCCGTCCAGTGCGAGTACCTCTCGCTCCGCGGCCTCGTCCAGCTCGAGAACACGCTCACGATGATCCGCGAGAACCTGAACCCGGAGGTCGGGATCGAGGGGATCCTCCCGACCATGTACGACAGCCGCACGCTGCACGCGCGCGAAGCGGTCGAGATCCTCCAGGAGAACTTCGGCGACCTCGTCTTCAACACCAGGATCAAGAAGACCGTTCGCTACGCGGAGGCCCCGGTGAAGGGCACCTCCGTCCTCAAATACGACCCCAGCGGCAGCGCCGCCCAGGCCTACCGCGATCTCGCGAAGGAGGTGCTCCATGGCACGCAGGCGCGCGAGCATGCGTGAAGGCCCGCTGGCGGAGCTCTTCCGCGCGACGGAAGCGGCGCAGAAGCAGGCCGAGAAGGAGGGCCGCGAGCCCGAGCCCGAGCCCGAGCAGCAGCAGGCCGAGGCCGCACCGGTCGAGGCGGCCCCGCCGCCGGCTCCGGCGAAGCCGACGCCCGTCGAGCCGCCCGAGAAGACCGTCGAGCACGTCCCCGAGTGGGAGGAGCAGGCGCCGCCTCCGACCCCGCCGCCCCCGCCCGAGCCGGTGCGGCTGCCCGAGCGCGCCCCCGAACCGAAGCGTGAGGCTCCGCGGCCGAAGCTCGAGCCCCTGCCCGAGCCGCCGCCGCGGCTGCACCGCGTGCCCGAGCCGGGCGCCTACATCGCGGTCATCCGCGTCGTCGGCGTCGGCGGCGCCGGCCTGAACGCGGTCAACCGGATGATCGACGCCGACATCTCGCAGGTCGAGTTCGTCGCCGTCAACACCGACATTCAGCAGCTGCAGACGAGCGACGCGCCCGTGAAGATCCACATCGGCCGCGAGCTGACCGAGGGCCTCGGCTCCGGCGCCGACCCCGACCTCGGCCGCCGCGCGGCGGAGGAGGCCTACGACCAGATCAAGCGCGCGCTGCGCGGCTCGGACATGGTCTTCGTGACCGCGGGCGAGGGCGGCGGCACCGGCTCCGGCGCGGCGCCCGTCGTGGCGCGGATCGCCAAGGAGCTCGGCGCGCTGACGGTCGGGATCGTCACCACGCCGTTCGGCTTCGAAGGCACGCGCCGGCACAAGCAGGCGACCGACGGCGTCGACACCCTGCGCGCGAACTGCGACACGGTGATCGTCGTCCCGAACGAGAAGCTGCTCGAGGTGCTCGACCGCGAGACCTCGATGCTCGACGCGTTCCGGATCGCCGACGACGTGCTGCGCCAGGGCGTCCAGGGCATCTGCGACCTGATCACGCTCCCGGGCCTGATCAACCTCGACTTCGCCGACGTCCGCACGATCATGAAAGACGCCGGCACCGCGCTGATGGGCATTGGCTTCTCCGCCACCGGCGAGAACCGGGCGCGCGAGGCGGCCGAGCGGGCGCTGCGCTCGCCGCTGATCGAGACCGACATCGGCGGCGCCAAGGGCATCCTGCTCTCGATCGCCGGAGGCGACGACCTTTCGCTCTACGAGGTCAACGAGGCCGCCGAGGTAGTGCGCGGGGCCTCGACGGACGACACCAACATCATCTTCGGTGCCAGCGTCGACGACCGGCTGACCGGCCAGGTTTGGGTGACGGTGGTGGCGACGGGCTTCGGCACGCGAGGCGCGCAGCGGCGGGTCACGATGCGCGCCGAGGCGCCGAACGACGAAGACTCGCTCGAGCCGCCCAGCTTCCTGCAGACTTAGCCGACGCGCTCGCTCGTCCTCTCGTACTTCGAGCCGCGTGAGCTGGCGACGATCGTCGCGGCCGCGCGTGGTGCCGGGCTGCCGGCGAACGCGCCCGTCTACCTCGGCAGCTACGGCGTCGGCGACAAGCTCGCCGAGCGGATCCATACGCTGCCACAGGCTCGCTACGCGCCGATGTTCCACATCAAGCCGGGCTGGTTCTGGGAGCGGCGGCGGCTGGAGCCGAAGGCCGAGAAGCAGCTGCACGCGCGGAACCCGCGCAGCGAACGGCTGGCAGGCCCGCTGCCCGAGCTCGGCGCGCTGCTGCGGCTGCCGACCGCGACGCGGGTCACCTGGAGCGTCGAGCTCGGCGCACGCTTCCGCGACTCGCTGCGGGCCGCGGCCGTCGCGGACACCTGGCAGCTCGACGAGATCGTCGCCCAGTGCGCGGGGCCGACGGGCAAGGCCTACCGCGAGCTGACGCGGGGCGTCCTGCGCGGAGTGACCTTCGGCCGGCCGGCGCTCGGCGACGCGCCGTTGCAGGGCCTCGTCTGGTGGGCGAAGACCGCGCAGGTGCTGCCGTCGCGACCGATCACGCCCGAGCTTGCGGCCTTCTGGCGGATGCTGAACCGCGCGTGCCTCGGCCTGATCGGCGAGGAGTACCCGGTCTTTGCCGGCGATCCTCGAGCTGCCGCGCGCGCGGGCGCCTCGGGCCAGCAGCGGCTTGCGCGCGGCGGGCCGGTGCGAAAGGCGCTCGCCCGGAAGTACTTCTGCGGGCTGCAGCCCGGCTTCCGGCTCGCGCTCGACCTCGGCGGCAACACGCACGGGCTCTCGCGCGCCGCGGCCGAGCGCTGGCGCGCGGACTACGTGCGGGCGCGCGCCGCCAGCGTGGCCGGCTTCGCGTTCTTCGACTTCCGCTTCGAGAACAGCCCGCCGCCGATCGTGTGCGAGCTCGTGCGCGAGCTGAAGCCGCTGCTCTGAAGGGGGAGGGCATGACGAAACGCTGCGAGGTTCTCGGGCCACCCTGGACGCCCCGACGCGGCGTCCTCACTCGCGCCCGTAGCTTCCAGCTACGAGCACTCCCTGCGTCCTTTGCCTCGGAACGACCAGCACGCCCCGAGAGCGTGCACCGTTCCGTCAAGCCCTCCTAGTCGTCGTCGCAGACGCGGTCGCGAGCGCCGACGACGGCGGTCGCGAGCGCGCTCGTGGCGCCGACGTGGAACGAGAGCTGCAGCGGCCCGGGGCGCGTGGCGGAGACGGTCGTCATCCCGTCCTCGCGCCGGACCAGGCAGGCATGCGGCGCATGCCAGTAGGGCGAGAAGCGCACCGCGAGCCGGTAGTCGCCGGCACGCGGCAGGTCGAGCAGCACGCGCGTCGCGGTCAGCTTCACGACCCGGCCGTGCGCCGGGCCGGTGAGGATCGGCCGCGGCCGCGGCACGGCGAAGATCGTCAGGCGCGGCGTCTCGTACACGCGCCAGAGCCCGGTGCGGCCAGAACGCAGGAGCGCCGCCTCGGCGCGGGCGCTGTAGTCGGCCGGGGCGCTCGTCAGCACGACGTAGCGGACGCCGAGCCGCCGCAGCCAGGCGCCGTAGGCCCGCGGACCGAGCAGCTTGTCGTAGAGCAGCTCGTTCTGCGGGAAGTCGTCCTGGCGGTAGCCGCCGCGGGCGATCGGGATGCGCGCCTCGGCGAGGTAGGCGGCGGCCCAGTGGCCGGTCGTATCGACCACCTCGACGCGGTACGACGGCGTCAGGTGCTCGCGCAGGTAGCCGATCGCGGGCGCCCAGTAGGCCCGCGAGGCCGCGGTGTCGCTCCGCGCGTGGAGGTAGCCGAAGAGCGGCGGCGTGACGTTCCAGGTGACGGCGAGCGCGAGCACGGCCAGCGCCACCGGCAGCGGCCGCCAGCGCCGCAGCGAGAGCGTCAGCACGGCGATCGGGATCGCCGCGTAGCGGATCCGCAGCACGTTCTCGCCGACCGCGCTCGGGATCGCAAACGAGCCGAGGCAGGCGACCAGATAGACGACGAACATCCACCAGAGCGGCCCGGCGCGCTCGACGCGCCAGCACATCGCGAGGCCGAGGAAGCAGAAGGCGAGCGCTGCGAGCAGCTCCTGCCACGAGAACGGATAGGTGCCCGAGCCCGGGAACGCGCGCCAGAGCGCCAGCTCGATCACGCCGAAGGCGGCGATCGTCAGCGCCGGCACGAGCAGCGCGCGGCGGTCGTCCCAGCGCGAGATCCCGAAGGCTGCGAGCAGCAGCGTCAGCAGGAGGAACGCGAGCGGGCTCGCCGCGAGCGTCAACGCCGCGAGCAGCGCGAAGCGCCACGAGCGGCGCGCCTGTAGCGCCCAGATCGCGAGCAGCGCCAGCGCCGCGCCGAGCGCGAACGGGAACGCGGCCGAGAAGACGATCCCGCACCAGACGACCGCGAACGTGCGGCTCGACCAGCGCGCAGTCGGNCCCCACTGGCGCGAGACGACGACCGCGAAGGCGAGCGCCGCGGTCGAGACGGTCGCCACGGCGAGCAGGCGGATCCCGAACAGCGCCGCGAGCGGGTAGTAGAGCGTGCTGTAGGTGACGAAGCTGTAGCGCCCGGCGTACCAGAAGTTGTTCCAGAGGGCGAAGCCGTTGTGCAGGAAGAGCGTCCGCTGGTAGGCGTGCTCCGCCAGGTCGGAGCCGGGCGGGCCGAGCCAGACGAGCGCCGCCGTCAGCGACGCCGCGGCGCCGGCGGCGAGCGTCGCCTCCCGCTGAACGGAGGTTCGCGTCACGGCAGCGAGACGAGAATACCGGCCCGCCAGCAGTAGCCTTGCGGGGATGCGTGGCGCAGTCGCAGCGGGTCACCCACTCACCGCCGAGGCCGGCGCTCGCGTGCTGGCCGAGGGCGGCAACGCCGTCGACGCCTGCATCGCGTCGGCGTTCGTCTCCTGGGTGACCGAGAGCACGCTGACCGGGCCCGGCGCGGGCGGGTTCATGCTCGTCCACCGCGGTCGCGACGGCTCGACGCGCCTGCTCGACCACTTCGTCACCGTGCCGGGCCTCGGGCTGCCGCCGGGCGAGACGCGGGAGATGGACGAGGTGGCCGTCGATTTCTCGCCGGAGTCCAGGCAGCTCTACCGGATCGGGCCGGCCTCGTGCGCGGTGCCGGGCGCGGCGGCCGGGCTCGGCGAGGCGCACCGCCGCTTCGGCAGCCTGCCTTGGCGGGTGCTGCTGGAGCCGGCGATCGAGCACGCCCGCAGCGGCGTCGCGCTGAACCAGCCGCAGGCGTTCCTGCACGAGATCCTGGACGTGATCCTGCGCCACACGCCCGAGGGCCAGGAGCTGTACGGCACCGAGCGCGACCGGCTGGTCGAGGGCGACGTGCTGGTGATGGCCGACCTAGCCCGGACGCTCGAGCGGCTCGCCGAGCACGGCGCCGCCGACCTCTCCAGCGGCGAGCTGGCCCGCGCGGTCTCCGAGCACGTCCGCGCCGGGGGCGGCGCGATCACGATGCGCGACCTCGCCGAGTACCGCGTGATCCAGCGGCGGCCGGTGCGGGTGCCGTTCCTCGGGCACGAGTTCGTCTCGAACCCGCCGCCCTCGACCGGCGGGATCCTGATCGGGCTCGGGCTGCGGCTGCTCGACCGCCTCGGCCCGGCGGGTGACGTCGGCACGGCCGAGGCGATGGCGCAGCTCGTCGAGATCATGCGCGAGCAGGAGGCGGCGCGCGGCGGGCCGTTCGCGCGCGAGCTCTACCGCGGGGGCCTCGCGAGGCGGCTCTACGACGAGGGCGAGCTGGGGGCTGCGGTGACCCGGATCCGCACGCGCCTGCCGGAGCTGCAGGAGGGGACGACGCACATCTCGGTCGTGGACGGGCGCGGCAACGCGGCCTCGCTGACGGCATCGACCGGCGCCGGCTCGGGCGTGATCGTCCCCGGCACCGGGATCCAGCTGAACAACATGCTCGGCGAGTTCGACCTGGCCGTCACCGGTGGGATCACGCGGCCGGGCCTGCGCTTCACGAGCGCGATGGCGCCGTCGGTGGTGCTCCGCGACGGCCGCCCGCGGCTCGTCGTCGGAAGCGCCGGGNCGCTGCGGCTGCGCGGCGCGATCCTGCAGATCGTGGTCAACGTGGTCGCGCACGGCCTCGGCGTGGAGGAGGCGATCGACCGGCCGCGCGTCCACTTCGAGACGCCGGTCGTGCAGGTCGAAGGCGGCAACGATCCCGCCGAGGTCGACCGCCTCGGATCGCTCGGCTACGAGCTCTCCCGCTGGCGCGAGCGGAACCTCTTCTTCGGCGGCACCGCTGGTGTCGAGCTGCACGAGGACGGGACGCTCGCCGCGGCCGGCGACCCCAGGCGCGGTGGCCGCGGCGTCGTGGTCGCGTGAGCTTCGAGATCCGCGAGGCCGAGCCCGGGGACGCGGCCGAGCTGGTCGAGCTCGCCCGGGCTGTCACCTCCGAGCCCGAGGACTGGCTGCTGACCTCGGCCGAGTGGCGCAGCACGGCGGCCGAGCGGCGCTACCTGCGGGCCGCGAAGCGCTCGCCGCACGCGGCCGTCTTCGTCGCCGAGGTGCCCGAAGGGTTGGTGGGCCGGCTCTCGGTCGCGCGCGACGTGCATCCGGCCAGCCGGCACGTGGCAGACCTCGGGCTGATGGTCGCCGCCGGCCACCGGCGCCAGGGGATCGGCCGGGCGCTGCTGCAGCGGACGGTCGACTGGGCGCGCGCGAGCAGCGTCGCCAAGCTCGAGCTGCACGTCTTCGCGCACAACACGCCGGCGATCGCGCTCTACGAGTCGTTCGGCTTCGTCCAGGAGGGCTACCGCCGCCGCCACTACCGCCGCGGCGACGACTACCTCGACGCCATCCTGATGGCCTTCGCGACACTGCCCGAGTGAGCGGCTTCGTCCATCACTATGGGCTGTTCGCGCTCTTCCTGATCGTGATGCTGGAGTCGGGCGGCGTGCCCCTGCCCGGCGAGACGGCGCTGATCGCGGCCGGCGTCCTGGCCTCGCGCGGGGAGCTGAACCCGGTGGCCGTGATCGCGGTGGCCGCGACGGCGGCGATCGTCGGCGACAACCTCGGCTACTGGATCGGCCGCACGGGCGGGCGCGGGGTGCTGGCGCGGTTCCAACTGACCGCGGGAACGCTGCCGTGGGCCGAGGGCTTCTTCGAGCGGCACGGCCCCAAGACCATCTTCATCGCGCGCTTCCTCTCGGTCCTGCGCGTCACAGCGGCCTGGATGGCCGGCGTCTCGCGCATGCACTGGTGGACGTTCTTCCTCTGGAACGCGGCGGGCGGGATCTGCTGGGCGCTGGTCGTCGGGCTCGTCTCGTACTACGCGGGCCAGGCGGCCGCCGACGCGATCTCGCACTACGGCCTGATCGGCGGTGCGGCCCTCGTCGTGCTCGCCCTGGCCGGCGTCGTCGGCTTCCACTTCTGGCGCAAGCGGCTGGTGGAGTCGCCGTGAAGCGCGCCGCGCTGCTCGTCGCGCTCGTCGTCTGCTCCGTCGGCAGGGCGACGCCTCCCGAGGTTCCGGCGTTCAACCACGTCGTCGTCGTGGTGATGGAGAACAAGGCCCGCAGCCAGGTGCTCGGCAACCGTGATGCGCCCGCGTTCAACGCGTTCGCGCGCCAGGGCGCGATCCTCTCCGCGTACCGGGGCGTCACGCACCCGAGCCTGCCGAACTACCTGGCGCTCGTATCCGGATCGACGCATGGGATCCGGAGCGACTGCACGAGCTGCACGGTCGCCGGCCGCAACCTCGCCGACACGCTCGAGGCGAGGAAGCTGAGCTGGAAGGCCTACGCCGAGGGCTTGCCGCGGGCGGGGTGGACAGGCGCTTCTCATGGTCGCTACGCGAAGAAGCACGTGCCGTTCCTCTACTTCCGGGACGTGCTCTCGAAGCCGGCGCGCCTGCGGCGGATCGTGCCCCTGGCCCAGCTTGGCCGCGACCGCGCGGCGGGCCGCTTGCCGAACTTCTCCCTCGTCGTGCCGGATCTCTGCCACGACATGCACGACTGCTCGGTCGCCACGGGCGACGGGTGGCTGAAGCGCTTCCTGCCGCCGCTGCTGAAGCTTCCCGACACGGCGGTGTTCGTCGATCTTCGACGAGTCGAGGTCATCCGATCCCGGCGTGCCCGCGCTCGCGCTCGGCCCGCTCGTCCGCTCTCGCTCACGCTGCACGAGCACGATCACCCACTACGGGCTACTGCGCACGGTCGAGGAGGGCCTGGGCCTGCCGCTCCTCGGCCGCTCCTCCCGCGCGATACCGGTCACCGGAATCTGGCGTTTCCCCCCACGGTGGGAGAAGGGTTCCGCACCCGGCCGGTGAAACGTTTGCATCGTGGCGATGCTGACGGTGCTGACCGGGGCAATCGAGGCGCGTGATCCGTACACACGCGGTCACTCCGCGCGCGTGACCGCGCTCGCCGAGGCGGTCGCCCACCGGCTCGGCTGGAGCGACGAACGGCTCGCGACGCTGCGCGTCGGCGGCCCGCTGCACGACATCGGCAAGCTCGCCGTCTCCGACGAGGTGCTCTGCAAGGAGGGTCGCCTCGACGCCGACGAGCTCGCGCAGATCCAGGAGCATCCGAAGATCGGGGCGCGGATCCTGCTGCGGATGGCGGCGCTACGCGAGGCGATCCCGTACGTGCTCTACCACCACGAGCGCTGGGACGGGAAGGGCTATCCGTCCGGCAAGGCGGGCGAGGAGATCCCGCTCGAGGCGCGCGTGCTGGCCGTCGCCGACGCGTTCGATGCGATGACGAGCGACCGGCCCTACCGGCCGGCGTTGACGCGTGACGAGGCGCTGGCCGAGGTCGAGCGCTGCTCCGGCACGCAGTTCGACCCCGAGATCGCGCGCGTCTTCCTCGAGCTCTTCGCCGAGGCCGAGCTGCCCGCGGCCGCAGCCTCCTAGGCCAGCTTCAGCTTCGTTCGCCGCACGACCTCGTCGGCGAACTCGCTCGTCCCTGCGTGGCCGCCGAGATCGGCGGTGCGAACGCCCGCGGCGACCGCTTCCAGGCACGCCTCGCGGATGGCGCTCGCGGCCTCGGCACCGCCGGGCGCATAAGCCAGCACCGCGGCCGCGGCGAGGATCATCGCCATCGGGTTCGCGACGTTCTTGCCCTGCAGCGAGGGCGCGGTACCGTGCGCGGCCTCGGCGAGCACCACCGTCGGCTCGAAGTCGTCGCCGAAGCCGACGAGCAGCGACTCGGAGCCGGCGATCGAGCCGAAGAGCGGTAGCACCAGGTCGGAGAGGATGTCGCCGTCGCGGTTCAGCGCCGGGATCACGAGCGGGTCGCCGCTCGCCGCGATCAGCAGCGCGAAGGTGGCGTCGATCAGCTGCGGCTCGTACGTCACGCGCGGGTGGCGGTCCGCGGCCGCGTCCATCTCCTCCTTCAGCATCCCCTCGTAGACGGGGCTGACGGTGAACTTCGGGCCGCCGAAGACCTTCGCGCCCGTCTCCTCGGCGAGGCGGAAGGCGAACTCGGCGACCGAATGGCAGATGCGCCGCTCGATCCGTTCGGTGCGGAACGCGGCCTCGTCGTCGCCCTCGCCCTCGCGCCACTCCTTCGCGCCGTAAGCATCGCCGACCGCCATGCGCACGACGGAGATCGGCGCGTGCACGCCGCCGAACGGGACGACCCCGGGGATCCGCCGGCCGGTGCGGACGATCACGCGACCGCCGATCTCCTCGCGCAGGATCCGGTTCGGCGAGCCGACGTCATCCGCGCGCTCCGGGGTGACGGTCGCGGCCTTCAGTCCGAGCCCGGCCTCGCGGATCGCCGCCGCCGCCTCGTGCACGACCTGGTTGCCGGTCGCGCGCCGCGACTCCAGCGAGAGGTCGAAGCGGGGGAGCCTCAGCTCGAGCCCGATCACGTCGGGCGCGAGCACGCGCAGCGACTGCTCCAGCAGTTCCTGCCCCGTTTCGTCGCCCTCGAGCACGACGATCGTCTTGTCCGCCATCAGCCTCCTTGGATTAGGACCGCCGCCGCGCGGCTACACCGCAGACTCTATGGCGCGCAAAGGAGGATGGAGCCGGCTCGGCACGCGCCGGTTCCGCTACGAGGACTCGCGCGGGCGGCCGATCACCGACGCGGCCGCGCTCGCGCGGATCGACACGCTGCGCATTCCGCCTGCCTGGACGGACGTCTGGATCTCGCCTCGCCCGGGCGCAAAGCTGCAGGCAACGGGGCTCGATAAGGCGGGGCGCCGGCAGTACCTCTACCACCCGGATTTCCGCGCGCGACAGGAGCAGGCGAAATTCGACAAGCTGGTGCGCTTCGCGGAGCGGCTTCCGGAGCTGCGCGCGGCGATGGACGAGCACCTCGACGCCGAGCCGCTCAGCTTCGAATGGACGGCGGGCGTCGCGGTGCGGCTGATCAACGAAGGCTGGTTCCGCGTCGGCGGCGAGCGCTATGCGAAGGACCACAAGACGTTCGGGATCACGACGCTGCGCAAGGGNCACGTCAAGGTGCGCGGCAGCAAGATCTCGTTCAAGTTCCGCGCGAAGCACCGCGTGCTCTGCCGGACGGTGCTCGTCGACGCAGAACTAGCGACCGCGATCAAGCAGCTACTCGCCGCGCCCGGCGGGAGCCGGCTCTTCCGCTACGAGCACCACGGCGAGCTGGTCAATCTCGGCGCGCGGCGCCTGAACGAGTACATCCGCGAGCACCTCGGCGAAGAGTTCACCGCCAAGGATTTCCGCACCTGGGGAGGGACGCTGGTCGCCGCGATCGAGCTGGCCGAGCGCGGGGAGGCACAGACGGTGACCGAGCAGAAACGCGCGGTCGCGGCGGTGATGCGCTCGGTCGGCGAGCGGCTCGGAAACACGCCGGCGGTAGCGCGGGCTTCGTACGTCAGCCCCGCCGTTGTCGAGCAGTATCTCGACGGCCGAACCATCGACGACTTTCGCCCGCGGCATTTGCGCGTCGTGCGTGGGCGCAATTCCCAGCTCGATCCCGAGGAGCAGGCGCTCCTCAGCCTGTTGCGCTCGTGGCGCCTTCGCCGGGCGCGCGAAGCCGCTTGAGATTGCGGTCGCGCCTTCGTTAAGCTGAGAAAAATCGAAGCGAAAACGGAGGATGACAATTGGCACGCAAAACGATCCGCGTCAGTGACCAGTCCGGCAGCGAGATTGCCGAGGGTAAGGGCGCGACGGTGCGCATCACCTTTGCGGACGCACGCAAGGGCGTTCGCGAGCTCGATCTGACCGACGCCGAAGCCGAGCGCCTCGGCGGGCGGGCGGTCGCCCGGCGCGGCCGGCGGCCGAAGTCGGCCTCCTAGTGAACTGAAGGGCGGGGCGACCCGCCCTTCTTCTTTCCGCGGGCTCGGAGTCGTCAGCTTCCGACACTAGGATGGGCCGAGTGCCGCTGAGCCTGCTCGCAGGGCCTGCGAACGCGGGGAAGGTCGCGCTCCTGCTCGAGCGCTATCTCGCCGCGCTCGAGTCCGATCCGATCCTGATCGTGCCGAACCGGCCGGACGTCGACCGGGCCGAACGCGAGCTGCTCACGCGCGCGGGCGCGCTCGTCGGGGGCTCGATCGGCACCTTCGACGACCTCTTCCAGCGGCTCGCCCAGGGCAACGGCGCGCACCGGCCGGTGATCTCGCAGGCACAGCGGACGCTGCTGCTCCGGCGCGTGGTCGCCGGCGCCCAGGGGCGCTCCGCGCGCTTCGCGGGGTACGCCGACTCGCTCGGCACGACCGTCGCCGAGCTCGAGTCCGCGCTGCTCGAGCCCGGTGAGCTGGACGGCGAACTCGCTGAGCTCTACGCCGCGTACCGCGCGGAGCTCGACCG
>C688J18823_10002065_pt1 | contig 12552 bp, 14 predicted proteins | sample HopSoiMetagenom1_FD_18823 | JGI IMG/M metagenome (IMG submission 18823)
TTTTTGCTCTTACGGCTTAACCGCCGCCGTGCCTCAGTGGAGTTACAACGTACGCTTGGCGAAATGATGTAACCGGATCCCGAATACCCAGAGGCTTCCGAAATAAGTTGCAAAGCCAATAAACACAAGCCCTGTCAGTCGGGTTACCCGCCATTGGAGCGTATTCGTCAACCATGCCGAATCGGCACCGGCTGCCCAGTTCAGAGTTGCACCTGTCAGGACCAGCGCCAGTGCGAGTTTAAGGAGAAATGCCAGCCAGCCTTTCTGGGGGCGAAAAATGTTGTGCTTGCGCAATTGGTGGAAAAGCAGACCGGCATTCATGCATGCCCCCAATGAAATGGCCAGTGCCAGCCCCGCGTGGCGCAGCGGCCCAATAAAAGCAAGATTCATCAACTGCGTTGCGGCGAGCGTAATGATGGCGATCCTGACGGGGGTACGGAAATTCTGGCGAGCGTAAAAACCCGGGGCCAACACCTTGACCAAGATCAATCCCAGCAGCCCCACACTGTATGCGACCAACGCGTTACGCGTCATTGCCACATCTTGCACATTGAATGCACCGTGATAGAACAACGTTGCGATGAGCGGAACTGCGAGCAAAGCCAGCGCAAGTGCGCAGGGCAACGCAAGAAGGAACGTCAAGCGAAGGCCCCAGTCGAGCAGCTTCGAATACTCGTCGCCCGTCTGATCGGCAAAGCTTCGGGTCAGGCTAGGCAATAGGATAGTGCCGAGCGCGACACCGAGCAGTCCGGTCGGGAATTCCATCAGGCGGTCCGCATAGTACAGCCATGAAACGCTGCCGGTTACCAGGAATGACGCAAAAATCGTATTGATGAGCAGGCTGATCTGACCAATGGAGACGCCGAAAACCGCCGGGCCCATCAAGGTAATGATGCGCCATACACCTGGATCCTTTAACTTGAAACGAATCCGCGGCAGCACACCGATCCTGGCAAGGAATGGAAGTTGAAANATCAATTGCAACACGCCGCCGGCAAACACTGCCCACGCCAGCGCAAGCACTGGCGGATCAAAATAGGGCGCCAGCCATAGCGCAAAAACGATGAAAGAAATATTCAGCAGGGTTGGCGTGAACGCGGGTACCGAGAATCGGCTCCAGGTGTTCAGGATGCCCCCCGCTAGCGACGTCAGTGATATGAAAAAAATATAGGGAAAGGTGATGCGCAGCAGTTGCACGGTGATGGCAAATTTATCGGCGGAGGAGGCAAACCCAGGCGCAGTGACATAAATGATCAAGGGGGCTGCGACTATGCCGATAGCCGAGACCACGATCAATACTGCCCCCAGCGTAGTCGCAACATGGTCGATAAGCGCCCGCGTTTCCTCAACCGTTCTGGCAGCGCGGTATTCACCCAGAATCGGTACGAAGGCTTGGGCGAATGCCCCTTCGGCAAACAGCCTCCTGAGGAGATTGGGAAGCCGAAATGCGACGAAGAAAGCGTCGGTATAAAGGCCTGCGCCAAAGAATCGCGCGATTACGGCATCACGCACAAACCCCAGAATTCGTGAAACCAGCGTCATGCTGCTGATCGTCGCGAGGGCTTTGAGCAAATTCATGACAGGGTAGGGAGAACCAGAATGGGACTGGATTGTAACCGAGCGCTGTCGGCAGTTTCTCCACGGGCTAACAACATCGCCCACGACAGGCCATAAAGTTGTAAACAGTTTCTTGCTTATCGTTGCAAAGGGCGCACGGGGCAAGTACCATAGCGCCCTTTTCCGCAGACCCGGTCCAGGAATAATTCATGGCAAATATCGCCTCAGCAAAGAAACGTGCCCGCCAAGCCGAAAAACGCCGTGCCCACAACGTGGGTCAGCGTACGGAAGTGCGCTCAGCGATTAAAAACGTAAAAAAGGCCATTGCGGCCGGCGACAAGAAAGCCGCGCAAGCGCAATTTCAGTTGTCCCAGAGCCGTATTGATTCCATCGCAGACAAACGAATCGTGCATAAGAACACCGTATCCCGGCAAAAAAGCCGTCTTGCGGCGGCAATCAAGGCAATGCCCTGACTGCGGCAACTTCAAAATGCAAAGGCCCGCGCAAGCGGGCCTTTTTGTTTCAGCCATCCCGTCCGTCAGGCAACCTTGGGAGGTTTCCGGACCAACAAGGATTGACGTATTTCCTGGCGGCCTTCGCGGATCTGCAGCTCGTTGTCCCGGGAGAACGTCATGAGAAACTGGAATGCTTCCGGACTCATATGTTCAAGGCGCCGATCCACCACCAGACAACTGACTCCGGATGCGCTGACGGGCTTGGCGTAAGCAGAATAGCTTTTACGTTGACTATCACCTAACAACGACATGCAGCCGCAAAGCCTTTCAGCCCAGTCGCCCGGCTGGAAAACCTCCCCATTGGCCTTGATACCCACGATGATCAGTTCGACGATCGGCGGACCAGACATGTTGTTTTCTCGCTTTGGCTAACATGCTAGCATATTTTGCACTGCACAAAATACGTTTATATCACTCTCAAGGACGGAATCCAAACGACTGATTGGTGGACGCTACCCGTCCTGAGAATGCACCGCCTTCGGGACCACAACGCGCCCGCTGAATGCGCATCGAATCACAAAGCAGCCTTGGCAGCGGGGCAGCAGACAGCCGCCGTTACACTTGCATCCAGGATGGATTCGGATAACTATAGCGGTCGAAATTTCAACCATTTCAATAGCAAGCACGGCGGCTCCTTTGCCGCCGTGTTGCTTTTTGTAGGCGGGCAACGGCTCAGCGCTAAACATGATGCAGCACGTGATGACAACCTATGGGCGGCAGGCGGTAACTTTCTGTCGCGGCAATGGGTCTTGGCTTTGGGATCGGCAAGGGAATCGGTATCTTGATTGCGTCAGCGGCGTAGCCGTAAATGGACTAGGCCATGCCCACCCACGGCTGATTGAAGCAGTGAGCGCTCAGGCGGCCCGGGCGATGCACGTCTCAAACCTGTACGAGATTCCTGAACAGGAGGAACTTGCCGCTCGCCTCTGCGCGCTGGCCGGAATGGACAGCGCCTTCTTCTGCAATTCGGGCTGCGAGGCAAACGAAGCCGCCATCAAACTGGCCCGCCTTTTCGGGCACCAACGTGGAATCGAATCCCCGGCCATCGTAGTCATGGAAAACGCATTTCATGGCCGTACCATTGCCACACTGTCGGCCACTGGCAGCCGTAAGGTACAAGCCGGCTTCGAACCCCTTTTGACCGGGTTTCTGCGGGTTCCGTACAACGATGTGGGGGCGCTGTTGCAGGTTGCTGCGGTCAATCCGTCTATCGTTGCAGTACTCGTTGAACCGGTCCAGGGTGAAAGCGGCATCCAGATACCCGAAGACGACTATATCGCGCAGTTGCGCAGAATTTGTGATGAGCGCGGCTGGTTGCTGATGCTTGATGAAGTGCAGAGTGGAATGGCAAGGACCGGCAAGTGGTTTGCCCATCAGCACTTCGGCGTCAAACCGGACGTCATGTCACTGGCGAAAGGACTCGGCAACGGATTTCCCATCGGTGCCTGCCTGGCACGAGGTTCCGCTGCTACGGTTTTTACCCCGGGCAAGCACGGTTCTACATTTGGCGGAAATCCGCTGGCATGTGTGTGCGCGCTTACGACGCTATCCATCATCGAGGATGAAGGCCTGGTGCAGCGTGCCGGCAAAATCGGCCAGCTAATTCACGACGGCATCGCAAAGAGCTTGGCCGGAACCTATGGTGTGAAACAGATCCGGGGCAAGGGACTGATGATCGGCATCGAGCTGGACCGGCCCTGCGGGGATCTGGTAAGCCGGGGCTTGGAAAACGGTCTTGTGATCAACGTGACCGCGGAGAATGTCGTTCGCCTGCTTCCGCCATTAAATTTGGAAGATCCAGAAGTATTGCTGCTGATAGACGGGGTTTCCAGGCTGATCAAAGAGTTCCTGCATGCCAACGCCGTGCAAGCGGGTTGACGTTCATCATGCACACGCCAAGGCACTTTTTGCAGTTCAGAGACTTCTCGCGCGAAGACTTCGCTCATGTGTTCGAGCGCACGCAATGGATCAAGCAGCAGTTCAAGTCNTACAAAACCTATCATCCATTGTTCGATCGAACTTTAGTGATGATTTTCGAGAAACAGAGCACCCGTACTCGATTGTCNTTTGAAGCTGGCATGCATCAGTTGGGTGGNTCTGCCATATTTTTAAGTACGCGNGATTCGCAGCTTGGCCGTGGAGAAGCGGTCGAAGACGCTGCGCAGGTCATATCGCGGATGTGCGACATCGTCATGATTCGGACNTTCGACCAGGACATCATCGAGCGTTTCGCTGCTCACTCGAGGGTACCGGTGGTGAATGGCCTCACCAATGAGTACCACCCATGCCAGATTCTCGCGGACATTCACACCTATATCGAACACCGCGGGCCGATTCAGGGCAAGACCGTCTCATGGATTGGTGACTCGAACAACGTATGCAATACATGGCTGCAGGCAGCGGAAGTTCTCGATTTCAATGTTCATGTATCGACGCCACCGGGCTACGAGGTTGAACCGGAACGCGCGAACCTTTACGGTACGGACCATTATGAGGAATTTACGGACCCGATGGAGGCGGTCCGAGGCGCAGACTTGGTGACAACCGATGTCTGGACGAGCATGGGCTTCGAGGCTGAGAACGAAGAACGCAAGCGCGATTTTGAGCAATGGCAGGTGGACGCCGAGATGATGAAGGCAGCCGCNAGCGATGCATTGTTCATGCATTGCCTTCCGGCGCACCGGGGCGAAGAGGTTGCACCTGCAGTTATCGATGGACCGCAGAGCGTCGTTTGGGATGAGGCAGAAAATAGGCTGCATACCCAAAAAGCACTCATGGAATATTTGGTTCTCGGAAAAGTACAGTCCATATAATCCATTAGGCAAGGGGTAGGACCCGCGCCGTGATCAGGCTGGAACGAAAGAACGCATTTCATGCAACCGCTGTCGAAGGTCGCGTAGGACAACTACATACGGAGCTCACCGTGCGCGCAAAACGTGCCGGGGGTTCAACAGTGAACTTACTTTCGAAGGAGCTAACATGATTCGATTGGGCATATCCAGCATTGCTCTGGTTTTATCGCTGGCAGTTCCGGGCGCCCTATTCGGCGCCGAGGACGACGTTGCATGGATCACGGACAAGAACGGTTGCAAGGTGGCCAACCCTTTCCCGCAGCCAGGTGAGACGATCACCTGGAACGGCCAGTGCAAAAACGGCAAGGCGGATGGCGAGGGCCTGCTGCAATGGTATGTGGGCGGCAAGCTCGCAGACCGGTATGAGGGCTCGCTGAAGGAAGGCTGGGCTGAGGGCAAGGGTACCCTTACCAGAACTGAGGGTGGGCGCTACGCCGGCGAATGGAAGCACAGTTTGCAGGATGGGAATGGGCGCTACGAGGCGTCTGACGGAAGTTGGTACGAGGGTCAATGGAAGGACGGCCAGCCTCACGGCCACGGGCAGTATCACACGCCGGACGGGCGCACAGTCGTCGGTGAATGGGTGAACGGGGTGTATGAAGGAGACATGGACTCCGACGACAATCCTAATAGGACGTAAAGGTGGAACAAGGGAAAACGTGAACAAAAAAAGTGCAGAAAAGCCAATTAAAAAAGTAGTGCTGGCGTACTCAGGGGGACTTGATACTTCCGTCATCCTGAAATGGTTACAAGACACTTATCACTGCGAAGTCGTGACCTTCACCGCTGACATAGGACAGGGCGGTGAAGTGGAACCGGCCCGCCGGAAAGCGCAGAAATTCGGTGTCAGTCAAATCTATGTGGAAGACTTGCGGGAAGAGTTCGTCCGTGATTTCGTGTTTCCAATGTTCAGGGCAAACGCGCTGTACGAAGGAGAATATCTCCTTGGCACTTCAATCGCACGCCCACTCATCGCCAAGCGGTTGATAGAAATAGCCCGCAAGACGGGGGCCGATGCCATTTCCCATGGCGCAACCGGCAAAGGCAACGATCAGGTTCGATTCGAGCTCGGTGCTTATGCACTCATGCCGGACGTGAGAGTAATAGCGCCCTGGCGGGAATGGGATTTATTGTCGCGCGAAAAGCTGCTGGCATATGCCGACGAGCATGGCATTCCAGTTGATTTCAAAAAGCGCAAAGGTGGTGGTGCCCCCTATTCCATGGATGCCAACCTGCTCCACGTTTCATATGAAGGCGGAATCCTGGAAGACCCTGACTTCGAACCGGAAGATTCGATGTGGCGCCTTACGGTATCGCCGGAAAAAGCGGCGAATCGACCCGAACGTGTTGAACTGGAATACCGCAAGGGAGACATTATTGCGGTCAACGGGAAAAGAATGACACCGGCGGAGGTTCTTACCAAACTGAACGAGATTGGCGGCAAGCACGGCATCGGGCGCCTCGATATCGTTGAAAACCGGTATGTCGGAATGAAATCCCGAGGTTGTTATGAGACACCGGGCGGCACGATCATGCTCAAAGCACATCGTGCAATAGAATCCCTTACTCTGGACCGCGAAGTGCTTGCGCTCAAGGACGATCTGATGCCGCGTTATGCGCGCATGATCTATAACGGTTACTGGTTCAGTCCGGAGCGTCTGCTGTTGCAGTCGCTCATCGACCAATCTCAGCAGCCGGTCAATGGCACTGTCACGCTGAAGCTGTTCAAAGGAACGGTACTGGTTGTCGGGCGCGCATCAAAAACCGATTCGCTGTTCGATTCGCGGATCGCCACGTTCGATGATGACAAGGGAGCATACAATCAAGCAGACGCCGCCGGCTTCATTCGCTTGAACGCCTTGCGCTTACGGATCGGAGCCAAGCGTGGCAAGAAATAGTTGTACGTGTTCCAGTGTCGCGCCAGCGCGCGCCGCGCATTGCGATCGGAGTTAACACCATGCCCAGTTTCGACATCGTGTCCGAAGTGAACCAAGTAGAACTGAGGAATGCCCTCGACCAGACAAACAAGGAGGTTACCAACCGTTTTGACTTCAAGGGATCTGACGCCCGCGTTGAACATGCAGAAGGCATGCTGACCGTTTTTGCGGATGATCAATTCAAACTTGAGCAGGTTTATGACGTTCTGATCGGCAAACTCACGAAGCGCGGGGTGGATATTCGCTCCCTGCAGCGAGGCAAAGTCGAAACCATCAGCGGCGATAAGGTGAAGCAAGTCATCACCATAAAAGTCGGGATTGACCAGGAACTTGGCAAGAAGCTGCAGAAACTGATCAAGGATGCCAAGCTCAAGTTGCAGGCGAGCATCCAGGGCGATGCGGTTCGCGTTTCAGGTGCAAAAAAAGACGAATTGCAGCAAGCGATCGCACTCGTAAGAAAGCACGTCACCGATTTTCCGGTTCAATTTGGCAACTTCAGGGATTGACGAACACGTTGTCACGTCCTCTTGAGGTTGCGTGTCCACTGATCGTACAGCCGCATGGCAATAGCACGCAGGGACGTAATCCTGGCGTCCATTCCAGTAAGTATCTGATCCGGTTTCTGAACAGCCGGACTTGTTGACGCCGCGATTTCGCCCGCGCCGGATTCACACCAGCTCGTGATGAGATCACGGGTCATTTCTACGTGGCATTGCATCGCCAGATGCTTTCCCAAGACAAATCCCTGGTTTTCGCAAGTGCGATTGCTCATGACATGCACCGCGCCCGGAGGAATCGTGAATGTTTCACCATGCCAGTGAAACGCTTCGAAGCGTGTTACGTCCGGGCCAAGCCATTCACGTGCCGTGCTGTTATCTTTGACTTCGACTTCTCCCCAGCCGATTTCCTTGACGGGATTGCATCGAACGCTTCCGCCGAGCGCCTTGGCCATCAACTGCCCGCCCAAACAATGGCCCAGAACAGGCACGTCCGCGGCAACTGCACTGCGAATAAGATCCAGTACGGGCGCAATCCACGGCAAGTCATCGTTGACGCTCATGGGTCCGCCCATAAAAGCAATGCCGCTGAAGTCGCCGGCACGCAAGGGAACGGCCTCACCTTCGTCGAGTGCTACCAGTCGCCACGGTATGTCGGCCGATTCCAGATACGTGGCAAAATAGCCGGGCCCTTCGGTGGGCCAGTGACGGAATATCGCAACAGGTTGCATAGAGGGTTTTCATGCGCATGAACGCGGCAAATATTACGCGGGTTCTGACAGGGCTTGTGCTCCTGTGTGGCCCGGCGTGGGCGCTCGATATCAGTGTCGTGGCGCTATTTCCCGGCAAAGCCATGTTGATTATCGACAAAAGCAAGCCACGAACCCTGCGGGCCGGCGAGACATACGGCGGCGTGAAGCTCCTCAGTTCGACCAGTGATGAAGCCATCATTTCAATCAATGGCAAGCAGCAACGATTACATATCGGTGAGGGAGTCTACAGCGCTGTGTCGGTTCAGAACGAACATGCGACGGTCGCACTCACGCCAGACAGGAATGGGCACTTTGTATCGTCCGGTAGCATCAATGGCGCATCGGTTCGGTTCCTGGTGGATACCGGCGCCACGATGGTCGCGATGAATGTGGATGAGGCTCGGCGTGCCGGTGTCAATTATCTCGCGGGGGAGCGCGGCATCTCGCAAACTGCCAACGGGGTGACGCCGATCTACCGGGTCAAGCTGGCTCAAGTCACGCTGGGAGATATTACGTTGCGGGACATCGACGGCGTCGTACACGAAAACAGCGCNCTGCCAATGGTGCTGTTGGGCATGAGCTTTCTCGGCAAGCTGGAAATGCGCCGGGACGGTGAAAGTCTCATCCTGTCGAAGCGCTATTAGNGTTAACAAGAAAGGACAAGGATGCTCTACGAACTGCGTATCTATCATGCATTCCCAGGCAAGCTTCCCGCGCTCAACGCAAGATTCTCCAATCACACGTTGAAACTATGGGAGCGGTTCGGCATTCGTCAGGTAGGCTTTTGGACCACGCTTATCGGCGAAAGCAACAATGACCTGTACTACATCCTGGAATGGGAAAATCTCGCAGAACGTGAGCAGAAGTGGAATGCGTTCGCGACGCACCCCGACTGGCTGGCGACGCGGGCAGAAACTGAAAAAGACGGCCCGCTTACGACCCATATTACCAACCTGATGTTGACGCCGACTGCCTACTCGAAAATGAGATGAACCGGATCACAGTACAGGTAGCGCGCCCTGCACTATGCCGAAGCGGCTTCATTACGTAAAATTGCGCGTTTGTTCAGTATCAACAGGTCCATATCATGGATGAAAAACTGGTTTATAACGTAAACGTTTCGTCGCAGGACGTCCTGCAGAACCCTGACGAAATCAAACGCCGCGTTCCATTGACGGAAAAAGCGGAGCAGACAGTCCTCGAAGGAAGACACGCCCTCGAACGCATTCTCGACCGTCGCGATCATCGCCTGCTGGTCGTCGTGGGACCGTGTTCGATCCACGATCCCGTCGCGGCCATCGACTATGCGCGCAGGTTGAAAAAAATCGCAGATGAAGTCTCTGACACCCTATTCATCGTCATGCGGGTGTACTTCGAGAAACCGCGTACGACGACGGGATGGAAGGGCTTGATCAACGACCCTCATATGGACGACTCTTTCGACGTCGAGAAGGGTCTGGAGCTTGCGCGCACGGTCTTGCGCGACATCAACGAACTTGGCTTGCCGGCCGGTACGGAAGCGCTCGATCCGATCAGTCCCCAATACCTCGGAGATCTGGTTACCTGGAGCGCAATCGGCGCCCGCACAACTGAATCGCAGACGCATCGCGAAATGGCGAGCGGGTTATCTACGCCCGTTGGCTTCAAAAACGGCACGGATGGCGGCTTGCAAGTGGCAGTCAATGCGCTGCTGTCGGTATCGCGACCGCATAGTTTCCTCGGCATCAACCAGCGAGGTCAGGTATCCGTTATCCGAACCACCGGCAACCGCTACGGACATATCGTGCTTCGCGGCGGGGCGAAAGGGCCGAATTACGACTCAGTGACTATGGCCGTAGTGGAGAAGGAACTTGGAAAGAACAAGCTCCCAGCCAACATCGTAGTGGACTGCAGTCACGCCAATTCGAATAAGGATCACAATCTGCAGCCTTTGGTCATGCTGGACTGCGCGCACCAGATCATGGAGGGCAATCATTCGATTGTAGGGGTCATGCTCGAGAGCAACATCAATGCGGGCAATCAGTCCATACCCTCGGATTTGAAGCAACTGAAATACGGAGTGTCGGTGACAGATGCCTGCATTGACTGGTCTGCCACGGAGACACTGTTGCGCGATGCGCGCAACAAACTCAAAGGCGTGCTTCCGAGACGCATTCCCCGAACCGCGGAGATTCGCAAGATCGGCAGCTGACCGCTCAAGGATCAACAGTATCAAGAGAAAACGGGGCGCCAAAAGGGCTGCCCCGTTTTTTTTGAAACTGACAGCGCTATCGCATCACAAACGGATTGCCGGTCTTGACCCCGGTATTTATCCAGACGCTCTTCATCTGCAGGTATTCGTAGATCGCACTCTGGCCATTCTCGCGTCCTACGCCGCTATCTTTATAGCCACCGAATGGCGACATGAAACTCACAGCCCGATAAGTGTTGACCCATACCGTGCCGGCCTTGATGCGCTCCGACATGCGGATCGCTCTACCCACATCGCAAGTCCACACACCCGCGCCGAGCCCAAAGCGCACATCGTTCGCAATGCGCACTGCGTCTTCCTCATCCTTGAACGGAATGATCGACAAAACCGGCCCGAATACTTCTTCCTGCGCGATGCGCATTTTATTGTCCACGCCTGTGAAAATGGTCGGCTCCACGAACCAGCCGTTACCGCATTCCGGACGCTTGGCAGGGCCTCCTCCCATGCGCAGTTTTGCGCCTTCATTCTTGGCGACATCGATGTACGACAACACTTTCTGGTATTGCGGCTGCGTGGTAACCGGCCCGACCTGGGTCTCCAGGCTCATCGGATTGCCCATTTTGGCCGTCTTCGCCAGCGCCAGCAGCTTGTCGACGAAGCCGTCGTGAATGGATTCCTGGAGCAATAAGCGGGAACCCGCGATGCAGGTCTGGCCAGTCGCGGCAAATATTCCAGACACCGCGCCGTTCACGGCGTCCTCTATCACTGCGTCCTCAAACACTACATTAGGCGACTTACCTCCTAACTCCAGGCCCACTTTCTTGAAGCCCCGCGCCGCCGCCTCTGCGATTACCCGGCCCGTTGCATCCGATCCGGTAAACGTAATCTTTGCGGTAAGCGGGTGCTCCACCAGCGGCATACCGGCTTCTTTGCCGTAGCCGGTTACGACATTGACCACGCCAGCCGGAAAACCAGCCTGCTCCACCAGTTTGACAAACTCGAGCGCGGACGCCGATGTGAACTCGGACGGTTTGATCACTACGGTATTGCCCGCCGCAAGCGCCGGTGCCAGCTTCCATGCTGTCAGCATCAGCGGCGAATTCCACGGCGTAATCGCCACAACTACGCCGAGCGGCTCGTAACGAGTGAAGTTGAAATAACCTTTTTTGTCGAGCGGAATGACTGCGCCTTGCACCTTGTCAGCCAGTCCGCCGAAATAGTAATACCACTGCGGCACGTAATTGAGCTGTCCCGCCATCTCGGCAATCAGCTTGCCATTGTCGCGCACTTCGATTTCTGCCAGTTGCTGCGCGTTTTGTGCCACCAGGTCGCCGAGTTTCCTGAGCAGTGCGCCACGCTGCGTCGGCGTCATCTGCGGCCAAGGACCATCGGTGAACGCGGCATGTGCCGTGCGCACCGCATGATCCGCGTCGGCGGCATTGCCTCTGGGAATCATGGCCCACGGTTCCCCGGTAAACGGGTTATAGCTTTCGAACCATTCGCCTGAAGAAGGAGCCATCCATTCGCCGCCGATATACATTTGGTACTTCTGCATGTTGCATATCTCCCGCTGTCTTTTACCTGTCCATCGGTTTACTGAATGCGCTGGACTTTGATTTTGTTGTAGCCAATCACAGAATTCAAAATGAAACTGAACACCGACACAAAGATCGCGACAAAAAATCCAGACCAGAATCCGGTTACGACGAAACCGGGTACCAACCACGCTACCAGCAGCAACATCAGCGCATTGATAATCAGCACGAACAGTCCAAACGTGATGATCGACAACGGCAGCGTCAGTATGACCAGCAGCGGCTTAAGGAATACGTTGATGATCCCAAGCATCAGGCCGGCGATAAAAAGCGATTGCGGTGTCGCAAACGAAATAGTATCGAACAAGTCGTCCGCCACCCATAAAGAAAGCGTGTTGATTCCCCAGAATAGCAGGAAGCGTACGAGCGGCCGGTTCAGCATGAATTCGATGTTAGCACGCACCGTAGTTACGGGCTGCGGTCATGCGCTCTCTCTGACCGCTGACTCAAGCGCGTCGGGTCTCGGCGCGCTGCATTGCTGTACACTTCGCGGTTTTTCGAGAATTGTGCATGCCTGCGCAACAGCACACCTTGCCGCGTTCAATGTGGGTCTTGTTGGTCTTGCTGACGTTAGGCTGGGGATTGAACTGGCCGATGATGAAAATGACTCTGGCCGAGTTGCCCGTTTGGACCTTCCGTGGTCTGTGCGTGGCTGC
>C688J18823_10002066_pt1 | contig 12545 bp, 8 predicted proteins | sample HopSoiMetagenom1_FD_18823 | JGI IMG/M metagenome (IMG submission 18823)
CGTGCGGGAAGCGGGATACTGGCGCGATAGAGCTGCTCCGATCCGTACAGGCGTGATCGCCGAGGAGGAGAACATGGCGGACAGTCATCAGATGTTCATCGGGGGCGAGTGGGTCAACTCGTCGGACGGAGGGACCAGGGACATCATCAGCCCGCACACCGGCGCCGTGATGGCGACCGTTCAGGAGGGCACCGCCGAGGACGTCAACCGTGCCGTCGCCGCCGCGAAGAAGGCGTTCGATGAGACATGGTTCGACTCGACGCCGAAGGACCGCCAGCTGGCGCTCCTCAAGCTCGCCGATGCGATCGAGTCCAACGCCGAGGACTTCGTCAAGATCGAGGCCGAGAACGCCGGTAAGCCGGCGGAGGTCACGATGAGCGAGGAGATCCCGCCGATCGTCGACAACGTCCGGTTCTTCGCGGGCGCCGCCCGCACCCAGCAGGCGATCTCGGCCGGCGAGTACATGGCGGGGTTCACGTCGATCGTTCGCCGCGAGCCGATCGGTGTCGCCGGTCTGATCGCCCCGTGGAACTACCCGCTGATGATGGCGATCTGGAAGATCGGCCCCGCCCTCGCGTCGGGCAACACGGTCGTCCTGAAGCCGAGCGAGCTCACGCCGCTGACCGCGCTGAAGCTCGCCGAGTACGCCGCCGACATCTTCCCGCCCGGCGTCTTCAACGTGATCACGGGCGACGGGATCCCCGTCGGGGACACGATCGTTCGCCACCCCGACGTCGGCATCGTCTCGCTCACGGGCGACACCGCGACCGGCAAGCTGATCGCGGGGAACTCGGCCGAGAGCCTGAAGCGCGTCCACCTCGAGCTCGGCGGCAAGGCGCCCGTCGTCGTGTTCGACGACGCCGACCTCGACGCGGTGACCGAGTGGGTGTCCATCGCGGGGTACTTCAACGCCGGCCAGGACTGCACCGCCGCCACTCGAGTGATCGCAGGTCCCAAGATCTACGACAAGCTGCTCGGCTCGCTCGTGCCGGCCGTCGACGACATCAAGGTCGGCGGCGCGTTCGAGGAAGACGTCGCGGTCGGCTCCGTGATCTCTAAGGAGCAGCTCGAGCGTGTCGAGGGTTTCGTGGAGCGCGCGCAGGAGGCCGGCGCCGAGGTCCTCACCGGCGGCAAGGCGATGGGCGGGGAGGGCTTCTACTACACGCCGACGGTCGTCGCGAACCCGGAGCAGAGCTCGGAGATCGTGCAGCGAGAGGTCTTCGGCCCCGTCGTGACCGTCCAGCGGTTCAGCGACGAAGACCAGGCCCTCGCGTGGGCGAACGGGGTCGACTACGGCCTCGCGTCAAGCGTTTGGACCCGCGACGTCGGTCGGGCGATGCGGATGGCCCGCCGGCTGCAGTACGGATGCGTGTGGGTGAACACGCACATCCCGCTGACGCCGGAGATGCCGCATGGCGGATACAAGCAGTCGGGGCATGGGAAAGACATGAGCGTCTACTCGCTCGAGGACTACACCAACATCAAGCACGTCATGGTGTCGCTCGACTGAGCGGCTCCGCGTACCGAGCGGTGGCGGCGGCCCGGCGACGGGCCGCCCGTGTCGCGACAACGAAAAGGTGGTGACCGAACGATGACCGTCCGTCCATATCTGGTGAACGGCGACTGGCGCACCGGCGACGGGACCTTCGAGGTGAAGAACCCGTTCGATGACTCCTTGGTCGCCGAGATCGCGATCCCCACCTCCGACGACGTCGAGGAGGCGACCGCGACCGCCGCGGCGACCTTCGAGGAGTCGCGGCATCTGTCGGTCGCTGCGCGCTCGACGGCGCTCGATCACATCTCGCAGCGCCTGGCCGAAACGCTGGACGAGAACGCCGAGCTGATCGCGGCCGAGGGCGGCAAGCCCCTCAAGTGGGCCCGCGTCGAAGCGGCCCGCGCCGTCTCCACGTTCCGGTGGGCCTCCGAGACGCTTCGCCACGGTGAGGACGAGGTTATGCGCCTGGACACCGAGGCCGCGTTCGGCTCGAGGATGGGCATCGTGCGCCAGTTCCCGATCGGTCCGGTGCTCGGCATCACGCCGTTCAACTTCCCGTTGAACCTCGTTGCGCACAAGGTCGCGCCGGCCCTCGCCGTGGGAGCGCCGATCGTGGTGAAGCCGGCGAGCGCGACCCCGATCGGCGCGTTGCGGCTGGCAGAGTTCTTCGCCGAAACCGACTTGCCCAAGGGGATGTACCAGGTCGTTCCGGTGAGCTCGAAGGTTGCCGACGGGATGGCGCGCGACGACCGCTATCGCAAGATCAGCTTCACCGGTTCCGCCGCGATCGGGTGGTACCTCAAGGGCCTCGACCCGAAGAAGAAGGTCACCCTGGAGCTCGGCGGGAACGCGGGCGTGATCGTCCACAGCGACGCCGACCTCGACCTCGCCGCACAGCGGATCGCGTTCGGCGCCTACTACCAGGCGGGACAGAGCTGCATCAGCGTCCAGCGTGTGCTCGTCGCGTCCGAGGTCTACGAGGAGTTCTCGAAGCTGTTGACCAAGCAGGTCGAGCAGCTCGTCACCGGCGACCCGATGGATCCGAACACCGACGTCGGTCCGGTGATCGACCGCGGCGAGGTCGACCGGATCGCGGAATGGGTCGCCGAGGCCGAGAAGCAGGGGGCGGAGGTCCTCACCGGCGGCAAGGCCGACGGACCGTTCTTCCAGCCCACCCTGCTGAGCCAGACCACACCCGAGATGAAGGTGCGCTGCGAGGAGGTCTTCGGACCGGTCGCGACGATCACGCCGTACCAGACGTTCGACGAAGCGTTGGCCGAGGTGAACGACTCGAAGTACGGTCTGCAGGCGGGCGTCTTCACGAACGACATCAACCGCGCGTTCGAGGCGCATCGGACGCTTGAGGTCGGGGGCGTGATCGTCAACGACGTGAGCGCGTTCCGCGCCGACCAGATGCCATACGGCGGTTCGAAGGAGTCCGGGTTCGGTCGCGAGGGCCTGAAGTGGGCGATGGGCGAGATGACCGAGCCGCGCATCATGGTTCTGTCGCACGTCCCGCTGTAGTGGCGCGCTCCTCCGGTAGCCTCGGTCCATGACGCCGGAGAACACGTGGGTCTACGCGATCTTGCCGTTCGTCACGATGGCGTTGTTGACCGCAGGGTTCGTCGTCGCCTACCGGCGAAGGGCGGCGGCTCGTCGAGCCGCGCTCGCCGCGCACCCACGGCGCAAGCCCGCGCCGCGGCCGTGGTGGTCGAGCCCCTGGATCTGGCTCGCCGTGGGCGTCGTGTCGATCCTGCTCGCGGTGTTCGTCTGGCCGTGGCTGTTCGGGTTCACGTTCATCCTGATCCCGTTCGTGTGGATCGGCCGACCGCGCGAAGAGCCCGTGGATCCGCGGTCGAACGGCCATACACACCGCGACGCCGGCTCGTTCATGCCCGAGTGAGCACGCCCTCGACGAACCCGCCGACGATCGCGGCGGCCTCGCGCTCGCGTCGCCAGAAGTAGTGGTCGGTCCCGGCGACGATCCGAACGCTCGCCTGCGGGAATCCGGCCGCGTAGGACTCGACGTCGGGGCTCGGCGCGAACGTGTCGTGCTCGCCCGCGAGGAGCAGGACCGGCCGTCGGAGGGCACGGAGGTCGGTCGCGTCGGGCAGCGGCGGCAGCGTCAGGTCGTTCGGCACGAGGGGCAGACCGATGAGCCCCAGGGCGGCGACCCGCTGATCGTCGATCGCCGCCCGAACGGCGACGTTGGCGCCGAACGACCACCCGATCAGCGCGGTCGGCAGATCGGTCCGGACGCGATCGCGGACCGCCCCGATCGCGGCGGACACATCCCGGATCTCATCGCGACCACCGCCGTACGTGCCGCCTGAGCCCATCACGCCGCGGAAGTTGAACGCGAGCACGGCGAGATGCCGTGTAGCGGCGAGATCGTTCCGGATCGCCCACAGCAGCGGATGATCCTTCGATCCGCCATGGCGCGGGTGCGGGTGGCAGAGGACCGCGCTGCCGAGCGGCGGACCGTCGGGCATGCGCAGCTCTCCCTCGAGGCGGGCGGCGTCGTCGGTCGTGAAGGTCACGGACTCCATGGTCTGCCACCATCGGAGCATGCTCGAGCGCCCGCGCCAACCCCTGGCCGTCGCCCTGCGCGACGCCTATCCCTGGCCGGATCTGGCAGAGCTCGCTCGAACGGTCGAGGCCGCAGGGTTCGACGCGTTGTTCTTGCCCGAGGTCGGAACGCGCGACACGCTCGCGGCATTGGCCGCCCTCGCCGGCGAGACGAACCGCTTGCGGCTCGCCACCGGCGTCGTGCCGCTCCCGTCTCGGTCGCCCTCGCTCCTCGCGGCCGCCGCGGCGACGGTGCACGAGCGCTCGGGGGGCCGGCTGATCCTCGGCCTGGGCACGGGGCCGTCGACGGCCGGCGCGCTCGGCCGGCTGCGGTCAACGGTCACCGCGCTCCGCGACGTGTTCGCCGGTGGCGCCGGCTCGGTCGACGGGGTGCCCGTGCGGGCGCCGCTGACGCTCTCCACGCCGCCCCAGCTGTGGATCGCCGCGCTCGGTCCGAGGGCGACGCGTCTCGCGGGCGAGGTCGCCGACGGTGTGCTCCTCAACTGGTGCACGCCCGAGCGCGTCGCGACGGCGGTGGAGCAGATCGCCCAGGGGGCGGACGTCGCGGGCCGCGAGCGCGCCGACGTGACCGTGGCGGTGTACGTGCGTGCGGCGCTCGCGCCCGGCAGCCTCGAGGGGGCCCGCGCGGCCGCCGCGGAGTACGGCTCGTATCCCGCTTATGCGCGGCAGTTCGCCGCGATGGGGCTCGACCCGTCGAACGCGGACGACGTCATCGCAGGCGTCATGGTGACCGACCCGTCCTTAGCAGGCAGGCGCCTCGAGGCGTATCGAGCGGCCGGCGCGGATCTTCCGGTCGTCTACCCGGTGCTGGCGCCGGGCGGCGCGTCCGCGGGCGCGGCACGCTCCACGATCGAGGCGGTGGCGCCGGGCTGACCCGGGTTCGGTGGCGAGGCGGGTGCCTGCGCTACCATCCCTGGGACCACCCGGCATCCGAAAGGGAACCGATGACCTACACGATCTGCGAGCCCTGCATCGACGTGAAGGACCGTGCCTGCGTCGACGAGTGCCCGGTCGACTGCATCTACGAGGGCGGGCGCATGCTGTACATCCAGCCCGACGAATGCGTCGACTGCGGAGCGTGCGAGCCCGCGTGCCCGGTCACCGCGATCTTCTACGAAGACGACGTTCCCGCCGAATGGAAGCAGTTCACGCCGGTGAACGCGGAGTTCTTCAACGAGTCGGTGTCCGGGATCGGCTCGCCGGGCGGGGCGGCCCAGATCGGCGCTGTGACGGCGGATCACCCGACCGTCGCGGGCTGGGAAGCGATCTAGCGGCTCACTCGCCGGTCGCCGAGGCGCGATCGGCAGGCGCGCTGACCGCCGCATCCTCGGGCGGCTCGAACGGCAGTAGCACGCGGAACGACGCGCCACCACCTTCGCGGTCTTCGACCCACGCGCGCCCGCCGTGCAGCTCGGCGAAGCGCCGGACGAGCGTCAGCCCCACCCCTACGCCGGGGGAGTGGCGCGGGGCGTCGGGCCCCTGTTGGAAGGGCTCGAAGATCTTCTCGCGGAGGTCGTCGCTCACGCCGGCGCCGTCGTCCTCCACCGCGAGCAGCGCGCCCTGCTCGGTGGCGGTCACCGACACCCAGATGGTCGATCCCGCCGGTGTGTGCCGGACGGTGTTCGCCAGCAGGTTCTCGACGATCCGCTCCACCTTCGAGCCGTCAGCGCGGACCGTCACGGACCGGATGTCGGTCCGCAACCGGACGTCGGGGATGAGATCCGACTCGGAGAGCACCCGGCGCACGACGGACCCGACGTCGGTCGGCTGCAGGTTGGGCGCCACGATGCCCCGCGCGAGCCGGTCGAGGTCGAGCAGGTTCGTGACGAGCCGGTCCAGCCGCCGCGCGTTGCCGGCGATCCGGCGCGCCAGATCCTTCGCGTCGTCCTCCTCGAGGTGGACGTCGCCGCGTTCNAGCGTGATCGCGAGGCCGAGGATCGCCGCGAGCGGCGTGCGAAGGTCGTGCGACACTGCCTGCAGGAACGTGTTCTTCATCTCGTCGAGGGCGCGCAGCCGGCGGGTCGCCTCGCGCTCCACGTCGAGCGCTCGGGCTAATTGCTCTTCGGCCTGCTTGCGCTCCGTGATGTCGAGGATGAATCCCTGCCAGTACGGGGTCTTGCCGCGGACCTTGACGAGCGAGCACGTGTCCTGGACCCACAGGATGCGCCCGTCCTTGCTGATCATCCGGTACTCCATCGAGAAGTGCTCGTCGGCGTTGCGGTTGCTTGCCACGTCGGCGGCCAGGACACGATCGCGGTCGTCCGGGTGGATCGTCGAGGCCCACAGCGTCGGGTCGGCCAGCAGCTCCTCGTCCGAGTATCCGAACAGGTCGCCCTGCTGCGGCGAGACGTACGTCGTCCGTGATACGTCCGGGTCGTTCGGGTCGAATTCCTGCTGGTAGAAGATCGCGGGCCCGCGCTCGACGATCAGTCGGAACCGTTCCTCCGCCTCGCGCAGCTGCTCCTCGGCGTTCCGCCGTTCGCTGATGTCGATCATGAAGCCCTGCCACCACCCGCCGGCCACATCTCCGACGAACGTGGCCTCGTCGTGCATCCACCGGTAGGAACCGTCCGCGTGGCGGAACCGGTATTCGGCGTCGAACGGGGTCTTCGTCTCGTTCGCGTGTTTGTTCGCGGCGAGCACGGCCGGTGCGTCCTCGGGATGGATGTGTTCGGCCCAGAAGTCGACCTCGGCCGTCGTCCACTCCTCCTGCGTATAGCCGAGGACGTCGCGCACCTGCGGGCTGACGTACATGCCGGCCAAGGGGCCCTCCGGCGGCTCGCGATACACGATCGCGGGGAGGTGCTCGACCGTCGCGCTCTGCACAAGCTCGCTCGCCCGTAGCTGTTCCTCAGCTTCCTTGCGCGCCGTCACGTCGAACAACAGGCCCTGCCAAGCGCCGTCCTCGCCCGGATCCGGCTGGAGGAACACCGCTTCCTCGTGCAGCCAGACGTACGCGCCGTCGGCGCGCCGGAACCGGTACTCGGTCGAGTATGGACGGTGCGTGCGGCCGGACTCGAGGTCGACCGCGAGCACACGGTCGCGGTCTTCAGGATGGAGGCGGTCGACCCAGAAATCGTCCGTCCACGTCCACTCCTGCGGCGTGTAGCCCAAGACCCGCTCCACCTGTGGACTGATGAAGAACTTGGCGGGGTCCTCGTCGTCAGACTCGCGATAAACGATCGCCGGGATGTGTTCGATCAGCGCCTGGAGACGCTCGCGCGCGACCCGGAGCTCCTGTTCGGCCTCGCGCCGTTCGGTGATGTCGACCATCACGCCCTGCCACGAGACCGGCGCGCCGTCGATGCCGCGGATCAGCTGGGCTTCGTCGTGGAACCAGACGACGCGGCCGTCGGCGGCGCGCATCCGGTACTCGCCCCGGTAGGTATCGGCGTCCTCCCGGTCCCGACGGGCGTCCGCTTCGAGCGTCGCCATGTCCTCCGGCTCGGTGATGCTCGCCCAGAAGCCCGGCTCGGACCACCGCTCGATCGGGTACCCCAAGATCTCCTCGACCTGCGGGCTCACGTAGAACATCGACGACAGGTCGCTGAAGCCACCGCCGTCGGCGTCCGGCAACTCCTGATACGTGATGACCGGCGTGTGCTCCACGATCTGCCGGTACCGCTCCTCGGCGACCCGCATCCGCTCCGCGGACTCCACGCGTTCGGTGACGTCGGTCAGGAACCCCTGCCAGTACGCGGGCTCCCCGTCGTTGCGGCGGATCAACTGTGCTTCGTCGTGGACCCAGACCGTCGAGCCGTCCGAGACCACGATGCGGTAGTCCATCGAGAACTGCGCACCGGTCGCGTTGACCCGCTGGTTCTCGGCCTCGAAGGCGGCGCGATCTTCAGGGTGCACCAGCGTCGGCCAGCGGCCGACATCGCCGAGGATCGAGTCGGCCGGGACACGGAACAAGCGCTCGAACTGCGGGCTGAGATAGTCGATCGCCACCCCGTCGGCGCTTCCCGTCCGGATGGTCTCGGTATAGATCGCGGCGGGCATCTGCTCGACCAGCACACGGAACCGTTGCTCGGCTGCGCGCAGCCGCTCCTCCGCCTCGTGGCGGACCGACACGTCCATCAGGAACCCCTGGAAGAACAGGAGCGCTCCGTCGTCGTCATACACCGGGCGCGATGTGTCCTGCACCCACACCCAGTGGCCGTCGGCATGGCGCATCCGGTACTCCTGCGTGCTCTCCCACACGTTGGAGATGCTGAGGTCACCGGTCTCGCGCAACCGCGCGTAATCGTCCGGGTGCATGAGGTCGAACCAGAACCGGCCGTCTCGCATGAACCGCTCGGGGGGATACCCGAGCACGGTCTCGATCTGGGGGCTCACGAACGGCATCGTGGCGTTGATGTCGTCGCCGGCCACCGGCTCGTCGATGTAGGTGACGGCCGGGAGGGCCTCCATCATCGTCCGGTAGCGATGCTCCGCCTCGGCGCGGGCGGCCTCGGCGTCCTTGCGAGCCGAGATCTCGACGAGGAAGCCCTGGAAGAACGTGGTCTGCTCGCCGTCGTCGCCGGACAACGGGGTGGAGGTATCGTGCACCCAGATCCACCGTCCGTCGGCGTGGCGCATCCGGTATTCCTCGTCGAACGACGCGCCTTCGCTCCCGGCGCGGCGCGCGGCCGCGTCCACCCGGGCCTGGTCATCGGGGTGCACGAGGTCGAACCACNCNTCCGCGTCGTCGCGAAACATCGACGGTGGATGGCCGAGCAGCGACTCGATCTGTGGGGACAGGAACGACATCCGGACGCCGTNCGGTGTCGACTCGTCCACGTACGTGACCGCGGGGATCCGTTCGACGACGCCGCGGTAGCGCGTCTCCGCGTCGCGGAGCCGTTCCTCTTGACGTTGGCGGGTGATGGCCGCACCGAGCATCGCCGCGGCGGTCCGCACGCCGTCGAGGTCGGACAGGACCCACGCACGCGGACCTTCGCAGTCTTCGAAGCCGATACAACCCCACCATGCGCCCTCCACGGTGATCGGGTAGTAGGCCAACGACACGATGCCCTGCGCCGCGTACTCCGCCTGCTCCGCGGCGGGGAATCCAGCGACATCGCCGACGATCGGCTGACCCGCCGACATCGCGTCCACCCACCGCGGGAAGCGCGGCAGCCGGGGCGACCCGCGCAACCTGGCGTGGTCGGCCATCGATGGCACGCCCGGCGCGCACCACTCGGCTTCCCCCGTCGCGAGCGGACCGGCCGCGCCGGGATCGACGCGAACGATCGTGGCGCGTGACACGGCCGCCGCGATACCGAATCGGGCGAGGACCTCGCCGATGGCGTCGTGCCAGTCCGCGGCGAGCAGCAGCCGCTCGGCCGCGAACGTGACCGCTTCCAAGACGGCGTCTCGGCGCAGCGGCGCCGGGCGCGTGGTCTGCGCCGGCTCAGCCATCGGACACGCTTTGGGATCTCATCGATGCAGCGTTCGGCGTCCCCCGGTGGGGGACGTGCTCCCCACGATTATCGGCGCAGGCCACGGGTGGTGGAGTCCCGATGCCGGGGGGTCGTCGATGGCCCGCCCTGGCTAGGCCGGATAGGGCTCTGCGCCAGTCAGCCCCGGCGTTGAGCCGGCCGTCGGGAGCGCATCCTGGCCGGGCCACCGTTGGCGCGACTTCACCGCGAGCTTGAACATCAGTGCAACGGCATCGGGGTCGGCGTCGGCGGCGAGCTTGGATTCCAGAAGCCCCGCTGCCGTCGCTCCGTCCCAGATCTCACGGCCGCGCTCCGTCCGGACGATCGACAGGGTCCACCCGTCGCCCTGGCCGAGGCCGCCGAAGGAGATGTCGGCGTGCTCAGCCGCGAAGTCGGGGCACTGCATGCAACCCGGGCGGGTGAACCGGTGGCTCTGTTTCAGCGGATAGACGATCTCGTCGCCGGTGTCGGTGTAGAAGAGCAGGCGACCTTTGATGTTCACGCGGGCGAGGTGGTCGAGATCCAACCCGAGCTCTTCCTGCGCGATCTCCACCATCAGGCCGTCGTACGTGAACGACTTCGAGCACAGGAGCCCGAACGTCCACGCGATCTTCTTGCGCCACTTGTTCACGCGTCGCGCCTGCATCGCGCCGGTGATCGAGGTCTGACAGCCCATCCCGACGAGCGCCACCTTGGACAGTCCGAGCTCGGCGGCTTTGAGCAGCGCCAACGGGTTCGCGCTGTACGTGTAGCGGCTCCCGGCGGACGCGAGCACGCCCGCGCGGTCGGTCACGATCGCGGGCTCACAGTCCCACTGGCGTTCGCTCGACAGGACGGAGGTCGCCGCGCCGTCGATCCGACCGGTCTCCAGGCCCCAGATCAACAACGCGCTCACGACGCCGCCGTCCTGCCCGGCCATCAGCGCCTCGGGCGCCGTCGCACGGGCGAGATAGATCTCCTGGTACGGGCCGATGACCTCTTCGGGCGCGCGCGTACGCCCGAAGAGCGTTTCGTCGATCTCGGATTCCCATTCCCGGAACCGCGGGCATGCGAGCGTGCAGAGCGAACACCCGTTGTCGCCGTGGGTGCACGCGTCGGGGCCGTTGGCCTCCAGTTGCACCGGGTAGTTGTCCTCGTAGCCGAGCACGTGGAACGGACACGCGACGATGCACGCGGTGCATCCGGTGCACAGGCCGGACGTGACGACCTCGTGGTAGAGATCGCGCCATTGGGTTGCGTCGGCCTTCGGCATGGCCGGAGGATACCGTTCCGGTCCCCGCAGCCGGTCAGATCGCGAACGAGTCGCCGCAGGCGCACTCGTGCGTGGCCCGCGGGTTCTTCACCTTGAGGCCGCCGCCGAGCAGCGAGGGGTCGAGCTCCAGCGACGACCCCTCGATGATCGGGGCGCTGCGGGGATCGACGAGCACGCGCACGCCGCCGGCGCTCGTGATGACGTGGTCCTCGGCCGTAGCCGCGTCGTCGAAACCCAGCTCGTATGAGAAGCCGGAGCACCCGCCGGCGACGACGCGGAGCCGAAGCGTCGGCTCGGCACGGCCCTCCTTGGCGGCGAGCTCCGCGATCTTGCGCGCGGCGGCGTCTGTGACGGTCAGCGGGGCGGTCGCGGTGCTCACGCCTCCAGGATAGCCCGCTCGCGCCGTATGCGTGTCCCCTGCGTCAGCGCCGAGGAAGGATGCAAAGATCCGCGCGTAGGTCCGGGCCCCGGTGACGAGCTCGTCGACGGCGATCGATTCATCGGCGGTGTGGGCCAGCGACAGGTCGCCCGGCCCGAAGATCACGGTCGGGATCGCGGCATCGTTCAAGTAGAAGCGGGCGTCGGTGATGCCGGTGAAGCCGACGTCATGCGGGACCGTGCCCGTCTGGGTCGCGGACGCCGCACGGATCGCGGCCGCGATCGGTGCGTCCGGCGGCGACTCGGCCGCCGGGATCCAATCCCGGATCTCGGTTCGCAGGTCGAATGCCGGGTCGTCGGCCCGAAGATCGTCTGCGAGCGCCCGGAAGGGGGCGAGCACCTTCTCCGGTTCGGTCTCGCCCGGGATCGTGCGGCGGTCGATGTCGACGACGCACCGATCGGGGACCATGTTGGGCGCGCTTCCGCCCTCGATCAGCGCCGCGTTCACGGTCGCGCGCCCGCACAGCGGATGCACCGTCTCGGGGACGACCTCGTTCAGGCGCAGCAGGAACCGTGCCATCGCGGTGATCGCGTTGACGCCCCGGTGCGGCTGTGACCCGTGCGCGGCAGCACCGTACGTCGTGGCCGTCACCCATGCGCCACCGCGTTCGGCGAGCGCGATCTCGAGGTTGCTCGGCTCGCCGACGATCGCCGCGCCCTGGGTGAGCAGCCCACGGTCGCGGAGGACCTGTGTTCCGTGGATGCCGGCGAGCTCTTCGTCGGCGACCAGGTGGAACGTCAGAGATCCTCGAAGCTCGATCTGCGCGCGGACCACCGCCGCCGCGCCGGCGAGCGCCGCGGCGATCGGCCCCTTCATGTCGCAGGCCCCTCGTCCGATCAGGCGGTCGCCGACGATGTCACCCGCGAACGGGTCCGCGGACCACGTGTCCAACGACCCCACCGGGACGGTATCGAGGTGTCCGTTCCAGGCCAAGGTCTGTCCACCGGCGCCGCCGATCGTCGCGACGACGCTCGGGCGCCCGGCCTTCCCTCGGACCGTTTCGGGCGTGGCGCCGAGGGCCCGCAACACGCCTGCGGCGACCTCGGCGGCCGCATCCTCCGTCGTGCCCGGATTCTCCGATCGTGCCCGGATCAACGCCTGCGCGATGGCGACCGCTTCGTCTGCCTCGACGGCGGCCGCGGCGGCGTCTGCACGGTCGATCGGCATCGACACGGGACGCTACCGGAATCCGCCGGCCGAGGCGGTGTCCGTACGATGAAGGCATGTCCGACCTCGCCGCAGCGCTTGCCGGCGTGCTCGACGCGGCGCCGGCGCCGAAGCCCGCGCCCGGCGACCGGCTGGCCGCCGTCCTCGCGCTGCTCGTCGGCGCCGACGAGCCGGACGTCG
>C688J18823_10002068_pt1 | contig 12538 bp, 9 predicted proteins | sample HopSoiMetagenom1_FD_18823 | JGI IMG/M metagenome (IMG submission 18823)
CGCGCCCTCGACGTACCGCGACAGGACGTCCGCATCACTCGCGTCCGCCGCGACCCGCTCGATCCCTTCGGCATCGGGCCCGCTCCCGGACCGCGTGATCACACGAACCCGTTCTCCCTGACCGGCGAGCAGCCGAGCAGTAGCAGATCCGACCGGACCGGCGCCGACGACGACGTGCACTGAATGCCCCTTCCACCACGATGCGGCGCCCAGTCTTACCTATCCCGCGGGTCGTGAATCTGTGAGTCACCGGCTCGCGGTTGCCGGAGTGGGGTGCGGGTGCCTCGCTTCTGGCGGGTCAGGACTTGTCGTAGTGCGAGGGCGGGAACGGGTGGCGATCGGTCAGCGGGTAGAGCTCGCCCTCCTCTTCCTGGCGTTTGATCTCCGCCTCTTCCTCGCGATACTCCTCGGTGTCGGTCACATCGTCCGGCGCGGGCGCGTCGGTGGCCGGCGGCACGTCGTCGGGGTCGTAATCGTCGACTCCGGCTGCGACCCGCTCCTGCTCGGTCCGGCGAGCGAGCTCGTCGTCGTCCGGTCGCAGTGGCATCCCGCCGTGCTCGCGGCGGTCGTGGTGAATCTCCTCCGACGTTTCGAAGGGTTCGTCAGTCATGCCAACCTCCACTGATCAGATGCCACTGGTGTCTTTCCGAGCGTACTCGCGCCTTCATGGCCCACCTGACTGCGGAGTGCCAGATGACTCCGAAGTACTCGTCAATCGTGCAGTTGGACGCCGGCGACAATCGCGATCGCGATGATCGTGGCCGCAAGCCAGTCGACGGCGAGGCAGAAGGGCGGCCACCACCGGGTGTTTGCGACATAGTGCGTGCGGTGTTGCCAGAGGTCCTTGAACCCGTGGGCGATCAGTCCGAGGACGAGTAGCCACGCCGATCCGGTGATGCCCGCCGCGGCGAGTACGACGAACGCGCCGGCGACGGTGGTCTCGACGGCGATGACGGCCGGTCGCCCGTCGGCGACGGCGAAGCCGATGTAGACCGGCGCGATCAGTACCAACGAGAGGGCGTAGACGGTCGCTGCATCGAGCCACCAGAAGGCAAGCGGCGATGCGGCCTGGATGACGCCCCAAACGAGTCCCCAGGCGAGCGGGACACGCTCGTCGGCGAACGGTCTCGACATCAGCGGGGTGGGGACTGCGAGGTCTGGATCGAGTGATCTGAGCCTGCGGCGGCGATCCGATCCGCGAGGTAGGACGCGTCGGAGCCGACCCAGCCGAGCAGGGCCGAGGTTCTGGTGTGCTGCCACGTGAGGCCGAGCATGTACAGACCGGGCGACGAGGTCACGCCGCGGTTGTGCGGGATGCGTCCCCGCTCGTCCTTCACGCCCGGCACGTCGATCCAGGCGTAGTCCGTCCTGAACCCGGTCGCCCACACGACAGCGTCGTACACGGACGCAGTGCCGTCGGCGAAGGTCACGGTCCGGTCGGTCGCCCCGGTCACGCGGGGACGGATCCGGATGCCATGCCGCTTCGCAAGCCGTCGCGGTCCGCTACCGATCACCTGGTCACGTCCGGCCAGCCGGTTGCCGAGCCGGGATTCGACCGTGATCCGGTCCAGTCCGAGCCCGCTCGCCCACCACCACACGTCGCGGCCTAAAGGCCGCTGAGGGATCGTCGGGATCCGTTGGCCGGCAGCCAGTTCCACGGTACGGGTGGCGCTGAGCTCCAGAGCGATCTGGCAGCCCGAGTTCGCGGCTCCTACAACCAGGACCTTTTCGCCTGCGAGGTCCCGCGGTCGCCGGTACTCCACGCTGTGGATCTGGGTCACCTCCGGGGCGAGGTCGTTCGCGATCGGGGGGATCAACGGCGTATGGAAGGGGCCGGTGGCGACCACCACCTGCCGTGCCTTCCAGGTGTCTTGCCCCGTCGTCACGACGTACCCGTCGTCGCTTCTGGTCAGCGATTCGACGGTTGTGTTCAGCTGCACCGGTAGCTGGAACCGCGCCGCATACGCCTGCAGGAAGTCCGCGATGTCGTCCTTGCCGGGGTAGGTGTCCTTGGCGGCCGGGAAAGGCATCCCCGGCAGGTTGTCGAACTGGGCCGGTGTGAACAGTCGCAGCGAATCCCATCGTGAGCGCCACGCGTGGCCGAGCTCCGGGCTCGCGTCCACGATCAGGAAGCGCTGCCCACGCTCGGCCAGCTGGTAGCCCATCACCAGACCGGCCTGGCCGCCGCCGATCACCAGCACGTCCAAGGTGTCCGTCATGACGGCACCGCCTCGGGACGCCGGGCGACGTTGAAGCTGAACATCATGCCGCTCTCGGTGTGCTCAGCGATATGGCAGTGCGCCATCCACAGCCCGGGATTCGACACGTCCAGGAGGATGTCCACCGTTTCGCCGGCGCGGACCAGGACGGTGTCCTTCCAGACGAGGTTGGTCTCCGGCTGGTCGTCCCTGGACAGGATGAGGAAGCGACCGGCGCCGTGGATGTGGAACGGATGGTGCATCGGGTGGTCGGAGTCCATTTCGTTGACCAGCCGGATCTTCACCCGGTCGCCGACGGTGAAAGCCCACGTGATGGCTCCGTTCTCGGCGCCGGTCTCCCGGTCGACGAGTTGCCAGATCATGTTGCCGGGATCAGATGCGCGGTTGATCTCCGGCATCAGGTCTTCCCACTCGAGGCCGTCACCGTGATCGTGTGCGCTGTGCGCCGCAGCCTGCTGGGGCATCGCGGTGGAGGGCACGAGCTTCATGCCGCATTGCGGGCATTTCGACGGCTCGGTGGCGGTGACGTCCGGGTGCATCGGGCAGGTGTAGCTGGATGCGAGTACGTCGTCCCCGCCGTAGAGGAGCGGCATCTGGGACAAGAACGCCAGGACCTTGTCGGGCTTCCGGGCGAGGTCCGGCCCGATCGACTGGTGTACGGCGGTGAGGTCCGGGTCGGTGCGCAACGTCTCGAACGACGCGGCAGCAACGCCGCCCTCGCCTGCCGTGACCCTGAACCCGCCGAGGTCGTACACCCGGTCAGGCGTGCGATGCTCCAGCCGGACCTCGCCGGGGGTGTCGAACAGAACGTCGACGACTGCGCGTTCGGAGGGGGCGAGCAGTACCGCATCGACGAACGTCTCGCGTTCGTACCGGCCGCTGTCGCCGCCTACCAGCTTCGCCCGGGCGCCGCGGACGGCCACGTTGAAGATCCGGGTATTGGCCGTGTTGACGAGATACAGGCGCACGACCTCTCCCTGCACCGCCTGGCCGGAGAGTTGCGTCTCACCGTTGATCAGCATGATGTTGCCGAACCGGCCCATGGCGGTGAAGGTCGGCCCGGACCGGTTGAAGGGCGCGATGTGTCCGTCTTCGACCAGCAGATCGTCCACCGTGAGAGTGAGCTGCCGGTCAACGGCCGGCCAGTACGACGAGTCCGACGGCTCGACGACGATTGCGCCGTACAGACCCATCTCCTGGGCGAAATCCTCCCGCATGTGCGGGTGGTACCAGTACAGGCCGGCGTCGGGGAACTGCAACTTGTAGGCGAACGAGCCACCGATCTGGATCGGCTGCTGCGTCTCGTGCGGAACTCCGTCGTACCGGTTCTCCAACCGTAGGCCGTGCCAGTGCACGGTCGTCGGTACGTCGCCGTCGTTCCGCACCTGCACCGTGATCTCCGATCCCTGATCCACGTGCAGGGTCGGACCCGGGATCGAGCCGTTGTAGGCAAGCATGCGCAGTTCGGCGTCCTCGATGCGTTTCCGCACCGCACCGATGCCAAGCTCGAGCAGGTCGCCGTCATGCAGCCGCACCAATCCCGTCGGCGCTACACCAGCCAATCCGGCAGTTTCTGTGCTGAATACGTCGTGAGAATCCATCTGCTCCTACTTTCGGGATGCCGGCCGTGATTACGCCGACAACCGGATAACCTGCGGCGCCTCAGCTCTCCCGGGTGGGAGCGCGCCAGTTGACGCCGGTCTGACGGATGTACTCCGCGACAGCCTCGTCGAGGGTCGGGAGGAAGTGCGCCGGATCGATCGTGCGGGTCAGCTCGTAGCGCTCGACCTTCTCGCGCACCGGATCCTTCAGCTCCGCGAAGACCAAGGACACGCCTCGCGCGTTCAGCCAGGCGTCGAGCTCCTGCAGCATGTCGGAGGCTGTGGTGTCGACGTCGGTGATCGGCTCGGCGGCCACGATGATCCAGCGCAGGCCGGGATGGTCCTCCGCGATCTCCCGCAGCTTGTCACTGAACATCCGCGCGTTCGCGAAGATGAGCGGCGCGTCGAACCGGTAGACGACCAGGCCGGGCAGCAGTTCGGCGTCGGGGTAGCTCTCGGTGGCGTGCAGGCCGGCGATCCCCTCGACCCGGCCGAGCTCGGCCTGGTGCGGCCACCAGGTACGGCGGAAGACGAGGAGGATGGACAGCCCGACGGCGATCAGAATTCCGGGCAGCACACCGAGCAGGGCGACGCCGAGGAGCGCGATGATCGACAGTGTGAACTCCGTACGACGCTGGTGCCACAGCCGTCGCGTCCCGGCGATATCGGCCAATGACAGCGCGGCGGCGATGACGATCGCGCCCAACGTCGGCTGCGGCACGTACTGCATCAGCGAGGTGGCAAAGACCAGGACCACGGTGATCATCCCGGCGCCGACGATGCCGGTCACCTGGGACCGGGAACCGGCCTGCTCGGCGACGGCGGTGCGGGACCCGCTGGTGCTGACCGGGAAGCCCTGGAAGAACCCGGCCGCGATGTTGGCCGCACCGATCCCGATCATCTCCTGGTTCCCGCGCACCCGGTCGCCTCGCCGGGCGGCGAACGCCGAAGCCGTGGACATCGTGTCGGCGAGCGCCACGACGGCGATGGCCAGCGCCCCGACGAACAGCGGCGGCAGATCGCCCCAGCTGACCCCCGGCAGCGTGAACGGCGGAAAGCCCTGCGGGAGCTTGCCGACCGTGTCGACGTCGTGGGCCTGCAGGTCGAACGCGCTGACCAGGATCGACGCCAGTACGACGATGATGAGCACGCTCGGCAGCTTGGGCAGGAACCGGTTCAGCAGCAGGATGCCGGCCAGCGAACCCACTCCGAGGATCGCGGCCGTTGTGTTGGCCTTGCCGTCCGCGAGGCCGGACCAAACGGCGTGAGCCTCGGCCAGGAGCCCGTCGGCATCGACCGAGAACCCGAACAGCTTGGCCAGTTGACCGATCACGATGGTCAGGGCGAGCCCGTTCATGTAGCCGATCTGCGTCGGCTTCGACAGCAGGTCCGCCACGAACCCGAACCGGGCCAGCCCGGCGACCGCCATCACCACGCCCACCATCACCGCCAGCATCGAGGCAAGCGCGACGGCCCGGGCGGGATCACCGTTTGCGAGCAGGAGTGGCGCGATCGTCGCCGCGATCATCGGGCCCAGGGACGAGTCGGGACCGAGCACCAGCACTCTGGACGGCCCGAACACCGCATAGCCGATCAGGCACAGGATCGAGGTGTAGAGCCCGGTCACGGCCGGCAGTCCGGCGAGCTCGGCGTACGCCATCCCCTGTGGCACCAGCAGCGCCGACAGTACGAGGCCGGCGACCACGTCCCTGGACAGCCAGGACCGCTGGTAGGACCTGGCCACGCCCAGACCAGGCACGTAGTCCTGCCACCCAGGAGCTTTCACATCGGGTCGGTCGGCGATCGCGGCCATGTCGTCAGCCGACCGTCCGTGCGCGCTCGCCGTCAGCAGCCACCTTCGTCATGCGTCCTCGGCCTATCCTGCTTCTTCCGCGAACGGGTCCGCCGCGGCGCCTGCCGGGGCCTGTGCCTCGAGGGCGGTCTTGACCTCCTGCAGCGCCTTCCGGGCATGCTCGCCGACCTCGGGATACCGAGGATCGAGCTTGATCAGCGTGTCGGCGATCACGGCGCCGGCCGCGATGCGCGCGTACCACTTGCGGTCGGCGGGAATCACGTACCACGGCGCCCACTCGGTGCTGGTCTTGGACAGCATCCGCGAGAACGCGCGCTGGTAGGCGTCCCAGTAGTCGCGTTCCCGGATGTCGGCCGAGGAGAACTTCCAGTTGTGGTCGGGCAGGTCGATCCGCCGCAGGAAGCGGATCCGCTGTTCCTCCTTGGAGAGGTTCAGGAAGAGTTTGACGATCTTGATGCCGTTGTCGCTGAGGGTCCGTTCCCATTCGTTGATCTCGTGAAAACGCCGCTTCCAGATCCCCTTCCGGGTGCCCGCCGGGAGTTTCTGCCGGTCGAGGAGTTCGGGGTGCACGCGGACGACGACCACCTCCTCGTAGTGCGAGCGGTTGAAGATCCCGATCTGACCGCGAGCCGGCAGGTGCAGGCCGTAGCGCCACAGATAGTCGTGATCCAGTTCCTCGGCGGAGGGAACCTTGAAGCCACGCACCGACACACCCTGCGGGTTGACCCCGGTCATGACGTGACGGATGGTGCCGTCCTTCCCGCCCGCGTCGAGCGCCTGCAGCACGACGAGCACACCGTGGGTGTGCTGCGCATACAGCCGGGACTGATACTCGGCCAACAGTTCGACTCCGTTGTCCAGCATCTTGCGGCCGCGTTTCTTGGAACGGATCGTGCCCTTGAAGTCCGGCGCGAAGTCCTTCGCCAGCTCGACCTTCGAGCCCGGTTCGACCCGGAACGGCTCGATGAAGTCGGCGATCTGTCGCTCGCGGGATGTCATGGATTGCCCCCTACCTCTGCAGGTATCGGCCGACCATCAGTCGACCGCCGACCGAACCTTTGTGCATCACCCCTTGCGGACGAGGCCGGAATCCTCTGTCGCCGGCGTGTGCCAGGCACGAGCCGGCGCAACAGCGTGTTCCGGGCTGACGGGCGTCGGCTTGCGCTGCCCGCGTCTCCTGACCGCCTTGTCCGCCTCGACGACGATCGGGAGCAGCGCGGCCAGGCCGAAGCAGACCAGCCACTGGCGTGGACTGAGCGCGACGGTCAGCAGCCCGGTCTGGATGGTCGGAAGCTGGGTCGCCAGGAAAACCAGGACAACGGGGATCAGGCCGATCGCCAGAGCCTTCACGATAGGTGGTGTGAGCCCGCTGGTCGGGTCGCGTCGGTTGACCACAGCGTTGAACACCGTTCCCAGACCCATCACCACGAAAGTCATGGTCATCGACACAGTGCCCTGGGTGGTGCTCGGTTCGTCCGGCCCGGCCACCAGCGGCACCCCTGCGGCCACGAAGAGCACGAAGGCGTAGATGATCCACTTCACCACCGCGCTCCGGTTCGTGATCGGTACGGCGGGGTCGCGCGGCGGACGGTGCATGACGTCGGGGTCGCCGGGGTCGACAGCGATGATCACCACACCGATGGCGGTGGCGAAGAACAACAGGTAGAGCACCATCGGCGGAGTCATCGCCACCCCGTCGTTGATGTCGAACACGGTGGCCGCGAGGAAGAGCAGGACCAGCGACAGCAGCTGCGTCATCTGGTAGCGCACGTACGAGACGACCTTGTCGTAGACGCGCCGTCCGATCTCGACGGCGTGGACGAGCGTGCCGAAGTTGTCGTCGGTGAGCACCATGCGGGCAGCCTGCTTGGTCACCTCGCTGCCGCTTCCCATCGCTACCCCGATGTCGGCCTGCTTGAGGGCGGCCGCGTCGTTGACGGCGTCGCCCGTCATCGCGACGATCAGGCCCTGCTCCTGCATGGTCCGGGCCAGTCGCAGCTTGTCCTCCGGCGTGACCCGGCCGAACACGTGCAGCTCGGGCATCCGGCGCTTCAGTTCGTCGTCGGACAGCGCCACCAGTTCGGCGCCGCTGATCGCTCCGGGACCGAGACCCAGCTCCTCGCCGATCGCCTGAGCGGTGACCGCGTGGTCGCCGGTGATCATGCGGACGTCGATGCCGGCGGTGAGCGCCGTACCGACCGCGCTCTTCGCCTCCGTGCGGAGCGGGTCGATGATGCCCGCCAACCCCACGAACGCCAGCTCGGTCGTCAAGGACATCGGGTCATCGGTCATCGTGGCCAGCTCGTCGTCGGCGATCAGCCGGGCCGCGAACGCGAGGACGCGCAGACCCTTCTGCCCCATCCGCAGGTTGGCCTCGTCGATGCCGTGCCGCGACTCCGCGATCGGCACCTGCGACCCGCTGAGCGGTCCGCCCGCCTGGTCGCAGCGCGCCACGACGACGTCGGGCGCGCCCTTGACCAGCTCGATGACGTGCTCGACGCCGTCGACGGTGACCCGGTGGAACGTCGCCATGAACTTGTACTCGGAATCGAACGGCACCTCTGACAGACGCGGGTAGGCCCGCCGGGTCTCCTCGGCGTCGATGCCGAGCTTCGCGGCCAGCACCACCAGCGCGGCCTCGGTCGGGTCGCCGATGACCGATCCGTCGTCACCGACCACCGCGTCGCTGTCGAGGGCCAGTCCGAGGCCGAGGCGGGTGAAGTCCGGGACGGGGACGCCTGCCACCGCACGGATCGCGCCGCTCTTGCGGTATCCCTCGCCGTCGACGGTGAACCACGACCCGCCGGCGTACAACGTCGACACCATCATCTGGTTCAACGTCAGCGTGCCGGTCTTGTCGGTGTTGATCGCGCTCGTCGCACCGAGGGTCTCGACGTCGGTGAGGTTCTTCACCACGGCCTTCGCGTCGGCCAGGTGCTTCGCGCCGAGCGAGAGCAGGCCCGAGACGAACGCCGGCATACCGGTCGGGATCGCCGAGATGGCCATCGCGGTGCCGAGCAGCAGCAGGTCCTTGCCCGGCACCCCGCGGATCAGGCCGACGATGACGATGACCGCGACCGCACCCCAGGCGATGATTCCCAGGACCTTTGTCAGCGAGTCGAGCTCGCGCTGCAGCGGCGACCGGGTGCGCGTCACCGAGGTGAGCATCGTCGCGATCCGGCCCATCTGCGTCTGCATCCCGGTCGCCGTGATCACGATCGTGCCCGTTCCGCGCGTCACCGAGGTGCTCTGGAACAGCATGTTGGTCTGGTCGCCCAGACCGACCTTGGTTGAGGCCAAGGCGCCGACGCCCTTGGGAATGGGCGCACTCTCTCCGGTGAGTGCGGCCTCCTGCGCCTCCAAGGTCGCCGACCGGACGATCCGGCCGTCGGCGGGCACGATGTCGCCGGCTTCGACCTGGACGACGTCGCCCGGAACCACCTGCGTGGCCGCGACCATCGTCACGTCGCCGTCGCGGACCACCCGCGCCTGCGGCACCTGCAGGTCGGCGAGGGCATTTACGCTGGCCCGGGCCGTCAGCTCCTGCCGGGTGCCCAGCCCGACGTTCAGCAGGATCAGCAACGCGACGATGACCCCGGTCGAGACTTCCCCGATCAGCAGGCTCACGATCACGACGGCGATCAGCATGATGTTCATGGGGTCGCGCAGTTGCACAGTTGCGATGGCCCAGGCCGATGGCGGCTTCTCCGCGGCGATCTCGTTCGGGCCGTACGACGACAGCCGGCTCGTCGCCTCGCTCCCGGCAAGCCCCGCGACGGCGTCGGAGCCGGCCGCGGCGAGGACCTCCTCTGCCGTGAGCGCGTACGGCGGACGCTCGGTGCTGGTCGCCGAAGACGCTGTCATCTCGCTCACCTGAGTCTCCTCTCGACGTCGCTGCCCGCCCCGAACGCCGGCCGGACAGCCCGGTCGCATCACTGCTCAGGCTGGCAATCAACCCGCCGGGGCGCATCATCCGCGGTAGGTGAGCCCCGGCCGAGGTCAGGACGTCCGAGCTGGGGACGCTCGGTGGGCAGGCTCCGCGGCTTCCGGGCCCGGAGTCGGGAGCATGTAGGTGACGACGAAGGACACCGCTACAGCCACCACGACTTGCGGTGTCACCTTCACACCGTCCGCACCCATCAGCACGGTGGCCAGCAGCGTGGAGGTCATCGGCAGCCGCAACATCGCCGTACACATGGCTCCGATGCCCATCCCGATGGCTGGTGCGAGACTCATACCGGGCAACCCGCTCGCGGCGATACCGAGCGCCGCGCCGATGAACATGGCGGGGAAGACCGGTCCGCCACGGAAGGCACTCAGCGAGAGCCCGTAGGCGAGCGCCTTACAGGCGACGAGCAGGATCAGCACGCCGACCGTGTAGTCGGTGGCGTCCGCGACCAGTTCGGGCAGCGCATCCTGGCCGGAGAACAACACCTGGGTGAAGCTGTGGTCCGACACGAGTTGGTAAAGCATCGCGGTCAGGCCGATGAGCAGGCCGAAGCCCGCTGTGACCAGCACCCGGTTGACGTGCACGACCGGACGCAGCGACAACCCGATCCAGCGGATCACCCAGCCCAGGAGAGCCCCGGCGGCGCCCATGGCCAGCGCCCAGGCCATCGTGGCCACCGTCGGATCCACCGCGGGCGGCACCGTGGTCAGGGCCAGCGAGAAGCTGCCGAGTCCGGTCCAATTGTCCAGACCGACGAAGACCAGAGCGCCGACGCCGGAGGCCAGCAGTCCCGGCAGGGTCACCAAGCTCAGCCTCGCACCCCCGATGCCGGCCGCCTCCATGATCAGGAAGGCGCCGAGCACCGGGGAGCCGAGCAGGGTGCTGATCGCCGCGAAGCTGCCGGCCGCCGCCATGATCGTCAGGGCCATCGGCGGCGCGTCTTTCTTGATCAGATGCACCGTCAGCGCTGCCAGCCCGCCACCGATGGCGATGAGCGGAGCTTCGGGTCCGAGGACGGCGCCGAGACTGAGGGTGGCCAAGGCGGCCAGGATGACGCCCGGGAGGTCCCGGTCGACCGGCGGCCCGCCGCCGGTGGTGAACCCGAAGGCGGGTGAGTGCCCGCAGTTGCCGGGCAGGTGCCGGATGGTCAACCCGGTCAGCAGTCCACACAGCGCCAGCCAGGGCACCGGCCACCATGCGGGCGTGCTTCCGGTGAAGATCTGCTGCGGAAGATCGTCGAACAAGGACTCCTGGATCCAGCCGACCAGCGCCAGGAAACCGTACGCGGCGGCCGAGATCGGAATCCCGAGGATCGCGGCGAGGACCAGCGCGAACAGGTACGGCTTCGAGCGGATCACCGCCGCCGGGTCCATGGCCGGCGGCGACGAGGACGGTGCACCGATCGACACGACGGGCTCCTCTCAGCCGCCTCCACCATCCGCGTGGTCGGCGGCCGAGCGCATCGTCCCTGCCGGGTGATCTGCGGGGTAGCGGTTAGACGACCCCTCGGTGATCGGACCGGTACTTGCCGTGAGGAGTGCTGCTTGGTGCTGTCAGCGAAGGACGAGTGCGAGTCCGATCCCGAAGAAGAAGACACTTTGTGAACTGTGGACCACGATTCCGATCAGGGAACTGCGCCAGCGACGTGAAGGCAGAGCCTCGGCGAACGTGTCGACCAGGAACGTCTGCGGGATCACCCACGGCTCGTGCAGGTGGTAGCAGGCGAAGAGCACGCCGTTGACCAGCCAGTCGGCTCGGCCGAAGGTGCCCATCCGGGGCAGGAGCAGACCGCGGAACAACAGTTCTTCACCGAGAGCGGTGTTGAAGATGAACACGATGACGAGCAGGGCGAACCAGATCCAGTTGCCCGACATCCATGCCTGCCCGTTGTCCGACCCGAAGATGAGGCTGAGGTCGCGGGCAGCCGGAGTAGGCAGGGAAGGCAACATTTCTTCGAGCGCCAGCAGTGCCATCAGCGGCAGGACCATCCACCACAGCCGGTTGCTGCGCTTCCCGGTGCGTGGGCTGATCGGGCCGTTGAGCCACAGGGCGGCCTTGACGACCGGCCAGCGCAAGGTGCCTTGTTCCCGCCGTACGACGATCATGACGAGGGCGAACTGCCAGATCAATCCTGCCGCGAGGCACAGGATGAGTGCCTGTGGAAGCGCCATCGGACCCGAGAAGGCGTGCGCCAGCGCCGGCGCGCCGACCCAGGCGAGTAGTCCCATCGGGANTGCGGCCGCTGCCCACACCTTCAGTACCGTCCCGCGGGTCCAGGTCGGGATGTGGACCGTCCTGGTTGCAGTGTCGAATGTCGTCATGTCGTCCACTTCACTCAGTTCCACGGGCTGGGGCTGATCCTCAGCGCTCCTGGTGGTGTTCACGACGCTATGGGCGTGGGCCCGCGACCGCGTCGTCGGAAGGCCTTGTCCGGGTGGGCACCTTGCGACGAGTGGCCGTCCGACTTTGGTAGGACGCACCAACGATGGCGTTGACGTACGTTGACGAGGTGAGCCGAGTGCGGCTGTTCTTGTCGAAGTACGGTCTCGACCTCCTGATTGTGATTGCGGCGGTCGAGAGCGCAGTCAGTACGGCGTTCCGCGAAGACCCGGGTCACCCGACCGGCCTGCGGCTGTGGCTCGAGGTGGTTGCGGCCGCGGGGATCGTTCTCACCCTGCTCGGGCGACGGCAGTTCCCCTTCGCCGCGCCGGCGGTCACCTGGCTGCTGAGCGCGGCGCTGTCCTTCGTGGACGGCCTGCTCGTCGTCAACAAAGCCGGGCTCTTCATCGCCGGACTGGTTGCTGCTCTGCTGCTCGGAAACCTGCGCCGCGACACCCAGGCACGGATCGGCCTTGCGATCGTGCTCGGCGGTGCGGCGATCGTGATCTACAACGACCCGGCGCACGCGAGCGGCGACGTGGTCTTCACGCCGCTACTGTTCGCGATCGGCTGGCTC
>C688J18823_10002069_pt1 | contig 12535 bp, 13 predicted proteins | sample HopSoiMetagenom1_FD_18823 | JGI IMG/M metagenome (IMG submission 18823)
GATTTTTGCAGCCAGCCTGCATTTCCTGATGTCGGTCGGCGGGCTCGCCTCATTCGGTCACGCCGCCTATTTCGGGCTTGGGGCCTATGGCGTTGCGTTCCTCGCGAAGGCGGCGGGACTGCCGATGATCGTCTCACTGCTGCTAGGTCCGGTGCTCGGCCTGCTCGGCGCCGCCGTGTTCGGATTCTTCGCCGTGCAACTCTCCGGCGTCTATTTCGCGATGCTGACGCTGGCCTTTGCGCAGATCGTCTGGTCGATCGCGTTCCAATGGGTGGCAGTAACTGGCGGCGACAACGGCATTTTGGGCGTCTGGCCGGATAAATGGGCGGCAGGCCCCGCCAGCTTCTACTGGCTGTCGCTCGCAATCGCGGCGCTTGCCGTTACCGTATTGCGGGTGATCGTGTTTTCGCCGTTCGGCTTTGCGTTACGCGCAACGCGGGACTCGCCGCTGCGCAGCGAGGCGATCGGCATCAACGGCAAGCGCGTGCAATGGACGGCGTTCGTCATTGCTGGCACGGTTGCGGGCATCGGCGGCGCGCTGTTCGCGTATCTGAAGGGAAGCGTGTTCCCCGATAGCCTCGGCATCTCATTGTCGGTCGATGCGCTGGTTATGGTGCTGCTCGGCGGCGTCGAGACGGTTTCCGGCGCGGTCATCGGCGCCATCGTGTTCAAGGCAGCCAACATCTGGCTGGTCAGCCAGACCGATTTGTCCAAGCTGGTGCTGGGCGGCTTCATCGTGCTGATGGTGGTGGCTTTCCCGAAGGGAATCGTCGGCACGCTGGAGTCGGTCTGGAATCGCCGGCGATCCTCCGAAGACAAGAAATCCGCGCTCGCCACCTCCCGGATCGAGGTTGCCGAATGAGCATGGTCCCCACATTGCTGTCGGTCGAAGGCCTCAGCAAGTCCTATGGCGGCGTCCATGCCGTGCGCAGCGTGTCGTTCGAACTGCGCGCGGGCGAAATCCTGGCGCTGATCGGCCCCAACGGCGCGGGCAAGAGCACGTGCTTCGACATGCTCAACGGGCAGAACACGCCAGACAGCGGCCGGATCACGCTGCTCGGCGAGGAGACCGTGGGCCGCAAGCCGCGCGCGGTCTGGCGGCTTGGCGTCGGGCGCACGTTCCAGATTACCGCGACATTCCCGACCATGACCGTGCGCGAGAACGTGCAGGTCGCGCTGGTGTCGTATGGCAGGCAGTTGTTCAATCTCTGGGGCTCGACGGCAAGTTACGCGCGCGACGAGGCCGGCCGGCTGCTCGATCTCGTCGGCATGGGCCCCTATGCCGGGCGTCCCTGCGGCGAGCTCGCCTATGGCGACCTCAAGCGGCTCGAGCTTGCGATCGCGCTCGCCAACCAGCCGAAACTGTTGCTGATGGATGAGCCGACCGCCGGCATGGCGCCGCGCGAGCGGATCGAGCTGATGCGGCTCACCGCGCGCATCGCCCGCGAGCAGTCGATCGGCGTGCTCTTTACCGAGCACGACATGGATGTGGTGTTCGAACATGCCGACCGCATCCTGGTGCTCAACCGCGGCAGCCTGATCGCCGAAGGTTCGCCCGAGCAAGTTCGCGGCAATCCGCAGGTGCGCGCGATCTATCTCGGCGAAGGCCTGGTCTATGATGCGCGCCACCGCGAGGGAGCCGGCGCATGAAACTGCAGGTCGCCGATCTCAACAGCTTTTACGGTCCGGCGCATATCCTGTTCGATATCGCGCTCGAAGTCGGCGAGGGCGAAGTGGTGGCGCTGCTCGGGCGCAACGGGGCCGGCAAATCGACGACCTTCCGTTCGATCGTAGGCCTCGTCGAGAACCGCTCGGGGCGGATCGTGTTCGAAGGCAAGGACGTCTCTCGCGAACCGACGCACGCGATCGTGCGCGGCGGGCTCGGTTATGTACCGGAAGAGAGGCGAATCTTCACGGATCTGACGGTCGAGGAAAACCTCGAAGTCGGCCGTCAGCCGAAGCGGCCGAACGCGCCGCAATGGACCCGCGAAAAGCTGTTCACGCTGTTTCCCAATCTCGGCGAAATGCGCAACCGCCCGGGTGGGCGGATGAGCGGCGGCGAGCAGCAGATGCTGACCATCGCGCGGACCCTGATGGGCAATCCGTCGCTGGTGCTGCTCGATGAGCCCTCGGAAGGTCTGTCGCCAAAAATCGTCGAGCAGATGGTCGATGCCATCCTCGCGATGAAAAGAGAAGGCGTCAGCATCCTGGTGTCCGAGCAGAACCTGCATTTCGCGCGTTTGATTTCGGATCGCGCCTACATCATCGAACGCGGCAAGATCTGTTTTGGCGGCACGATGGCGGAACTCGATGCGCGACCGGACATCCGGGACGCGCATCTGTCGCTGTAAGCGGAAGGGTGGGGGGCGCAGATGGCAAGGAATGTTTCGCCGAAACGAGCCGTCAAGCCGGCGCGGCCGTCCTATATTCTCGACGAGCAGGTCGGTTTTATCCTGCGCCAGGTCTCGCAGCGTCATGCCACCATCTTCGCGCGCGAGATCGGCATCAACCTGACACCGACGCAATGGGCGGCGCTGGCCAAGCTGAACGAGACCGGGCCATGCTCGCAGAATCTGCTCGGTCGCTTGACGGCGATGGATGTCGCCACCATCAAAGGCGTGATCGACCGCTTGACCGCGCGTGGCGTGACCGAGACCAGCCCTGATCCTGAGGACGGCCGCCGCTTGCTGGTCAGTCTGACGCGCGCCGGCCAGCAACTTGCCGAGAAGGCCGCGCCGAACGCGCTCGCGATAACGCGGGAGACATTGGCCCCGCTGGATGCGAAGGAGCGCGAGACGTTGATGGCGCTGTTGGACAAGTTGCGCTGAAGGGCCCGCGGCCGCGCTAGATCAGGTTGAGCACCAATGCAATGGTGCCCACCAGAATGAGGCTGACGGCCCAAATCGTATCCAGATTGAACCAGCTCTGCGAAATGAACTTGAGGCCGAGATAGCGATAGGCGAGCCACGCGCAACATCCGCCGGCGGCGATCATCGCGGCGGCGTGGATGGTGGCAACCAGCACGGCCATGCCGAGATTGGCGTTGATGAGCGTGCCGGCGGCCTCATGCCCCCTGTCGAGGTCGGCTTCCCGGCAGAGCCCGAGATAGATCGGCACCAGCATCAGCGCCGCGCCATGCGCGAGCGCGGCGGCGAACGACCAAAGCCCCAATTGCGCCGGCGATATCCGCGCCAGCGCCCTTGGATGGCGCTGGTTGGCAAGACGAAACAGACCGAAGGCGATGACGAGGAAGCTGGCGCCGATCTGTATCGTGCGCTGCCATTCGACGACGGCAACCAATAGCGCAAAGGGCAGGATCACCAGCAGCATCGCGAGCAGATGGCCAGCCGTGAGCGACCCAAGCGCGGCCACCAGCGCCCGCGGGCTCCTCTCCATCAACCCAGCCGAAACGGCGAGCGGCCACCCCATGCCCGGGTTGACGCCGTGATAGAGGCCGCTCGCGATGACAGCCAGCCAGAGCCAGGCAGGTGTCCAGTCGGCTGCGCTCAAATTCAGACCGATGGGTAGCAGAATGAATCCGTCGAACAGTCACCGCCGTCGAGCCGGACCTGGTGCGCGCGGTATCCGTCGGGGAAGTTGACCCAGTAATCTTTTGCCAGCTCGAGGCCGCCGTCCGGCTTTGCATTGGCCATCACCATGGCGCCGGGGACACCATCGGGATAGAACTGGTTGTCCCATGTCGAATACAGCGAGTTGGTCCAGTACACCCGCTTGCCGTCGCGGCTGATCTCGACCATTTGCGGACCGCCTGCAAACGACTTGCCGTTCGGATGCGGCGTGCGGCGTGCGATGCCGCCGATGTGCACCGATCCGGCTAGTTTTGGCTTTCTCGGCTCCCTGACATCGTATTGACGCATCTCGCCGGTGGCCCAGCAGGCGACGTAGAGAAATTTGTCATCCATCGAGAGATCGATGTCCGTTACCAGCGGCGGCACGGCACCGAACCCTTGCAGAAGCGGCGGCAGTTGTTCCTTCGGCGCCGGCTCGGGCGGGATCGTCGCCGTCTTCTCGATATGAAACTTGCCGCCCTCGCGCCACCAGGTCCAGATCGAGCCTTCGAGGTTGGTGGTGTCGACGACGACGCCGAGAAAGCCGTATTCGCGAACCGGATCGTGTGCGGGACGTACCTCCAACGCCATTTGATGGTTGGCGCCGAGATCGATGGTTTGGACGTTGCGCCGGGCGCGCAAATCCCAGAAGTGGATCCGATGGCCGTATTTGTTGGAGAGCAGATCTTCCGGCACGATGCCGTTCTCGAACTGTGGCGGCAACGCCCACTCGCTCGACACCATGTAGTCGCGCGGCAGGTTCCACCAGAAATCATAATGCAGCGTCTGCGGACCGCGATCGAGCTCCCACCGGCCGAGCACCTCGAACGTCTCGCAATCCATGATGAAGACGCCGGGCGGTCCATCGGTGCCGTTCTTGCCACCGCCGCCGAGCGTAGAGATGTAGATCCCTTCCGGCCCGCAGTGCACGGTGTGGGGCCGCGAGTATCCGGTCTTTTTGAAGATTTCCTCCGGCTCGATGATCTTGTGGATCGCCGCCTTGGTTGGATGTGGCTTGGTATCGACAATGTAGATGCGGGAGGACCGCATGCCGGGGATGATGAGATAGCGACGCTCGAGGAAGGCGTGTCCCGTCAGCGGCGACAGCGACGATGAGCAGGCGTTCCAGCCGAAATGGTGAAACTCGTCGCCCTTGTTGGGCATCGTCACGGTGTGAACGATCTGACTGTAATTCTGGGAGCTCGGATTGACGTCGATGACAGCAAGCGCGTCCGGCTTTGAAAAATCCGGGCTGAGCAGCACGGCGTAGGCGAAGCTCTCCGGCGGAGCTTCCATGGCAAGCTTTGGCGAAGCGTGAAACGTGGGGTCGGGCCGAATGTTCATCGTACTGCCTCCCTGTTTGCCTCGATGGACAGCAACACGGCTCGGCGGCATGCGAGCGGCAAGAAATCACCCGGCGCATTGAGTTGCTCCTTGAGAGTGCCGCCGGCCGGGGTTTGTGCGATCGACCATACACCGCAATACCGCCGGCGAAAATAACGATGGTGCGACCGATCCGCGCGACGAAAAGAGCGAGGAATCCCGCTGATGTTACTGGACAAGTTGTGCGGGGCGGTGATTAAGGCCGCCGGAGAGAGCCGCGCTATCTGACCGTGATGGTAATTTTCTGCGAGATCACCGGAGGATTGAACGGAAAGTGGTCGGCGTCGCCGAGCACGAGCTGAAGCGTGTGCTTGCCCGGTGGAAGCTCGATGTGCGCTTCGGTTTGGCCTGCGCCAAAATGAAGGTGCGATTTGTCCTGCGGAAGCGGCTCATTGGGATTGAGCGGCTCATTCACGTCGATCAGAAGGTGATGATGTCCGCTGTTCGGGTAGCTGTCGCCGGCGTGGGTCACGCCCATGTTGCGCAGGCCAAAGCGGCACCAGAACCCGCCTTTGATGGTGAGGCCGTTCTGCGGCCATACGAAATAAAGCAGCACATCCTTCGGCGCGGGCTTTCCCTGGGAGGACGCGGCGAATGGCAGGCAGGTGAGCGCTGCTGCAAGAACGATCCGCTGCATGACCTTCATGACGGCCTCTTCAACGCTCCCCAGAGCGCTTTCCAGCGAAGTGGGGACCGGTTCGCGTCAAGAAAACGCGTCAAATCAATAAATCTAGAATCCCGTTCCGATTCCATCGGAACGGGATTCTAGGGAGCAAGTGCGACGCGGAATCCGTGGGTGGGATAGCGCACGTTGGTATCATAGCTGCCGCGGTTTGCCGTCCGGGCATAGTTCGAGTCTTTTCGCCAGGAGCCGGAACGGATGACGTGTGAGGAGCATTCGTTCTCAACCCACGCTGATCCGTCCACTGGCGCGCCCTGATAATTCTTGTGCCAGCAGTCTTCGACCCATTGATCGACGCCGCCGCCCATATCGAACAGCCCAAATGGATTTGGCTTCAGGCTGCCGACCTTGACCGGCTGGTCGTTGGCCGGAATGTCACTGCAGTTTTTGCAATTGACCATGCCGGGCTGAAACTGATCGCCCCACCAGTATCTGGTCTGCGTGCCGCCACGCGCGGCGTATTCCCATTCGGCTTCGCTCGGCAGTCGATATGATTTTCGGGTGGCTTCCGCGAGCCAGGCGACATATTGCCTGGCGTCGCTCCAGCTTACGTTTGCAACAGGTGCATCGTCTTTTCCGGTCGCGGTAAATCCGCAGGCCTTTGCGGCGGCGCATGCGTTCCATTCCTGTACCGAGACAGGAAATTTCCCCATCGCAAACGGCTTGACCGTTACCTGACGGACCGGCTTTTCCGAAACGTCCTCGTTGCTACCCATCGCGAAGCTGCCGCCCCGAAGCGAAACCATTTCGGGTTCTCGAACCGACGCGGCCGCAGGCGTGACTGGTTGAGCCGCAGGTGTGACGGGAGAGGGAGAGGCGGACGGGGGTAGCGGCGCGGCCTGTTTGGGTAAAGGAGACGGCTCAGGCTTAGGCGCGGCCTGTTGCTGCGGCGGCGCCACCGTCGGCACAGGCTGGTCGGGCGGCGCTGGTGGTTTTGCGGCCGGCGCCTTCTGCACTTCAGTTGGAGGTGAAATCGGCGCGGAAGCCAGATTTGGCAGTTTGCCGGTTTGCGCGAGCATGTACCAGAGCGCGCCGCCCGCAATGAACAGCAGCGCCAGGCTCAGCAAAAAGATCAGAACGCCTTCGCGCCGCTTCCGGTTTTGCTGAAGCGCCGCCGGGTCGGAGAGCACGCGATAGACCCGCACCGGATCGGTGATGTTCTTGACATGGCGATCGCCGAGCGACTCGTATCCGCAAACCAGCTTGTGCTTGATCTGCTCGTAGATGCCGCCGGAGATATAGACTTCGCCGGGCTGGGCGATGCCTTCAAGCCGCGTGGCAATGTTGACGCCGTCGCCGTAAACATCGTCGGTTTCGATGATGACGTCGCCGAGATTGACTCCAATGCGATACTCGATCCAATGATGCTTCGGCAGTGCCGCATTGCGTCCCACCAGATTCTGCTGAATCACGATGCTGCAGCGCACGGATTCGACGGGACTGTCGAAAATCGCAATGAACCCGTCGCCGGTGGTCTTAACCAGCCTGCCGTGATGTTCGACGATGCTGGGTTCGATGAGCTCGCGCTCGATGCGCTTGACACGGTTATGCGTGCCTTCCTCGTCGATCTGCATCAGGCGGCTGTAACCGGAGATATCGCCTGCCACGATGGCCGCAAGGCGGCGCGGCATTGGTTCGCGCGTTGGCGCGCCAAATCGGCCTGACTTTATGTCGCGAATCTGGGCCATGGCTCGGATTGTTCCAGGAGCTGTAAATGACAGCGTGCGGCAAACAATCTTCCCAGTGCGCCCTCAGGCTATCATACTGACTGGGGGCGGCAAGCAACCGTGCGCGGGTTCCACTTTGAGTCCGCGCAACGGGGCTCACAAGAATAAGTCACTTGGCCCCTATTCAGGTTCAACCGAGGGGACACGAACTTCAGGCTTGGAACCGGCAGAAGAGCCGGCGCAGGCATGGGTCAATCCTGTCCCGGCCATCTGGCGCGATAGCGGATTTCGCTGCCGTCGATGTTCGGCTGCCACGGCCCAAGCTCGGAGGCATGCGGCGCCTTGGCTGACAGTCCTATGAGGTAGAGCCGATCGGGCTGGCCGTTGACCTTGATCTCCAGCTGCCGATGCGCGGTGCGAAAGGCAAGGTCGACTTGACCTGCAATGACCGACCTGTCGCCGTCGCGGCGGAACCGGTTGAACCTTGGCTCGCCCGGCATCGTGTTGATGTCGGTCTGCAGTTCGATGGCGATGTCACGGGTAGAATTCGGCGATGCCATTCCTGCCGGCAAGCGGATCTCGAATTCGAGAACAGGGTTGGCGGCGTTCGGATTGAGCCACGGCGTGGCTGATGTGACGGCGTAGACGTAATAGGCAGTGCCGGCGGCGGCGCAGAGCACGATCAACGCACCGAACGCCTTGAAACTGTTGCCGGCGAGGCTGCCGGTATTGTCGCCGCCGCGCATCCGCATCGCGAGCGTCGTGCCGGCCACCAGGCCTGCGATCGCGCCGGCCGGAGCGAGCACGAACAGCGCCAGCAGGCCGGAGCCGACCGGATCGGCCCGGTTTCCAAAACCCACGAGCTCGAGCGTCAGCAGCGTGGCGACAAAGCCAATGACCGCGCCGACAATCCCGCCGGCAATTTGCAGCGAATTCTTCACGTAATTCTCTATGACCTGGATGGCGAGCAATGGCAGGCCGCCGCAATGGCAGCCCGCATTTTAGACGGCGCGAACCGCCAATTAGTTCATCGAAATGCAATCGGTCCGTCGACCCGCGCGACAGAACCAATTCCCGTCAATGCCCGATGATGATCTCCGGCACTTTCCCCGCCGGCGGCGTATTGCGGCTGCGCTGGGTGCGGACGATGCCGTCGATGATGGTCATGCCGATGCCGGGCAGGTCGCCGAGCTGCACGCTTTCGAGGATGTTCTTGCCGGGCGAGTGCTGCGCCTTGTCCATCAGGACGAAGTCTGCCGAGCGGCCGACTTCGATGATTCCGCAGTCGAGCTCGCGCATGCGGGCGGTATTGCCGGTCGCAAGGCAGAAGGCGAACTCAGCAGGCAGGTCGCCGAGCGAGGACAGCATCGAGACCATGCGCAAGATGCCGAGCGGTTGCACGCCGGAGCCGGCCGGCGCATCGGTGCCGAGGATGACGCGGTTGAGGTCACCCATCTCGCGCGCGATGCGCAGCGTGAACAGCGCCGAGCGCTCGTTGCCGTTGTGAACCAGCTCCAGTCCGCGCTTGCAGCCCTCGCAGATGCAGCGGATCTGGTCGTCGGGCAGGGCAGTGTGGCCGCCATTGATGTGGCCGACCACGTCGGTGTCGGCTTCCAGCACCACGTCTTTGTCGATCAGGCCGGAGCCGGGAATGGAAGGTCCCCCGGTGTGGATCGTGCTCTGGATGCCGTACTTGCGCGCCCATCCGACCATCTTGCGCGCGGTCGGACCGTCCTTGACGCCGCCGAGGCCGACCTCGCCGAGCAGCTTGACGCCGGCCGCGGCCAATTCCTTGAAATCGTCCTCGACCATTTCGCATTCGATCACTGGCGCGCCGGCATGCACCTTCACGCCGCCGGGACGGAGCGTCCAGAACGCGCGCTGCGCAAAAATCGCCATTGCCTTTAACCCGACCACGTCGCGGGGACGGCCGGGCATGTGCACTTCGCCGGCGGAAATCATGGTGGTGACGCCGCCATGGAGGTAGCTGTCGATCCAGCCGATCTGGTTCTGCCGCGGCGTCCAGTCGCCGGCGACGGGATGGACATGGCTGTCGATCAGGCCCGGCGCGACGGTGGTGCCGTTGGCATCGACGATCGTGGTGGCGCCCTCGGTGTCGACGTCCTTGAATCGGCCAATGGCCGATATCTTGCCGTTCTCGGCCACGATCGTATCGCCGTCCAGGATCGGCTTCTCCAGGGCCCCCGACAGCAGCAGCCCGATATTGCGGATCACCAGCTTGCTCGGGCCGGTTGCCTGGGGTGCGTCGTGGGCCATGGTTTTTCCTTTTGGTTCAATGCCTTCGCCGGACATTCTGCCCGGCTTGACGATCGGATCAAGCTGGATTATTCATTTGTATACGAACNATCGTATACGAATGATTGNGCCGGTCAATCCGGCGTGCAGGTCAGGGAACNGTGCGATGAGCAATTTCAACCAGGAAAGCGTGCTGAGCGTCCATCACTGGACCGATACGCTGTTCAGCTTCACCACCACGCGCGATCCCTCGTTCCGTTTCCGCAACGGCGAGTTCACCATGATCGGGTTGAAGGTCGGTGAGAAGCCGCTGCTCCGCGCCTACTCGGTCGCCAGCGCCAATTACGAGGACCGGCTCGAATTCTTCTCGATCAAGGTACCGGACGGGCCGCTGACCTCGCGCCTCCAGCACCTGAAGCAGGGCGATGAGATCATCGTCAGCCGAAAGGCCACCGGCACGCTGGTGATCGACAACCTCGAGGACGGCCGCAACCTCTATCTGATTGGCACCGGCACCGGCCTGGCGCCGTTTCTTTCCGTGATCAAGGATCCCGAGACCTATGAGCGGTTCGAGAAGGTGGTGCTGCTGCACGGCTGCCGCCGCGTGAAAGAACTCGCCTATGGCGAGATGATCACTGAACGGCTGCCGAACGACGAGCTGATCGGCGAATATATCCGCAACCAGCTGGTCTATTACCCCACCGTGACTCGCGATCCCTTCCGCAACCGTGGCCGCATCACCGACCTGATCAACTCAGGAAAACTGTTCGCCGATATCGGGCTGGCCTCGCTCGATCCCGCCCATGACCGCGTCATGATCTGCGGCAGCCCGGCGCTGGTGACGGACACGCGCACGCTGCTCAACGGCAAGGGTTTTGTCGAAGGCAATCACGGCGAGCCGGCCCAGTTCGTGGTCGAGAAGGCGTTCGCGGAGCGGTAACCGCTCTAAATCACGATAACGTAGGATGGGTAGAGCGAAGCGAAACCCATCGACCGCGACCGCAGCTGCATGATGGGTTTCGCTGCGCTCTACCCATCCTACGCACTGCCCGGTCCGTATCCCTAAGGCCGCACCGCCGGCGCTTCCATCGGCATGCCGCGCGCCCGCGACATCAGATACAATTCCAGTTCGACCAGTTCCGGCGCGCCGTAGTCATAGGGCTGCGCCCGGATGCCTGAGATGCAGGCGCGCAGGCGCCGCTGCAGCGATCCCAGCGACTGCCATTCCAGCCGGTAGAGCGGGTAACCGGTCGGGTGTCCTTGCGTGATCGCCGATCCTGCCAGCCGCTTGTCCCAGTTATCGTCGTGGCAATTGGTGCAGCCGAGATTGAGCTGTCCCTGCCGCTGCACGTAGAGTTCGCGCCCCTTTTCGATGAACGGCGCGAGTTGCGGGTCGGCGCCGGTTTCGATCGCTGCGCCCTGCGACTGCCTTGCGATAAAGGCCGTGAGCGCCAGTAACTGGCGGCTCTCGAAAGGCAGCGGCGTCGCCTGCTGCTGGTTGATCCGGCACGAATTGATGCGCTGTTCCAGATCGATAGGGCGGCCGGTGGCCTTGTCGAAGGCAGGGTAGTGGGCGGCCACACCCCTCATGCTGGTGCGGGCATCGTCGTGGCAATCGGCGCAGGCCTTGTTGGCGGTGCCAGCCTTGCGCTTCCAAAAGCCTTCGCCGTCGAGCACCCAGAGCATACCGGGATTGGCGGTATCCTCGTCCTGCATCGCCTTGGTGTCCGGCTTCATGAAATCATAGCCGGAGCGGCGGTCGGCTTGCGGGATTTCGGCGGCGAACGCAAAGCCCGCGATCAGCAGCGCAACGGCTATGGCGCCGGCAAATCTCATTCGACCGTGATCGAAGCGGACGCGGCTTCGGAAAACCCCTGGTCGCCGATCCATTCGAACTCGAACTTGCCGCTCTCGGTCGCGGTGGTGAAGAAGGTGATGAAGGGGTTGGCGGCGATCGCCGGAAACAGGTCGGCACGGAAAATCTCCGACCCGTTGAAGCGGCATGTAAAGCTCGTGATGATATCGCGCGGAACGACTTCGCCTGACGCCATATGGCGATAGCCGGTTTCCATGATGTGCGACATCAGCGTCTTGATCTCGATAATGTCGCCGCGTTTGGCTTTTGCTGGAACGTTGATCAGGGCGGAAGCCATCAGATCACATCCTCGGTGCAGGCCGCCAGCGTCACCACGACATCGACGCTGGCCGACCAGAACGACCCGTCCGAAAGCTTTGCGATCGCGACGATCTTCTGGCTGTCGGCGAGACGGATGCGGGTGGAGACCTGCGCCCGGCCGTTATGCGGGCCGAGATGGAAATTGGCGATGTTTGCTTGCGGATTCTTTTCGTTGAAGACGTGGATGCTGCGGACGTGATCCTCCGGGGCCATCGGGTGGTTGACGCTGACCGTCATCGGAACGGTGTTGCCGTTTTCAACCAGCGGCGGGATGTCGAGCTTGACCTTGCCGGTCCGCACCGCCGCGCCGCCGGTGACGCTCTGGATCGCTGACGCCAGCATCGCGGGCGTCGCTTCCGCGGGACGAACGGTAACGACCGGAATTGCGCCGAGCGCGGCGGCGCCACCGGCGAGGCCGAGGAACTGGCGGCGTGATGAGTTTGGCGGTTGCTGCATCATTGCTTCCTATTCGCGCAACGTGACGAGATACGCCACGATATCTTCGATCTGTTCGGCCGACAGGATCGCCTTGCCGCGCCACAGCGTCCCGACGCGATCGAGGCCGTCCACGCGGTAATAGGACGGCATGATGGTCGCGGCATTGAGACGGGCCGCGTCCACCAGCCGGAGCCGAAGCTGGCCCTCGGACCAGCGGCTGCCGGAACCGGACAGATCAGGCGCCAGGTCGCCCTGAAACTTCTGTTCGGGAAATGGGCCGCTATGGCAGAGGATGCAAGTGCTGGAACGTTCGACGACGAGGGCGCGGCCGCGGGTTGCATCGCCGGCCGTGCCCGTCAGCGAC
>C688J18823_10002070_pt1 | contig 12534 bp, 8 predicted proteins | sample HopSoiMetagenom1_FD_18823 | JGI IMG/M metagenome (IMG submission 18823)
CCCGTATGTTGCCCCTGAGATCGTGGATACCAACCCCGATCCGACCATCGTCGAAACCACCATCATCGCAAGCGAAGCGACGGTGGACGTGGGTAACGGCGTGATGGCACACGCGCTGACGTTCAACGGATCAATCCCTGGGCCGTTGTTCAAGCTCAAGGTAGGCGATACGGTCATCGTCCATTTCGAAAATCAGCTAGCGGAAGCGACCGGCATCCACTGGCATGGAATCGAGCTCGATAACGCCAGTGACGGCACTCCTTTGAGTCAGAATCAGGTGCCTCCGGGCGGGAAGTTCCTCTACAAATTTAAAGTAACGCGGCCGGGTGTGTACTGGTATCACCCGCATCACCACTCTTCGACCAATCAGGTATTCAAGGGCCTTTACGGCCAGATCATCATCACCGATGCGCATGAAACGGCATTGCAAGCTTCAGGAGTTTTGCCGCCAGAAGCGCAGACACTGGCTCTCACGCTCAGCGACATGACCGTCTGCAACGTTCACGGCAGCAATCCTGAGTATGACCCAGGATTACCCTGGGTCGGCAATGCTGGAGGTGCTCCACCCTTCCCAGCCCAAACCGGACCTTCACCCACATTCTTGTGCGAAGGAGACGGTGCGACGCCGCCCGTATTCCCGCTTGATGAAGATGGAAACTATAGAGGCTCGGAGTTTGGGCTCGGGGACATTCCCAACATTCAACGCGGCGGCACCAGCGGCAGGACCAATGAAGGCCACATCGTCCTGACCAACGGCAAAAACGTCGGCGGACGCGGCGGATACCCTGGTGCTCCCGGGTCACTTTCAGGGGGAGCAGCGACTTACGACGTGCAAGCCGGCCAAGGATTGCGGCTGCGACTGGTGGCAAGTACCTCTGTACGTTTCTTCCGCTTGCGGCTGACCGGCACGGTTGGCGGTGTAGATGGAACCCAAATCCCGTTGGTGCGAGTGGGCGGTCAAGGCGGTCTTCTCGATCACGCCGTGATCGATGGTGGCCACGACGTTGGCCCCGGTCACTTCGACTGGCACTATGACACGGGCGAGATCCTGCTGGATCCGGGCGAGCGCGCCGATGTGGTCGCCGCGGTTCCCACCGACGCGACTGGCACGCTGACGCTCTGGACCGAAGACCTGCAGCGCACGGGACCAGGCGCAACTACCTTCGCCAAGGTTCCGACCGTTCCGGTGATGCACCTGAACGTTTCCGGCACGGCCAGCTCGCCTTACACGATCACGGATGGCACCGCGTTGCTGACGTCTATCGGGGCATCGGTGGAAGTGCTGGGAGCTGCGACGGGAACAGTGTTGGATCCCACGACGTTCTCTCCAGCGAAAATCGGTCTGGCGACTGGGGACATTCGGCTCACCCAGACCGGGAGCTCGCTCGGCGTCAACGATAAGCTGGGAATGCACGATTTCCCGGGCGACTACACGGCCGTCATGCATATGGACTCGGCCCGCTACGCCAAACTTGGAGACATTCTCGAGCTGACGGTCACGAACACCACCGATGCGCACCATCCGTTCCATCTTCATGGCTTCTCTATCCAACCGCTCGACCTGACCGGAAGTGGATTGCCAACTTACACGTGGCCTTACCACGACTTCAGGGACAACGTGGACGTACCCGGCAAGTACACGTTGCGCTTCCGCGTGCGGCTCGACGATCGGCCGTTGATGGATGGCACAACTTCGGGCGGTGGACTCGGCAGGTGGGTCTTCCACTGTCATATCTTCTTCCATGCCAGCAACGGCATGATCTCCGAATTTGACACCGTGCGTCCGGGCGGTAACGAACGGCCGTACATCAATGCGGATGGCGTCGAAATAAACGCCAACTCCGGCGATTCCATCACCATGCACGGTACCTATCACGACCCCGATGGCGACACGCCGATCGGCCTCAGCGCTTCGCACGGCACCATCACCGATGATGGCGATGGATTGCACTGGACTTGGACTGATACTGCCTCTACAAGCGGCTTGGTTTACGTGACCGCCACCGATCCAGGCGGCTCAAAAGACCAAGTCGCCTTCGAAACAAAGGTCAACCAGCCTCCGGTGGTCACGGCTACCGGCGGCGCCGGTGATGAAGGGTCGGCCATTTCGATCCACGGCACTGCCGTCGATCCTGACGGCGATCCTCTCACTCAGACGTGGACGTATGCTCCAGGTGTCGGTGTGGACGCCGGCGCGACTTGCGCGTTTGCCGACGCGAGCGCGCTGGATACGACCATCACTTGCACGGACGATGGTCCGTTCACGGTTACGCTTACGGCGAGTGACGGCATCAACGCTCCGGCGAGCGCGAATGCTGCGGTCACGGTTGCGAACGTCGCGCCGTCGCTTTCCATCACCAGTCCGCCGGATGGTTCTCTGTACATCGTTGGCACAACCGTAGCAGTAGCGGCGTCGGTCACTGATCCCGGAACCAACGACAGCGAGAGCTGCGCTTACAACTGGGATGGAGGCGGAACCAACGGCTCCGTCGCAGCTTCGGGCGGCGTGTGCACGAAGAGCAATACCTTCACCGGAGCCGGCGTTTACACTGTCAGCGTAACTGCTACGGATGATGACGGCGGCGTCAGTACGCCGAAGACTGTCGTCATCGTCATTTACGACCCGAATGCGGGATTCGTGACCGGCGGTGGGACCGTCTTCTCAGCCCCTGGCACGTTCACTCCGAACCCGGCCATAGGAGGCCAGGCGAACTTCGGCTTCAACAACCGCTATCAGAAGAGCGCGACCGTGCCCTCCGGGCAGGTGGAATTCAACTTCCAGCCGGGCGGCATGAACTTCCACTCCACCGGATATGAATGGCTGGTGGTGGCGGGAGCCAAGTCGCAGATCCGCGGTCTCGGGCAGGTGAATAACGGCGGCAACTACGGTTTCCTGCTCACCATCACCGACGGCCAGCACTCCGGAGGTGGAGGAATAGACAAGCTCCGCATGAAGATATGGGACAAGAATGCAGGCAATGCGGTGATCTATGACAACAGCCTCGGCTCACCCGATGACATGGACATCGCTAACCCGGCGCCCATCTCGTCCGGCAGCATCGTAATCCACTAAAGAAACTGCGCAGGATGGAAAAATTTCCATCCTGCGCATTCTTTATTTTAGGCTGGCAAAATCTCCCGGCAAGAATGCAACGTTGTGGAATGCCTCGTGTGCAATCGCATCCGCGACGAAGCTATTGTCCTCTGCACTGCCGCCAAAAACGATGATGCGAGTGTTGTGATCGGTCATTGGCAAGCGGCCATCATCCTTTGCCTTCTTGAGTTCGCCAACATCTTTACCCTGCAGCACCAGGCTTCGCGGAATATTCTTCGCACCAGCCATTGAACCTTTCGCGAATTCTGCAGCCGGACGGACGTCGATCCAGACCGCCGTCTTGTCGTTGGTGCGCACATACGTTGCTCCATCAACCTCGGTCTGAGTAACGCCCCCCAGTGCGCGCCATGCCGGGATTCCGAGCTGGTATCGCCGGACGTTTGTGAAGCCAGCAGCGAGCAGCTCTTCGCTGAGGCGCTTGCTTTTGCCGCAGAAAGGGCCATTGCAATAGAGCACCAGTGCCGCATCCTTCTTATTGTTCAACAGGCGACTCACTTCGGCGACGTCGGAAACGTACTTCGACATCTCAACGCCCGCTTTCGCTGCCACGTTCATAGCGCCCGGAATGTGGCTTACCGCAAATTCCTTTTCCGGACGGGTGTCGAGCACGGCAGCGGAATGGTCGGCGAGAATCTTCTTGAGTTCGTTCGTAGAAATCTCCGGCGTCTTAGCTCCGGATTCCGTGAGCGTTGCGTCGAAGATGTTCGGAGCAGGGCCTGAAGTACTTTGAGCGAAACAAGAAAGGGCTAGTCCGAGCAGGAGAAAGCAAAGGCGGAAGAGCATACTGCACCTCCTGAGAGGCGCATTCTACGCTACAGCAGAGTTTCTGATCACGAAAGAGTGCGCCCTAGTTTCGTAACGCCTACCGGAAAAATGAATACCCGGCATAGATCAGATTTGAATCCACGCCAGGGTTGAGGGTGCCAGTAAAATCATTCGAAAAATGGTGATAGCGGTAGCCGATGGAAACCGCGCGCCGGGGCTTGATAAAAAATTGCATTCCGCCGCCCCAATCGGCAGTGAAGTTGAAATGTGTGGCGTGCGCTACCGGAACGTCACGAGAAAAGTACAGCATACCAATACTGCCGTCCAGGTAAGGCTGGAACCGGCGGTGTTCACGAAAATGCAACTGCATGCCTACCGGAGATGCGCCCGTACCATAAACATAGTGATGGTCGCGCTTGAACAACAGGCCGCCGCCGGAAAGTGGCCTGATGAAATGAAGGTCGGTTTGATCCAGAAAAGCCGCCGGGTTCACATCGATCGTGTATTTCAGCGACAACCCACGACCCGCCACCAACACTCTTCCGTATCGCAGGCCGGTGAGAAAGAATTGCCGGCCGGGTGCTTTTCCGATCCAAACATTCGAGGTAGGCGAGCCACCGCCCCAAAAGCCAAATTCGTTTCGGTGACTGCTGATGGAATAATCCTGCGCCCCTGCGATCAACGACGAGAACAGAGTCAGAACGATCCACGTTTTGTTCAACGGCATTCTCCTACGAAGAAAGAATCAAGATCACCAGCCCACCTTCACTCCGTTTTTCGCGTTCTGCTCGTCGAGCCATTTCTGTAGCGGCGCGAAGTAATCTAGGATCGCCGTTGCGTCAGCTTTGTCTTCGCCCATCATGGTCATAAACGCTTCCTGCCAGGGCTTGCTCTTGCCCAGTTGCAGCATGGCGTTCAGTTTCGCACCAGCTGCCTTGTTGCCATAAATGGAGCAGCGGTTCAGCGGGCCGGTGAAACCGGCCTCTTTGCAGAGCGCGCGATGGAATTGGAACTGGTAGATGTCAGCGAGAAAATAGCGGGTGTAGGGAACATTGGCGGCGACGTGGAACTTTGCGCCGGGATCAAAATCAGCTTCGCTGCGGTCCACCGGCGGCGCGACGCCCTGATATTTACGACGCAGCTCCCACCAGGTCTTGTTGTAGTCCGCAGGCTTGATCTCGCCCGAGTACACCTTCCAGCGCCACTGATCGATCATCAAGCCGAAGGGAAGAAACGCGACTTTCTCCAGCGCCTTTTTTAGCAGGAAAGGAATATCGCTGTTCGCAGGCGGCACCTGATCGAGCAGCCCGACTTTGTGCAGATACTCGGGTGTGACCGAGAGCGCGATGGTGTCGCCGATGGCTTCATGTACGCCGTCGTTGGCGCTATCTTTGAAGAAGTAAGGCTGGTTGCGATAGGCGAGCTGATAAAAATTGTGTCCGAGTTCATGATGTACAACAACGAAGTCTTCGCCGCGGATCTGTATGCACATCTTCAAGCGAACGTCTTCGCGGTTGTCGACGTCCCAGGCGGAGGCGTGGCAAACCACGTCGCGGTCAGCCGGCTTTGTGAACAGCGAGCGTTCCCAGAAGCTCGCGGGCAGCGTCGCGAATCCGAGCGACTTGAAGAAGTTCTCGCCATAGTGGACCATCCCGCGCGCGTCTACCTTTCGTTCACGCAGGATCTGGTCCAAGTCGTACATCGCGGTCTCATTCGCAGGCTTCACTATGGGATAGATCTGCGACCAATCCTGCGCCCACATATTGCCGAGCAGGTGCGCGGGCAACGGGCCTTCGGCGGGGACGGCGCTCGGCCCATAATTCTTGATGAGTTGCGAGCGAACGTATGCATGAAGAGATAGATAGAGCGGGCGCACCTGGTTCCACACGCGATCCAGATCAGCGGCGAAGGCGTCCGGCGGCATGTCATACCCAGAGCGCCACAGCGCACCCATGTCAGCGTAACCCTGCTCGCGCGCACCCTGATTGGCAAGCTCGACGAAACGGGCAAACTTGGGACGCATCGGCGGAGACACCTTGTGCCAGCCGATCCAAAGGTCCTTAAGTTCCTCCGGATCGCGGCTCTCGCCCATGATCTTTTCCATGGCCGTCAGGTCGTAGCAGGTTCCTGCCTTCGCCGCTGGGCAGTATTTGCCCTTGCCATACATGCTCTGCATGTCGGTCTTAAGAGTGTTCTCTTCACGCAGCAGAGCTGGGTCGCTGGGCGTTGGTAGCGTGAGCTGTAGCTTTAAAAGATGTAGCTTGCGCTCATACACCGGCGGCATCGCGACACCCTCATACTTTTTGGCGTCGAGTGCCAGCTTGGTGGTGACCGCCGAGTTCTCGCTGTTCGCGTCAGTTGCGAGAGCATCGGTATCGTCGGTGATGAAGTTCTCATTGACCCAATCAGCGCGTTGGCCTTTGTCGGCGAGGTCGGAGAGTTGCTTCTCGGAATCCTCGATGAACTTCTGGGCTTCGGCTGAGCTAGGCTTCGCATTCGCTGCTGCCGCAGGACTTTTCTTGGCTGCATTTTTCTTGGCACGGCCATGGCTTTGCGCCGGCAGCACGGTTGAGAGCAAGCAGACTATCGAGACCAGGAACACGCGGGACAAGGCGCGCATAATCGTCCTCCGAAAAGCGCAGCCATTCTAAATGCAAGATGTGGATTCGTGCATGCGGCAGGGGAGATGCCCGCGAGACGATTAGCCCGCAGGCTCGCTGTGCAGCTCTTCGTAAAAGAAGTCTGCAATAACGCTGCGCTGCAAGGGACTCGGCGCGACGAACTCAAAACCGTAAGAGAATCCGTGATGGTTCAGCACGCGCGCCGACAACGGAATGGGATCGGGTATCCCCTCGAGGAAGAATTCGATGGTCACCATGCGGCCAAGGGGAAGCTCATCGGGGACGAGAGCGCCGAATCCGCCTTCGCTCACCACGTTGCATCTGCCCTTGACTACACGCTCTGCGTTTTCTTTTCTGTAACGCACCTGCATGGCGCGCGAACAGCGGTGCCGCGCGAATCGGCGGACATATTGATGGGACGACGAACCAGGGGAGGTAGGAAGCGGGAGCATGGGACCCTCCTACTGTCGCTAGTATCCGCCGGGCAGAAGGGAAGTCAATCTATATCGTCCGGGCTGCTGGCCTCCTGCGACTAGCGAATCGCCGTGATTTGACCCTATTTTATGGGTGAATTGTCGGGAACAAAGGGCTTGTGACAGATTCGTCATCTGCCGGAGTTCAAAGCCGCGAGCACTACAATCAAAGTGCTCGTTCTTTCATGACAAAACCGCTCTCATATTTGCTTTCGGCAATCACGGTCAGCGCGGCGCTCGCGATCCTAGTTGGGCTGCACTCTCACCTGAACGTCGCTGCCGCCGGATTGATCCTGGTGACCGTTGTAACCGTATGCTCCGTCCTCTGGGGCAGCGGGCCGGGACTGCTTGCCGCGGTGATCGGCGTTACCGGCCTGAACTATTTTTTTATCCCGCCGGTGCATACCTTCGCGATCGCAGGCACCGAGAACTGGATCGCATTCATCGTGTTCGCATGCTGTGCGCTCGTCGTTGGCCAGCTCTCAGCTCGCGCGCAGGATCGATTGGCGCGGCTCACGGATGAGCAAGCCCGTGCCACGGTCTTGGATGAAGAGTTGAGGGTTGCTTTGCGCGAAGCGAACAATGCGGAACTACTTCGCCGGAGCGAGAGTTTGAAGTCGGCGCTGCTCGACGCGGTAACTCACGACATTCGCACCCCGCTCACGTCAATAAAAGCATCCGTAACGGCGCTGCTCGCGGACAATGCCAAGCTGGCGCATGCCGATCCGGAAAGCGGCAAGGAACTGCTGGAAGTGATCGATGAAGAGACGGACCGCCTGAATCGCTTCACCGAGCACATGGTGGAACTTGCTAAGCTGCAGTCGCATCAACTCGTGATCCACCCGGAGCCGAGTTCTGTGCAGGAGATCGTGGAAGCGGCTGCATCAAGACTGGAAAACAAACTGCGCGACCGCACACTCGAGATCTCTATTGCTGTGGACGCCTCACACGTGCGGGCTGACGCCAAGTTGATCTCCGAGGTGCTGTACAACATTCTGGACAATGCGCTGAAATATTCCCGCTCCGGAAGTCGCGTCGTTATTTCGACTACACTCGACGGCGGCTCGTCCGCGATGTTTCGCGTTGAGGACGAAGGCCTCGGGATCCCAGCGGCGCTGCGACAGGAAGTTTTCCAGCGCTTCTACCGCTCTCCGGATTCGCAGCATGCGATCGGTGGTTTGGGTATGGGACTCGCCATCGCGCGAGGGATCGTGCAGGCGCACGGCGGCAAGATCTGGATCGAAGACGCGCAGTCCCACCGCGGCGCGGCTGTATGCTTCACTATCCCCGCTGCGGCAGAAACAGCATGACTGAGAACGGCGCCAAGATCTTCGTGGTTGACGACGAGCAGCAGATCGTCCGCGTCCTGAAGCGCGCGCTCGAGGCAGCTGGATTCGCTGTGCAGTCGGCGCTCTCGGCTAAAAATGCGCTTGACGCGATCCAACTTTGGACTCCAGATGTTGTGATCACCGATCTCGCCATGCCAGAGATGGATGGCATCGAGCTCTGCCGCAAGGTGCGCGAATTCTCGCAGGTCCCGATCGTGGTGCTTTCGGTGAAAGGCGACGAGCAAGCAAAGGTGCAGGCGCTCGATTCCGGCGCTGACGACTACGTCACAAAACCCTTCGGTATGGGAGAACTGCTGGCCCGCGTTCGCGCCCTACTGCGACGCTCGGAGCGGTCAGCGACACCGAACAACGAGGACACATTCGAGCTTGGCGACTTCCTCATTGAGCCGCACCTGCGCCGCGTGCAGGTGCGCGGCAAAGAGGTCCGGCTCACTCCTAAAGAGTATGACCTGCTGCTTTATTTCGCTTCCAATGCCGAACGCGTGCTGACCCGTCGCGCCATCCTGGCGGCAGTCTGGGGCGCGAACAGCTCCGAACAGGGCGAATACTTGCGCGTCTTCGTCGGCCAATTGCGCAAGAAGATCGAGAAGAACCCGGCGAGTCCCGCCTACATTAAGACCGAGCCCTGGATCGGCTACCGTTTCCAACCTGCCTCATAACACACTACCTACCTTTTTGCAGACTCTTTACAACTTCCTTACATGCTCCCGCCATAGCCTTTTGTTAGCAGGTAAAGGATTGTTGTCATGCTTATGGTTGTTCACTCCGGTATTAAGTTGCTCGAGATCATGTTCTTTACTGGACTTGCCGGCTCTTCCATTTCCGTTGTTCTAGGCATGATTGACGACGTCAAAACATTCATCCAGCGGTAGGTTCGTCCGGCTCTGCTCCCGTGTCCCACGTTTTACTCCCGACCTGCGGAAGATCGACAACCGGCTTACCTTCGCCGTCCTGGTAAAGCTCTAAGCGATCATTATGGTTTCGCCATCACCGGAAGGACAATATGCGACGGAGCAGCAGACGTTGAGTAAACGCGCTGCGTCGCTTTTACGTAGTCTGACTCCTTCGCCTCAAAGATGTTCGGCACAAACGTTTGCGGATTGCGGTCGATCACCGGGAACCACGTGCTCTGTACCTGCACCATCACGCGGTGTCCTTTTTGAAACACGTGATCGTGCGACCGAAGCGGGATGACGTATTCGGTTGCGCGTCCAGGAACCAGCGCCTCTGGGTGCTCGAAGCTCCTGTGGAAGCGCCCACGCATGATTTCCGCGGCGATCATCAGCTCATATCCATTCAAGCTCTTCGCGTAGTCGCCCGACTTGGGAGGATCTTTGTCGAAGTCTTTCATTTCGTAAGTCTCAGGGAACACGTCGATCAGCTTCACCACCCAATCGCTGTCCGTTCCGGAGGTCGAGGCAAAGAGATCGGCTTTGAGCTCCCCGGTCACAACCAAGTCATTCTCCAACGGTGCTGAAGTGAATGTAAGCACGTCCGGCCGATGGTCCACGAAGCGTTGGTCCTGCAGCTCCCAAAGCGGCCAGTCGCCGCCCGGGTAAGTCGGCGAGATCGGACGCTGCCGATAAGGAACCGGGTTCGCCGGATCGGAAACGTATTCGCGAAAGCCTCCCTTTCCTTTTGCAGGTTCGAATGAAAGTGTCCCGTCCTCATGGAAATAGAGGTTGGTCGGCTTCGACTCCCGCGGCGGCCAGGCCGTATAAGTGTGCCAAGTATTGGAGCCGGTTTGAAAAGTTTGCGCCTCCCACTTGAGGGGCTCACCTTTCCCGTGCAGCCAGTAGCGGAACCATGGCCCCTCAATGTTCTGGCGGAACTCGAGAGAGGGCTGCCGATCGGCAAATGTGAGCGGTCCAAGAGGGGAGCCGGTTTTCGCGTGCCAGCTCCCGTGGATCCAAGGGCCAGCGACCATGAAGTTCATGTGCTTTTCGTCATGAGTTTCCGAGGCTTTATAGATGCGCCAGGGACCCCAAGGGTCTTCCTGGTCCCAGAACCCCGCGACATTGAGGTTGGGAACCGACGTGTTCTTCTCCAGTAGTGGAAGAAAGTTCACGTTCTTCCAGTGTGAATCGTAATTCGGATGCGCGACGTAATCATTCCAGCTTTTGATTTTTCCGTGAAGGTATTTCTTGTTCACATTGGAAAGCGATCCCAAGTCGAGGTACCACTGGTACGTATCGTAGGTATCGAACTTAAAGTGCGTGTTGGCGTACTTGTCCGCTTCTTCGTAGACCGCATATTCGAACGAGTAGCTCAGCCGGAATGCGCCGTAGCGGAACGAATCGTCATTCATCCAAAGATCGGCCGGCGAGGCCTGCTCAGAGACTGCCTTCAAGGCCGGATGTGGCTTTAACAGGCTGAGTGCGGCGGTCAGTCCATCGTAAGAAACGCCGAAGATCCCGACCTTCCCGTTATTGTTCGGAACATTTTTTACCAACCAGTCCACAGTGTCGTACGCGTCGGAGGCCTCGATAAGATTCGCCGCGTTGTTTGCCTCGGAGGGATTCGCCATCTGGAATGTGCCCTCCGACTTGAAGCGACCGCGAATGTTCTGGAACACGACGATGTAACCATCTTCCAGCAACTCCTTCCACGACGCGCGCGCCAGGTTCTTTTCATCTTCAGGAACACCATACGGAGTCCGCTGCAAGAGTATGGGAAGAGGCTCTTTCTGTTCCAACGGCCGGAAGATCGCAGTTTGCAGATGTGTGCCGTCTTGCATCTGGATCATCACCTCGCTTCGCGAGAACCGCGGCTTTGGTTCAGCTTCGGTCGCCGAAGCGGAAGGCTGTTGCGCGGCAGATTGGAACGCAAGAAAGAGCAAGACTGAGAGGACGTCGACGAGCGGACGCATGATACCTCCGAAGAGACGGTCATTATACGGGCGGCAGCGGCGGCCCGCCCCGCTGAAACTCTGGAGCGAAGCCGTTGATGTAGGATTCTGGTGCTGATTCATTCACCTTCGCTGGAGGCCTGCTTGCGTTCACCCCGTCCGTTCGTTTTTATTGTTTCCACCTTTGCTCTCGTTGTGGCTGCCGCGCTCCAAGTCCCCGCGCAATCGCCGCCTCTGACCATTGACTGGGCTGCGGGAAACGAGGCCAGCAAGGTCTCGCAAGTTCCGGACGTCAAGTGGCTGGACGATGGCACCGCCATCATTTACGACACGCGGAAACCGGAGGCCGAGCGGACGTTTGAGAAGCTCGATCCTGCGACAGGGCAGCGGACGCCTATTCTGAACATGTCGCAAGCTCTCACTTCGCTGAAGACGATGGCAAAACAATCGGACCTGACGGAAGCAAAGATCAAAGAAGCGCTGCCGTGGCCGAACGTCCTCGACAGCAAGGGACAACGCGCCGTGTACGAGATTAAGGGAGACATTTACCTGCTCGATGTCGCTTCCTCCAGCTTCACGCGCGTGACCAACACTCCTGACGAAGAAAAAGACGCGCAGCTCTCTCCGGATTCCGGCAAGATCGCGTTCGTCCGCAAGAACGACATCTACGTTTACGAGGTCCCGACGAAAAAAGAGAGCCGCCTCACGCGCGACGGCTCCGCCACCACGCTGAACGGAACTCTTTCGTGGGTCTATTGGGAAGAGATCGCCGGGCGGCACGACACCGGTTTCTGGTGGTCGCCTGATTCGCGTTCCCTCGCTTACCTGCAAACTGACGAGAGCCAAGTCACGATCAGCACGTTTGTGGATCCGAATCCCGTTGACGAGCGCGTGATCCAGCAGCGCTATCCGAGGCCCGGCGAAACGAACCCGAAAGTTCGTGTGGGCGTGATAGCTCTCGGCAGTAATCCACAAACTCGCTGGCTATCCATCAATGACAAGCCCTTCGAGTGGCTGCTTCGCGTGAAGTGGATGCCAGACTCGCAGCGCCTCGCTCTGATGACCTTGAATCGCGCACAGACCGAGGAAGGGCTGTACTTCGTCGATCTGAAGAACGGCACCGCGAAGCGCGTGCTGACGGAAGCGGATCCTTATTTTGTGAACGTCAGTGACGATCTTTACTTCCTGAAGGATGGAAAACATTTCTTGTGGTCGTCTGAGCGCGACGGCTTCATGCATCTGTATCGCTTCGCCATGGCCGGTGCGCTGGTGAACAAGATCACCAGTGGCGATTGGGCCATGGCCTCTTCCGGAGGCAACGTCTTCTGGGTGCGCCAGGCGGTCACCGGAATCGACGAGAAGA
>C688J18823_10002071_pt1 | contig 12532 bp, 12 predicted proteins | sample HopSoiMetagenom1_FD_18823 | JGI IMG/M metagenome (IMG submission 18823)
TGACTTCGAGCGCGCCCTGGCATTGGTCGGGCAATCCATTCATCGATCTCGCCCAAAGCGACGACACACGCAATCTGCTCAATCAAATGAGCGCCAATCTAGCCGCGGCATTCGGCGCCGAGGGATTCTTCTCTGCGCGACCGCTGACGCCGTGGTTTCAACCGGGCGGCACGCTGGCATCGACCAGCTTCTACGATACCAAGCAACTCAAGGACACGCTGGAGCGCCTGGTGGACTTTGATCGGCTCAACGCCGGGATGACCCGATTCAGCGCGGGCGCGGTCAATGTGAGGACCGGCAACTTCGTCTATTTCGATACCACCAATCACAAGATAGCCCCGGAGCATGTCATGGCGAGCGGGGCGCTGCCGCCTGGCTTTCCAGCCGTCGAGATCGATGGCGAGCACTACTGGGACGGCGGGCTGGTATCGAACACGCCATTGCAGTGGGTAATTGAGAGCGACCCCCGTCGCAAGGATACGCTCGCTTTCCAGGTTGACCTGTGGAGCGCGCAAGGCGCGCTTCCGCGCAATATGGCGGAAGTCACAACCCGTCAGAAGGAAATTCAGTTCTCGAGCCGGACGCGAGCGAGCACTGGCCAGTTCAAGAACGTGCACCGGGTACAGCGTGCACTCGATGCGTTGTTGCGCAGGTTGCCTGCCGATTTTGAGGAGAACGACGATTTGAGGATCCTGAAGTCGGTGGCAAGCGACAAGGTCCACAACATCATCCAACTGATCTACCGGGCTCGGAATTACGAAGGTCACTCGAAGGATTACGAGTTTTCCCGACTATCCATGCAAGACCACTGGCGCGCTGGATATCACGATGCCGTCCGTACGCTCCGCCATCCCGACGTTCTTGCTCGCCCGACAAGCCTGGACGGGGTCTTCACGTTCGATCTCGAACGCGACGGTCGCGAGTGAAGAAAGTCAATTCTAAGCACAAAAGGATCTGAAAATGCGAGAGAAGGAATTATTGGAGCGGGCATTTGCGATGCCGCTGACAAGCCCTGCCTACCCTCCGGGACCCTACCGGTTCGTCAATCGCGAATATCTCATTATTACATATCGCACCGATCCGGCGAAGCTGCGCGCCGTCGTGCCCGAGCCGCTCGAACTCGACGCGCGCGAAGCGCTGGTCAAATACGAATTCATCCGCATGCCGGATTCAAACGGTTTCGGTGATTACACCGAGAGCGGTCAGGTGATTCCGGTCTCCTTCCGTGGCCGGAGGGGCAGTTACACCCACTGTATGTTCCTGAACGACGAGGGGCCGATCGCCGGCGGCCGTGAACTCTGGGGCTTTCCGAAGAAACTGGCAGAGCCGACGCTGCGTACCGAGATCGATACGCTTGTCGGAACGCTAGATTATGGGCCGCTTCGCGTCGCCACCGGCACGATGGGCTACAAGCATCGCGAAGCTGATTTGTCGCAAGTCAAAACTTCGCTTGCGGCTCCAAACTTCCTCCTCAAGCTTATTCCGCATGTCGACGGCACGCCGCGGATTTGCGAGCTGGTCGAATACCATCTCGAGGATCTCAGGATCAGAGGCGCGTGGACGGGTCCCGCGGCGCTTGATCTCTCGCCGCACGCTTTGGCACCCGTCGCCGAGCTGCCGGTACTCGAGATCGTGTCCGCGATCCACATCGTCGCTGACCTCACGCTGGGGCTCGGCAAAGTCGTGCACGACTATCTGCAACAACCAATCCGACGCCCGGTCCGGGCTACTGAAATGACTTTGGTCTCCTAAAGAGACTTTAGATCCGCCTGCTAAAAACCAGCATAGGAAAACGAAATGGCTATTCTGAAAGGTAGAACGGCAGTTGTAACCGGCTCGACAAGCGGCATAGGTCTCGCCTGTGCGCGTGCATTTGCAGGCGCAGGAGCCGACATTTTGCTCAATGGCTTAGGCGCGCCGGCCGACATCGCCAAGGAACGATCTGCGATCGAGAATGAGTTCGGGGTGAAGGCGATCCACCAAGACCGTGGCGCTCGAGCTCGCGAAATCAAAGATTACCTGCAACTGCATCAGCCCTGGCTACGTCTGGACGCCGCTGGTGGAAAAGCAGATCCCGAACACCATGGCGGCGCGCAACATGAGCAAGGATCAGGTGATCAACGATGTCCTGCTCGCGGCTCAGCCGACAAAGGAATTCGTTACGGTCGAACAGGTATCGTCGCTCGCGCTCTTCCTCTGTAGCACGGACGCTGCGCAGATTACCGGTGCCAACCTAACGATGGACGGCGGCTGGACGGCGGAGTAGGTCCACGATGGTTGAGTTCATGCGCCGGGAACCAAATGAGCGCGCCGAAATCGCATGCGCATCTGACAGCGAATCCTTGCTATGGATCGGCTTGGGATGGGTCCTGGCAGCGAGCATCGTTCGGCGTTCATCCTTTAGCAACGCCCCTCGCGCTCGCCCGGTTTACGGTGAGCTCTCCGCGATCTTGACCGGGCCACGCACTTCGGACTTACCCAGCAGCCAGTTCACCAAGAGCATTCCTAGACAAAGCCGGGAAGGTCGAGGGGGCGTATTCCGGCAAACGTGTTCGTCAGAGAGCGCGCAATCGCAACAGCTGGATTGGCAAACGAAGTCGACGCCGTGAACCAATAGGCGGCCGTGATGTAGAGTCCACCGGCCACGGCACAGCGCCCCGCTGAAAACGGATACCGGCGAGGATTGTTGTGACCAGGCCGAAAGCGGCCACGAACTCAGCAAACCATTGCGCGCCGCCAGTTCGCGCCTTCATCGAGAAATCCACCAGAGGCGCCATAAACATGAAATGCGCAACCATGGTAACGATTATGCCACCCGAAACACTGTGCGATCACGTACAGCAGAGCTTCCTGGGGCGGCAGCTCGCGCTTGCCGGTGAACACACGGGTGTCACGGCCGGATTGAAGTGGGCTCCCAAGATGGGCCCCAGAACCGTGATCAGCACGACGAGGATTGCGCCTGTCGGCAAGGTGTTGCAGAGAAGAGCGAGCGCGACATCTTTGGTTAGAGCCTCGGCCATGATGCCGGAACCAACCACGGTGGTGACCAGAATTCCGGTCCCGAGCGCTTCCGCGGCTAAGCGCCGAGAGATCAAACGTGTCCACCAACTCGCCTTCGAATACGAGTTCGTGTGGCCGCCAAGTCGGCCGATTTCACGCATCGTGCCCAGTGGGAGCTTGCCCGCTTTCGAACCCCGCTCCTTATAGTTTGGACCGCCGCGAAGCTGGCGTGGCGTCCGAAAATGAAGGCCACGCCATATCAAGCAGCTATCAGCGGATCGCCACGGGATTGATCATGCTTTGCACGCCACCGCGAAAACGCGGCTGGCCTAGGACAAACAGGAACTCGTAGGCCTTGTCCTTGGCCAGTTCGGACGTGTCCATGTTCTCCAGAATGTAGGTCCCGTTCATCGGCAACAGAATCTGGTGGACCTCGAACACGTTTTTGGATTCGAACGGGATCACTTCGACGGCCCAAGTGTCAGCCCCGACAGCGACCACGCCCTTGCTGGTGAGGTACTTCGCGCCTTCGACGCCAAGACCGGGTTCACCGCCATTGTAACGCTTGTCATCCTTGCCGATCAGGCTGAGCCAGCCGGTATGGAAGATCACGACATCGCCTTGGCGGATTTCGACGCCCTGCTTCTTGGCGACCTCCTCAATCTCCTTCACGTTGAAGGCCGTCCCTTCCTTGACGATGTCGGTGCCGTAATGGGCGGCCATGTCGAGCAGCACTCCGCGAGTCACCATCGGAGGGACTTTTTCGATCCCGAGCTTTTTCAGGCCGGTCGGATCGGCAAATTCCAGCAGCTTGTTGCCGTTGTAGTAGACGTGCTCGACGCCGATATGGCCGAGACCATCGATCTGGCTGCCGACACCAACCCAGCCCTCGATAATATCGTCATTGTAGGTGGTCTTGGATGGTCCCAGTCCGGGGCTGCCGGCCTGGCCTGGCTGCACAACCGTGATCTTAAATCCGCGCGGCGGATAGGCCGGCGTCTTGGAGTCGACGGGAATGCCCAGCGCATAGGTCTTGCCGGTCTTGATCAATCCCGCCGCTTTCAGGACGAGTTCTGGCGTCATGTAGTTGGCAGCACCGATCTCGTCGTTCGGTCCCCATTTCGACTTGGTCCAGTCTTGAGCGCTTGCCGTTCCAGCCGTGCCCAAAAGGGCAACAGAACAGCACAACACGAATGCGTTGCGCCTCGCAGTTCCTCCCAAAGTTGACATTGTGGTTATGGTTCTTGGTAGCCTAGCGCCTCATACTAACGCGGCACCTTGCACCCATCCAAACGTTTTTCGGGGCGCGTCTCGCAACCGCTGAATGCCCTCGCGATACCCCGGTCAGGGCGCAAACCGGTGAAAGGCCCGCAACAGTGTCGGTAACCACCTGAGCCGCTTGGAACTTCAGCCGCCGCCATTGTCTGCAACGAGCCAGCCCGAACCGAACGCCGACGCGAGAGCTGACGNCGTCGTCGTCACATGACTGTCATGTAACCGCAATATCAGATGCATGCCGGACCTCTATAGAGGCCCGCTCGGGGGCTATCCAGCGATTTGAGCATCCCGCTTTCAATGGAGAAGACCAGTGCAGTTCATCAAATCTATCCTTGCTGCCGGCATCGTCGCGGCTTCGACATCCGCGCTGGCGGTCGACATAACCGGGGCGGGCGCGACTTTCCCGTTCCCGCTTTATTCGAAGTGGGCCGACGCCTACAAGAAGGAAACCGGAAACGGTCTGAACTACCAGTCGATCGGCTCCGGCGCCGGCATCAAGCAAATTCAGGCGAAGACCGTCACTTTCGGCGCCTCGGACATGCCGCTGAAAGCCGAACAGCTCGAAAAGGATGGGCTGTTGCAATGGCCGCAAGCCATCGGCGCGCTTGTGCCCGTGGTGAACCTCGAGGGCATCAAGCCAGGTGAACTGATTTTTTCCGGCGAAGTCCTGGGCGACATCTATCTTGGCAAGATCAAAAAGTGGGATGATCCGGCGATCACGAAGCTCAATCCCAAGCTGAAGCTGCCAGGCGAGGCGATCACGGTGGTCCGCCGCTCAGATGGTTCGGGAACGACATTTGTCTGGACAGATTATCTCTCGAAGGTGAATGCGGAATGGAAGTCCAAAGTAGGAGCTGGCACTGCAGTCGAATGGCCGACGGGTGTTGGCGCCAAAGGTAACGAAGGCGTCGCCGGCAACGTCGGGCAGACCAGAAACTCGATCGGTTACGTCGAGTACGCCTATGCCAAACAGACCAAGCTGACCTATGCCGGCGTTGTCAATAAAGCGGGCAAGGCGGTTCAGCCGACGGTCCAAAGCTTTCAGGCGGCGGCTGCGAACGCCGAGTGGGCGAAATCGCCGGGCTACTACGTGATCCTGACGGACCAGCCGGGCGAGACGTCCTGGCCGATTACGGGGGCGACCTTCATCCTGATGCACAAGGCGCCGGTGGACAAAGCAGCGTCGGCGGAGGCCATCAAGTTCTTCAAATGGGCTTTCGAGAAGGGCGACCGGATTGCCGAGGAACTGGATTACATTCCAATGCCTGACGCCGTGGTCAAGCTGATCGAGAAGACGTGGTCGGCCGATATCAAGAGCTGAGCGCAAGCCCCGGGGCAGGGCTGTGGTCTCCCCCCCGGGGCACTTCTGTCGAGTTGGCGAGTGCAGGCAAGCAAGTGGGGATTGGCGTGGCAGAAATGGCCGTGCAGAGCGAGGGAATGGAAGCAGCCGGACCTTACGACCGTGCAAGAGCCCTCAACGCTTTCAAGCTTGGTGACGTCACATTCTACTGGGCTACCCGGGCCTGTGCGATCTCGGTGCTGTTTGTTTTGGGCGGCATCATCATTTCCCTGATCGTCGGAGCATGGCCGGCGATCAGGGAATACGGGTTGTCATTCCTGTTCACCTCTCGCTGGGCGCCCTCAGCCGATCCTCCGGTGCTCGGTGCGCTCGGCCCGATCTATGGCACCTTGGTCACCTCCGTGATCGCGATGATGATTGCAATTCCGGTTGGTCTTGGCATTGCGATTTTCCTCACCGAGCTATGCCCGCAGCTGCTGCGCCGTCCGATCGGCATGGCGGTGGAGTTGCTCGCAGGCATTCCTTCCATCATTTACGGGATGTGGGGCTTCTTCGTGCTCGGGCCGTTTCTGGCGGACAGCTTTCAGCCTTTGGCCATCAGGCTGTTCGACGGCGTTCCGTTGTTGGGCACGATCTTCGCCGGCCCCCCATCCTACCTCAGCCTGTTCAACGCGGCGCTGATCCTGGCGATCATGGTGCTCCCTTTCATTACTGCGATCTCGGTCGACGTGTTCAAAACCGTGCCACCGGTGCTCAAGGAAGCCGCCTATGGCGTTGGCTGCACCACCTGGGAGGTCGTTCGCAATGTGGTGATCCCCTATACGCGCGTTGGAGTGATCGGCGGCATCATGCTGGCGCTGGGCCGCGCGCTCGGTGAAACGATGGCCGTGACTTTCATCATCGGCAATTCGTTCCATATCACCGGTTCGGTGTTCTCGCCCGGCACCACCATTTCCGCGGCGATCGCGAGCGAGTTCGCCGAAAGCGACGGGCTGCATCAGTCCGGTCTGATCCTGCTCGGTCTGCTGTTGTTCGCGCTGACCTTCTTCGTGCTTGGGGCGGCTCGACTGATGCTGTTGCGTCTGGACCACAAGGCGGGGAAATAGATGAATCCAATTTATCGCGCTCGCCGCCGCAAGGACGCGATCATCAAGTTGCTGTGCCTGAGTGCGACGCTCTTCGGCGTCAGTTGGCTGGCATTGATTCTGTTCACGCTGTTTTACAATGGGTTGGCAGGCATCAACCTGCAGATCTTTACCCAGAACACCCCGCCGCCGGGTTCGACCGAAGGCGGCCTGCAGAATGCGATCATCGGCTCCATCATCATGACCGCGATCGGCGTCGGCATCGGCGCGCCGCTAGGGCTGTTTGCCGGAACATATCTTGCCGAATACGGCAGGAATGATCGACTCACCGTGGTTATCCGCTTTATCAACGATATCTTGTTGAGCGCGCCATCGATCATCATCGGTTTGTTCATCTATGGCGCCGTGGTGGTGCCGATGGGCCGATTCTCTGCGCTGGCCGGCGCACTGGCGCTGGCCGTGATCGTCATCCCGGTCGTGGTCCGCACCACCGAAGACATGCTGCTGCTGGTACCCAATCCGCTGCGCGAGGCCGCATCGTCGCTGGGCCTGCCACGCTCGCTCGTGATCAAGCGCATCGCGTATCGCGCCGCGCGTTCGGGACTGATCACCGGCGTGTTGCTGGCGACCGCGAGGGTAGCCGGCGAAACCGCGCCGCTGTTGTTCACGGCATTGAGCAACCAGTTCTTGAGTCTCGATCTGACCAAGACCATGGCCAACCTGCCGGTGACCATCAACAATTTCGTGCAGAGCCCTTACGCATATTGGAAGCAACTGGCATGGAGCGGCGCCCTGCTGATCACCCTGACCGTGCTTGCCCTGAATATTGGCGCGCGCATTCTTGCCGCCGAGAGGAGCGCAAAATGAACAACCTTTCAGTATCATTGAGCAGCGCGAGGGGACCCGTACACCACCTCAAAATGCCAGAGCCGCCTGCCAAGGTCACCGCACGAGGCCTGAACTTTTACTATGGCGAGCATCATGCGCTGAAAGACGTAAACGTGACGCTCGGCGTGAACCGCGTTACGGCTTTCATTGGCCCATCCGGCTGCGGCAAGTCGACTTTGTTGCGGATTTTCAACCGTATGTACGACCTCTATCCGGGCCAGCGCGCCACCGGTGAGGTGATGCTGGATCGTACCGATGTCCTCGATCCCAAGCTTGATCTGAATCTGCTGCGCGCGCGTGTAGGCATGGTGTTCCAGAAGCCGACGCCGTTCCCGATGACAATCTATGAGAACATCGCGTTCGGCATCCGGCTCTATGAGAAGATTCCGAAGTCAGAGATGGATGGCCGGGTCGAACGGGCGCTGCGCGGCGGCGCACTCTGGAACGAGGTCAAGGACAAGCTCAACGCGAGCGGACTCAGCCTGTCCGGCGGCCAGCAGCAGCGGCTTTGCATCGCGCGCACGGTGGCAGTGCGTCCGGAGGTGATCCTGTTCGACGAGCCATGCTCCGCACTGGACCCGATCTCGACGGCCAGGATCGAGGAATTGATCCAGGAGCTGGCGGAGGATTACACGATTGCGATCGTCACCCACAATATGCAGCAGGCAGCGCGTGTCTCCGACAGGACCGCCTTCATGTACCTCGGCGAACTCATTGAGTTCGACGAGACCAACAAGATTTTCACCTCGCCGGTCGATCGACGCACCCAGGACTACATTACCGGCCGGTTCGGTTAACGGAGAACGACCATGGGTTCCGAGCATACCGCTAAGGCGTTCGACGGTGATCTGCACGAGTTGACCAGGCTGGTCGCGGAAATGGGCGGACTTGCCGAGCGCATGATCGTCGAGTCCGTGGATGCGCTGATCCGCCGGGACGTCGTATTGGGTCAGCGCGTGGTCGGCTCTGACTCCGAGATCGACGCACTGCAGCGCGTGATTGAAGAGCGCGCGGTGCTGACCATTGCCCGGCGTCAGCCGATGGCGGTGGACCTGCGCGAAATCATCGCGGCCATGCGGGTCGCAACCGATTTGGAGCGGATCGGCGACCTCGCGAAGAACATGGGAAAGCGGGTAGTGGCGCTTGAGAGTGACTTCCAGCCCTTGAAGCTGATCCGCGGCCTCGAACACATGACCGACCTTGTGCAGTCGCAAGTCAAATCAGTGCTCGACGCCTATGCGGCGCACGACTTACCCGCCGCGATGGCAGTCTGGAAGGGTGATGAGGAAGTCGACGCCATCTGTACTTCGCTGTTCCGCGAGCTCCTCACCTATATGCTGGAGGACCCGCGCCATATCAGTTTCTGCATTCATCTGATGTTCTGCGCCAAGAACATCGAACGGATCGGGGATCACGCCACCAACATCGCGGAAACCGTGTTCTACATGATCGAAGGCCAGCAGATTCTCGACAAGCGACCGAAGGGTGACCTGACGAGCTTTGCGACCACACTACCCGGTGACAATGTCCTGTGAGCCATGAAAACCGCATCGAAACGCGACGGAGGGCTTAGGAAGATGAGTGCGCGCATTCTGGTGGTGGAAGACGAGGAGGCGCTGACCACCCTGTTACATTACAACCTCGACGCCGAGGGTTACGAAGTCGAAACGGTAGCGCGCGGCGACGTTGCCGAGACCAGCCTGAAGGAGCGCTTGCCGGACCTGATCGTGCTCGACTGGATGTTGCCGGGACTATCCGGCCTCGAACTCTGCCGCCGTTTGCGGGCGCGACCCGAAACGAAGCTGCTGCCGATCATCATGCTGACCGCGCGAGGTGAGGAAAGCGAGCGGGTCAGGGGTCTTGCGACCGGCGCCGACGATTACATCGTCAAGCCGTTCTCGGTGCCGGAACTGCTGGCGCGGGTAAAGGGCCTGTTGCGCCGCGCCAGCCCCCAGCGGCTCGCCAATGTGCTCACTTATGGGGAGCTCGAACTCGACAGGGAGAAACGCCGCGTCGTCCGCTCAGGCCAGCCCATCGATCTTGGGCCTACCGAGTACCGTCTGCTGCAATATTTCCTGGAGCATCCGGGCCGTGTATTCAGCCGCGAGCAGTTGCTCGATGCTGTGTGGGGCAGGGAGGTCTACATCGACGAGCGGACCGTGGACGTTCATATCGGGCGCTTGCGCAAGATGCTGAATGCTGGGCGCGAAGCTGATCCGATCCGTACCGTGCGCGGCGCGGGATACGCGCTCGACGATCGTTTCGCCAAGCCGACGGAATAGTACGGTCCGAGGACGTTATGGCTGGACTTGCACACACGTTGGAACGCGAGGTGCCTGCTGGGATCGAGAGACAATCCCGAGCTCCTGTTTCCTGACGCTCATCCTTGATGTATGTTCGTGCCGCTTCACGCGCTGCAGGTGTGCGTCCGTGATCATGCCGTTCTCAAAAGAGATTGATGCGCCGTAAAGCCGCCACTTCCTTGGCCGCCGTTTTGACGAGCGGTTTGACGGCCACATCCTCCCGCCCAAGGACTACGCCGGAAGCGAAAGCACGGGCGCGACGGTTCTGGGCAGGAGCGTTCAGCGCAACATCGGCCGCCATCCTTTGGTGCGCGATGAAGTCGTTGAGTGAGCCTAGAGCGTCCTGAACGTTTTTCAGATGATCGAACAGCCGCGTGAGTTGCTTCCGATCGTGTTTGCCCGGGAAAAGGCTTTCGAAGAACTCCACGGCGTACCGGGCTTTTTTGATCTTGATCCTGAATTTGTGTCTTTCACGCCCGGAAAGATTCTTTAGAGCGCGGCCGGTCTTGCCCACCTTCTTAAGGCGGCGGTGCAGTTCCTTCCGAGCGAACTTTACCGTTTTGATACGTGCACCACGGTCAGGAGCATCCTGGCTCAGTTCGATCCATTGCAGCAAAGTGATGAGGAGCGTCCGGTACCGCTCCGAGCTGACGGCATTCCTAGCGTGCTCAATCGCTGCGTTACCTCTTGCAGCAAACTCCTCTTCCAGTGCCTTAGTCCCTTCGAGCGGAACGACCTTCAGTGCCCGGCGACCGATCTTCTGCTTGAACACGTCTATCTCTCGCGCCGGTGCGAGTTCGCTGGTCAGCCATTTCAGCTCATTCTTAATCTCCTCGGTGCGTTCGGGCACGAGGCCTGAGAACAGCGAAATCGCCGCTCGCAACCGGCGCAATCCCACTCTCATTTGATGAATCCCTTCCGGGTCAAAATTGTGCACAGCGTCCGCATTCGCGGCAAAGTGCCGAACTGTCGAATGGGCTATGGTCCTGAACGCGTCGCTAGGCTCCATGTCCTTTGTCAGCTTAATCGGCTCCGCATGGACGGCGCCCGCACCCGTCACAAGCGCATAGCCCCGCTCGGACTTCGATCTTAGATACAATTCAGCGCTTGTTTCCCTCTCAATCGCTTTTGCATAGCTGAATAAATTTTCGAGCTTGCCCTTCTTCAGTTCCAGTTCGAATTCTTCGATCGGACTCGAGCGAGAGCCCGCGACGATCTTCCCACGGTCAACCACCAGCTCAATGTCGCTGTTCTCGCAACAAACAGGTAAAGAAGTGCGGTGGACTCGTGTCTCGAAAACCGGACGCAGCTTCTTGCTAAATTTCCTTGACGCCAGGCGTTCGAGTGGCGAGCCACTCGCCTTTCCGAGATCGGGCGTGTCACCTTCGATTTCAGATTCCCACTCCCCACGACCAAATTGCCCATTGATAGTACTCTTGATCGTTTGGACGCGCTTGTCACCGATGTGCCGGACTCGGAGTGAAAGGCCATGCCGTCTCAGTTTGTGCTTCGGAGTGTCGAAGTAGATCGAGACCAGCTCATGTTCTACGTGCTTCCCATCCCGCTGTATTTGCCCCTGAATCAGTTTCTGCAACTCACATGCTGCCGCCCGGAATTTTAATTCGACCTCTACGCTCATCGTTCCGCTGCAAAAAAGGAGTAAAAAGGTAATTCAAGAGATGCGACCGTTTGCCGGCCAACGTCCCTCAATGGGGGCCAATGTAAAACCCGTTTTGACAATCATGCAACGGGATGTACCCTCACGAATGAGCCGCCACATGAATGTCCCACCCCAAAGCTGCAGACGTTCGAGCCGTCAGCGATGTTGCCGAAGAACTCTTCAGGACGCATGATAACGATCCCTGATGGACTACGTTCACATCATGTCAGCTACGTCGCGGCATCGTGCGATCAACAGTGGCTAAGTGAAACTTCGTTTGCCTTATGGCTGAATACACCACAGCCCAGCCCTGTAACAGTTTTTGCCGAGCACTCCGCAACTAAGTTGAGTGGAGCTGCCGCCGAACCGCCTTGGTCCGTTCCGCCCTATATGAGTTTATGTTGCGCCACCCAGCACGTTCCCGTTTTTGACAGAACAGCTCATACCGTTCGCCGTCACTGATTTGATCTCTATGTATTTATGGATTATGGGGCTTAAGGAGATGCTCGTCTTCCCTGGTTGGAAGGCGAGAGCAACTCGCGCGGTGCAGCTTGCGAAGCTAGCATCGAACTCGATGACTGTTCGGTAGGCACCGCCTTTGGTTTCGCCGATGAGTGTCATGGTTTGCCCACCAAACATCGCCGAGCGCGTTGGATGGGCTCCGCCGCCATCGCGAGGTGCGTGTTCGATGGCTGCCGACCCTGCACGCGTCGACATCGTTCGGCGGCTAAACACCCGGCCGGCCGTACTGACATAGGCGCTAAGACCATGCCAACCATTGATCGTATGGAAATTCGGGTCTCCCACCACCCGTTGCTGTCTTGTTTCCGTCCACGCCAGGACGATCGTTTTTCCTTTGAGAGCCTCTGGCGGGCCCGCTGCATGAGCCTGCTGAGTTGTCAGCAACAGTAGATGGAGGGCTATGAGGCGAGCCAACGTTATCATTGGCGTCTCTCCATTCAGACGAATGCAGCTTTATTCGCAGTAAGTCTTTCCATTGAACGCAAAACACTTTCCA
>C688J18823_10002072_pt1 | contig 12531 bp, 10 predicted proteins | sample HopSoiMetagenom1_FD_18823 | JGI IMG/M metagenome (IMG submission 18823)
AAGGTCAGCTGCCCCATCTTTTCGCGGTCGGAATATTTGGCTTTATACCGGTCGTGAACCGTCTGCCAACCGCGAGTTACCGTGTCGCCTGACACAAATGTGGTGTCGCGGGAGTGCCAGTAGCCGTCCATGAACGTCGCAATATCGCCGTGATTCCAGGCGATTTGCTGTGCCTCAAGCACCTTTTGAATATCAGCCTGGTTTTCGCCCTGAGTCGGTGTCGGGGAAGTAGTTGCAGCGGCCGCCGGAGACGGGGAAGCCGGCGGAGTTGCGGCCCTCGCCGGAACGATTGCTGCTATAACCAAAAGCGTTGGCAGCACGATAAAGGTCAACGTCCGAAACATGCAGCTCTCCTATAACGTTCTGATCTTCTGCGTCCAGAAGCTTCCCTGAGCGATTCTCATAGGCGAACCGTATTGTCCGTGATATTCTCAAGCCAATTATATAATCCCGTGCTGAGACTTTTCTGCGTAGCGTCAATTCTTCTTTTGGCCGCGGCAGGTGCTTTCGCTCAGGTTGCCCCCGGCATGCCTGCGGCCGCTGCCGCCACACCGCCACCAACGGCTCCTCCAGGTGCCCCGAACATGGTGCGGCTTCAGTACCCGAATAGCGACGTCGCCGACATCCTGCATCTCTACGAAGCCCTAACCGGCAAGAAGCTGGTCATGGACAACTTCGTTCAAGGCAAGGTCAATATTTTCATCAGCAAAGAGGTTCCGCGCGAAGAAGCGATCAAGATTATCGAGATCAACCTGCTAATGAACGGGTTCTCGTTAGTTCCTTCCGAAGACGACATCGTGAAGGTAATCGGGACCGGCAAGAATCCGCGGACGGCGGGCGTGCCAATCATTTCGGACGAATCGGAAATCCCGGAGGACGGCCGTGTGGTTAGCTTTCTGTTCAAGCTTCGGTATGCGGACGCCCAGGAATTGCAGCAAGTGCTTGGGCAATATTTGTCGCCGCCGCAGCCATACACTTCATTTCTCGCGCTACCCAAGGCGGGCGCAATTCTCGTTACCGAAAATTCGAGTGTGATTCGCACCCTCTCGCGGATCATCGATCAAATCGACATTCCGCCGGCCGAAGTCGTTAGCGAATTCATTAAGCTCGAGCGCGCCGACGCCACCAAAGTCGTCGACATGCTGAAGGACATTTTCGAGAAGGGCCAGGGCCAGACCGGAAACGGGCCGGGCGCCGGTGTTCCAACTGCGCCGGGAATTCGGCCGGTGCGTCCGCCCACACCACAGGCTTCGCTTGAGCCGGACGTCGGTGCCCTAACCGCTTTAACCGAAGAATCAGTGGTAGTCGGCAAGATCAAACTGTCCGCAGATGTTCGCACCAATCGGATTCACGTGATCACCCGGCCGATCAACATGCCGTTCGTCAGGAAGCTCATTTCGGAATTCGACGCGAATGTGGAGTTCGCCAAGCCGATCACTCGCCCGCTGAAGTACATCTCTGCGGCCGAAGTTCTGCCTGTGATTGTGCAATCGTTAACCGAGCCCGGCAGCCAGCAGCAGGGTGGGGCTGAAGGCCTTGCGCCAGGCACGAACCCGAATCAGCAGAATGCCCAGAACCGACAGAATCGGAACGGCACCGGGACGAACAATTACAATAACAACGGAAGCCTGTCGGGCGGAGGAGGTGACAGCACTCTGAATATTTCAGAGGAGCTTTCGACCGAAGCTGTCGACACAACGCCGAAGGCAGTCACGGTCGGCAACGCCAAGATCATCGCGGACCAGCGGGCAAACTCAATCATCATCCTGGGTAACCGGGAAGTAGTTGTGAAGGTTCAGAAGATTCTCGATGAAATGGATGTTAAGGCGCCGCAGGTCGCGCTGAGTACCGTCATCGGGGAATTGACTCTCAATAACGATGAGGAGTTCGGGGTCGATTGGTTCCTGAAATACAAGAACAAGGTTGTCGGAATCTCGCGCAATACCGGCGCGCCCATTCCCGCTCCCAGCAGCGCCGCAACTGCGGCGCCGGGAGGAACACCGGTCGTCCCGGCCGGCATTATAGATCCAGCGGGCCTGGTCAATTTTGGTAATGCTCTGCAGCAGGTGGCGGGCGGAACCAACGTCTATGTAGCCGCCGGCAACTACCTGGCGACGATCGTGCATCTGCTTGAACAAACGGGGAAATTCAAAGTGGTATCACGGCCAATGGTTTTCACCAGCAACAACAAGAAAGCGATCATCGCTTCCGGCACTGAAATCCCCGTCCCGGTCAGCTCGTTGACGAACGTCACCAACGGGAATGTCCTGAACAATACCGCTGCCGTCGCCTCGAACATTCAATACAAGAAAGTGGCATTGCAGCTCGAGGTGGTTCCGCTGATCAACTCGGAGAAGGAAGTGTCACTCGATATTCTGCAAAAGATCGACAGCATTGCGGACAGCACCAGGATCGATGGCAATCTGATTCCAAATATCGCTACCCGCTACATTCGAACGAATGTCTCCGCGCCTAACGGATCGACGATCGTTCTTGGCGGGTTGATTACGGACGACAAACGCAAAAGTTACACCGGCATTCCCGTGCTGGCCAGAGTGCCATTGTTAGGCGGCTTGTTTCGCAGTACCAACGTCACCAAAAACAGGACGGAACTGCTGGTGCTGATGTGCCCGGAGGTGACCCTTAGTAAACTCGACATGTTCCGGTTGCGGCAGAAGACCGAGGACAAGACCCACTTCGGTCCTGAAGTGGACCAGGGTGAATGCGCCGATTGTCCGCCGAACCACGGAGAGGATAAACAGTTGCCACCGCCAGACGTTCCGACTTCGAAAGATTTCTAAGGATCGCCATGAAAATTTCCCTTCTGATTGTTTGTGCCTGTGGGACGCTCGGTTTTGGCTCGGCTAACGCGCAAGAGCTGGAACAGTTTTGGTTCCGGCCGTCGGATACGCTCGCCCAGCGCGATGAATTCGGCATGCTGCACTCGAGCAAGGTCATCTATCCGCCCGACCTGGAGCACCGGTATCACTGGCGTCCGCTGTACTATTTAGAGGGGGCCAATGATGTTGCCCGGATGCCCGCCTACGTTGGCGCTCTCCAAGTGGCGTTGAAGCGGCTCGGGTACTACTGCGGACCGATCGATGGCATGTTCTCCGACGAGACGGCTACAGCGGTTGCTCACATGCAGAAAAATTACTCTATGCGGGTCACCGGCACGATCACGCAGGCCGTCAGGCGCGAGCTGCATTTGCCCTAGCGCCTTTTGGTGCTGAAATAGCTAGTTAAAGACAGACAAATGAGGCGTAGTTTAATTGAACTTTTTACGGCCTCGGCTGACAAAGACCTGCGCCCCTCGTTTCGCCCCGTCTCACCATGATCCCGACCGTCAGCAAATCTGTTGTCGACCTTCTTTTGGCCGGCGGCGTCCAATCCACTGAAGAGGCGGTTCAACTCGCTCAAAACCTGAACGGCGGGTCCTGGGTCGCGCAGGTGCTCGATTCGGGCAAGGTCGATGAGAACCGGTTCCTCGGCGCCATTGGCAGCTTTTTCCGGGTCCCGGTTGTGTCGCTGGAGGGCAAGAAGATCGAACGTGAGACGCTTTCGATTCTGCCCAGCCGCTTCGTTTTCCAGCATCACATCCTGCCGATCGAAGTAAAAGAGAACGCGGTTGTTCTCGCCACTTACGATTTGTTCAACTCGGTAGGCCGTCAGCTAGCTACTCAACTGCTGAAGAAACCCGCTGAATGGGTAATCGTTCCGCGGGCTCATCTGCTTCGCACGCTCAAAACGCTGTACGGCGTCGGCGCCGAAACGTTCGATGAAATTTTAAAAACGAACCGGTCGTTCGAGTTTCAACATGACGGCGATGCTGCGACCGATATCAACGCGGATGATCCGGAAGCGTCCGTTGTAAAATTCGTGAACCAGGTCATCCGCGAAGCGATCATCGAGCGGGCGACGGACATCCACGTTGAGCCGCTGGAAAATGACATTCGGATTCGTTACCGGATCGACGGTATTTTGCACGAGGTGGCAGTGCCTCCGCAGTTGCGGTTACTGCACTCGGCGATCATTTCGCGGCTAAAGGTCATGGCTCACATGGACATTGCGGAACGGCGTTTGCCGCAGGACGGCCGCATGAATCTGCAGGCGAACAACCACGAGCTCGACGTCCGTGTGTCCACCATTCCCACGGTAAACGGCGAATCGATCAGCCTGCGTCTGCTCAGCCGGGGCGGCCAGCAGTTCGGATTCGAACGGCTTGATTTGAGTCCGAAGCAGGAGGACGTCATTCGCCACCTGCTGGCTCAGCCTAACGGGATCATTCTTCTCACCGGACCTACCGGCTGCGGAAAATCGACTTCCCTCTATTCCTTCCTTAGCACCATCAATTCCGTCCAGCGGCGGATCATTACCATCGAAGAGCCAGTTGAGTACAAACTACCGGGCGTTTTGCAGATGGATGTGAAACCGGAAATCGATTTCACCTTCGCTCGCGGGCTGCGCCACATCCTGCGACAAGATCCAAACGTCGTAATGGTAGGTGAGATTCGCGACGTTGAAACCGCTGACATCGCAATTCGCGCAGCCATGACCGGGCACCTCGTGTTCAGCACGCTCCACACGAACGATGCAGTGGGCGGAATCACTCGTTTGCTCGACATGGAGGTAGAGCCATTCCTTCTCGCATCAGTGGTAAAATCATTCATCGCCCAACGATTGGTGCGCACGATTTGCCCCGATTGCTCAGAACAGGTGGATTACCCACCGGAGTATCTGGCCGAGATTGGATTCCCGGTTCGGGAACTCGGGACCAGGTTTAATCGGGGGCGAGGATGCGAACAATGCCGGCAGACCGGTTACCAGGGTAGAACTGCGATTTACGAACTTTGTGTCATTACTGAACCGCTTCGGAAATTGATCATGCAAAAGCGGGACGGCGGCGAACTCAAACAATGCGCCATCGCCGAAGGCATGGAGACGTTACGCCAGGACGGCTGGCGTCGTGTCGCGCAAGCGAGGACAACGGTGGAAGAGGTGGTTCGGGTGACTCAGAATGATGAAGTCATGGCTGAGACCACCGCTCTGGCCGAGCCGGTAGTGGCAGCGCAGTTTCAGTAGCCGAAACGCGTAGGCGGCAAAGCTATCCGCCCCGAAGCGTGCGAATCGCGGCGGCGTAATCCTTTGTTTTAAAGATCGATGTGCCGGCGACCAGGACATTCGCGCCGCTTCTAATTGAAGTCGCTGCGGTTTTGGCGTTTATGCCGCCGTCTACTTCCACGTCTAACGACGGATTGTTAGCCTGCTTCCATTTCGCCGCGCGTTCGACTTTCTCCATCATCTCTGGACGGAACGCCTGACCGCCAAAACCGGGATGCACGGTCATTACTAACAGCAGATCGATCTGGTCCAGATAGGGTTCGACGGCCGAGAACGGCGTTGCCGGATTGAACGTTAGGCCGGCTCGGCAACCGGAAATCCGGATCTGCTTTAGCGTTGCGCTGACATCGTGCCGCGACTCCGGTTCCAAATGCACGGTGATGTAGTTCGCTCCAGCTTCGACAAATCGCGGGAGGTAATGATCCGCATGTTCAATCATCAGGTGCGCCTCCAACGGTAACGAGGTCAGCTTGCGCACCGCACTAACGATTGCCGGTCCGAACGAAATGTTATCAACGAAGTGCCCGTCCATGATGTCGCAATGAATGCGATCAGCGCCGGCCGCTTCCACCGCCGCTACTTCTTCAGCCAGTCGGCCAAAGTCAGCGGCGAGAATTGAAGGCGCAATCAGCGGAGCAGACATACGGAGATGGAGTGGTGGAGTAATGGAGTAATGGAGTTAGCCGTTGGTGGCAGCAAGCCAATACTCCAACACTCCATTACTCCATCAACGCGGCACGCGTTGAGATAGCGCTTGACGATAGGAACGGCCGTTTCATGTTACCCGCGTTTCAGCTCCTGAATCGCGACAGTGCACGATTACTGCTATGGGTTCGAAGCAAGGGTGCGTTCGATGGACTGAAGCACCATCAATTCTAAAATTTCCATGTTCAACGGACTCTTTGGCTGGCTCTCGAGCGACATCGGGATCGACCTCGGCACGGCTAACACTCTGGTTTACGTAAAGGATCAGGGCATCGTTCTGCGCGAACCCTCGGTCGTGGCAGTTCAAGCCGGCACTAACAAGGTTCTGGCGGTCGGTGATGAGGCCAAGCGCATGCTCGGCCGGACCCCGTCTAACATCGTCGCGGTGCGCCCTTTAAAGGACGGCGTCATTGCCGACTTCGAGGTGACCGAAGCGATGCTTCGCCACTTCATTACCAAAGTTCATAATCGCCGCGTTCGAGCCCGTCCTCGTGTGGTCATTGCCGTCCCATCGGGGATCACCGAAGTCGAAAAGCGCGCCGTGCGCGAATCTGCGACTCACGCCGGCGCTCGTGAGGTTTACCTGATTGAGGAACCCATGGCCGCCGCGATCGGCGTTGGCCTCCCGGTTCAGGATCCGGCCGGCAACATGATCATCGACATCGGCGGTGGGACCACTGAGGTCGCGTTGATTTCGCTTTCCGGCATCGTATTCAGCCGAAGCGTTCGGGTAGCCGGCGATGAACTGGACGAAGCGATCGTTCAGTACATGAAACGCGCCTACAATCTGATGGTCGGCGAACGCACGGCTGAGGAGATTAAAATCAAGATCGGATCAGCCTATCCCAGCGAAAAGGAAACCAGCGTGGAGGTCAAAGGACGCGATCTCGTGGCAGGTTTGCCGAAGACGCTGATGATCACCTCCCAGGAAGTCCGGGAAGCTTTGCTCGAACCAATATCGACAATTGTGGATTCAGTTCGTATCACCCTGGAGCGGTGTCCCCCCGAGTTATCAGCGGATTTGGTAGATCGTGGCCTGGTCCTCGCGGGCGGGGGCGCGTTGCTTCGTGGTTTTGACAAGCTTTTGAGCGAAGAGACTGGTTTACCTGTCCATGTTGCCGAAGATCCGCTGAGCGCCGTCGCGGAAGGAACAGGCAAGTGTCTCAATGAACTCAAATTTTTGCGGCAGGTCGCTTCAGCCGATCGCCAGTGGCGGTAAAGATTTTATCGTGACATCGGCGGTTAGCCGCTCGGCCATTTCGGACCGGCAGATCATGGGCTGTGCGCTCATGTCACGCGAATGAGCCGCTCGAGCATCATCGCGCTGCTGGTGTTCGGAGCCTTACTCGGCTACTTCCTCAGCTTCGGTCCGGATACGACGCGGAAACTCCAAGCCGGCGTTTATCAGCTATTCGCTCCATTTCTGAACAGCGGATCCGGTTTGCAAAAGCAGATCACATCGGTCAGCGGTAAGCTCAAATCACTGGAGGATCTGGAGAAGGAAAATACCGGACTTCGAGTCGAGAATCGTCAGCTCAAAGCGACCAACCAGGCGTTGCGTGATGTCGAACACGAAGTGAACCGGCTGCGGCACGCGCTGGATTATCGCGAGCGTTCGGTATTCAAACTGGTCGCAGCTGAAGTGGTTGCCCGCGATTCATCCACGTGGTGGAGAACAGTTACTATCAATCGCGGCAAAGAAGATGGAATCGAGGCGGACATGCCGGTCGTGACTGACGAAGGTCTGGTCGGCAAGACGACAACTGTGAGCAACAACATTTCAGTCGTGCTGCTGATTTCAGACGAGAACTGCAAGGTCGCAGCGTCCATTGAGGGTTCGCGCGAACAGGGAATCGTTACCGGTGAACGCGTTGCAAATGGCCTAACGCCGCTCCTGGATCTGAACTTTTTATCGAAACAGGCCGACCTGAAGCCAGGGCAAAAGACATTTACGTCTGGCGTCGGCGGAGTGTTTCCTTCCGGGATTCCGATTGGAGCAGTGAAAGTCTTCCGGCTCCGGGAATTAGATGGGCAAGCTCAGCTCACCCCGTCCGTAGATCTGACTCGATTAGAGGACGTGTTCGTGGTTACCGGACGCAAAGATCGCAAATGATCTTCTTTTTCATTTTACTGCTCCTGGTATCGATTGCGCAGGTCGCGGAATTTTTCATTCCCCCGCTGCCGTGGCTGTTCTATGCGCATGTGTATATTGTGCCGGTGGTGGTGTTCTCGGGTGCGGTGATGTTGCCGTTTCCGTTGATGCTGGCTTTATCGCTTTATGCCGGCTTACTACTCGACGCATTGACCGTCCAGGTTCTCGGCTCACGGGTTGAAATTTCCTTTGGCTCCTCGATACTCGTTTATGCGGTGTTGGCGGGGATTATGCATGGCCTGAGGCCGTTATTCGTCCGCGGACGTTGGGAAGTTCATTGTGTTCTGAGCGGCATCTGCACTTCCGCGATCATTCTGGCGCAGTACTTAATGATCAGTTTCCGGCGCGGATCCATCTTCTTCACTCCGCAAGTGTGGTGGCAAATCGGCGGACCCGGCCTGATTGCCATGGTGATTTCGCTCCCGGCGTTTTGGATGTTACATTGGCTTGCCCGCGCGACTGGCTATCCCTATCTGCAGGAACAAACTAGGTATCGTTTCGAATGAATCGTCGTCGACTTAACCCCCGCTTAAGAATCCAGTTTCTTGGTTTGCTGATGCTAGTGGGTCTCGGGGTGCTCGGCATGCGCTTGTGGTGGGTCCAGGTAGCTCGCGGCGCCGAGTGGACTTCCAAGATTCGCGGCAGTTCCGAAGCGACCGTTCGCATTCCCTCCGTTCGCGGGGAGATCAAAGACCGGAACGGCATCACTCTGGTTCAGAACCGCGCCAGCTATGAGGTCGACTTCTATTTGCCGGAGATGGTGAAGGGGTATCGCGAGCGGTTTGGCCGCCCGCCGATGACAGAATATCGGACAATCATCAGCGGAATGCCCAAAGACCAGAAGGAGCCTGACATTATCAGAATCGTTAACCAGGGAGTGGTTCCTCGGCTCGATGATTTGCAGTTGGCCCGCGATTACAACGCCGCTCAGCTTCAGCGCCATTACCGGAACGATACTGAAGTGCCGTTCTCTTATCTCAAGGACATCGATTTCAAAACGATGGCAAAATTCTCGGAGCATGACGTCGGCTTACCGGGCGTCGACATCGCAATTAAACCTGTCCGCTCGTATGTTTACGGATCCTTTGCCTCCCACTTGCTGGGTTACGTCGGCGCGCCCGACGACATCAATAAGGAGGACGCCAAGAAGTACACCTTTTTATCAGGGCGACGTTGACGGCAAATCGAACATCGAGAAGTCGATGGATGAATATCTGCGCGGCAAGCCGGGTGTTCGGCGCCTGCGCCGCAATGCAAAGGGTCAGATCGATGGTGTTCTGAAGGAAGATCCACCGCAACAAGGGGCAAACGTCTTCCTGACCCTCGATGCGCGAATCCAGGCCATAACCGAAGAAGCACTGCGGGCGGTGGGCCGGGCCGCGGCCGTGGTTGTCGATCCTAACAACGGTGATGTGCTGGCAATGGCCTCGGTGCCCTCATTCGATCCGAATACTTTTATTCCCAGCATTAAAGCGAAAGATTGGAAAGCGCTGCAAAAGGATGAAGCCGATCCGTTAGTCAATCGGGCGATCAGTGCATTACCTCCGGGGTCAACATTCAAGATTGTTACCGCTCTCGCCGGGTTGCGAAAACGCATGGAGAATGCGCGTTATAACTGCAGCGGCGGTGTGAGTTATGGCGATCACTATTTCAAATGCTGGATCGCAGAAAAGGGTTCCGGTCATGGAACGCTTGGATTGGCTGATGCGTTGAAGGTTTCGTGCGACTCATACTTCTACCAGTACGCCAATGCCGCCGGCATCGATTCGCTCGATTTGATCGGCAAGATGATGGGTATCGGCCAGGAATCCAGTATTCATCTGACCGGGGAACAAGCAGGCAACCTTCCCGGGCCGGAGTGGATGCAGATTCATCATCCTCAGGAGCGATGGTCGCAGGCACAAACCGCCAATGTCTCGATTGGCCAGGGCTACACGTTGGTATCACCTTTGCAATTGGCGATGGCATATTCCGCCGTGGCCAACGGTGGCTCGTGTCTTTACCCGCGGTTGGTCGATCGGGTGCTGAACCAGGACGGTTCGGTGGTTGTGGATGAAAATGGCAAACCCGTTATACCGGCAACGCCCAAATTGCGCGCGGATTTACGCCGGGAAGTGTCGCCAGAGCAAATTGATATCGTTCGCAAAGGCCTGTGGAAAGTCGTCAATGAAGACGGCGGAACGGGTAGCGCGGCGCGCCTGAAAAACATCGTCGTAGCCGGTAAAACCGGTACAGCGCAGGCAACGGATCGTGGCCACGACTCGAACGTAGCGTGGTTCGCCTGCTTCGCGCCGTTCGATCATCCGAAGTATGTGGTAGTGGTGATGGTGCAGGCCGGCGAGCACAGTGGCCACGGAGGTAGCGTGGCCGGACCGATCGCTGATCGAATTATGGAGCGCAGCCTTGGCGTCGACCAAGGCACGTTCGACATGCCGATCGCCTGGTTGCCGCCGGCCCACAAAGATAATCCGTTTCAGATGATCAAGGAGGTCAGCTATAAAGACTCTGCCGGCCACGGCGAGGGCGGCGCAGACGAAGAAGATGCAGATTCGTCACAAACCACAGCCGCACAGATGGCGGAAGCGGGCGGGCAGCCGGACGTCGAACCCGAAGCTGACGCCGCCGGCGAGGTCAAACGCGCTCGTGCGCCTCGCGCTCAGCCGGTTTCAAATCCCTTGCCGGAACGACCGCGTAATTTCTTTGAGAAACTTTTTGGTGTGAAACATCAGCCAGCCCCAGCCCAGCCGATCCCGCCCCCAACTCGTCGCGCTCGTCCTGGGCATTTGTAACTCAGAATGAACAGCATCGCAGTGCCGTTTTCATTCCCTATGATTCAGCTTTTCCAGATTTATGTTAGACAAGGTGCGAAAAATTTTAGGTATCCCCACACGAAAGACCGGCAACAAGATTATTGTCAGTGTCGAGAAACTCGAGCGGCGCGTTGCGCTGCTGGAGAATGGCCGTCTCGAAGAATACAGCGTCGAACGTAACAGTTCCCGCAACATCGTTGGCAGCGTCTACAAAGGACGCGTCAAGAATATCGAGATGGGTTTGAAGGCGATGTTCGTCGACATCGGCTTCGAAAAAAACGCATTCCTACATTTCTGGGATGCGATCCCGGCAGCGCTCGATAGCGGAATTGAAGAGATTGACCGGCCCGGGAAGAAACAAAAGAAGCGCATCACGGCGAAGGATATCCCCAGCATTTATCCGGTCGGGTCCGAGGTAATCGTTCAAGTTACGAAAGGTCCGATCGGCACCAAAGGACCGCGGGTTACCACGAATTTGAGTTTTGCGGGGAGGTATTTGGTGCTGATGCCATTCAGCGATCGAAGCGGAATCTCGCGTAAGATCGAAGATCCCAAAGAGCGAGATCGCCTGCGCAAGATCCTGCGCCAGCTGGAGATTCCGGACGGCATTGGAGTGATTATCCGCACCGTCGGAGAGGGGGCACGCGCCCGGTATTTTGTGCGCGACCTGCGATTTTTGCTTGAGCAATGGGCGAAGGTCGAGCAGCAGATCAAAGATCAGCCCGCGCCTACTCGCGTGTTTGAAGAGCCGGATCTGGTGGAACGCACTGTTCGCGATTTCCTCACCGAAGAGATCGATGAAGTGTTATGCGACGATCGGGAGGCAACCGACCGGATGAACGACATTGTAGGGCAGATCTCCCGGAGATCGCGCAACCGCATCAAATTCTTTGACGGCGCGACGCCGATTTTCGAGACATACGGCGTTCAAAAGCAGATCGATGACGCGTTTCACCGGCAGGTTTGGCTGCGGTGCGGTGGCTACATCGTTATTGATGAAACTGAAGCTCTGGTTGCAATCGACGTGAACACCGGTCGCAACAAGGGCGGTCGCGATGTGGAGAAGACCATTCTCCAGACTAACCTTGAAGCGGCCGATGAAATCGCGCGTCAGCTTCGGCTGCGCAACGTCGGCGGGTTGATCATCAGCGACTTCATCGACATGAAGAGCCGCAAGGATCAGCAGCTCGTTTACAATTTGATGAAGGAGCGCCTGAAGCGGGACAAGGCCAAGACGCACGTTCTGCCGCTCTCGCCCCTGGGCTTGATGGAAATGACGCGGCAACGCGCTCAGGAAAGTCTTAGCGATACCATTTACGAGAACTGTCCGTATTGCGGCGGCCGGGGTGTGGTGAAGACATCGATGAGCACCAGCGTTGAGCTTCATCGGACGCTGAACACGGTGATGCGCAAATATCAGGAAAGCGTTCACGACATTCGGGTGATCCTGAACCCGGACGTGTTAAAGCGTTTGAAAGAAGAAGACGAGGAGTACCTGGTGGAACTCGAAAGGCGGTATGCTGGACGCCTGATGTTCCGCGGCGACCCCGCGTTTCACCATGAGAAGTTCGTGGTGACGGACGCGAACACCGGCGCCGAGCTTAAACCCTAGGTCGATCGCAAGGAGACTTGGAAAGCTTCTGGGCTGACGACAAGCCGCGACCGCTGAATAGGTTGCGGCGGTTTTCAGGCCGAACAGTCGGCCCGCTTTGGAACAGCCTGTCCGGCGTGGCCCGACACCGC
>C688J18823_10002073_pt1 | contig 12530 bp, 8 predicted proteins | sample HopSoiMetagenom1_FD_18823 | JGI IMG/M metagenome (IMG submission 18823)
AGGCTGAAGCATCGGGACGATCCGCTCGACGATTGCGTTCGCGTCTTTTTCGTAGAACGCGGGACGGTTCTGGTCGGCGATGGCCTTCACTACAGCATCCGGCCGGAGCCGATCCTTTTCCGGAATCTGTTCGAGCCTTGCCACTTCGGAAATGAACACACCGTCGGCACAGGAAAGTGCTTCCGGCAGACTCTCCTGGAAAATTGACCGTCTGGTAGTGTTCGAACGCGGCTCGAAAATCGCCCACAGCCGATGACCGGGATAGCGATGTCGCAGCGCTTTGAGCGTTTCCGCAATCGCGGTTGGATGATGGCCGAAATCATCGATCACTTTGACGCCGTGCGCTTCGCCACGCATTTCCTGTCGGCGCGCGATGCCGGAAAACGTCTGCAGCGCATCCTGAATCGTATTGTCAGGCACGCGGTAAAATCGTGCGGCGGCCGCTGCCATCGCTGCATTCCGAACGTTGAACTCGCCACTCAACGGGACTTCAAACGTGGCTTCGCCTAACGTGAAGTGGGAACCAATCTCCGAGTAGGCAACATCCCGAATCCGTTGCGCACAATTCTTCGAGAAACCAACTTCGATCATCTGCGCGAGACAATCTTTAGCAACGTCTACGCAATTCGGATCGTCGCCGTTCAACAGCACCATTCCATTTTGCGGAACAATATTGAGCAGACGTTTGAAGCTCAGTTTGATCTCGTCGATATCCCGGAAAATGTCGGCGTGATCGAATTCAATGTTATTAACGATCAGCAGCTCCGGCAGGTAGTGAATGAACTTTGAGCGTTTGTCGAAAAACGCGGTGTCATATTCGTCGCCCTCGATCACGAAGAATTTCGAATCATTCAATTGCGCGCCCTGACCCAAATTTTTCGGGATCCCGCCGATGAGGTAACCAGGTTTGTGCCCGGCCTTCTCCATGATCCAGGCGAGCATTGATGTGGTGGTGGTCTTCCCGTGGGTGCCCGTCACCACCAGGTTGTGTTTGCCGCGGAGGAAGTGATTCTTCATCACCTCCGGAAGGGACAGATAAAACAGTTTACGGTTGAGTACGGCTTCCACTTCAGGGTTGCCGCGCTTCATCGCGTTGCCGATGACGACGACGTCCGTGTCGTTAGGGATATTTTCGGCGCGATATCCGGCATGGAGCTTTATCCCCCGCCCTTCCAGAAAGGAAGACATGGGTGGATACACGTTTTCATCCGAACCGGTGACGATGAAGCCGCGGTCCTTCATCGCGGCCGCCACCGCACCCATGGCCGTGCCGCAAATGCCTAGGAAATGAAAATTTTTTGGCGTCCCGGTCACGCAAACGTCTACCCCGATTTGGCGGTGTTGGCCAGCGGCACGGAAGCACCAAGCTCCAACAGCGCGGATCGCGAAATGGCCCGACTGGTTATCGGAGCTTGGAAATTCTTTGGTGCTTGGATGTTGGGNTTTGGAGCTTCTGCTGGACAGGAACGTGTGTTGCCTCACCGACCGTTACTTTTTCTTAAACACCTCTATGGCGTTCCAGGCGTCGTCCGGGGGCGCTTCTTCGTACTCCAGCGCGCGGTCCAGATACATCTTCGCCAAATTGTCGTCCGGATAAAATTCGAGGAACTGCGAGAACACAATTTTCGATTGCTTGAACTCGCGTGCTCGAAAGTGAGTCAGGCCTACTTCGTAGTTGTCGACCCACTTCACCAGCTCTGGATCCACCGATTTGTCGCCCCTCGGGCCGAGGATGGTTAATACATCGACCGGTTTCGTTTTTCCTTTCACTTGAACCCGCGCCACCGACCGCAAATGGAATTCGTCCCTTATCAATTCGGCGACCGAAGCTCCGATCAAAATATCAACACCGTAGGTGCGGGTAAGTCCTTCAAGCCGTGACGCCAGGTTAACGGCGTCACCAATAACGGTTGGGTCCATTCGTTCCTGCGAACCGATGTTGCCGACGACAACTTCCCCCTGGTTGATACCGACACCCATACCCAGACCCATGCGACCCTGCTGGCGCCACGAATCATTCAGTGATTTCAGGGCGCAACGCATGCCGTAAGCGGCGCGGGCCGCCTTTTTGGCATCTTCCGCCACGCCGTAGCTGCGGACGTTGCCCCACACCGCCATGATGGCGTCGCCAATGAACTTATCGAGGGTGCCGCCATGTTCGAAAATAACGGTCGTCATCTTCGTCAGGTACTCGTTCAAATGCCTAACGAGTTCTTCCGGATCGGCTTTTTCGGATAACGTGGTGAAGCCGATCAGGTCGGAAAACAACATCGTTGCCGGCACCCGGACGCCGAGCAGCGAGTGATAGTAGCTATCCGGATTTTCCAGGATTTCTTTGACCAGATTCTTCGACACATAACGCTCAAGTGTCCGACGGGTGCGGAGTTTTTCGAGCCGCTCCAAAGCGTAGTCCAAGCCGAGGGAAGAAATCCCGCTTAATGTAAGCGCNGAGAGAACCGGCACCGTTAATAACAAGAATCCGCGCGCATCATACAGTAGCCGGGCGGCCAGCAAGTAGGCGACTGCAATTGCAAGTAGTCCGCCTAACGAGAAGACTGGACGCCTGATCAGGGTAATCAGCACGAACGCAGCGACACCACCCAAGCCGACCAAGGTGTACCCGAGTAGTGGTTCCGTATACGTTATGTACTCGTGCTGAATCGCTGCACCGATCGTGTGCAGATGCAATACTGGTCCATAGGTGTTAGGTCCGAGAGGCGTGTCGACAAAATCATGTTGAATTTGGGACGACGCGCCAACGACGATGATCTTGTCCTTAAACTGCGCACCTTCCTGAAAATTATTTTTCCACGTCGGCGGGAAAAATAACTTCCACAACTCCAACGGGGCGTATGCAGAAGCGTCGGTGAATCGAAATAGATGCTGCTTAGTGTCGTTAGGGATATCGCGGCTGTATCCCAGTTTGCTTAAAGCGCGGGCTGAGAACGAGCTAAAGACGTCATCGTCCCCGGCAACCGGAATGCCGGACCACTGCGACGATGTAAAATGAAATCGAGCCGCCCGCACTTTGCCGTCGGTTTCGTCGGGCCAGAAATTCACGTACCCGACTCGATGGTCCTGGTACTGGGGTTGCGGGATTAAGTTCGTGTTGGGCAGGACGAATGGCGCATTCGTGCCTCCGGCACTCTGCGCAAAATCGAAGTTAGCTCCGACCACAACTCGATCGGCGTACTTGTCCAGGGCTGACCGGAATGTCGCATCGCCGTCGTTAGGATTGTTGAAGATCATATCAAACATCACCAGACGGGCTCCGGCGCTGAACATCCTGTCTAGAAACAATGCCCACAGTTCCCGCGACCACGGGTATGGGCGCTCGGCCATCAGCTGGAGCTCGCGAGTGCTCGCGATCTCGTCGTCGCTGAGCATTCGGCCAGTGGTCTGGCTCAGCTGCAATGACGCTTGATCAACTCCGACGAAAACAAAGTCACTGCGGGCCGGTGTTTTGCGACCCTGACGGCGCAGGATGTCTTCGAAATTTTGCTCGCCTGACCATGGAGAAAACAGAAACGGAACGTTTGGAAAAACACGTCCGAGGAAAATGAATCCGGTCCAGAAGAGACAGATCGCCGCAAGCGCGATGCGCCGATGCCGAGCTAGCCACTGCATAAATTATCTATAGCAATACCGCTTTATCCTGAACACAGATTCTCCTGCCAGCACGAATTTTGCCGAACAGGGTATGGCCCACGAAACACGGGAAACAATACGAAAAGAACAGGCAGACCGATGAAGCCGTCTTGTTGTCACGTGGACTGTACTGCAGACACCTCTTACTCCAGTTCCTTTAGAGTGCGAGATTTCTCGACTGCGCTCGAAATGACAAGCGAAGGGCAGCACAACACTCTGCCCATCGCAGACAAACATCACCTCAGGTCAGTCGACAGAGCCGCGGATGACAAAAAGGGAACTTTGCGCGACTGGGCTACACAACTTTGTCATGTCGACCGTAGTGGCGACATCGTTTACTCCAATCCCCCTTACAGCGAGAGCCTCCACTTGCGGTCGAGACAAAAAATGGCGTCGCTCGCGTGCAGAAGCATCCTCGCCAGCGTTACGAACTCTGGGGCGGAGGGAGCGATCGCTGCTTAATTTTCTTGTCATTTCGCGTGTTCCACGAGCCCGAATTCCCGTTGTAATTTCGCCGCAGCTCATTATCTTCCCCGCCCACGCATTACGCGGGGTGAAGATCTGCGCACCTGTCCGGCAGCAACTGGACTAATCAGCGAATGAGGTCGCGCAGATCAGAACGAAAACGAACAATTCGCTGACAGGAGGCTCCGAGTAATCGGGGCAAACAACAATGCCAAGAGCAACTAACGCCCCGGCCAGCCGGGAGCGACGTAAACGCGTCCTCGCAAAAGCCAAAGGTTACCGCGGACGCAGATCGAAACTTTTCCGTTACGCCAAAGACGCGACGATGAAAGGCCAGTACTGGGCCTATCGCGATCGCAAAACCCGGAAAAGAACCTTCCGATATCTTTGGATTCAACGGCTCAACGCCGCCGCGCGTGCGAATGGCCTGACCTACAGCCGCTTCGCCGAAGGGCTTAAAGCAGCCGGGATCGGGCTCGATCGCAAAATCCTGGCCGATCTCGCGGTTAACGACGAGGTCGCATTCCGCTCAATTATTGAGCAGGTAAAATCGGCGCTCGAAGACAAAGGGAAGAAGAAGGCCGCCTAAGCCGGTAGCCCGTTGAACCGTTAAACAGTTGAATCGTTAAATCGGAGAGTGACCCCGAAGGGGTTTTCCGAGTTAGACCTTAGCATCTCTCGCGGTCGATTTTTCGCGTCTTTTGGTGTGTTTCGCGGACGAATCTTCTGTCGGTACGTATCAGACCGCCGGATAAACATGCATTTCCGGTGTAACGATGTAACGGTTCAACGATTCAACTGACGGAGCACAGCGAACTCGCTTAACCGTCTAACCTTTTGAACCGTTCAACTGCCAGATGACCGCACCCCACGCACTCGAACAACTGCGCGAGCTTGCGCTTCAAGAGATTTCCGAGGCAGGCGATGAGCAGGGGCTGGAGACGATTCGGGTTCGTTATTTGGGAAAAGCTGGCCGCATTTCTTTGTGGAGCGAGCAGATGAAGACGCTCACCAAAGAAGAGAAACCGGTTGTCGGGAAACTGCTTAACGAGGTTCGCACGGTCGTTACCGAAGCGCTGGAAAAGCGCACTACCGGATTGCAGTCCGAAAAGGAAGTGCAGGCGCTGGCCAGCGTCGACATTTCACTTCCGGGAACTACCGGAGACATCGGGTCTCTTCATCCCCTCACCCAAATGCTGGACCGGTCGATCGCCATATTTCGCCGGATGGGCTTCGCTCTAGCTGACGGACCTGACGTCGACGACGAATGGCATTGTTTCGACGCGTTGAACACGCCGCCCGATCATCCGGCGCGTAACGAGCAGGATACATTTTATTTGCCGGACGGCCGGCTCCTGCGCACCCACACGTCCACCGTTCAAATCCGCACGATGAGTGGTGCCCCTCCGCCGATCCGGGTCATTGCTCCCGGTGCCGCCTATCGACGCGATGAAGTTGATGCAACGCATTCGGCCCAGTTTCATCAAATTGAAGGTTTGTACGTGGATGAAAACGTGAGCGTCGCGGATCTAAAAGGTACGCTGGAGTTTTTGATGCGGGAATTGTTCGGGCCGGAGACAGCGGTTCGATTTCGGCCACATTATTTTCCCTTCACCGAGCCGAGCTTCGAAATCGACGTGAAATCGAAGGCGCTGAAAGGCGGGGAACGGTGGATCGAAGTGTGCGGCTCTGGAATGGTGCATCCAGCCGTGTTCGAGCAGGTGAATGCGGCACGCGGCGATAACGCTTACGACCCGGAAAAGTGGACTGGCTTCGCGTTTGGCCTCGGGATGGATCGTCTGGCCATGATTCTGTTCGATGTTCCGGACATCCGATTCTTCGCGCAGAACGATCTGCGTTTTCTGAAACAGTTCGCGTGAACGCGCTCTTTCAAAATGGAGGGGCGAGGTCCCGCGAGCCCAAGCTTCTGCAATCGACGCCTTCTCAGCGTCGCAAGCGATCTCGCAAATGCGTTATACGTCACGCAAGTAGGAGAGGTCCTTCGGTCCGAGCCGGATTGGCGTTTGCGCTCAGGATGACAGCGGTTTGCTCATCGTCGTATCTCACGTCGACCAACAAGCCAATCGGCGGAAATGGAATGCAACCAGAACCAAGATGAGATTCTCAGTTAAATGGCTCGGAGAGTTTGTCGATCTTCCGGACAAGATCGAGGAGCTCACCGATCTGCTCACGCTGGCCGGCGTGGAGATCGAATCGGTCGAGCCACACGGCGCCGACATCGACAACATCATCGTCGCCGAGATCACTGCCTCCTCGCGCCATCCGGACGCGGACCGGCTGAGCGTTTGCGAAGTGAACGATGGCACCGCGATGAAACGGCAGATCGTTTGCGGCGCCACCAACTACAAAGTCGGCGATAAGGTTCCGCTGGCGCTGCCCGGCGCAGTTTTGCCTAACGGAACCAGGATTAAATTGAGCAAGCTGCGGGGAGTTGAATCCGAAGGGATGCTTTGCAGCGCCACCGAGCTTGGCTTGGGCCAGGACGCTTCGGGCTTATTAATCCTGTCGCCTTATACGCGCGTCGGATCGCCCATCCGCGACGTTTTTCCTAACGACACAATTCTGGATGTGGAGATCACGCCTAACCGTGGCGACTTACTCAGTCACTTTGGGCTGGCCCGGGAAATTGCTGCCATCACCGGCCGGCAGTTGCGCCGTCCGTTCGAGGCTTCACCGGGCGAGTGGCCGATCCAGGAGCAGCAGGCAATCCAGCTTTCGGCACCGGCGGCATGCCCATTCTATTCGGTGCGCCTCATTGAAAATGTGCGGGTCGGCCCCAGCCCCGACTGGCTACGGCTGAAGATCGAAAGCGTGGGACTACGCTCGATCAACAACATCGTCGACATCTCTAATTATGTGATGCTCGAGCTTGGGCAGCCCACCCATGCATTCGATGCCGACAAACTGGCCAGCGGGATTGACGTTAGGCCGGCGCGCGAAGGCGAGCAGTTTCTCGCGCTCGACGGCAAAACGTATTCGCTAAAACCCGAGAACCTGATGATCGCCGATGACCAGCGGGCAATCGGGATCGGCGGTGTGATGGGCGGCGAAGACACCGGAATGACCGCAGCTACCAGGAATGTTCTTCTTGAAGCGGCTTACTTTTCGCCCTCGAGTATTCGACGGACCGCTCGTTCGCTGAATCTGCCGAGTGATGCCAGCTATCGGTTCGAACGGGGCGTTGATCCCGGAATGATTTTGCGGGCATCACAACGAGCAGCGGAACTGATGCGGGACCTCGCCGGGGGCGAACCCGCACCGAAGCTTTGGATGGCAGGAGAGTTGCCGCCCGATCCGGGTGACGTGCAGTTGCGCTATCGTCGCTGCGATAACCTGCTCGGCACCACAATCGAGCCGCATCGGACCGACCAGATTCTGACCGGGTTCGGCCTAACGAAACGGGCAGCGACGGAAGAAGCTGCAACCTGGAAAATTCCAAGTCATCGTCGCGATCTGCGCCGCGAAGTGGACCTGATCGAAGAGGTCGTGCGGGTTTACGGTGTCCGTCAGATCGCGGGCTCGGACCGCAGCCGATTCACTGAATCGAGCCGCGCGGATACGGAATATGATCGCGAAACTGAATTGCGCCGCACACTTGCCGCGCGCGGCCTCAGCGAGGCTCGAACGTCAAAGTTGATCCCAAGGAACGCGCCGGCGTTCAACGATCACGCGGTTCAGCTTCGAAATCCGCTGAGCGAAGAACATGTCGCTCTGCGTCCCGGGCTAATCGGGGGCTTGTTAGACGTGCTGGCACGTAATATTCGCGCAGGCGCCGAACGGGTGGCGATTTTTGAAGTGGGCCGCGTCTTTCAACCCCCCGATGCCAAAGAAGAGCGCCACGTTGGACTATTGTTCTGGGGCAAAGCCGATGGTGAAATTCAGTGGCGTGCAAATGTCAGGCGCCGATTCGATTACTTCGATCTAAAAGGAGCGATCACATCGGTGCTGCGCGTGGATGGAATTCAATTTCGCCGCCGGCAGCACCAACACCTGGCGCTCGCGGTGGACATCCTGGTGAAGGATAATGTGATCGGAATTGCCGGGCAGCTGTCCGGATCTTTGGCGTCTCAGGCCGATGCCACCGGAGCGGTGTTGGTCGCCGAGTTCGTCGACAGCGCTGCCACCCAAATTCAGCGTTCGTCCCGCAAATTTGTCGAATTCGGCCGCTTCCCCGCCGTGACCCGTGACATCGCAATGATTGTTCCCGACGCGGTGACGCACGCAGACGTTTACGGTGAAATTTTAAGTGAGCACGAGCCGCTGCTGGAGAGCGTTCGTTTGTTCGATGTTTTTGAGGGAAAAGACGCCGAACACATCGGTTCGGAACGAAAGTCGCTTGCATACACGTTGACATACCGCGACAAAAGTCGGACACTCACGAGTGACGAAGTGACCGCGGCGCACGGCCGAATTCGCGAGCGATTGCGAAGCAAACTAGGCGCAGAATTGCGGGAATAGTTCTTTGATAGAGCGAGAGTCGTTCGTTGAGGGTTGGGCTGGAAACCAGTGCTTTTCTCTCAACTCTCAATTAACGGCTCTCAACGATTTACCCTGCGATGTTCGAGATTCCTGGTGGCATTTCCGAACCGATAGTTGAATAACCAAGGAGGCTTGGTCGCATGGAGAAAATGACATGCCTTAATTGGAAGTCAGATCTTCAGCGACGGTCGTCCGCCCGTGACTTAAGGGAACGGGATAACCGCCTCAACGGCACCAGCGGGGTAAAACTTTGATGCCCGGGTCGAGTTGGCCCGGGCATTTTTGCAGCCATCAAACTCTGTCATTGAAATTCAACCAGATCGTAAGAAGACTCCGCCCCGCATGCGCGCTCTGATTGCTCTCGAAGACGGCCGAATCTTTGAAGGCCAGTCGTTTGGCGCCACCGGAACGCGTGTCGGCGAGATTTGCTTCAACACCTCGATGACCGGTTATCAGGAGGTTCTGACTGATCCTTCCTACCGCGGCCAGGTCGTGGCCATGACCTATCCGCTGATTGGCAATTACGGCACCAACTCAACCGACCAGGAAAGTCGCTCGCCACACGTGCGCGGTTTCGTGATTGAAGAGTTAAGCGAAGCGCCGAGTAGCTGGCGGTCGGAGATGTCGCTGCCCGATTATCTGCGCCAATGGGACATTCCCGGCATAGAGGGGATTGACACGCGGGCCCTGACCAGGCACCTCCGCACTCGCGGCGCAATGAAAGCCTGCCTAACGACGGAAAACATGTCCGCCGCTGATGCCACTGCGCTCGCTCTGGCCGGTGAAGGGGTTATTGGAATGGATTACGTGCGCGAGGTTTCGACGCCAGACATTTATCAATGGGATCCCGAGGACGAGTTGAGTAAGCCGTGGATGCTGACTAACGGAACCGAACGGACACCGACGCTGCCGCCCATCCGATTTCACATTGTCGCCTACGATTATGGAATCAAACGCAATATCATGCGTTTGCTGCGGCAGAAAGGATTTCGAGTCACGGTCGTTCCAGCCGAAACACCGGCCGAGAAAGTCCTGTCGTTGAATCCGGATGGCGTTTTCCTTTCAAACGGGCCGGGTGATCCTTCGGCACTTTCTTACGCGCATACCGCCGTCCGAAACCTGATCGGCAAGAAACCAATCTTCGGAATCTGTCTGGGCCATCAGGTACTCGGCTTCGCGTTCGGCGGATCAACCTTCAAACTGAAGTTCGGTCACCGCGGCGGCAATCAGCCGGTGAAGGATTTGCATACCGGTAAAGTTGCAATCACGTCCCAGAACCACGGCTTCGCGGTGGATCCAAAAAGCTTGCCAGCTGAAGTGGAGCTTACCCACATCAACCTCAACGATGGCACGGTCGAAGGAATGCGACACAAAGAGCTTCCGATTTTCAGTGTGCAATATCATCCGGAAGCGGCGCCGGGTCCGCATGACGCCTCCTACTTCTTTTCGGAGTTCGCTGATCTGATCGAAAAGCGTCGTTAGCTGGCAATGGGGCATCGCCTCGAGCCCCATGGTTTGTGCAGGTCATTGGCCGGCGGCCAATGCCACTTGTCATACTGTCGCTGAGGATCGCGGTTCAACCGCTCCGTTAGGCGAACCCACGCTCTTCCGCAGCGACATCACCTCACCGAACATCCGGAGGCTATCGCGGACCAATTCGATTTTGCTGCCGTCGCTATGGTTCCAGCGCACCGGCACTTCTCGCAACCGCAGGCCCGCATGATAGGCGCGGTATAACAACTCTACATCAAAAGCGAACCCGTCGATTTTCGACGCTTCGATAATCGGCCGGGCCACTTTCAACTGAAACGCTTTGAAACCGCATTGGGTATCCCAGAACGGTAATCGGGTGGAGAGCCGCACAATCAGATTGAAAACGCGGCCGCCCTGCTCCCGCCGCCACGACTGTCTGGCGCCGATGAGCGAGCGATCTAACGCGCGTGATCCAAACGCAACGTCAACTTCGCCCCGCGCGATGGGGTCGATCACCTTCGGAATTTCTTCCAGTGGCGTGGACAAATCGGCATCGAAAAAGAGGCCAATAGGCCGCGTCGCCGCAAGCAAACCCTTCCGAACTGCCGCGCCTTTTCCGCCATTCGGAACGTTTTCGAGCAAATGCGTCTCGACCTTTGCGGTTGCCAGAACATCACGAGCCACCGCTCCAGTCGAATCGCTCGATCCGTCGTTGACCACAATCAACTCGCTGTCAGGCGAGTGGGTGAGCAGAAAGGCCAGCGTTTGCTGCAGGGTATCGCCGATGCGATTCGCTTCGTTGTAAGCCGGAATAACGGCTGAAAACGACGGCAGCATGTTCATGGTGGCGGGGTTCACCGCGCGCTAGAAGAAGCAGATTCGACGCTACCTGTAAATCTCGATAATAAATTTTCCGGCAGGATCCACTTGACCACGATACATCCCGCTGGTGTTGAACGGCGTAGCGATCTGGCCTTGGCGGTTTAGCGCAATCAATCCGCCAGTGCCGCCGAGATCCCCCACTTCTTTGATCACGGCATCAGCCGCTGCCTGTAACGAGAGGCCCCGATCCTCGATTAAAGTTGAAAGCCGGTGCGCCACTACCGCGCGAATGAAATATTCGCCGTCACCTGTCGCCGACACGCCGCAAGTGGCGTTGTTCGCGTAGGTCCCGGCGCCGATCACCGGAGAATCGCCAATGCGGCCCGGCCGTTTATTCGTCATTCCGCCGGTCGAAGTCGCGGCAGCGATGTTGCCATTTTGATCCAACGCCACCGCGCCGACAGTGCCATGGCAATCCTGGTCGGAAACAACGAACTGCTTTCCGGCCGATCCTCCCTGCTTCTCTGCCGCCTTAATCTTCTGCAACGCATCCCAACGCTGCTGGGTGAAAAAGTATTTTGGATCGACCAGCTCAACGCCCTGCTCTTTGGCAAATGCTTCCGCGCCCGAGCAGTCCAGCATGACGTGCGGCGATCTTTCCATCACCATTCGAGCCAGACTAATCGGGTTCTTGATCCTCCGAACGCTTGCAACCGCACCGGCTTTGCGCGTTTTTCCATCCATGATCGACGCGTCCATCTCGTTGACGCCTTCACTCGTAAACACCGCGCCTTTTCCGGCATTGAAATGCGGATCGTCCTCCAGCGTACGCACGACCGCCTCAACCGCGTCCAGACTCGAACCGCCGCGCTGCAGTATTCCGTAGCCCGCCTTAAGCGCCGTTTCCAATCCGGCGCGATACTGCTTTTCAGCATCCGGTGTCATCTCCGACCGGTCGATCGTGCCGGCGCCGCCGTGGATGACGAGTGCGACTTTATGAGGTTGCTGCATCTGGGCGTCCGGTGAAGCGCTTGCTGCACTCGGGGCGCTCTCCTCCGAATGCAAAGGCCCAGCCGCAGTAAATAGGAGGAATGTCAGCACGCAATGGCCCAGATATCGCATTCCTGTCATTCAAAAATAAGATTAAATGCGCGCGCCTTGATGTCGACTGCCTTCGCTGGACAACTACAGCTCGGTTGACGTCACGTTTCCTGAATCGCGGTTAGTCCAGGAATTGTTCGCACTTTCCTCTTTCGCCGTTTCCAATCTAGGCCAATTTCCCCGTCGAAATGGCAAATGCTGAAACCAGCCGTCCCGGTGCGGCCGAAACCATCGCAGTTCTCGGGTTTGGCGAGGTTGGTCGCTCCTTCCTCGGTGAAATCGGGACGATGTTCTGGTTCGTCATCGACACCTTTAGCGAGACGATGGACAACATCCGCCGGGGTCGCCGGCCGTTTCGGGCCGTCAGCTTCTTCCGGCACGCTGAGCGGGCGGGCGTCGACTCGGTGCCGTTGGTCGGTTTGGTTTCGTTCTTTCTCGGCCTAACGATGGCGCTTTTAACCGGGTATCAACTGGAGCGATTTGGAACCGAGCGGCTCGTGCCCGGACTGGTGGCAATCTCG
>C688J18823_10002074_pt1 | contig 12529 bp, 6 predicted proteins | sample HopSoiMetagenom1_FD_18823 | JGI IMG/M metagenome (IMG submission 18823)
TTTTTCTATTCTATTCGATAGCCACGTAATTATGAACAACCTTTTTCAGTTTATGGAATTTTTATAAGATGTAATGAATTATATATAAAATACGCTATTATATTACCGTCTATTAGACAATTATGATGTCACTTAAAGTAACATGTTATATTCAGTTAGTATTACCTTTTCGGTTAGTCACATTTTAAGTTGCATTTCTTACCAATTCTGACCTAAAAGAATGTTTATCTATTTTATCAGTTTATATAAAATATAAAATATTCACTCATTCTTTTAATCAGAAAATAAGATTTGCTGAAACCTCATGACAACGACAAACAGGACATACCAATATTTGAAATACTGCTAGTTAAGCACCAGCTAAAGGCGCAATCATCTCTAGATCAACGGTTTAGGTTCATACGCGAGTGAGCCTTAATGTCAGGCAAGATGGGTCAAAATCTGAGAGGACAGATGATGAATTATTCTTTCGACAAAAACATGGTCCGGACATCATTAGCTAATTTAATATATTTCTGGATCCTCTAACAATTAGAATGGATCCAAATGCTGGCGTAAGAAATAGGAAAATACTCATAATTGTCAAACTAATTGTAGCACTCACGGTTATGTCTCTCGTTTCATCTGCACTGTTGTCATACCCATTGAAACTTGAAGGCAGTAATTCAGTCGACCATCTGGTATTTGCCGTCGGCCAAGCTAAGCCAATATCTATAAAATTGAATTATGCACATTTCGCGCCGCTGACCAACAATAGCAAGTCACACCAGGTTAAGGTAATTGTACTTTATTCTGTGATGCCGTCAGCTAGCACAATAAACATGGCGCAAAATGCAATGATGAAGGTCTTTGCACTTAATGGAACTTTGTTGAAGACTACTTCATTTCCTGGGGGCCTGAAAATTAACGCCACCGGCGGCAAAGCACAGCTTGCAACTACTCTAACGGACAGTAGAATAAAGAATATTACTGCCTCGGTGATGTTTACAGATTCGTCAAAGAGTGCAAATTTCTCCAATCCCCTGAATATAAAACTTAACCTTGGACAAACCGTTCAGCCGTAGGCTGAACGGTTAATCAATGGGCCAGTGCTCCCATAACAATAGCTTTAAATGAGTTTCTACTATGTTTGTTATCACACGAAAGTCCTGATTGGATATTCAATTCTTATCTTATTTTTGTGCTATTCGTGATCCCAGTAGACTTTGAGTATAAAAAGAGATGAAGAACCTACAGATACTTCCAAATATATTTTTATGTCTATCTATCAATCTATGGATAAATACGAATAACATGATAAATACACATTATTGGAACAATACAAAGAAAAATGTGATAACTAATCACGACTCAACGATGATGAGCAAAAGGATAGCAAAATTTAAGTCCAATTACAAAAATGTTCGAATTTAGAACCTAGATAGAATCTAATCTAATCTAATCATAGAAATGAATAGTCCCTTGAAGCTAGATCAGCTAACAAGAATAGCAAGACTTAGAATCGTGCTTTTTCTTAATTCGGCGTATTTAGTAGCTGCTTCTTTTACAATCCTAGTCACTGGAAGCTTGGCATTATTTTCTGAAGCTGGACACGTGCTAGTTGACGTCGGAGGAATTGCCCTCGCCATGTACGCTATTAGCTACACCCAAAAATCGGCAACACCACAAAGGACATTCGGTTTTTACAGAATGGAAATACTCGCATCGCTCTTAAACAGTCTTATCCTGGTTTTACTTTCGATATATATTCTCTATGAAGGTTTTAAACGCATTTTTGAACCGCCAGAAGTTCCGGGGTTTCCTCTCATAATAGTTGCCTCAGTTGGGATGGCGGTGAATTTCATTGGAATGCGATTACTATCACATTTTGATGGACGCCCACATACTCATAACTCTTATCCTTACAATAATGATCACGAGACAGAAGAAATACAAGATTTAAATGTACGGGCTGTATATTTAGAGACTCTAAGTGACACCCTTGGTTCTGGGGGCGTTTTAGTTGCTGGCATAATAATGCTAACTACAAAGTTTTACTTGGCAGATCCGCTAATAAGTATTGGACTGGCATTATTTATGATTCCAAGAGCATGGTCCATCATTAAACAGGCTGTAGATATACTTATGGAGGGTGTTCCGGCCAATATGTCCCATGAGGAAGTAAAAAAGGCCGTACTACAAATAAGGGGTGTAACTGGTGTATTTGAGCTACATATATGGACTATCACTTCGGGCATGAATGCACTGTCTGCTCATGTTGTCGTAATAGACCCTGCCAAGTCGCAACTAATTTTGCAAGAGATAAATTCAGTCTTGGAAAAGAAATTCAAGATAACTCATGCAACAATTCAGATAGAGAGATATCATCAAGACGCGGGAGCATATTAACAAAATGCTGCGAGTTCTATGATAAAATTCAATAGGCAAATATTGGATAAACTTTTTATATCCATACTCTAAACTAGATATAGAGATTCTTATAGAGTCTCTTTTCTGAAGGTTGGACGCTCCAACAAATGGAGTTTGGTAGCTACCAACGCTTAACCTTCGGAATTTAGATATTTACTGTCTCCTTATTTCTGGACTATGTTGCAAGATGTTATACAGGTAATTTCAGGCCTCTGGTTTGTTGCTGATGCGATTAATGTATCAGATAAATTTTTGTTATGGTTATGTATTTTAATTGTGAATAAGACACTCAATCACTATCAACTAAGTCATAGACGCATTGAAAGGAAGAGCTAAAATAACAAGGTGGAATAAATCACTTTGATATTGTGACCACGTGAGAATGTCCCTCTAATTCGGTCAACAATTAATATTACTCGTTTACTACACCAAAAAGCAAATTGGATCTGGCGAGTCTCTTTACTACTTATGGCTCCAATTATTCGGCTAGTAAAACATGATAAAACATGCAAATTTAATTTACTGATAAAAGAACTAAATCGAACCAACTTCTCTTGTCGAGGAAATTTTTTTCCACTTTAAAACCACTACTCTCGGCCAATTCTTTTATTTGACTAATTGAATACTTGTATGAATTTTCAGTATGGATTGATTCGTCTTTCCTAAGTGAGACTCTTTTTCCAAGGCTATTAATCTTAATATTTTGATCTGTTTTCGAAATCAAATGCATTTCTATCCTTCTCTTCTTAATATCATAAAATGCTGAATGGCTGAATTTATTCAGGTCGAATTCTCCTCCTAGCTCTCTATTTATTCTAGATAAAATATTCAGATTAAATTTTGCTGTAATTCCGTTCTTGTCATTATATGCGGCCTCCAAAATTTTTGAGTCTTTATGGAGATCAAAGCCAATCAAGAGGCAATTGTTGTTCCCATTATCTATTGATGAGTATATCTGTTTTAGGAATGCCGATGCTTCTTTTGGTTCAAAGTTTCCAATGGTTGAACCAAGAAAAAGTATGAGCTTGTTAAGGGGTCCAATTCTGCTATCTTCTTTATTCGAAATGACCTCTTCAACCATTCTGATCCCTTGAATATAATCTGAATGAATTGCTAACATATCTATACTAGGGAACTCACTCGGAAGCTTGTTGATTGTTTCTTCTAAAATCGTGCTTGAAAGATCGACTGGGAAATAATACATTTTTTTGGTTTGTTGCGTATTCACAAATTGCTGCAGTAGGATCCTAGTTTTAGTAGAGCTTCCACTACCAAGCTCTATCATTGCGATTTTATCAAAATCTTTATACAAATTTGCAATTTTAGCCGAATAGTTATTCAATATTTCGAGTTCAACCCTAGTCAGGTAATATTCTGGTTGCATACAAATTTGTTCGAAGAGTTGTGACCCTAACTTGTCATAAAGATATTTCGGATTAGTTCTTTTCACTCTATCACCAATTTGTCTTCCTAGAGTGTTCTCGATATGGGCTGCAAATTCATTTGTAAGTTGTACCTGTGGAGATGAGGTGAAAATCAAAACTCTAGTTAGTTATCATATCTAAACTATTATAATAAAATAACTATTATTTCATAGTATACAAAGCAAGCAGAACATGCACCATACAGGTGCATACGGTTCATCAGATTCTCTTAAATAGATATGTCCACCTCAGCTAATGAATTATATTTACTTCAAATACATTTATTGGGGTAATGAAACAGATTGGATCAAATAATGAAGCTATCTATGAGTCCACCCATGCGATGGAGAAAATTAGCTTAAATGATCTAGTTAGAGATTTCATCATAGTCAGAAACAGAACCTTAGACATCTTCAAACCATTAAAAATCGAGGATGCGGTTATACAGTCTCATACTTTTGGCAGTCCGCCAAATTGGCATTTAGCCCATGTTAGCTGGTTTTTTCACAAAATATTGGAAAGGTATGGTAGAACGCTGACCCAAACATCTGATCACCCAATTAACCTAGAATACTTGAACTCTTATTATCAGAGATTTGGAAATATTCTCCCGAAAGTCGAGCGCGGCAAGTTCCCCAGACCGACTGTTGAACAGACGCTGCATTATAGGTCTTTAATAGATGAAAGCATTATCTCATTTCTTAGAGAAGAGGAACAAAAACAATTAGGCCAAGGCATTGAAAAAGAGATGCTAGAGGATTTAAAGTATAATATACAACTGGGAAATCAGCATGAAATGCAACATCAGGAACTAATGATCTATGATTTTCAACATTATTTCCAACGCTTTCGAGACGCTGAAGATAATTATAAGCCAATGAACCTAAAATCCAGGCCATCTAAGCAACAAAAATCACTTTCTCAATCTATACACGAAAATAAAAATGCCAAGACTAAAGATGGTGTCAGCGGAGCCTCAGATATGGTAACTATAAGCGAAGGAATATTTGAATTGGGCTTCCACGGAAAGGGATTTTGTTATGATAACGAGCTTCCCGAAAATAAAACATATCTTCAGCAGTATAAAATAGACGTATTTCCTGTTACTAATATAGACTATATCAAATTTATAAACGATGACGGATATCATAATTATAAATATTGGCTTGCCGATGGATGGGATCAAGTACAGGAGTATGGCTGGGAGGCCCCTCTGTATTGGGAACATAATGAAAGTCATGGTATAAACATAGATAACAGGTGGACTAAGAAGGATTTTCGTGGCGTGCATGAGATTGAGCCAAATGAACCTGTACTGAATGTGAGTTACTATGAGGCAGATGCCTATGCCACATGGGCCGGCAAGAGGCTTCCAACTGAAGCCGAGTGGGAGAAAGCTGCATGTTGGAACGAGGATCTGCAAAAGAAGACAGTGTATCCCTGGGGTGATAATAGACCTGATCCAGGTGTTCACGCAAACCTCTTGGAATCCTATGTTTGGACTCCTTCAAATGTTGGTTCGTATCCTGAAGGCATCAGCTGCTATGGCTGTCATCAGATGATAGGTGATGTATGGGAATGGACATCTTCGGAGTACACACTTTATCCGGGATTTCGATCAAAATTCAGTGAATATACCGATAAATGGTCCATAAATCAGAAAGTACTTCGAGGTGGATCATTTGCCACCTCGGCTAGTCAAATTAGGAATAGCTATCGAAATTATTTTAAACCACATGAAAGATTACCATTCTCAGGATTTAGATGCGCCAAGTATATCTGAATTCGATCTGACCAAGAGCATAACCAAAAATTATCCTCCTATGCAACAACCTAAACATACTCCTACTAATGCAAAATGGCTTTCTAACTTCGTCTCATACCTAACCAAAAGTTTTCTGAACCTGTTGTGCTAGGAATTGGTTCTTTTCTACAACCCATCTTCTTCTAGCATGGTGACGATAATTATTACCACCATTAATCTTTGTAACTGATTGTACTCCTCTATGTCAAATATATGGTAGTATCCTTTATTGGTTTGCATACCTCGATCTCTTGAAACATATCCTTTACCAAGATAGTTAAAAATTCTGTTTTTCTTTATATGTCCTAGACGATCTTTTAACTACGGTATCATTATCCAGCGTGTTTATAGCAGCCTTTCATATCATCATGCGTATTAGCCGCAGTTATAACAACCACAACAATAGATAATGGGATATCTTATCCATCAGTTATTAATACATGATGATGTTTTGTTCCTAACTAACTTACCTCTGTCTGTAGGATTAGGTCCAATCAGTCATTTCCACCTAGGGGCGCCTTTACAGATACACTACTACTACTATCGAGTGATTGTCATTTCCATTGAATTCCTACTTTAGCATCATACACTTTTTTTAGCAAGTCTAGTCCAGAATCTCTCAAATAACTTATATTGACCATTGCTGAAATCTCCTATGACATGTTGAACCCGAATCATACTCATTTAACAACATCTATCTCCATTGGCATTAACATCCAGTTCTTAATACACATACAATGCCACCGAATACCTTCCTAAATGATACTACTGCTGCTGGACGTCCAATGAAATTATTTAATTTTCTAATAGGAGTATCAACAACCTGGCCTCATTCCATAACGCATCATGGATTCTTTTGACAGTTGGAAAATACTTGACTTTATAAGCCACATTTATGAACAAAACCCTCACAAGCTATACTCTATCTATTTTTGGAATGGGTTCTAATAATGATATATAGAAAAGTATATTTGAGGATCAAAGTATGATAGTATGAAATCTATTCTGGGGCCTTATTAATTGGTAAAAGCATTAATATTGTCTCTGATTCGGATGCCAAGTATTGGGAAAAAAGGAACTTGCCACTTTGTTTGGTTCTGATTACGAAAGATATTACAAGGTTAATCTATTTGAGAAAAAGGGATTCAAGCGCCAGAAATGCAGCAAGTGTACTAAATTTTTCTGGTCACTAATAGAGCGTGAATTCTGCCCGGATCATGAATACTACAGTTTCATAGGTAAGCCTCCTACAACTAGGAGACTCGATTATGTTAACACTTGGAAAGAAATTGAAGTCTTTTTCAAGTCTAATAATCATTCGATAATTAGGAGATATCCTGTAGTATGTAGATGGCGCGATGATTTGTATTTCACGATTGCGTCTATCGTCGACTTTCAAAGAATCATGGAGAATAAGGTTGTTTTCGAACTACCAGCTAATCCACTCCTAGTACCTCAAATGAGTTTACGGTTCAACGACATCGAAAACGTGGGTCTCACCGGTAGGCACTATACCGGCTTTTGTATGATCGGACAGACATGTAATGCGGATGCCGATGGCGGATATTGGAAGGATCGATGTATCGAGTTAGATTACGAAATGTTAACTAATAGACTCGGAATTCTTTCTCATGAGATCGTTTTTGTAGAAGATGTATGGCTAGGTGCTGGCGCGTTTGGGTATTCACTAGAATATTATGTAAATGGTCTCGAACTTGGCAATGCTGTTTTTACAGAATTCGAAGGCAATGAGAATAGCTATCATGTGATGGATAACAAAATAATCGATATGGGAGCAGGCCTCGAACGTCTTTCGTGGATAACTATGGGAACACCTACGAGTTATGATTGTGCATTTGGGCCGGTCGTACAAGGATTGGTCAATAGATTTGGTATTAGCAAAGATCCAGAAATGCTGTCAAGATATTTTACTGCTATGTCCGGTAGACTCGGTGAGCAAATTAATGATGTTAATACATTGAAGACATTTATCGCGAAATCTTTCAGTATTTCGAGAGATGAACTTTCTAGAATCATTTCTCCATTCGAGGCAATATACACGATTGCAGACCATACACGTACCTTGCTGTTTGCAATATCGGATGGAGCTCTACCATCAAATGTTGGTGGCGGGTATAATTTACGAGTAATTCTAAGAAGAGCAATTTCAATATTGGAGAAAATGGGATGGAATATTAAGCTTGAAGATGTTATGGATTTACATATTGATTATTTAAAACAGATGTATCCTGAGCTTGAGGAACATAAAGATGACGTAAGAACAATTTTGCAAATCGAATCTGATAGATATGTGGGATCTAACGAGAGGATGCAGGCTATTGCTACTTCTATCAAGAATGTAAATAAGCAGTTGTCAGTAGACGATCTGATTAGGATGTATGAGTCAGATGGCATCACACCGGATTTTCTCGAAAGAGTTGGGGCTATTGACAAGATTCCATCCACATTTTACACTCGGCTTGCAGATCTGCATACGGAACAGAATATAGCCCAGACACGTAAGAAAACTTACCGTTTATCAGGAATTGTTCCTACTAGGGCCCTTTATTATGAAGATATGTCAATGCGTGAGTTTCGCGCAAAAATTATTAAAATTATCGATGACAGGGATGTTATATTGGATCAAACCGCATTTTATCCTCGCGGTGGAGGACAGGAACCTGATACTGGCGTTCTGGGCGGAATAAATGTAATTGAAACGATAAAACAAGGTGGTGTCATCATCCACAAATTACAAACTAGATCCGATTTTGTCGAGGGACAAACCATTGATGGAATAGTTAATGACAGAAGACGGGAATCGATTACTAAGCATCATACAGCAACTCATATTCTGAATTCCTCCGCCAGAAGTACTCTTGGATCATGGGTTTGGCAAAATTCTGCATTTAAAGAGGAAGGCTATGGTAGGCTTGATATTACGCATCATTCTGCCTTGAACAAAGAAGAAATATGGAAAATAGAAAGAAAAGCGAACTATATAGTTCGACAAAACTTGCCAGTTGCCATTAATACATATAGTCGAGGTAACGCAGAACAGTACTACACGTTTAGAATTTACCAAGGCGGAGTTGTGCCTTCTAATTCTGTTAGGATTGTAAATATTAACAATTGGGATATTGAGGCTTGTGGAGGAACACACGTAAGGAACACGGGAGACATAGGTATCATTAAGATTATAAAATCTGAAAGGATACAAGATGGAATTATTAGATTGGAATTTGCTGCTGGGGAGGCTGCCCTAAACTATCTGCAGAAACAAGAAAGTCAGCTCGCTTCTATATCTCAATCTTTAGGTTCCAGTAAGGAGAAGGTAGTTGAATCAATTCAAAAAATGATTTATGAAACAGAAACTACCAAGAAAAGGATCAAGACTATACTTCGAAAAATTTCGCCGCATGTTGCGGCATTTATTTCGAATACAGCAAGGCTTCTGCCTAAAGGAAATATCAAAGTTTATAGTATATATGACGAAGAACTTGATGAAGATTATCATATCACGATTGGGGAAAAGTCAATTGAATTAGATCCCTACCTGATCTATGTAGCTTTAATTTCAAGAGATCAAGGATTACGAGTAATAGTCTTTGCAGGAGAGTGTGTGAGGGAGAAGATTCACGCAGGTGTTATTGCCAAACAGCTTTCGATAGATCTTGGCGGCTCAGGAAGAGGTAACGAAAGATTTGGTCAGGGGGGCGGTAGATTTAAGGACAAGATATATGATTCTCTTAGATCGGTCGAAGAACTAGTGGTCAAGGAGTTTAGTCGTACTGAAAGCAAAGGGTAACCGGGATGAATAATCGTAGGGCCACCTATATAGATTGGAATATTCTAGAAAAGAAGTGGACTGATAAGTGGAAAATTGAAAAAGCATTTCAGGCCAATATTGACCAGACAAGAAAAAAATACTTTGTTACTGTTGCTTATCCATACCCAAATTCTCCACAACACATTGGACATGGAAGAACATATACTCTTGCAGATGCTCACGCCCGGTACATGAGAATGAAGGGGTACAACGTTTTATTTCCTATGGGTTTCCATTATACTGGGACACCAATACTTGCAATGTCTAGGAGAGTTGCTTCACAAGACAAAGAGTTGATAGATACTTTTCACAAGGTCTACAATATTTCAGATGATGTAATACAAAGTTTCGTTAACCCAGTCAATATCGCAAGATATTTTCATGCTGAAATCAAACAGGGAATGGAGGAAATGGGCTACTCTATTGATTGGAGATGTGAGTTTACTACAGTTGATGAGCTTTATTCAAAGTTTATATCTTGGCAATTCAGATTATTGAAGAGCAAGGGACTAATTGTGCAAGGATCACATCCAGTTGGATGGTGTCCTAACGATCAGAATCCAGTTAGTCAACATGATACAATAGGCGATGTAGAGCCTGAATTTAATGAGTATATATTAATAAAATTCCAATTAGAATTTGAAGGTAATTATTATTTCCTTCCGGCTGCAACCTTAAGACCTGAGACCATATATGGTGTCACAAATCTTTGGCTCAATCCGGAAATAAAATACTTCCTAACATCACTTGACGATATAGGCGAAAAATGGATTGTTAGTACTGAGGCCGCAAGGAAACTTGAATATCTAAATCGCAGGATCTCGATACATACTACATTAAGCGGCAAGGAATTAGTTGGCAAATATGCCAAGAACCCTATTACGAATAAGCTAATACCAATTTATCCTGCATCATTCGTAAAATCTGACAATGGAACAGGGATCGTAATGTCAGTTCCTGGCCATGCTCCCTATGATTATCAAGCGTTGGCTGATTTAAAAATTAATAATTCAATTCTGAATAACTTTAACCTTGGTAAGATAGTAAATCCGATATCTATTATTAGCTCCGGTGAGTCCCAAGATATTGAACTATTCCCCGCACTAGAACTTATAAGGAAATATCAAATAGTGAACCAGTCAGACAAAAAGCTTGAAGAGGCAACCAACGAATTGTATTTGCAAGAGTTTTACAAAGGGAAAATGAGGTCAAATACGGGCAAGTACGAAGGAATGCCCGTAGCAGAAGCTAAGGATATGATAAAGAACGAATTAGTCACGAACGGTATTGCAGATACAATGATTGAGCTAACAAGTCGACCTGTTAAATGTAGATGTGGTGCTGAATGTATCGTGAAGATTTTGAGTGATCAATGGTTTATAAATTACGGAGATCAAAAATGGAAAACCCTAGCTCATGAGTGCATCAATAAGATGGATATCGTTCCTGAGGATATAAGGCAAGAATTCAACCATGTGATTGACTGGTTGAGGGAAAGGGCCTGCGCTAGAAAGTCAGGTCTCGGAACCAAATTGCCATGGGATACTAATTGGATTATTGAAAGTCTTTCTGATTCGGTAATCTATATGGCATATTACATAATTGCAAAATATAATTCAAACCTTAGTAATACACAAAAGCTTGATCCTAATCAGATCAACGATTCTTTTTTTGATTATATATTACTTGGGAAAGGAAAGAGCGACATTGTAGCTGGGGACTGCAACATGTCTACAAATTTGGTGGAAGCTCTAAGAGCTGAATTTTGTTACTTCTATCCAGTAGATACAAGACACTCGGGAAGAGATCTAGTTGCTAATCATCTTTCATTTTTTATCTTTAATCATATTGCAATTTTTGAACGTGCAAAGTGGCCTGTTCAGATTGTCGTCAATGGGTCGGTGTTAATGCAGGGCAAGAAAATGTCAAAATCGCTAGGTAATATTGTGCCATTACGCGCAGCCATTAAGGAGCACGGTGCCGACGCCATACGTATTGCAATGCTTATCTCAGCAGAACTCCTGCAGGATGCTGATTTTAGTTTCGATGCACTTGAAGGGATCAAGTCCAAATTGATCGATGTGTATCATATGACAATTGAATCCTTAAACTCCAAAATGGCAATGCAAATGAAGAATGAAAAATCAAACGAGTTAGAGGACAGATGGCTAGATAGTAGATTACAAAAAGCCGTTGCGGAGATAACCGTTTGTTTGGATAAGTTAAGGATGAGGGAAGCCTTACACATTTTACTTTATTCGCTGGATCAGGACCTGCAATGGCATAAAAAGAGAGCCTATGCCAAAAGAAGACAGAACACTTCAACTTCACCCTCTGTACTCCGTTTCTTGAATGCTCGGATTAGAATGCTTTCCCCATTTGCTCCCTTCATTTCAGAGGATGTTTGGGAAAAAATTGGTAATTCGTCCTCAATTATTTTTGGAGGATGGCCAGTAGTAGACGCTAGCAAGTTAGATCAAGTTGCAGAAGAGGCAGAACATCTAGTCATAAATCTTATTTCTGATATTCAAACCATTATCAAAGTTACGAAAATAAAACCGTCGGCCATTATTATTTATGTAGCTGCACAATGGAAAACTTCGATCTATCAAAGAATTGTAAAAAACATAGTTCTTGAACACAAGACTAATTTCGGAGATATAATGAGACAGTTGGTCAACGATCCTTCTACCATGAAAGCTAAGACCGATCCTAACCTCGTAAAGAAGATTATAGATGACATCTTATCCGATACTATGGAGGTCAGAGATAGGCGAGTCAGTCTCATGAGTTATGATGAAATCCCAATAATTAAGGATGCTGAAACTCTGATACGTTCTGAAATTGGAAATGCACAAACTGAGATCCAAATATATTCAGAAGACGATATCAATTTACACAAACATGATCCCAAGTCAAAAGCCAAATTTGCCAGGCCTTTTAAACCAGCTATCTATATCCAAGAATAGATATTGCGAGCTTAATTAAACCCTTTTTCTTTTAGACACTATTATCGATGAGATCATATATGTAGAGAATCCTATAATAACAAGGGTCAGACCA
>C688J18823_10002075_pt1 | contig 12526 bp, 10 predicted proteins | sample HopSoiMetagenom1_FD_18823 | JGI IMG/M metagenome (IMG submission 18823)
TGCAGAAGATCCTCGCCCACGCCGGCGTCGCTTCCCGCCGGAAAGCGGAGGAGCTGATCGAGTCGGGCCACGTCACCGTCAACGGCAAGGTGGTGCGCGAGCTGGGGAGCAAGGCCGACCTGGCGGAGGACGTCATCCAGGTGGACGGCCGCACCATCCGCGAGGAGCAGGACAAGGTCTACTACGTGCTCTACAAGCCGGTGGGTTGCGTCACCACGCTCAGCGATCCCGAGGGCCGGCAGACCATCAAGACGTACGTGGAGCACATCCCGGAGCGCGTCTACCCGGTGGGCCGGCTGGACTACGACGTGGAAGGCGCGCTGATCGTCACCAACGACGGCGAGCTGGCCTTCTCGATGATGCACCCGCGTTTCGGCGTACGCCGCACCTATCTCGCCAAGGTGCACGGCATTCCCAAAGAAGAGCAGATCGAGCGGCTGCTCAAGGGCGTGCGCCTGGAAGACGGCCGCGCCCGCGCGCTGGAGGCCGACCTGCACTCGCGGACGCCGAAGAACACCTGGGTGCGCGTGGTGGTGGCGGAAGGGCGCCAGCACATGGTCAAGCGGCTGATGGAGGCGGTCGGCGCGCCGGTGCAGAAGCTCTATCGCGCCGATTACGGCGGCATCGGCGTGGCCGGCATGCGCCCCGGCGAGGTGCGCGAGCTCACCAAGGCCGAGGTGGACCATCTGCGGTCGCAGGCGGGCAAGAAGGCGGAAGCCCGCGAGCGGCCCCAGCGCGTGGCGCTGCCCGCGCGGCGACATGGCCATGGGCCGCCCCCGGCCGGGGGTCGGACGCGTCGGGGACGGCAGCGGAGATAAGCGCGCACTCCGACCCACATCGCGCCTTCACGGTTCGAGACAGCGACCCGAGAGAAGGGTAGAAAAGAACACGATGGCCCGCAAGCCACAGGTCGACGTCCGCAAGCTCAAGGACGAGGTCGCCGACTGCCTGAAGAAGTCGAAGCTCGACAAGGCAGCCGAGGTCCTGGAGCAACTGATCGCCGCAGAACCCAAGGACATGTCGCACCGGCTCAAGCTGGGAGACACGTACCGGCGCTCGGGCGACGGACAGCGGGCCATCGCCGCCTACCAGCACGCGGCGAAGTTCTTCGCCGACGAGGGCCAGCTGATCAAGGCCATCGCCGCGGTCAAGATCGTCCTCGAGATCGACCCGCGCAACGCCGACGCCCAGCGGCAGCTCGGCGAGATGAACGAGCGCCGCATGGGCAAGGTCACGCTGGAGAGCGCCGGGCTGAAGTCCAGGCCCGGGACCGCGCCTGCCGGCGGCGCCATCGAGCCGGCGCCGGCCCGGAGCGGGACGGCAGTGCAGCAGTCGACCCCTGCCGTGGACGAGGACGCGCCGCTGGAGCTGGACGATCGCCACTCGGCGGGCAGGACGACGCCGTCGCACGCGGCCGTGCCGACGTCGTCGAGCATCGAGTTCGGCGGCGAGCTGGAGCTGGACATCAGAACCGCGCCGATCCGGACTCCGGCGCCTCCGCCGGCGAAAAACGTCATCGCTCCGCCGCCGCCTGCCCGGCGCGAGATCGAGCTGGATCTCGATCCCATCGTGCCGCCGGAGTCCTCCGAGCAGCTGCCGGACGAGGCCATCCTCACGCCGCAGGCGGAGGACCTGATCGCCTCGCCCCACGACGAGGCGCTGGTGGGGCTCTACGAGAACACCTACGCGATGCCGGTGATGCCGGCCGAGTCGCATCCCATCGCCGATTTGCTCGCCGACCGCGGCGAGGAGGATGTGGAGATCCTCACCGCCGAGGACGAAATCCTCGAGCCCGCGGAGGTGCAGGCCGAACCGGAGGAAGAGGATCTCGACGCGGCCTTCGACCGGGTGTCGCCGGCAGGTCAGGCCGCGAAGAAGGTGCCGCTCAAGAAGGTGCCGCTCTTCGACGACCTCTCGCAGGACGCCTTCGTCGAGCTGGTGAACAAGCTCGGCTACCACCGCCACGCGGCGGGCGAGCTGATCATCCGCGAGGGCGATCCGGGCCGCAGCTTCTTCATCATCGTCGAGGGCAAGGTCCGCATCTTCAAGCAGGGGGCGGACGGCGGCGAGCTGACGCTGGCGCACCTGGGGGAGGGCGCGTTCTTCGGCGAGATGGCGTTGCTCTCGGGCGCGCCGCGCACCGCCAACGTCGCCGCCGAGGAGGACACCGAGATCCTCGAAGTCACCGACGTGGTGCTGCGGCAGCTGGCCACCAAGTACCCTCAAGTGATCAGCTCGCTGAAGAACTTCTACCGCCTGCGCCTGCTCAACAACGTGATGGCCATCTCGCCGCTCTTCAAGGACTTCGATCCCGGCGAGCGCAAGCTGATCGTGGAGAAGTTCCGCATGAAGCAGGCCGCGCCGGGCGAGGTGCTCATCGGCGAGGGCCTCATCTCCGACGGCCTCTACGTGGTGATGCACGGATCGGTGCAGGTCTCGGCGCGCAAGGACCGCAGGGACATCGAGCTGGCGCGGCTGAGAGAGGGCGAGATCTTCGGCGAGATGTCGCTGCTCACCCGCCAGCCGGCCAGCGCCACCGTGACCTCGAACGGCAACTCGATCCTGTTACGCCTGCCGCGGGCCAGCTTCCAGGAGCTGGTGGTGACGCACCCGCAGATCCTCGAGCTGGTGTCGGAGCTGACCGAGCGCCGCAAGAGCGCCACCGAGGCCATCCTGCACGGGCAGGGCGAGGGCCACGACGGGATGAGCTTCGTCTGAAGTCCCGCCCCGCCGCTCAGCGCGCCGCGGACGACGCGGCGGGCGGGGAAGTGCCGGTGCTTGGGGTACAGCGTTGCCGGTAGGAAGCGAGCTGCACTCCCAGCTCCTTCACGTCGGAGCCGACCGACCCGACACCGTGAGCGTGGGAGATCTCCACCGCCCTCGACTGTAGAAGCACCGCCTCCGCACACTTGCCCAGCTCGAGGGCCACCTTCGCCAGCGCCGCGACGGCATCCGCGCTCCAGGGCGCCAGGTCCACGGCCCGGTTCGCGATCGGCAGCCCTTCGCGCGCCCGGCCGGTGGATGCGAGCTGGAAGGCGAGGGCGGCGTGAGCTAGCGCGCCATCGGGCCAGTGCTCGACGGCATGGCGCAAGGCTGCCTCGCGCCGTGCCGGATCCGTTTCTTCGCGCCCGAGCAGGAACCAGGCGCGCCCGTCGTTGGGACGCGCCGCCGCCACCGCCCGCAGTTGGGGGAGGAGCGGAGTGCCCGCGACGGCGGCCAGCTCAGCGGTGGCCTCGGGGTTGGTCGGGTCCTCCCGCAGCACCAACTCGGCCGTTTCGCGCCGGACGCGAGGGGTGAGCAGCCGATTGGTCGTACGGAGCCGAGGCTCGAGAAGAACCATCTGCACGCTGGCGGCAGAACCCGCCGCGGCGGTGAACGTCCGATCGACCTCCGGCACCTTCACCTCCCACCGCAGCCCGCGACCGGAGCGCTGGTGCTGGACGAGGTCGTTGTTGAGGAGCCGGATGGTGCCGGTGGCAATGTTCCACTCGGGGAACGCGGAGCGCCACGCATCATCTGGCGCCTGGCCTTCGGAGAGGGCGCGCTGATAGCGGCTGAGCTGAGAGCTGCGTTCGTTCCAGAGGAAGCGATAGAGGATCCAGCTCGTCAGGTAAGGATCGTCGAACCAGCCGATGAAGGTCCTCGTCACGAGGTCCTCTACCGGCGTCAGCTTGATGGCGCCGGCCACCCATCCGTCGGTGGGATCTGCGCCCGCCCAGCGCCGGCCGTCGCCGTCGCGCTTGGCCACCCCCTCCACGAATTGAGCCAGGCCCTCGGCAAACCAGAATGGTTGCTGCGGGAAAAGGTATCGCGAGAGATAGTGTGTCAGCTCGTGTGCGATGATCTGGGGAATGTCGTCGAGGTCCTCTGCCGCGAGCAGGATGGTGGGCTCGCCGAGGCGCGAGACCCAGAAGAGACCGACGACGTCATCCGCCCCGGTGAATTGGCGCAATTCGCGGCGAGAGGAAAGGACCACCACCCGCACACGGCCGGAGATCTCCACCGGCTCCGAAACGAGCGCGGCGAGGACGGCGGCGTGCAGCTCCTCGAAGGTCCCGACCAGACGGGCCGGGTCGCGATCCCGTCGCGCCACGTCGATGACGAAGTGTGTGCTCCGGAATTCCTCCCAGGAGGCGGACGACGGCGCCGTCCGGACCGTATCTCGACTGGCCGGCGCGCATGCAGCAATGGCGACAATACCGGGAATGAAAGCGAGGTTTCGCATTGGGCTGAAAGTCTACCAGACGTGCCTCGCGCAACCGAGCGGGCTGTGGAGGCGTGAGGCCTACTTCCTCGCCGCCCGCTGCCCCAACTCACCCCGCCGGACGATGCCCTTGTCTTGCAGCAACTCCACCAGCGCGCGGAAGGCGCGGCTCTGCGCGTTGACGGTCTTCTCCAGGCGGACCAGCAGGGTCCTGAGCTCCTGCACCGCATCCGGCGTGACGTTCTCGGGCACGATGGTGCCGATCACGTGTGGATCCGACTCGGTCACCGCCTCGGGAAACCCGGCCTCTTCGGAGCGGTTGGGGACGGAGCGGGCGGCCGGTGCGGCCAGCGGGATGTCTGGGATGGCGCCCATGGGCTCTCCCAGCCGCGGCTTCCCCACCAGCAGCCGCTCGCCGAAGTAGTGCTGCCGCACTGCGCGGTCGATGCTGCTCATCGACGCCAGCACCGGCTCCAGCGTGTGGTGGCAGATCTGCGCCACCTCCTGCAGCGTCTGGCGATCCGGCTCCGCCGTGGCTACCCAGAGCAGGCGCTGCGCCTTGTCCAGCCGCACCGGGAAGACGCCGTAGCGCTCGCAGGCGTCCACCGGCAGGCAGCGCAGCGCCTCTGCTTGCACGTCGGCGGTGTCGAGGTCCACGGTGTCCAGCCCCAGCTGCTCGGAGAGGGCGCGCATCAGCTGGTCCTCGGTGACGTAGCCCAGGTCCACCAGGGTGCGGCCCAGCTTGCCGCCGAAGGCGCGCTGATCGCTGAGCGCGGCGAGGAGCTTCTCGTCGTCGATGACGCCGTGGGAGATGAGCACCTCGCCGAGCTTGCGGCTCATTTCTTCTCCTCCGCGGGCCGCACCGGCTCCCACGACGCCTTGCGCCCGCGAATGGTCAAGAGCGCTGCCTGCCCCGCCACCGTCCTGCCGTCGGACATCGGCCAGGGCGTGTGGTCGGCGGCGCCCGGATTGAGGTACAGCCGGTCCGACGGTACGGCCGGCGCCACCCTGGCTCCTGCGCCGTCCACCGCACGGCCGCCCGCCTCCCAGACCTGGCCGAAGACGCCGAAGGGGGCCTTGCGCAAGAGCGGAACCAGCCGGGGGTCTCCCACGTTCTGCCCCTCGCTCGCGTCCAGCGCGTTGGCGTCCTGTCCGCGCGGCGGCACCGCCGCCACCAGCAGCACCGGCGGCGGAGCGCGGTCCAGCGCGTTGGCCACCGCGTCGACGTCCTTCTGCACGTAGACGCAGGCTCCGTCCGCGTGGATCTGCCGCCGCTCGAACGCTCCGGGCAGACCCACCACCGAGGCATCCCCCAACTCCACCAGCCGCACATGCGAGAGATCGACGATGCGCGCGCCCTTCTTGCGCAGCTCGGCCTCGGCCGCGTCGAGATCGGAGCGCACCTCCCGATTGCCTGCGGCGGCGATCACCGGCAACCCGCTGTCGGTGAGCACGCCGAGCAGGGTCTCCTGCTCATCGGAGTTGTCGCCCAGATCGCCGTCGGCGAGGAGCACCTCCGCGCCGCGCTGCTGCAGCTCGGCGACGACGCGCTTGAGGAAGGCGACGTTGTCGTCGTCGGCGTCCTTGAGGCCCGCCATCACGCCGATGCGCAGCTCGCCCTTGGCCGCCCGGAGCTTCTCGCGCGCGCCCGCCGCCTCGAAGGGGGCGGCGCAGGCGGCGTCGCTGCGTCCCGCGGTGGGCTGCAAGGCAGGTGCGGGTGCGGGCGGCGTGGCGACAGGGGCCGGCGCCTTCTCGCGGCACCCGGCGAGCACCAATACGACAAAAATGCCCGATCGCACACAGCGCAGGATACGCGAATTCCCGGCCGCGGAAACAACAACCGCTTTCAGGTTTGCCTACGCGGCGTGCGGGGGGAGGGCGCGGCCGAAACGGGAGCTGACCGAGGCGCCCAGGGCAAAGAACTGCAAGAGCGCCATGATGGAGATGCCCAGCCAGGGCACGAAGGCCACCAGCAGCAACACCGCCATGCCCATGCCCAGCGCGGCCGGCGGCACGAACCGCTGACCGGGCCCGGCAGGCAGCGCTTCCCCGACGCGCAGCGCGAAGGACGAGAGGCCGACCACGATGCTGAGGAAGATGATGATGGGAAGCAGAGGGATCAGCGGGATGCCCACCAGCGAGATGGCCAGCAGCACCACCAGCGGCAGCAGGAGCAGCCAGCAGAGGAATCCCACCGTGAAGCTGCGCACCGGGTTCTCGAACATGGCGAAGCCCACGTTGCGCACGCGCTCCGGCCACATCCGCAGCATCAGCAGGCCCAGCAGGTAGGTGAGCGCGAACAGGGCGATGGTGGGGAAGAACCCGAACATGCCCAGGCCGCCGAACCATCCGCGCGAGCGCCGCGAAGAGCCGGGCATGAGGTTGCCGGGGCCGACGTGCACGCGCTCTCCGACCACCTGCCCGCCGCGGTCCACCTGCACCTTGCCCAGCACGGCGACGGCCTGGCCCATCACCAGCGCGCCGCGGCTCACCTCCACGCTGCCGCCGACCGCCACGGCATCGCCCTGGACCACGGCGCCCGGCTCCAACTCGATGGAGCAGCCGACGCAGACCACGTCGCCCTGAACGACCTCTCCCTGGTGCACGGCGATGTCGCCCTGGAAGACGTGGACCACGTCGCGCCCGCTGCGCTTGCCCTTGACGATGCCGCGGTGGTCGCCGGTGCGCAGGTGGCGCGAAGACGAGGAGCTCTTCTCGATCAGCATGCCCGCCGCTCCCTGCGCGTCGGGCGTGGCCACCACAACCAGCTTGTCGCTCTTGAGCACCGCCATGGCGCCGCTCTTCTTCAGCACGTCGCGCAGCGCCTCGCGCGGGTCCACATCCTTCACGTCGATGTCGACGCGCTCCTTGGGCGCGCCCACCAGGGTCATGCTCCAGCCGGCAGTCTGCGCGATGCGGTGCAGCAGCTCGGCGGTGGGAACGGCCCGGGCCTTCTCGGTGAAGGGCGGCAGATTCCGCGAGCTGCCGGAGTCGAAGTGGAAATTGAAGTCCTTGGCGTTCGGCGGAACTGGCGGGTGGGACTGGAGGCACCGGCGGCGTGGGGGGCACCACTTCCAGGTCGGCGTCGGAATCCGCGTCAGGGTCCGCTTCCGTGTCGGTGTCTTCCTGGCTGCCGCTCTCCTCGTCGTCGCCGGTGATCCGCACGGTGATCACCTTGTCGGCCATCCCGCCGAGCACGCGGCCGAAGATGCCGTGCGAGCCGAGGTGCGCGCCGAAGAACCCGCCCTGGGCGAGCAACAGCGTGAGAGCGAGCCGGATCATGATCAGGACTCCGAGAGCCGCGCGTAGGCGGGCTTGAGCGTGCGCGAGAGCGCCGTCAGCACCACCGCCAGGAAGAGGAAGGCGCCGATGCCCAGCGGGATGCGGGTGGCGACGAAGACCGGGCCCATCACGCCCCAGACCACGCGCAGCACCGTCACGCCCTCGATCAGCTTGTCGACGTGCAGGGCCGTGGAGAGGCCCCAGCCGACGATGGCGAAGATGGCCAGCGCGAGGGCCGGGATGGCGGCGAGCAGCGTGTGCTTGCGGGTGACCAGATGCGCCTCGCGCACCTGCACCGCCGCCAGCACGGTGGCGGTGAAGTCGGTGGGCACCTCGGGATCCGTCAACGACGAGAGCCGGCCCGACAGCGCCGAGTAGACCGTCAGCTCGCCGCCGCAGGCAGCGCAGCCCTCGCAGTGTTCGCGGGCGGCCAGGCCCTCGGGGCCGCGGAGCGTGCCGTCGGCCAGCGACTGCAGCTGGGTGTCGGTGAGGTGGTTCATGAGAGGTGCTCCGAAAGCTTTGCCTTGAGCTCCTTGCGGGCACGGTGCAGCCAGGTCATCACGGTGCCCATGGGCACTCCCAGGGCGGCCGCGATCTCCGCGTAGCTCTTGTGCTGCACGTGGAAGAGGGCAATCACTTCACGATACCGCGGCGGGAGGCCGGCGACGGCGAGGTCGAGATCGCGCTGCGCCTCCTCCTCCTGCACGCGCTGCTCGCCGGAGACGGCGAAGTGATCGGGAAGCTCCGGGGCGACGCCGGTCTCGGGTCCGTCGTCGCCCCGGCCCTCAGCCGAAAGCGCCAGCGTGGGGCGCCGCCTGCGGAGGAGATCGATGCAGTGGTTGCGCGCGATGCGCAGCACCCACGCCGCGAAGGGCTGGCGCGGGTCGAAGTCGCGGATGCCGGTGTAGGCGCGGACGAACGCTTCCTGAGCGGCGTCGCGCGCTTCCTCGCCGGCGCCCAGCAGGCGGAAGCAGAGGCCGTACACGGACTGCTTGTGCTTCTCCACCAGCCGCGCGAAGGCAACCTTGTCACCGCCGGCCGCGGAGCGCGCCCATTCCGCCTCGTCGGCGGGGCAGGCGGCGCGGACCAGGTCGGTTGCGGGGGCCAAGGGCAAGGGAAGCGAGAGGGCCGTGTCCACGGAAGCTTTACGGCCGTCAGACCGCCAGTATTTCACGTTAAAAAACCCGGCGCTCCATCAGCAGGCAGGCGAGCCCCAGGGCGAGTGGGAGGAAGGTGCACAGCGCCCCGATCCAGAGGAAGCGCAGGAAGGGAATTTTGCCTTTCGATCCGGCTAGTTCGAGCACGATCAGGTTGGCCACCGATGCCACTGGGGTGAGGTTTCCCGCCAAGGTCGAGACCAGCGAGAGGCTGAGCCAGCCCAGGTGGGGGTCTGCCAGCTTCGGGATCCAGTGCGCCGCCAGCAGCACGAAGGGAACGTTGCTGACCAGCTGGCAGGCGGCCACCGTGAACAGGCCGAAGCGGAAGGTCTGCTGCGTTGCGTCAACGCCGAGGAACGGGGCCAGGGCGGAATGGATGCGCTCGGTGATTCCCGCCTGCGCCACGCCGTGGGTGACCACGAAGAGTCCGGCAAAGAAGAGCAGGAGCGTGCCGTCCACCTGCGCGAACATCTCCTTGGGCGACTGGCGCGAGAGCACGAGCAGCAGGGCCGCGCCCGTCATCGCCGTCCAGGCCAGGCTGTAGCCGAGGAGGAAGCCCGCCACCACGAAGACCAGGGCGGCGCCGCAGAGCAGCGCCAGGCCGCGGTCCAGCGGCGGCGCCTTGACGTCGATGGCCAGCCGCCTCCAGGCCAGCTCGCGCCGGAACACCACCAGCAGCACCGCCAGTACGGTGGCCAGCGAGAGCACGGCGGGAAGGAGCAGCGCGCCGGCGAAGCTGGCGTAGGAGATCCCGCTGAGCGTGCCGATCAGCATGTTCTGCGGGTTGCCTGTGAGCGTGGCCACCGACCCGGCGTTGGAGGCGAAGGCCAGCGCCATCAGGAAAGGCAGCGCCGGCAGCGCGGCGGCCTCCACCAGCGCGAGCACCAGCGGCGTGCACATCACGCAGACCGTGTCGTTGACCAGGAGCGCCGAGAGCACGCCGGCCACCAGCACCAGCACTGCCAAGAGCGCGCGCGGCCCGTGGGCGCGTCGCAGCGCGAACCAGGAGATCCAGCGGAAGATGGCGGCGCGCGCCATCACGCTGCTGATCACCATCATCCCCAGGAGCAGGACCAGCGTGTCCCAGGAGATGGCCTCGCGGTACACCTGCGCCGGCGTGAGCACGCCGAAGGCGACCATGGCCACGGCGCCCGCCACCGCCCCGCCGGGGCGGTCCAGCTTGAGGAAGGGCAGCTCGGTTCCGGCGAGGAAGAGATACGTCGCGACGAAGATGACCAGCGCGGCGAGCACTTCGCCTCACTCGACCATGTGTGCCAAGAATGGGCAATGTTTCCGACCTACCCGGACTTGAAAGAAAGGACCGCGCTGGTGACCGGCGCGTCCAGCGGCATCGGGCGCGGCATCGCGGAGGAGCTGCTCGCACAGGGCGCCCGCGTGGCAGCGCAGCACCGCACCCAGCAGCCGCCGCGGAACACCGCGCCCGTCCAGGCGGACCTGGGCAGCGAGGCGGGCTGCGCCGCGGCGGCGCGGTCGGCGCGCCAGCAGCTCGGGAGCGTGGAAGTGCTGGTGCACTCGGCTGGCATCTACAACGCCGGCCCCATCGCCAGCCTGAAGGCGGAGACGCTGGAGGAGATGTTCCGCGTCAACGTCTTCTCCGCCTTCTACCTGGTGCGGGAGCTTCTCCCGGCCGGCCTGCGCAACGTCGTCTTCATCGGCAGCACCGCGGGACAGCGCGGCGAGCCCGGGCACTCGCACTACGCCGCCTCCAAGGGCGCCGTGCAGTCGATGATGATGTCCCTGGCGGTGGAGCTGGCGCCCAGGGTGCGCGTCAATCTCGTCTCTCCGGGCTGGGTGCGTACGCCGATGGCGGAGGAGTCGCTCAAGCGCATTGGCCCTTTGCTCGTGCCCACGCTGCCCAACAAGCGCGTGGCAGAGGTGGACGACGTGGTCAACGCCGCGCTCTGGCTGGCCAGCGACGCCTCCTCGCACTGCATCGGGCAGGACCTCTGCATCTCGGGCGGCGCGCTCCTGGTCGTGCCTCGCGGGCAGGTGAGGCCGGTTTGAGGCTCTCGCCGCCCGAGCTGCGTACGCGAGCCGCGGAGGCGCGCGTCCACTATGCGAGCTGCGATCTCTGCGCGCACGATTGCCGCGTCGATCGCACGCGCGGCCCGGCCGGCGCCTGCGGTGAAGACGACGGCCTGTGGCTGGCGGGCGCGGGGATCCACCACGGCGAAGAGCCGGAGTTGGTCCCCTCGGGCATGGTGCTGATCGGCGGCTGCAACCTGGCCTGCCAGACCTGCGAGACGCACGATTTCTCCCTGGAGCGGCGCGGGCGCAGGCGGACATCCCCGGCGGAGCTCGCGGCGCTCCTGCTCGACCTCCAGCGGCGCGGCGCCCGCAACGCCAACTTCGTCACCCCGACGCACGTGCTGCCGGTGCTGCTGGACGGGCTCGCGCTGGCGGCGGAGCACGGCTTCTCGCTGCCGGTGGTGTGGAATTGCGGCGGCTACGAAAGCGTGCCGGCGCTGCGCCTGCTCGACGGCATCGTGGACGTGTACCTCCCCGACGCGAAATACGGGGAGGACGCCGTGGCCTTCGAGCTGTCTGGCTGCAGGCGGTATACGGCGGCGCTGCGCGAGTCGCTGGCGGAGATGCACCGGCAAGCCCGGGTGATCGTGCGACATCTCGTCTTGCCGCAGGGCGTCGCGGCGCCGGCACAGGTGATGGCGCTGGTTGCCGCCGTCTCGCCGGACCTGTGTGTCAACGTGATGTCGCAGTACCGGCCTCTCTTCCACGCCTCGCGGTTCCCGGTGATCACGCGGGGCGTCACATCGGAGGAGGTGCAGCAGGCGGTGGCGGCAGCGCGAGCCGCGGGCTTGCGAGATCTCATGGTGGACGGACGCCCGGCCTGAACCTTGTCGAACGCGCGCGGCGCGGTAGAGTCCCCCGCCTGAATGCGCGGCCCGGTGGATCTCGGCGAACATCCAGCCCAGGCGGTGCTCGACGGCGCGATTGGCCTCGCGCTCGCCACCGGCGTGCCGCTACGGCTGCGCGGACCGCTCCAGGGCGCGGACCTGGCGGTCGCGCTGGCCGCGGTGAAACTGGGCGGCGATATTGAAGCGGCGCGAGATTTGTTGTCGCGAACCGGCGACGTGGAGTTCCCGCTGCCGCACCCGCGGGCCGGCGTGCACGTGCTCGACCTGCCGGATGCCGGCGCAGTGGCGCGCGTGCTCTGGACGCTCTCCTGGCCGCTGGCGCTGTTGGGCCGGCCTTCGGTGCTGCACCTGCGCGGCCCCAATCACGCCGAGGGCGCGCCCACCTTCCACGATCTGCGCCTGGGCTGGGCGCCGTTCGCCGCGCAGTTCGGCCTGAAGATCGGCCTTTCCCTGACGCAGGCGGGCTTCGGCAGCGAGGAGGGCGAGATCGTCGCCTCGCTCGACCCCGCGCCGGCGCTGACGCCGCTGCGGTCGGTGCACCGCGGTCTCTTGCGGCAAGTGAACGTGATCGCCGCGGTGGGCGGAGGGCGCAACGATGCGGCGCTCGAGGCCGCAGAGCAGGTGGTGCGCGCCATCCGCCGGCAGGGCGTCATCGCCGAGGCGGAGCGGGTGCCGCTGCCGCTGCCAGCCTCCTCGGTGGGGCGCTGCCGCTGGGCCATCACGGCCACCGCGGAGTTCGAGCACAGCCTGGTGACGTTCTCGACGCTGGGCCAGGCGCCCGCNCTGGCGGAGACGGCGCAAGGGGACCGGCTGGCGGAGCGCCTCGCGCGTTTCCTGCAACGCCGCGGCGCCCTCGACGCGCTCATGGCCGAGCGGCTGCTCCTGCCCTCCGTGCTCTGCGCCGCCGGGCTGGGCGCGCGCGCCGGCGCGCCGCCGAGCTGCCACTACACCACCAGCGAGGTGACCGCGCCGCTCCTCGAGCTCGC
>C688J18823_10002076_pt1 | contig 12523 bp, 13 predicted proteins | sample HopSoiMetagenom1_FD_18823 | JGI IMG/M metagenome (IMG submission 18823)
ATGGCGCACTACGATCTCGTGATCCGCAACGCCACCGTCGTCGACGGCACGCGCGCGCCGCGCTACGCCGCCGACATCGCGGTGGCGGGCGGGCGCATCGCCGCCATCGGCCGCATGGACGCGGAGCGCGCCGAGGTCGAGATCGACGCTTCCGGCCGCGTCGCCGCGCCGGGCTTCATCGATTCGCACACGCACGACGATCGCCTGATGCTTTCCGGCCCCGACATGGCGGCCAAGGCGAGCCAGGGCGTGACCACGGTCGTCGCCGGCAACTGCGGCATCTCGCTCGCGCCGGCGCCGAACGGGATGCGCGCGCCGGTGACGCCGCCGCTCGACATCGTCGACGACGAGGGCGGCTGGTTCCGCTTCCGCACCTTTGCCGAGTACGTCGAGCAGCTGAACGCGACGCCCGCGGCGACCAACTGCGCGCTGCTCGTCGGCCACACCATGCTGCGCGTGCAGACGATGGACAACGTCGAGCGCGCCGCGAGGCCGGCGGAGATCGCGCAAATGCGCGCGATGGTCGACGAGGCGCTCGCGGCCGGCGCGGTCGGCGTCTCCACCGGCCTTTACTACGAGCCGGCGTGCGCCGCGCCCACCGACGAGGTCATCGAGGTGTGCCGGCCGCTCAAGCAGCGCGACGGCCTGTACGTCACGCACATGAGGAGCGAAGGCGACAACGTCCTCGGTTCGCTGGAGGAGGCCTTCCAGATCGGCAAAACCCTCGGCGTGCCGGTGATCATCTCGCACCACAAGGTGGCGGGCCAGCCGAACCACGGCCGCTCGACGGAAACGCTCGCGCTCATCGAGGCGCGCATGAAGAGCCAGCCGATCGCGCTCGACTGCTACCCGTACTGCGCATCCTCGACGATCCTCTCGGCGAGCCGCGCGGCGGTGGCGTCGAAGACGCTCGTCACGTGGTCGAAGACGCATCCGGAGGTCGCAGGCATGGACCTGACCGACATCAAGATCCCGCTCGAGCAGCTGCTGCCCGCCGGCGCCATCTACTTCTCGATGGACGAGGCCGACGTGCAGCGCATCCTCGCGTTCGAGCACACCATGATCGGCTCCGACGGCCTGCCGCACGACGCCGCGCCGCATCCGCGCCTGTGGGGCACGTTCCCGCGCGTGCTCGGCCACTACTCCCGGGGGCTGAATCTCTTCCCGCTCGAGACGGCCGTCCACAAGATGACCGGGCTCACCGCCCGCACTTTCGGCCTCAAGGATCGCGGCGTGCTGCGCACCGGCATGGCGGCCGACATCACCATCTTCGACGCCGGCGAAGTGGACGAGGCGGGCACCTTCGCGAAGCCCATCCAGCCGGCCAAGGGCATCGACACCGTGATCGTGAATGGCGCCGTGATCTGGCGCGACGGCAAATCCACCGGCGCCCGCCCCGGAAGGGTCCTCAAACGCTAGAAAAAGGGGTCAGAGCAATTTTCCTGTAACCACTAACGAGCGTAGTAGTTACCAGAAAATTGCTCTGACCCCTTTTCTGAGTTGCCGCACCTGGCGGCTGAAGTTGGTGCAGGCGTCGCAGACGAAGAGATGCAGGCGCAGCTGGACGCGGCGCGCGAGCGGCAGCGGCCGGTCGGCGTTCTGGGAGATGAGGCGCGAGGCCTCGCGGCAGTCGATCATCATCGGGTAATTCCGCTTTTCTCGAGGCATTGGCGCAACGCCATGCGGGCCCGATAGAGGAGGACCCAGCAATGGGTCGGGGTAATGGCGAGTTCTTTACAGATATCGCCGGTGTCGAAGCCAAGGTGCTCGCGCATCAGGAACGCCTGGCCGGTGCGCGCGGGCAGGGCGGCGAGGCACTTCTCCAGCGCCTGGATGAAGGCTTTCTGCTCGAAGGCCTGCTCCGGCCAGGGCTGCGGCGGCTCGCGCCAGTGACCGCTCGCGTCGAATAGCTCGTCCAGGTCGTCGGCCGAAAGCTCGACCTCCGGCGCGCGCTCGCGCGTGGAGCGGCGTAGCGAATCGACGATCTTGTGCTTGAGGATCCCGGTGAGCCAGGTGCGAAGGTTCGAGCGCCCGGCGAAGCTCTTCTCGGCGGCGAGCGCCGCGAGAAGCGTTTCCTGCACTGCATCTTCGGCTGCCTCGCGGTTACGCAGCTCCAGCGAGGCGAAGCGCAGGAGATAGGGCCTGAGCGCCTCGATCTCCGAGCGGAAATCGGTTGCCAGGCCCTAGTCCGCTGTTAGTAGCGCTGCTGCCCCTTGATGCTCCAGGGGATGACGGGGCCGCTGGACTCGCCGTTCTCGCCATTGGAACGCTGCGCGTCTTTCTTGGGGCGGCCGGGACGGAAGGTGACCGAGAAGATCTTGAGGGGCGGGACCTTGGGCGGTGCCTCGAGGAACTTGCAATCCGACTCGGTCGGCACCGACAGGAGCGCACCGAGACGTTTGCCGTTGAGCAGCACCGTGTAGCGCAGCATGTGCATCGAACCCGCCGCGGGCGCCGCAACAATGTCGTACTTGCCCAGCTTGTACTGTTTTCTCTCGAGCATCAGGTCTTTCCGGAGGTGGATGGAGAGGACCCCCCAACGACTGGGTCCGACAGCCAAAAGCGCAAGCCGCTATTGTGCCTTAAAAATGGGCACTTGAGAGGCTCAGACGAAGGTAAATCCCTGAGTTGACAGCGGTAGCGAGCGAACCGGCTTGCCTCCCAATGCGGCCAGGGCGTTGGCAAGCGCCGGGGCTATGACCGGCGTGGCGGGCTCGCCAACCCCGGTGGGTTTTGTGCCTGAGGGAACAATATGGGTCTCGATGCGCGGCGCCTGGTTCATGCGCAGCACCGGGTAATCGTGGAAGTTGGATTGCTCGACCATGCCGTCCTTGAGGGTGATCGCGCCCATGAGGGCGGCCGACAGGCCGAAGCCGATGCCCGACTCCATCTGCATCGCGACGATGTTCGGGTTCACCGCCACCCCGCAGTCGACCGCGCAGACCACGCGGTCGATATGCACGGCGTCCTTGCGACGCGAGAGCTCGACCACCTGCGCGACGACCGTATCGAACGACTCATGCACGGCGATGCCACGAGCCTTGTCTTTCGGCAGCGGTTTTCCCCATGCCGCCTGCTTGGCGGCGAGCTCGAGCACGCCTTTGTGCCTCGGGTGCTTTTCGAGGAGCGCCCGGCGCAGCTCGAAGGGGTCCTTGCCGGTGGCGCGCGCGATGTCGTCCAGGAAGCATTCGGTGGAAAAGGCGGTATGCGTCGAGCCGACCGAGCGCCACCACTGCACCGGCACGGCGATTTTGGGCGAGTGCAGCTCGACCAGCAGGTTGTCGATGCCGTAGGGCAGGTTGGCAGCGCCTTCGACCGACGTGCCGTCGATGCCTTCCTTCACCATCATCGGCTCGAACGCGGTGCCGGCGAGGATCGACTGGCCGACGATGGTGTGGCGCCAGGCGGTGAGGTTGCCGGACGCGTCCACGCCCGCCTCGAGCGCGTGGTAATACATCGGGCGGTAGTAGCCCGCGCGCATGTCGTCCTCGCGGCTCCACACCAGCTTGACCGGCGCGACGCCCTTGATCGCCTTGGCGATGGCCGCCGCCTCGAGCAGAAAATCGGAATGCGGATTCGCACGCCGGCCGAAGCTGCCGCCGGCGAAGAGCATGTTGAGCTTCACTTGCTCGGGCTGCAGGCCGAGGAATTTGGCCAGCGTCATCTGGTCCACGGTCTGGAACTGCTCGCCGTGCCAGACCTCGCACGCGTCGGCGCCGAGCTGCACCACGCAATTCATCGGCTCCATCGAGGCATGCGCGAGATAGGGAAACTCGTAGGCCGCCTCGAACGTCCTCGCCGCGCCTTTCAGCGCCGCCTCGACGTCGCCTTGCTTGCGCGCGACGCTGCCGGGCGTCACGGCGAGGCGCTTGTACTCCGCCATGATCTCCGCCGAGCCGAGGCGAAACGCGTTCGACTCGTCCCATTCGACCACCACCGCTTCGCGCGCTTTCTTCGCCGTCCAGTAGTCGTGGGCCAGGATGGCGACGCCGCTCCGCACCGGCGTCTCGAAGGCGACCACCGCCTCGACGCCGCGCATCTCCTGCGCCTTCGCGCCATCGAAGCGCGCGAGCTTCGCGCCGTAGCGCGGCGGATGGATCACTACCGCGGTCAGCATCTCGGGAATCTTCACGTCCTGCGTGAAGATCGCGGTGCCGGTGGACTTGGCAACCGCATCGGTGCGCGGCAGGGCCGCCTTGCCGATGAGGACGAAGTCCTTCGAGTCTTTCAGCATCACATCGGCTGGAATGGTCTGCGTTGAGGCAGCGGCGACGAGCTCGCCGAACTTGGCGCGCTTCCGGGTTTTCGCATGCGACACCACGCCCTTGGCGACCGTGATCTGCTCCGCCGGCACGTTCCACTTCTCCGCCGCCGCTCGCACAAGCATCACGCGCGCCGCGGCGCCGGCCTTCCTCATCTGCTCGTAGGAATTCGGCAGCGAGCTCGAGCCGCCCGTGCCCTGCGCCTCGCCCCACGAGAGATTGGCGTAGTGCTTGGCGTCGGCCGGCGCGCCTTCGACACGGATCTGCGCCCAGTCGGCGTCTAGCTCCTCTGCGACGAGCGTAGGCAGGCCGGTGTAGGTGCCTTGCCCCATCTCGAGATGCTTCACGATCACCGTGACGGTATTGTCCGAGTCGATGCGGACGAACGCGTTCGGCGTGAAGCTGGCCTTGTCCTGCGCGCTCGCGGGAAAAGCCACGGCAAGGACCAGCGCGCCCGACGCCTTGAAGAACTCGCGCCGGCTCACGTTCTCGATCACGCGAGCTTCTTCGCCGCGCGCTTGATGGCGGCGCGGATGCGCGGATAGGTGGCGCAGCGGCAGATGTTGCCGCTCATCGCGGCGTCGATCTGCGCGTCGCTCGGATCCTTGTTGGCGGAAAGGAGCGCCACCGCGCTCATCACCTGTCCCGACTGGCAGTAGCCGCACTGCGGCACGTTCTCCGCGACCCAGGCGTCCTGCACCGCTTTGCCGGCCTTGAAGCGGCCGATCGCTTCGATGGTGTTGATGCGCCGCCCGGTGACGGCGGAAATCGGCGTGACGCAGCTGCGCGTGGGTTTGCCGTCGATGTGCACCGTGCACGCGCCGCAAAGCGCCATGCCGCAGCCGAACTTGGTGCCGGTCAGCTCGAGGAAGTCGCGCAGCACCCAGAGGAGCGGCGTGTCCGGCTCAGCATCGACCGAATACGATTTCCCGTTGACGCTGAGCGGTGTCATCGCCATCTCCCTGGATGGCTATGGTAGACCTTACTGCTCGCCGTAGCGCAGCGGCGGGTATTCGCGGCTGTACTGCGGGCCGGCGATGAACCCCTTGGGGTCGTACTTCCAGAACTGGCTGACGTTCGGATAGGTGGCGACCGTGACGTTCACGAGCTCGCCGTTCTTCCGCTCCACCTTGCGGATGTAGACGTTGAGGATCGGCTTGCCGTACTCGTCCAGGCGCAGCGGCCCCATTGGCCCGCGATCGAGCTTCACGTCGTGCAGGGCCTTCACGAAGGCCGCCTTGTTCTCGAAGCGACCCTTGACGAGCTCCATCGCCTGCTCGATCCACAGGCCGGAGGTATAGGTCGCGGCGGTGTAGAACCCGGGCGTGGCGTTGTATTCCTTGCGGATCGAAGCGACGAAGCGGTGGTTGTCCGGCGTGTCGTGGTCAACCGCGTACCAGCTTGCCGTGTACACGCCGAGGGCCTCGTCGCCCATGTTCTTGAGTATCCCTTCGTCGGTTAGCGTCGGGTTGCCGAACACCGTCGGCTTGATGCCGTACTCGCGGTAGGCGCGCAGGAACCGTACCGGGTTCGAGCCGGCGAAGCCGGCGTAGACGCCGTCGACGTTGGTCTTCAGCTGGCCGATGAACGAGCCGTAATCCGGCGCGTTGAGCGGCGGCCAGAGCTTCTGCACGACATGGCCGCCGGCATCCTCGAACGCTTTCTGGAATCCCGCGGCGCCTTCGTGCCCGTAGGTGAAGTCGTCCGCGACCATCGCGAGGCGCTTGACGCCGAGCTTGGTGGCGGCGTAATCGCCCAGCGGATACATCGCCTGCGCGGCGGTGCCGTAAGTGTGGATCACGTAGTCGCTCTGCTTGCGCTGCGCGAGGTCGTTCTGCGCCGCGGACATGGGCGGCAGGAGCGGCACCTTGGCTTGCAGCACGTAATCGTCGATCGCCAGCGCCTCGAAGGTAGCGAGCGGGCCGACGATGACGTGCACCTTGTCGCGCTCGACCAGCTCCTGCGCCTTGCTCTTCGCCTGCGCCGGCTGCCCGGCGGTATCGGCGAAGAAGATCTGCACCTTGCGGCCGGCCAGCGTGTTGTTGCGCTCCTTGAGGAAGAGGTTGATGCCTTCCTCCATCTGGCGCCCGCCGGCGGCGAGCGGGCCGGTGCGCACGGTCAGGAAGCCGATGCGCAGCGGCTCGGGTTGCGCGTCGGCGAGGGTGCTTGAGCAAACAAGAAGAACTGCGAGCAGCGTGCGGATCATGGAGTCCCCTTTCATCCGAGGATAACAGCGTCAGGGGCTCGGAACTTCCGCCAGCTTAAGGCTGTGCGCGCCGACGCCGAGGAGCCGCACCGGGCGCTCCGCCGCCTCGGTGCGCTCGAGGAGCATCTGCGCGCGGTTGACGATGTCGGGACGCGAGTCAGTGAAGTACTCGGTGGTGTGGCTGCGCGTCACGGTGGTGAAGCCCTTGTAGCGGACCTTGATGGTGACCGTGCGCGCGCGCAGGCCCTTGCGCTTCAGGCCGTCGGCCACTTCCTCGGCGAGGAGCTGCACCTGCTGGTTGATCTCGCGCCAGTCGGTGAGGTCCTTGGCGTAGGTGGTCTCCGACGAGATGGATTTCGTCTCGCGGTTAGGCTCGACCGCGCGATCGTCGACGCCGTGCGAGAGCTGCACCAGCCACTCGGCGAGGCTGCCGACCGTTTGCGCGAGGACGGTAGGATCGGCGGTGCGCACGTCGACCAGGCGCTCGATGCCGATCGCGCGCAGCTTCTTCGCCGTCACCGGGCCGACGCCCCATAGCGCCTCCACGGGCAGCTTCTGCAGGAACGACTCGACGCGCTCGGGCGCGATCACGGTGAGGCCGTCCGGCTTCTGCCAGCCGGAGGCGATCTTGGCGAGGAACTTGTTCGGCGCGACGCCGGCGGAAGCGGTGAGTTGCAGCTCGTCGCGGATGGTGTCTTTGATGCGCTGTGCGACGTTCATCGCGAGCGGCTCGCCCCACTGGTTCTCGGTGACGTCGAGATACGCCTCGTCCAGCGATAGCGGCTCCACGAGCGGCGTCGCGGCGCGCAGGATGGCCATCACTTTTTCGGAAGCCTCCTTGTACTTCGAGAAGTCGGGCCGCACGATCACCAGGTCCGGACAGAGGCGCACCGCGCGCGCCATCGGCATCGCCGAGTACACGCCGAACTTGCGCGCCTCGTAGCTCGCCGCCGCGACCACGCCGCGCGACTCGGGCGAGCCGCCGACCGCGAGCGGCTTGCCGCGCAGCTCCGGGTTGTCGCGGCTCTCGACGGACGCGTAGAAGGCGTCCATGTCGAGATGGATGATCTTTCTAGAGACGGGCAGTCAGAAAACGCAGACGCGAAGCGAGCGAGCTCAGCATCGCGTCGGCGAAGGCCGGGCTCACTTTGACGAGCGAGAGGAACGCCTCGCGGCCGATGGCTTGCAGCGAGCAATCGGTGTCGGCGACGGCGTCGGCGATGCGGGTGCCCGACGGATGCAGGAGCGCCGCCTCGCCGAACACGCCGCCGGGTCCCAGGCGCTCCACCACGCGCCCGCCGATCGAGATCGCGACCCGGCCTTCGGCCACGGCGTACATGCGCGTGCCCTTCTGGCCTTCGGCGACGATGCTGGTGCCCTGGCGGAAGAAGATCGGCGGATCGTCCGCGAGGCCCTCGATCAGCTTCGCCAGCACGTCGGGCTCGAACGCAGCCGATTCCTTCAGCTCGGCGTCGGCGGAGAGCTCGTTCTTGGCTTTCAGCTCGGCGATGCTGGTGCGCAGCCGGTGAATCATCATGCTGATCAGCATCAGCGCGAAGACGGGTTTTTTGCGCAGCGCCGTCTGGAACTCGTTCTCGTCGAGCGCGATCACGCGGCACGGGCTTTTCGCCACGGCGGAGGCGCTGCGCGGCGCGTCCGAGATGATCGCCATCTCGCCGAAGATCTCGCCCGCGCGCACGCGGCCGATGGGCTTGCGGCCGGCGAGGAGCCCCACCTCGCCCTTGAGGAGGAGGTACATCTTGTGGCGGCGAAGGAGCGGAATCGCGCGCTCGTTCTCCTCGAAGATCTTCTCGCCCTCGGCGATGGTGGCGGGCTTGCCCGCGGACTTGAAGAAATCCAGCGCGACCGCGGGATCGTAGGTCGCGGCGCCAGCGAAACCGCTCTGCGATTGGGGATTCATGGGGCGTTACCATGCCACCACAGGAGATCCCCATGCAAGGCAAGATTGGCCTCGAAGAACATTTCGCGATACCGGACACGCTGTCGGATTCGAAAGGATTCCTCGCCGACAGCACGTGGCCGGAGCTCGAGTCGCGCCTCGTCGACATGCAGGAGCGGCGCATCCGCGAGATGGACGCGCACGGCATGCAGCTGATGGTGCTGTCGCTCAACGCGCCGGCGATCCAGGCCATCTGGGAGCCGAAGAAGGCGACCGAGGTGGCGCGCCGTTCGAATGATTACCTGGCCAAGGAAGCGGCGAAACGCCCGGATCGTTTCCGGGCACTCGCGGCGCTTGCCATGCAGGATCCCGACCAGGCGACGCGCGAGCTCGTGCGCTGCGTGAAGGAGCTCGGCTTCGTCGGCGCGCTGGTGAACGGCTTCTCCCAGATCAACGACCCCCATTCCATGGTTTACCTGGACGACAAGCGCTACGCCGGTTTCTGGGCGGAGTGCGAGAAGCTGGACGTGCCGTTCTACCTGCATCCGCGCAACCCGCTGCCGTCCGCGGCGCAGATCTACGAAGGCCATCCGTGGCTCCTCGGGCCGACTTGGGCCTTCGGCCAGGAAACGGCGGTGCATGCGCTGCGCTTGATGGCGTCGGGGCTCTTCGACCGCCATCCGAAGCTGCAGATCATCATCGGCCACCTCGGCGAAGGCTTGCCGTACAGCATGTGGCGCGTCGACAATCGAAACGCCTGGACCAAGGCGCCGCCGCGCTATCCGGCGAAGCAGAAGCTCGGCTATTACTTCCAGCAGAACTTCCACCTCACCACCTCGGGCAACTTCCGCACGCAGACGCTGATCGACGCCATGCTCGAGATCGGCTCCGATCGCATCATGTTCTCCACCGATTGGCCGTTCGAGAACGTCGACCATGCCGCCATCTGGTTCGACGACTGCTCGATCAGCGAGGCCGACCGCGAGAAAATCGGCCGCACGAATGCCGCTCGTCTTTTCAAGTTGAAGCTGTGAGAAAACCCCATGCAAGCTGAAATCACCTACACCCGCGACACGGGCGAGAAGCTCGTCAACGAGACCTTCGGGCCGAACAACATCCGGCGGCGCACGTCGGGCATGGAGGAAACGCATCGCGTCGAGATCGCCGACGGCCGGCGCGCGGGCGAGCTTTCCATCGACCAGAACGGCTTCGTGCTGGTGGAGCATCGGACGCAGGTGCGCGATTTCTTCGATGCCGATGAGCTGAAGCGCGTCTACTACCCGGAAGTCGTGGCGCTGATCCAGCGCGTGTCGGGTGCGAAGCGCGCGGTCGTGTTCGACCACACGCTGCGCTCGGGCGATGAAGCCGAGCGCGAGGCGAAGCTCGTGCGCGAGCCGGTGCTTTCGGCGCATAACGATTACACCGAGTGGTCGGGCCCGAATCGCGTGCGCGAAGTGATGGGCGCCGAAGCCGATGAGCTGCTCAAGCGGCGCTTCGCCATCATCCAGATGTGGCGAGCGATCGCTCAACCCATCGTGAGCAATCCGCTCGCCATGGCGGACGCGCGTAGCGTCGCGGCGGATGATTTACTCATCGCCGAGCGCCGCTATCCGAACCGGATCGGCCAGACCTACCGGTTGAAATACAACCCACAGCACCGCTGGTTCTACTTCCCCGAGATGCGCCGCGACGAGGCGATCGTCTTCAAGGTGTACGACTCGGAGAAGGACGGCCGCGCGCGCTTCACCCCGCACACGTCCTTCGACGATCCGTCCACGCCGCCCGGCGCGGCCCCGCGCCAGAGCATCGAGGCGCGCGCCCTTGCATTTTTTTGACAATCGCACTGCCAACTCCTGGCAGTGACTGACAACTCCTGACACGCGGGCGGCGCACGCATCGCTAGCGTGCGCGGATGGGTTATCGCATCGAGTACGCACTCGAGAGCCGCGCAATGGTGGTGCGCGTCTCCGGGTGCACGCATACGCACGCCAAGACCATTGCGCGCGAGATCCAGCGCGAGGCAAGGCGTGCCGCCATCAAGCACCTGGTGCTCGACGTCCGAGGGCTGGTCGACCGCTTCGGCAACCTCGGCGCGCTGGTTCTGGGGACCTGCCGCAATCGGCGCGTGGCCGTGATCGACGACGAAGACGACGAGGCGCTTGATCAGCCGTTCTCGGAGGACGCCGCGCGCCGCCGCGATGCGGAGCTGCGTTACTTCGCGGATCCGGACGCCGCGCTAGCCTGGCTGGGCGGCTGACAGCGCGAGCGGCCGCTCCGGCTTGCGCGCCAGGATGAAGAACAGCGCGCCGATGAAGGCGATGGCGGCGATGATGGAGAAGCCGACCCGGTAGTTGCCGGTGAGGTCGGCGAGCACGCCGGCGATCATCGGCCCGCCGACTTGTCCGACCACGATGATCATCAGCGAGAGACCGAGGATCATGCCGATCGCGCTGCGGCCGAAGTAGTCCGCGCGAATCGCCTGCATGAACGGTCCGCGCAGCCCCCACGCGCCGCCGTGGAGCACCGCGAAGGCTAGCACCATGGGCGTCGTGACGGCATAGGTGAGGAGCAAGAGCCCGGCCGAGTGCATGAACATGCAGCTGGCCGCGATGTAGCGTTTCTCGAAGTGGTCGCCGATCAGCCAGCCGACGCCGACGCCGCCGATCTGCGATACGGTGAGCAGCGTATAGACGAGCGAGGCCTGCGCGACGCTGTAGCCAAGGCCCTGGTTCATGTGCGTGATCGCGTGCACGCTCACCGCATGCACGACGAAGAGCGCGAAGCCATGGCCGAGCGAGAGCAGCCAGAACGCCGGCGTGCGCACCGCCTCGCGGGCGGTGAAATCGCGGTATTGGCCGAGCGCGCGGATCTCCTGCGTGGTCTCCGGCGTCTTCGGCGCCAGCCCATCGACCGTGAGGCCGTGATGCTCGGGCCGGTGGCGGATCACGAGCGCGAGCGGAAAGCCCACCACGATGGCGATCACACCGGAGGCGAACGCGGTCGCGCGCCAGCCATTGGCTTGCAGCGACCACGCGATGAGCGGCACCGCGGTGCCGCCGAGCGCGAGCCCGATCGACATCGAGGATAGCGCCCGCGCGCGCCAGCGCTCGAACCAGTTGATGAGCGCGACGTTCACCGGGAAGAAGCCGCAGAAGCTCGCGCCGAGTGCGATCACCAGGAACGCGGCATAGAAGGCGGGCAGCGTATCGGTCTGGCTGAGGATCATGAGGCCGATGCCGAACATCACGATGCCGACGCGGATGATGCCCTGCGGGCCGAAGCGGTCCATGAACCAGCCGATGAAGGGACCCAGGATCGCGGTCTCCATCTGCTGCATCGCCGCCGCGCCGGAAAGCGCCGTCTTGCTCCACCCGCGCTCGGCCTGCAGCACCGCCACGTAGGCGCCGAAGGACTGGGACATGAGCGCGGACTGCAGGAACTGGAGCGTGGACCCCGCCCCAACCATGTACCAGCCGTAGAAGAGGCGCTTAGAATCCTTCGCCATGACCATTTCAATGTATCAGGCTTCCACGCCGCGCTTTGCCAACCTCCTGCGAAACTTGTCGGTCCTCCTCGACAAGGCGGAGGCGCACTGCGCCGCGAAGAAAATCGATCCGGCGGCGCTCACCACGTACCGCCTGTTTCCCGACATGTTCCCGCTCGCGCGCCAGGTGCAGATCGCGTGCGACAGCGCGAAGGGCGCGGTGGCGCGCCTCGCCGGCGTCGAGATCCCCAAGCACGAGGACACCGAGCAGACATTCGCGGAACTGAAGCAGCGCATCGCGAAGACCATCGACTTCCTCGAGTCCGTGCCGGCGTCGAAGGTCGACGGCACCGAGGAGAAGGAGGTGGTGCTACAGATGCGAAGCGGCGAGCGCCGCTTCAAGGGCATGCAGTACCTGCTCGGGCATGCCTATCCGAACTTCTACTTCCACGTCACGACTGCCTACAACATCCTGCGCCACAACGGCGTCGAGATCGGCAAGGCCGACTTCATCGGCAAGCCGTAAAGAAAAATTACTGTTTGAAGGGCGCGCCGAGGCGCTCGCACTGCTCGCGGGCGTACTTGGCGCCGATGATGTTGGCGTCGTCGGGGCCGCCGTTCACGGCGACGATCTTCTCGTCGCGCAGGACGAAGCTCATCGGGTAGAAGCC
>C688J18823_10002078_pt1 | contig 12522 bp, 13 predicted proteins | sample HopSoiMetagenom1_FD_18823 | JGI IMG/M metagenome (IMG submission 18823)
GATCGTGTTCGCGATCGCGTCGCGGTCGCTGCACGGCCTGCCGATCGAAGGGGTGCAGCGGCTCGAGCTGTTGCTCACCGGCGCGCAGTCGCTGTTCGCCGTCGCGCTGATCGTGAACCTGCGGATGTCGGTCCGCGAGGCATGGTGGATCTTCGCCTTGTTCTGGGGGCAGTTCATCGCGTCTGCGGCGGCCGGCCCCGAGCTGCACGACGAAGTGTTGGTGGTCACCTCGGCGATCTACCTGGTGATCGCGGTGTGGTTGCTCGGCCGGCACCCTGTCGCCGCCCGTCAGCTGGTGCGCGACGGGCTCCGGGCGCCCTACGAGGAGCTCACACGGCCGTAGCCTGAGCCTCGATGGAGGCTCAGGCGTTCCTCGATTCCCTGACCGTCGACCCCGCGGAGGCGGACAACCTCGTCCACGTCGAGCACCTTCCGGCGCGCGACCCGAAGCCGCTGCCGTTCCCCGACGACCTGCCGGAGGTGCTGGTCTCGCGGCTCGGCCTGTTGGGAGTGGAGGGATTGTTCGACCACCAGCGGGCCGGGCTCGCAGCGCTCCGCGACGGCCGCAACGTGATGCTGTCGACCGGCACGGCGAGCGGGAAGTCGCTCGTGTACCAGATCGCCGCCGCCGAGTCGGCGCTTGTGACGCCCAAGGCGACCGCGCTGTTCCTGTTCCCGACGAAGGCATTGGCGCGCGACCAGCTGCGTGCGATCCGCGGCTTCAAGCTGCCGCAGGTGCGCGCGGCGGTCTACGACGGCGACACGCCGCAGGCCGAGCGGCCGTTGATCCGGCGTAACGCCAACCTCGTGCTGACGAACCCGGACATGGTGCACCTGGCGCTGCTGGCCGACCACGCGCGGTGGGCCGACTTCATGTTGCGGCTGTCGGTCGTCGTGATCGACGAGGCGCACGTCTTGCGCGGCGTGTTCGGGTCGCACGTCGCGATGGTGCTGCGCCGGCTGCGGCGTCTGATCGCCCTCCACGGTGGGAACCCCCGCTGGTGCCTCGCGAGCGCCACCGTCGGGAATCCCGCCGAGCTCGCCGAGCGCCTCACCGGCTTGGACGTCGAGGTGGTCGAGGCCGACGCGGCGCCGCGCGGCCGGAAGTTGTTCGCGATGTGGAACCCACCGATCGTCGACGACGAAACGGGCGCGCGTCGAAGCGCCCTCGCCGAGGCCTCAACCGTGATGACCAAGCTGGTCGACGACGGCGCGCGCACGATCGGCTTCACGCGGTCGCGCCGCGCGGCCGAGCTCCTCGCCGAGTTCACGCGCCGCGGCGTGTCCGACGCGCAGGCGCGGGACCGGATCCGCGCCTACCGAGCGGGTTACCTCGCCGAGGACCGCCGCAAGATCGAGCAGGAGCTGATGGACGGCGATCTCGTGGCGGTCGCGGCGACCAACGCGCTCGAGCTCGGCATCGACATCGGGTCCCTGGACGCGGCGGTGCTCACCGGCTACCCGGGTACGCGCGCGTCGATGTGGCAACAGGCCGGGCGAGCGGGCCGTCGGAGCGACGAGTCGCTCGCGGTCCTGGTCGCTCAGGACGACCCGCTCGACCAGTACCTCGCCCAACATCCCGATGAGCTGTTCGAGCGGCCGCCCGAGGCCGCTGTGATCGACCCGACCAATCCCTATGTGGTCGACCCGCACCTGCGGTGCGCCGCCCGCGAGTTCCCGCTCACCGACGAGGAAGCGACGACGTTCTTCGGCGAGCAGGCGATCGCGGGGCTCGACCGGCTCGCAGAGCTCGAGCTCGTGAAACACCGCAAGGAGCGCTGGCACGACATCGGCGCCACGCCGCCGCACCGGGACCTCGACATCCGAGCGGGTGGCGGCCACGTGTACCGGATCGTGCAGGAGGACACCGGCCAGGTGATCGGCACGGCCGACGAGCACCGCGCATACGGCACCCTGCATCCGGGCGCCATCTATCTGCATCAGGGCGAGCAGTTCCTGGTCCGCGCCCTCGACCACGTGCGTGGGGTCGCGCTCGTCGAGGAGGCGGACCCCGACTACTACACGCAGGCTCGCGACATCACGGACATCGTGATAGTCAACTTGATTGACCGGCGGCCGTTGGGCGACGCCGAGCTCTGCTTCGGCGACGTCGAGGTCACCAATCAGGTCGTCGGCTTCGTGCGGAAGCTCGTCTCGTCCAACGAGACGATCGGCGAGGAACCGCTCGCGCTGCCACCGGTGACGCTTCGGACGCGCGCGGTGTGGTGGACGCTGCCAGGCCGTTTGATCGACGCAGCGGGCGTCGGCAACCACGTCCTGGCGGGAGGGATCCACGGCGCCGAGCATTGCGCGATCGGCCTGCTGCCGCTGGTCGCGACCTGCGATCGATGGGACATCGGCGGGGTCTCAACGCCGCTTCATCCCGACACCGGGCTGACCACGATCTTCGTCTACGACGCCTACCCGGGCGGCGCCGGGATCAGCGAGCGCGGATACCACGCCGCCGAACGGTGGTTGCGCGCGACGGCCGAGCGGCTGCGGGATTGCCCGTGTCGCGACGGCTGTCCGTCCTGCGTCGTGTCCCCCAAATGCGGGAACGGCAACGAGCCGCTCGATAAGCGGGCCGCCGAAGCGCTGACCCGAAGGATGCTCGACGGTGGATGACGCGGCCGCCATGAGCTGACGCCCACGATCTGAGTCGTTTTTCGGCTCGCCCGCGTGGGTACCCCTCGTGCGTGACGACCAGGGCACCCGGCATGCCGGGTGCCATCGCGTGTGTGGGGCAAGGAGGACCGGAGATGGCTCCGAGGAGGCTCGACCGATGGTGGATGCTCGGCATCGCCTTCATCGCCGCAGCCGCGATGGTGCTTCTCGTGCTCCTGACCACGAGTGACCAGGCAACCGGCGCAACCAGGGCGGCCACGTCGACGCCATCGCACGCATCCGGCCAGAGCGCGTTCCGGGACGAGGTCCGCACGCTGTGCGGAGACCGCACCCCGTCGGCTGCGACGCAGTCGGTTCCGCATCCGATGCGGCCGTCCAGTGCTTCCGTCCAGCCAGGACCCGGATCGCCGGGACGGTCGGCCTGTCGCTCCGCATCATCCGTCGGTTCTGGTTGAGATCCATATCGAAGGTAGGAGGGGGCGCGATCTTGGGTGCTGAACGTCGCAGGGAGGATGCGATGTTCGCGAAGACAGGCAAGAAGGCGAGCCCCGCATGGACGGCCGCCATCTTGGCTGAGACCGCGATCGTGACGCTCCTGATCCTCGTCCTCGCTACCAGCCACTAACCGCGAGGCTGCCTAGCCCGGGCCCGTGGCGTATTTGCGCTCGGACCGCCGGCGGCCGATCTCGGCGATCACGACGAGCAAGACCGACGACAGCAGGATCACGGACGACACGGCGACGAGCTCCGGCAGCTGACTCGGCACGCGGAGCTGCGCGAACAGGAACACCGGCCACGTCGGCGACGATCCCGCCAAGAACGAGGCGATCGCGTACTCGTCGAACGACAACGTCAGCGCGATCAGGAACGCGGACAACAACGCCGGGTACAGCAGCGGGAACGTCACGCGCCAGAACGTCTGCCACGAGCTCGCGCCGAGGTCGTGGCCGGCTTCTTCCAGCGAGATGTTCAAGCGTTCCAACAACGGCGTGATCGTCAGGATCGTGTATGGCAACGCCACCACGACGTGCCCGATCACGACCGCGTGCAGCCCGAGGCCTATGTAGGTGCCCATCGTCACCGTCAGGAACCGGTCGAACGCCGTGAACAGCACCAGCAAGGAGATCCCGAACACGAGGTACGGGATCACCAGCGGCGAGAACACAAGCGCGGCGAACGCGGGCTTCCCCCAGAACGAGCGGCGCACGAGCGCATACGACGCGAGGACGCCGAGCACCACCGTGATCAAGCTCGACACGACGGCCACAACAGCGCTTCGCTCGAGCGACGTCAGCAGCTGCGGGTTGGTCGCCGCGGTCGTGTACCACTGCGTCGTGAACCCCTGCAGCGGGAAGGTCACGTCACCCTTGTTGAACGAGAACACGAGCAGGACCAGCAACGGCAGATACAGGAACAGCACGAGCAACACGAAGAAGATCCGAAGCGTCCAGTTCGCTCCCCGGGAGGCGGCGAGGTCGCTCACGCCTGCACGTTCCTCACCTGGGTGAACCGCCCGAACAGCGCCATCAGGATGCCCACGACCAGCAAGATGAAGAACGCCAGCACCGACCCCGTCTGCCAGTCGAGCGCTCGCGTGAACTGATCCTGCACCTCGTTGCCGAACAGGAATCCTCGGGTGCCGCCAACCAGCTGCGGCGTCACGAACTCGCCGATCGTCGGCACGAACACGAAGATGAACGCCGCCGCGACCCCGGGCGCCGACAGGGGCAACGTCACCCGCAGGAACGTCCGGAACCGGCTGGCGCCGAGGTCGCCCGCGGCCTCCAGCAGCGACATATCCATCCCGTCAAGGCTGACGAAGATCGGCAGCGCGACGAACGGGATCCACACGTACGCGAGCACGAGCATCACCGCGAACTGGCTGTAGATCAGCCACGACACCGGATGGTCCGGCGAGCGCAGGTGCAGCTCGAACAGCGCGGTGTTGATCACGCCCTTGTCGCCGAGGATCACCTTCCACGCGAGCACCCGCAGCAGGTAGCTCGTCAGGAACGGCGCGATGATTACGAGCAACAACACGTACTTCCGCTTCTTCACGCAGAGCGCCAGGAAGTACCCGATCGGGTAGCTCAGCAAGACGACCACGATCGAGACCGTCAACGAGACGCGGATCGACTTCCAGAACAGGCTCATGTACACCGAGTGGCCGAGCAGGAACTTGTGCCACGCGTCGAGCGAGATCTCGCGCGGATCGGTCGGCAGGATGTGGATGCCACCGATGCTGTACAGCGCGATGAACGCCACCGGCACGATGAAGAACAGGAGGAGCCACAGCAGCGGCGCGGAGAGCAGGCCGGCCGTGACGCCCCGGCTGCCCGTCTCCTCGGCGGCCACGGTTAGGAGGCTTTGACTTCACTCCACGCGTCGGCGTAGTCCTGCCGCCGCGGGATGTACGACTCCGGGTTCGAGTTCGGCGGCTCGAGGATCGACAGGTCGTCCAGGCTGAGCGCCTTGACGATGTCGGGCGAGACGCCGCTCAGGTCGATGTTCGTGTTCGCGTGTCCGTAGTAGTACGAGCCGACGAGGAACTGGGCAGCCTTGGAGGAGGACCATGAATCCACGTAGTCGTGCGCATGGTAGTAGTTCTTCGAGTTGTTGAACAGGCCCATCCCGCACGACCAGGTGATGCGGCCTTCCTTCGGGTTCATGTACTGGACGTCGAGCCCCGCGCCCTTCGCGTAGGCGTAGGCGTCGGGCCACGCGTAGCCGATGTAAACGTCCTCGCGCTTGAAGTCCTGGAACAGCTCGTAGGACTGATCCCAGAACACCCGCACGAGCGGCCTCTTCGAGATCAGGAACTGCTTCTGCTCGTTGAGCTCGTCGTCGGTCATCTCCCACGGGTTCGAGACGCCGTTCACGAAGCCCGCGATCACGAGCATCTCGAGGGTGTTGATCCACGAGATCTTGCCCGAGTAGCGCTCGTCGAACAGCAGCGACCATGAGTCCTCCTGCGGCTCGACCTTGTCGGCCCGGTACAGCGGCGCGATGAAGCCCCAGTCCTCGACGATGAAGTACTGCTGCCCGTTCAGGTTGCCGAACTGCTCGAGCTGGGGGTTGAGGTCGGAGAAGTTCGGGATCTGCGAGGTGTCCCACGGCTGCATCACGCCGAGGTCGACGTAGTCCTTGAAGCGGTACGCGCACGGATGGACGATGTCGAACGGCACGCCGCCCCCCGCCGCCGCCGCGACCTTCGCGTAGCCGGTGTCGTCGTCCGGGAATAGCGTGAACTTCGGGGTGTCGCCCGTCTGGTCCTGGTACGCCTGCCAGAGGTTCGCCTGCTCGGGCTTGGGGTAGTAGCTGCCGTCGCCGTAGCCGGCCCAGTCGTACACCGAGAGGTCGCCCGGCTCGGCCGAGATCGAGGGTCGCGCGGAGCCGGAGGGCAGCCCGCCCGCGGTCGAGGCCTGCTTGCACGCGGCGAGCACCGCGCTGACGCCGACCCCCATGCCCGTGTACTTCAACAGGTCGCGGCGACCCATCCTACGATGCAACAGACGACGAACTTCGTCGGGCATGCTTCCCCCCTCTGTCTGGACGACCCGGCCGGCAGGTCGGCCGTATCATCCGCTGATGCGGCAGGGGGTGCAACACGTGATGCTCCCCCTGCTGCTGGCCGTTCTGGCGATCGCGTGCGCCGACACGGCCGACGTCGGTGGTGCGCCGCCGAGCGCGTCGGTGACCGTGTCGATCCCTTCGCTCCCTGTCGGGAACATGCACCTGACAGAAAGCACCGAGACCGGCGAGCAGGCGACGGTCGACGCGACCGATCCGCAGGCGATGCTGACGATGGCCGACGATGCCGGGCTCATCGGCGTTCGCGAGCAGGTGTACACCGGCGGCCGGGGCGCGTACTCGCGGGTGGTCGTGCGCGCGTGGGAGTTCCCGACGTCCAACGGGGCGGCGCAGTTCCTCTCGTGGATCGACGTGAACGCGTCGCACAGCGTGATCGGCGAGGCGAAGCCGGTGGCGTCGGTACCGGGTCTATACGTGCACCAGCCGAGTGGGTGCTGTCACGAGGAGACGCCCATCTACCTGGCGGCATGGCACGAGGCCAACGTGGTGTGGACGGTGGTGGCCAGCGGGCCGCGGATCCAGACGCCGCCCGTCGAGGAACTGGTGAAGCACATCAAGCAGGAGGTCTAGATGGAGTTCACGACGCTCGCCGAAGGGCTGGATCATCCGGAAGGAGCGGCGGTCGGGCCGGACGGGACCGTCTACGCGGGCGGCGAGGCCGGACAGATCTACCGGATCGCGCCGGACGGGACGCCCGAGCAGTACGCCGACACCGGTGGCTTCCTTTATGGCGTGACGGTCGAGGGGAGCGGCAACGTGTACGGCTGCGACATGGGTCGAGGCGAGATCGTGCGCGTCGACCCGACCGGGACGGTCACCACGTATTCGCGGGGAACCGACGAGCACCCGCTGCGCGTGCCGAACTTCTCGGCGTTCGACGACGCCGGTGTGCTGTACGTGACGGACTCCGGTGAGTGGGGCGCGGACGACGGCCTCGTGTTCCGCGTGGCGCCCGGCGGCGAGACGACGGTGTGGAGCGACGCGGTCACGGCGTTTCCGAATGGATGCTGCCTGACTGCCGACGGCGACGCGCTGCTGGTGATCGAATCGCACATGCGGCGGGTGGTGCGCGTGCCGATCATGCAGGACGGGAGCGCCGGCGTGCCGGAGCTGGTGGCCGATCTCGCCGGGAGCCAGCCCGACGGGATCGCGTTGGCCGCGGACGGCACGCTGTTCGTCGGTTGTTACCGGCCCGACCGTGTCTGGCGGATCCCACCGAACGGTTCGCCGGAAGTCTGGTTCGAGGATCCGGACGGGGTCGTGCTGAACCAACCGGCCAACCCGGTGTTCGTCGGCGAGAAGCTCAGGCGGCTATTGCTGTCGAGCCTCGGCGGCTGGGCGCTCGTGACGACCGACCCCGGCGTCGCCGGCCTGCCGCTTCGCTATCCGTCGTTCTGAGGCACGGGAAGGCTGACCTCGGCACGGAGGCCGCCGAGGGGTGAGTCGCCGAGCGTGACGTCGCCACCGTGTGCGCGAGCGACCTCGCGGACGATCGCGAGCCCGAGCCCCGTCCCGCCGTCTGTGCGACCGCGCCCTTCGTCGAGGCGGACGAATCGCTCGAACACTCGCTCCCGCTCGGCAGCGGGTATGCCGGGCCCGTCGTCGTCCACGGTCAGCGTGACATGACCGTTCTGAGCCGCGAGACCGAACGCGATCGTGCCGGCGTGGCGCGCGGCGTTCTCACTCAGATTCCGAACCAGCCGTTCGAGGGAGCGCGCATCCCCGTTGATCCGTCCGGCGTGGACATCGCCGGTGCGAACCTCGTCGCTCGTCGACGCACGCAGCCGTTCCGCCTCGGCCAGGACGAGGTCGTCGAGGTCGACCTCCGCGGCCGACGACGTGTTGCCCTCGTCCAACCGGGCGAGAAGGAGCAGGTCGTCGACGAGCCCTTGGAGGCGGATCCCCTCTGCCCCAACAGTGGTGGCGAGCTCGTGCACATCGGTCGTTTCCGGATGAACCGACGCCACCTCGGCGTGCTGGCGGATCGACGCGACCGGTGACCGCAGCTCGTGCGCCGCGTCCGCGACGAACCGGCGCTGGCGCTCCCCGGCCTCTCGCACCGGGCGGAGGGTTCGACCCGCGATCAGCCACGTCACGAGGCCGATCAGCGCCAACAAGACGGGGATCGCGATCCAGAGCGCATGCGCGACGGCGCGTTGCGCGTCTTGCACGTCGTCGAGCCCACGTGAGACCACGATCGTGCGGTGGTCGCCTGACGGCAGTGCGATGTCGGTGGTTTCGGTCAGGTAGTCGCCCTCGATCGTCACCGGACCGAGGGAGTCGCCCGGCCCGAGGAGCTGGACGGTTTCCTCCTGCGGATCGGCGGGCACCGGCGTCCGGTCGCCGGCGAGGATCCGATCCGCGACCTGTGCCGTTCGCGCCTGTGCCGCCTCGCGGACGGATTGGGTAAGCGAACGGCCGACCCACGACACGATCGCGAACGCGGCGACCACGAGCGCCACGCCGACGATCCCGACGGCCGTCGCCGTCACGCGGATCCGCAGCCGCCTGAGGCCATCATCCATCGTCTACCGCCACCCGGTAGCCCGCGCCGCGCACCGTCTGGATCGACGCCCGCCCGAACGGCCGGTCGATCTTGGCGCGCAGGTGCCCGATGTAGACCTCCACGATGTTCAGATCGCCGTCGAAGCTCCGGTCCCAGACGTGGTCGACGATGTCGGTCTTCGAGCACACGTCGCCCGCGCGTCGCAGCAGGTACTCGAGCAACGCGAGCTCGCGCGCGGTGAGCGAGAGCTCAACGTTGCCGCGCCAGGCGCGATGCTCTGCCGGATCCAGCCGGAGATCGCCCGCCGCGAGCACCGCCGGACGTTCGGTGCCGCCGCGCCGGATCAACGCACGGAGCCGCGCGACGAGCGCGACGTAGGAGAACGGCTTTGTCACGTAGTCGTCCGCGCCGGTGTCCAGCGCCTCGGCCTCGTCGAATTCGCCATCCTTCGCGGTGAGCATCAGGATCGGCGTCCACACGCCGGCGGCGCGGAGCTCCGCGCAGACCTTGTAGCCGTTCATCCCTGGGAGCAGGATGTCGAGCACGATCGCGTCGTACGGATGCTCGGTCGCCATCCACAGACCGTCGACGCCGGTGGCCGCCACGTCGGTCGCGAACCCTTCGGCCTCGAGCCCGCGGCGCACGCCTTCGGCGAGCGCGGCTTCGTCTTCGACCACGAGCACTCGCATATGCGTTCCTCCGGTCCCTCCTGGCGCATCATCGTGCACCGCCGCCTGAAGGGGTGCTGAAGGTGTGCTGTTCACGTTCAGCACGGCTTCAGGCCGCGGCCGCGAGGGTAGGCACGAACCCCGATCGAGGAGGAGGCAATGATGCGCATCCGAGCGCTCACCGTCACCGCCGCCGCGCTCGTCGCCGGCGGCCTGTTCGCGATCCCGGCCGCCGCGCCCGCCGTCGCGGGCGTCGATCCGGCGCACTTCACCAGCCCGGTCGCGAACCCGTACTTCCCGCTGAAGCCGGGGACCGTGTTCGTGTACCGCGGATCGGAAGATCGTCAGAAGCTGATCGAGCATCTCCGCGTCACGCACCACACCAAGAAGATCGAGGGCGTGACGACGATCGTGATCAACGACGTGCTGTACTCGAACGGACGGCTCAACGAGGCGACCCACGACTTCTACGCCGACGACAACAACGGGACGACCTGGTACTTCGGCGAGCGGACGGCCACCTACGACAAGCACGGCCACGTGAAGAGCCGCGAGGGTTCGTGGCTCGCGGGCCGTAACGGCGGCGAGGCGGGCGTCATCATGCCGCACGACCCCAAGCCCACCGACGCGTACCGCCAAGAGTTCCTCCCGAAGCACGCCGAGGACCAGGCGTGGATCGTCGCGAACCACGGGACCGCGCGCGTCCCATACGGCCGCGTCAAGGATGTCGTGCGCTCCTACGAGTGGACGCGCCTGGAGCCGAACGTCATCTCCCTGAAGCTCTACGCGCCACACCTCGGGATCGTGGCGGAACGCGACGTCGCCGGCGGCACCGAGAACATGCGGCTCGTCGCGGTGCACCACCACTGAGGCGGGCTGCGATACTCGGCGGCGATGGCCTCGCCGTACATCGCCGTGATCGGCGCGAGCAACGCGACGGACTGGGAACTCAGCACGGCCGGCGCGCTCGGGCGGGCGCTGGCCGAGGCGGGATGCGTCTTGGTGTGCGGCGGCCTCGGTGGCGTGATGAACGCCGCGGCCGCCGGCGCTGAGGCGGTCGGCGGCGTCTCGATCGGGATCCTTCCCGGCGACGACCGTGACGACGCCTCGCGTCACCTGACCGTCGCGATCGCCACCGGGTTCGGCGAGGCGCGCAACGCGATCGTCGCGCGCAGCGCCGACGCAGTGGTCGCCGTCGGCGGTGAGTTCGGAACGCTGTCTGAGATCGCGCTCGCCCTCAAGATGAGCAAGCCGGTGATCGGGATCGGCACGTGGGAGCTCGGACGAGACGACCTCGACCGCGACCCGATCGTGCGTGTGAACGAGGTCGGCGAGGCTGTCGCCTCGCTGCGAACGCTTCTGCCGCAGATGCGGTAGGGAAGCCGCCCGTTGCAGAAGCCCCTGGTCAGGGGCACCATCCACGGCACATGCTCTACTTCCCCGTCGTGTGCGCCTCGGTCTGGTGCGCCGTCTCGATCGAGATGGTGTGGGAGAGCGCGCGCACCGAGGGGCGTGCGTTGGTGCTGTTCGGTCACGTCGTGGCGGCGCCGCCGGTGTCCGCCACGATCGTGACCCTCTGCGCGGTGTCGGCCGCCGCAGCGCTCGCCATGGCGATCGCGGTCGGATACGCCCGCGGACGCCGGCTCGAGCGCCGGATGGCCGCGGAGCTCGACGCACGCTGGGCGGAACTCGCCGAGCGTGACGCCGGAGATGCGGCTCGTCGGGAGCTGCTCAACTGGCGGCTCGCCGAGCTCCAAACGTTGGTGGACAAGCTGCTCGCGGACCGCGAGGCGGCGACGAAGAACCGGCATCTCGTCGTCGTGCCCGATCTCGAGGCGCCGACGCGGCGCTGACGGTCACAGCGCGAGCGACAGCTCGATCTCGTCGCTGATCGGCAGACCGTTGTCGGGATTGTGCGTCGGGATCGATGGCTTCAGCGTTTCGCGTGAGCGGTCGACGGCGCCCGGCCGGACGTCCGCGACCACGAAGCCCTTGCGCTCGTACCACGCGAGCGCGTGCAGGTTGTCGTTCGTCGAGATCAACCAGACGTCGGCACAATCGGTCTCGCGCGCCGCGGCGACGGTCGCGTCGAGCAGTGCCGACCCGATGCCCGCTCCTTCGCGAAGCGACTGCACGAGCGTGACCTCGCAGCGCCCGCCGTCGATCCGATACGTGATCAGGCCGTCCCAGTCGCCTGCGATGAAGCCGTCGTGTTCGGCGGGGTAGAACAGCTCGCCGTTCGCGGCCATCGACTCCGCCCAATGCTCGCGGAGCCACGCTCGCGCGCGCTCGCGGTCGGCCTCACGCAGCGGCCGGACGTCCACGGACCTTCGCGATCCCGTTGCGGAGCGCCACCCGCTCGCCCTCGGTGAGCCCGAAGCGCAGCAGCACCGGCACGTACACGAGGGCGCCGGCCAGGCCGATGCCGATCAGCTCGAGCAGCCACTTGTTGCCCGGGAGCACGGCTTGGGCGAGGAGCATCGCGATCGCGCACGCCGCCGCCGGCAGCGCCAGCCGCGCGTACGGCCTGTCCCACGGGAAGATCCCGACGAACTTCTTGACGAGCGCGAGGCGCAGCCAGTTCGACAGGCCGATCGTGATCGCCTGCGCGGCCGCCGCACCGTTGATGCCGAACTTCGGCACGAGGATCAGCGACAGGACGAGGTCGAGCAGCGCCGACACCCCGTACACCGTGAGGTCCCAGCCGGTGCGGCCGGCCATGATCAGCACGAACCCCGCCGCGCCGACGCTCACGTTGATCGCCTGCCCGATCACGAGGATGCGCAGCGCCGTCGTTCCCGACGTGAAGTCCGAGCCGCCGAACAGGCGCAGGATGGCGGCCGGCGCGAGCAGCATCAACAACAGCAGCGGGATCGTGCCCGCGACGGTCCAGCGCGTGATCGACTTGAACAGCCCGTCGAGCTTCTCGGTCTCGCCGCGCGAGTGCAGATCGGCGACGAACGGCGAGAACACGTACGACACCGCGGTCAGGAACAGCACCATCGCGAGCGCCACGCGCACACACGCCGCGTACACACCGAGATCGTTCGACGTGACCGCCGGCGCGCCGATCGCCGACGCGACGAAGTAGTCGATCCAGAACAATCCCTGAGACAGCAACGCGGCGGGGGC
>C688J18823_10002079_pt1 | contig 12521 bp, 16 predicted proteins | sample HopSoiMetagenom1_FD_18823 | JGI IMG/M metagenome (IMG submission 18823)
CTGATTCAGGCTGGCTGGTTACGGGGGTTTTAGCGGCGGGCGCCGATTGCAATCGGTGTCAATTAGGGTAATCCCACCCAGGAAAATCAGTAGGGTAGGGAAGTCCTCGCCATGGCGTTTTCGCTTTATGACGCAAGTGTTGCCAACTACGTCCAGATTCTCGGCGCCATCTCCGGCTGCCTTGACAAGAGCCTCGCGCATTTTCGGGAAAAAGGCATCGATCCGGCCGAAATCGTGGAGACGCGGCTCGCGCCGGACATGCTGCCGTTGCGTTTCCAGATCGTCTCGGTCGCGCACCATTCGCGCGGTGCCATGGAGGCGGTGAAGAATGGCGTGTTCCTCCCACCAACGGGTAAGCCAGACCTCGACTATGGCGCGCTTCAGTCACTCTTGATGGAGGCGCGCAATGAGCTCTCCGCGCTGATGCCAGAGGCTGTAAACGCGCTAGTAGGCCGCGACGTCGTGTTCAAGTTCGGCGAGCGCGCGCTTCCGTTCACGGCGGAAGGATTCCTGATGTCGTTCTCGCTGCCCAACTTCTTTTTCCATGCCAGCACGGCCTACGACATTCTCCGCCACAGCGGCGCGCCGATCGGGAAGCGCGATTTCATGGGCAAGCTGAATTTGAAGGCTTGAGCGCAGCCTTTCAGCTATCGCCAAAAGAGCAGGTCGGCAGCAGCAAAGTTCCGAGCCGGCGATTTGCATTCGCGCTGTTTCGGAGCGGCAAGCGCACCCCGTTCGATTTGACATAGCCTTGTTTTTCAAGCATTTCACTGGTGGGGCCACATGGCGGAGTGGTTACGCAACAGTCTGCAAAACTGTGTACCCCGGTTCAATTCCGGGTGTGGCCTCCAGCTTATCCCGTTGAATGTTGTCGACGATCTGATGCCGTATCGGTCCGTTCAAACGACGATGCCGAATTCGCCGCTGTCACGTCAAAGACCCGGCGAGATGGGGATGACCAATGCCCAAAAAGGGAATTACAGGTCACGACGAATGGGTTGTAACCGAAGCCCTCGCCACGGCGCTGGTAGCGCTCGAGCAGCTACCGGCGAAGCATCAGCCGCGCACGCATATGGATGATGTCAGGCTGCTGCTGGCAGCCCGTTCGCCGCCAGCCACGGTCAATTTGCATTTGGCGCAGGCAAAATGCCGATTGTTTCCTGAACTCGACCGGGAGGCGATTTATCGAGAGTACGGCATTGGCGACGGCCAGGGCTGAAATGTTACTCTGCCGCTTTGGACGCCTTCAACAGGCGCGTTAGCAGGCGGCGTACCAGCCTTCGGGAAATGGCACGAGCGGCCAAGCAAGCCGATTGTCGTTGTCGGGAACGAGGGGCGGCGAGGTCTCAAGCTCAGCAGGCTCGATCGCGGTTCTCACCGCTTCCAGCAACAGGTCGAATTCAACCTCGCTCATCGCGCTCTCCCGAGTTTACGAGAACGCACCGTCGCAAATGTTTTTAGTTTCCAGATTGAATAGATCGCTCAAATTTTACCGATCCGGGGATCAGGGCCGGCCTGGTTAGCAAACCGTTGACGCGCCTGATCGGGAACGGACACTCGGCAGTGTGGCTCCCCGGGCTGGATCCAACATGACCCGATTTCCCTTTGTATAAGGGGCTTTAGATCCCGCCGGCCATTTTGGTACCCTCTCCAATACCCTCTGGTTCGAGATATCCTGTCGATGCGGGCACTCGTCGGGGACGCGAAAAACGCGGGAACTCCGCTGAAACGATTCGGCGGGGCCGTCAATCGAACCTAGATTGCCATGCTGATTCGCCGTGAGCCTCTGAGCCCGAATGTCACAACCCGCACCGCCTTCGCCGCTCCCGCCCAGTGTGGAGTTCTATTCGTATGTCGGGCTTTGTATCACCGCGTGGGCAAAGGTGGACGAAGAGCTTTTCGACATCCTTGTGGACGTTTTGGGCACCAGCCGCGAACTGGGCTCCATAATCTACTATCGAATCACATCGCTTGGGGGGCGCTTGGGTTTGGTGGATGAACTTACGTTGTCGGTTCTGCCCAAACCAGAGACAAGGAATGGGGCGCATCCTCACGCGCTCGCGCTGGAATGGACAGCCCTCAGGAAGGCGGTCCAGGCGCTAACCAGTACGAGAACTCAAATTGCGCACCATCCCGTCGATAGAAAAATTGAGTTCAGTTACAAGGATAGCGGAGACGCGGTTCCCGCCGGCACTGCGGTCCCGATACACCAAACCACATGGGTGGACTCATATTCCATCTATGTTGGCCAGTCGGAAAGGTTGCGGGGTAAGAACGGCCAAAACAAACCCCTGACTGCGGACTCGTTAAGCTCGCATTGCCAACAGGTCCAAGCCGCAGCCACGAAACTGAGACAGTTCCGTGCCGCGAGCCTCGCGGCGCATTTAGCTTCCGCTCGGGTTTAGTAGCGGCAACCACGGGGGCTTTGGATGCCAGACCGCAGGGCATTCGAGCGTGGCGGCGCGCTGGTGATGCCGCGGGCGCAAAAACAGGGGCTAACGCAAACCCATGGCGTATTCCAACACAACCATCGATTTGGTGCTCTCAGAGTCGCGCGCTAAATAGTTGAATGCCCGCCGAAGATCTGCTGTTCGCCGAGTTGGAAAGGCATCAGGAGCTGTTGCTGCCGCACACCGCGGCCCATCTCGGCCTACGCAACCTTGATGTGGGCTGCGGCAGCGGCGTCGCCAGCGTGATCCATGCCGCGCGACTCGGGCTTTCGCCGACGTTGTCCGACATGATCGACATCCGCCATCCTTTAGCCCGCGAACTGCCGTTCCGACTGATCAACGCCGGCGTCCTGCCGTTCGAAGCGCAGGCCTTTGACTCCAGCTACCTGCAATATGTGCTTCACCATGTATCCGGCGCAGATCAAATCGTCGCCCTGCTCAAAGAATGCTCCCGAGTGTCGGCGACGCTGGCCATCGTTGAAGAGGTGACTGGTCCGAAGACGGATATCGGGCGTGCGCGGGCCTTCGATAAAGCCATGAACGGCCGCCTTCACCCGGGCGTGCTCATGCCGGTGTTCGGTTATCTTTCACCGGAGGCCGTCAAGGCACAGCTTTCGGCCGCCGGCGCACCGCCAGTCGCGCACGCAGTGGTCTCGATGGGATCGGACGAGAACGGTTCGCTAGAAACGCACGTCTTCGTCGGAAGCGTGCGGTAGCGCGGATTTAAACGTCCTCTCCGAAACATTGCAGCCATTGGGTACTCAATGGCCCGACCCCGTTTCCCCCCGTTGGCGGGGAAGCACTTATGGCCCCGTGGTCGCTAAAAGCGCTACGTTCGTAGGGGTTGTGGATGAAGCCTGCGGCGAGTGTCCCGGTAGCCCAACTAAATATCATCTCCCGGCTTGTTCGGTGCCAGCGCGGGTTGCCATCGCCGCCGGTAGGCGAGTGACCCGCCGACGCTACGGCAACTGTGTTCCTATCGCCCAAAGACACGAGCCTGCCATGAAGTCGAAGCTGGTCTGGCCACAAGCTTTTATTGTATCGTGGTCGGACCAACTGAGGGGGTATCATGAACAGGCGTTGCGTAGGCCTTTGTGCAATTGCGTTGGTCACAATCCCTGCTTTGCTAAGCAGCAGCGTGGCGCAAGCAAAGTCCCTCAAGGATCAACTCGTCGGCACGTGGATCTACGTGTCCAGCACAGGTAAGCGTGAAGATGGCAGCGCGGTGCCGAGGCCAAGCGCCCAGGGCGCGGTGACCTACACGGCCGACGGCCACTTCCACTTCATCACGGTGCGCACCGAGGTGCCGAAGTATGCGTCGGGCGATCCAGCACGACCGTCACCTGAGGAAGCGATGGCCGTTGCGTCCGGCGTGGTTGCCTACACCGGGACTTACACCCTGGACGAAAGCACGAACACGGCTCACCTCAACATCGAGACGAGTTCGGTTCCGAATTTCGTCGGAGCGCCAAATCAGCGCCGGATCATCACATCGATCACCGACGACGAACTGAAGCTCACGAACCCGCGCACGCCTGCCGGTGTGACGCTGGAGTTGGTGTTCAAGCGGGCGAAGTGACCTGCTTTCCATTCCATCGTCCGCCTTCGAGATGATGACGTGACGCCGTCCACTTTGGGTTATGGTGATGCCGTCCATGCCCGAAGCCTACCGCGTCGTGCCGCTCAGTGGTGCTGGTGCATCGGCTTGTCGGCATAGCCACGTAGTTCGGCGTAGAGCATCATCTGGTGAGGGCTAAGCACTTCCGCTGTCGATAGATGATATTTGAGGTGAGTTTTCCGAAGTTGGCCTTGCGTTGCGGCCAGTGCTGCGGTTGACGCTTTCAAACTCTCCGGCGTTACGGTGCGGCTAGCGAATTGCTTATCCAAATCAGCTTCCTGTTCGATCAGCTTTGAGCCGAGAGGCACGGCTTCCGCCTTCATGGCATCGAACATCGCCTTGATGCGGTTGCGCTGGTCCGGCGTTAGCTCCAGCTTGTGGGCCAGTTCCAGAACGTGGGAAGGACCGGGGTAGCCGTTCAGTTCGGCGGCCATAGCCAAGCCCATGCCACGACCGGCTCCAAGATCGGCCACCTGCTGATCGGACAGCGCCTTGATCGACCGGGTTTGCATCCCGGCGTACGGCGTCTGGGCGCTCGCCACCGAAGCGGTCAGGATGAAGATGGTAGCGACAATCGTTCGGTGCATCTTCCCTCTTGACTTGGAAGCGGTTTGTCAAAGTCGCGGTGGTGCCGTCCATCCGGAAGCCTAACGCGCCGTGCCGAGCCCAGTTGATGCGCGTCGACGGCGGGGAAGCCCCGGTAAGTGACTGTCCCATCTGAGCGGCGAGCCGCCCGCCTAGGCACCCTTTTCGCACTTCTTCATGAAGCTAGATTTCGCGGCACCCGAAAGGGGCTTGCCGTCTTGGCTCACGGCTTTCGTTGCACAAGTGTCGGCCATACATTTCTTCATGAATGAGGTCTTGGCTGCTCCTGCGAGCGGCTTACCGTCCTTGCCTATTGCTTTGGTGTCGCAAGTTTCCTGTGCGAGCGCGGCACCACCAGCAAATGCCATGACGAAAGCGGCTAGGATCATTTTCCTGAACACAGTTCCCTCCTTTGAATGGTACGAGTGATCGAATTTGATCCCCGGCTTTCTCTTGCGCAAGCGATTTCAACACTACGTGTCAGGGCCGCACCGCCTAAAGGCGCGTCATTGCTTCAGACATTTGGGGACTGCGTCTGCACGATTTTTAGTGCCAGGTCCGGGGACTCATGCACCGTATCAAACTGCATCTTTTCATTCGATTACCTCGTCGGCACGCGCAAGCAGCGTCGGCGGAACGTCGAGCCCGATGGCCTTAGCGGCTTTCAGATTTATAGCGAGCTCAAATTTTACGGTTGCCTGGACCGGCAGATCGGCAGGTCTGCTGCCCTTCAGGATACGGTCGATATACGAAGCAGCCTGGCGAAATTGATCGACGGTATCGCTGCCATAGGAGAGCAACCCGCCAGCATCGGCCCAAAACCGATAGGGGTACACCGCCGGGAGGCGATACCGGTTGGCCAGTTCAAAAATCGTTTGCTGGTGCTCCGTGGTAATTGCATCGGGTGGCACCAACAGCCCGCCGTCGGGAGCTTTGGCCAAGCTCTCGATGTTGCGCGAAATGTCCTCACGGCTCCGGACGGCTCCCGGGATGAGTTCGACGCCGGCAGTCGGCGCCGCTGCTTCGAGAGCTTGAAAATATCCGGTCCACCGGGCGGTGTTGCCTGAGCTGAGCAGGAGAAGCACGCGCGCAACCCGAGGGGCTATCTCCTTAAGAACGTCCAGCCATTTCCCACTCATGCTGTATTCAGCGTCTGTGAAGCCGGTCATGTTACCGTCCGGGCGGGCCAAAGTCGCGACGAAACCGCCGCCCACGGGGTCCGCTACTTGCACGAAGACGACTGGCAGAGAGCGTGTCACTTGCTGCATCGACTGTGCGCCTAGTACACCCTGGGCCAAGATCACATCTGGGTTGGACTGCAACAGATCAGCAGCATGGCGTTCGATACGTGCGACATCGCCGTCACCGAACCGATAATCGAACACCACATTTTTGCCTTCGATCCAGCCGAGGCTTTGCAATCCCTCTTGCAGGGCCTTCTTTCGGGCGGCGGCTACCGGGACCTTCTCACCGGTGACGAACAACACGCCGATGTGCCGCAGTTTGTCGGGCTGTTGCGCCCGCGCCGCTGCAGACCATGCTGCCGTCCCGCCGATCAGCGTGATGAACTCGCGTCGCCTCATGGCTAAATCCGGGTCACCGGATGCTCTCAACCCGAGCCTAAGCAAAAAGTTCAGTATCAGTCCATTCGGAACGTCTGAGAGGGGTCATTCGCATCGGAATGCGTGGCTACGCGTACAACGTAGCCATCTAATCGCGCTGCGTACGACCAAGATCACCGCGAGCGATCCGCCCTCGACTTGGTCGCCTGGTGAGCGATGAAAGCCCTAAGCGGTCTTAAAATGCCTTCCAGCAGCGGACGACGAAACCAGGGCATATGGCCCGTCACCCAACAGAGCTTGGACCACGAGCATGACGGCCCAGACAACAGGCAGTTCGGCGCCTGCGCCAACAAAGAAAAATCCTTTGCGAATAGTCCAGTAGTGTGCCGCACCTGCTATCAACGGCAGCGCGTAAAGTGCGACCCAACGCGTCCAGATACCTGGTATCAACAGGACGGCACCGAGAACCTCGGCCGAAATGCAGTACCAAGGTGTGATGGGCGGATATTTGTTCGTTGCAAAGTTTGACCACCACGTGTTTAGACCGCCCGGCAGTATGGCGAACTTCCAATAGAGGTGTGCAATGAACAGCGAGCCGAGCGTCACACGTAACAACAGCGCCGCCCACAGGGCGGTACGTTGATCAATCATCTTTCCCTCCCAACAGTAGTACTTGAGGCCGGCATCTCAGAAATGTGCAACCTGTATTCTATCACAACCAACCAAGGTGCCATGATCGCGCTATTCCGGATTATCAACCGTTACGTCGGCAACCTGCCGCCAATCCCAGGGGTCTTCCCCGATTATCGGGCTCCGGTGATCCGCACTTGAAAAATAGGGCTTTCAATCCCTGGCGTCGACAAAGTGCCGTTATCAACGGTACACCTTCTATGACGAATGGCTCGTCCGTGCCAATGAATGCCGCTTGTATCAGCCGTGACCAATTGGCAACGAACCTTCTCAAGAGATCCAGCGAGGCTCGATGTTTATTGCCATGAACCGCTTCCGTGTCGCCAAAGGGTCTGAGGCAGCCTTCGAGCAGGTCTGGATTTCGCGCGACACCCATCTCGATAGCGTGCCAGGGTTCTTAGAGTTTCACCTTCTCAAAGGGCCGGAAGCGGAGGATCATACGCTCTATGCCTCCCACACCGTCTGGGAGAACCGCGCTGTGTTCGATGCTTGGACCAAATCGGAAGCGTTCCGGGCGGCGCATAGTCGGGCAGGTGGCAACAAGCCGTTATATCTGGATCACCCGCAATTCGAGGGCTTCGACGTTCTACAGACGATCGGACCCGGCAAGGCGCCGTAAAGCTATATCTGGTTCCGTTGTTTCGCGCACCATTGATCGAGTTGAGCCTATACCGGCAGCCTCCCGCTATGCTTTGATAACGGCAAACAGCGAGAGGGAGCTCGTGTTTGACCGGCACTCGCGTCCAACGGAGACTGGCGGCAGTTCTGGCGGCGGATGTCGCCGGTTATAGTCGATTGATGGGTGCTGACGAAGAAGGCACGCTGGCCCGGCTTAAGTCACTCAGAAAAACGCTCGTCGACCCAGCCATTGCTGACCATCGAGGACGCATCGTGAAGACCACGGGCGATGGCATATTGGTCGAGTTCGCCAGCGCCGTGGACGCCGCTAAAGGTGCGGCCGAGCTCCAGCGTAGTATGGCAACCGAAAACACGGACGTGCCGCCGGAGGAGAGGATCGACTTTCGCATTGGAATACACGTCGGTGACATCATCGTAGACGAGAATGACATCTTTGGTGAGGGAGTTAATATTGCGGCGCGGCTCGAAGCAATTGCCGAACCCGGCGGGATTTGCATTTCAGACGACGCGCAGCGTCAAATTCGCGGCAAGATCAATCTCACCTTTGAGGACATGGGTCCGCAGCCGCTAAAAAATATCGCCGAACCAATCAGGGCATGGCAGCTAAAGATCGACAAGACCGCACCTTCAACGGCTCGTCATCAGGCGGTCGAGCTTGCCCTGCCAGACAAACCCTCCATCGCCGTGCTTCCGTTCCAGAACATGAGCGGCGATCCTGAGCAGGAGTATTTCGCGGATGGCGTGGTGGAGGAAATCATCACCGCACTTTCCCGGTTCAAAATGTTGTTCGTAATCGCGCGGAACTCCTCATTCACCTACAAAGGCAAGCCCGTTGACGTAAAGCAAGTCGGGCGCGAGCTCGGCGTCCGTTATGTGCTGGAGGGAAGCGTTCGCAAAGCGGGCAATAAAATTCGCATTACAGGGCAGTTGATCGACGCGGCCACAGGCGCACACTTGTGGGCTGACCGCTTCAACGGGGGCCTCGAAGACATATTCGATCTTCAGGACCAAGTAACTGCAAACGTTGTTGGAGCCATTGCTCCCGAGATCGAGCAGGCCGAAATTGAACGGATAAAAAGGAAGTCAACCAACAATTTGGACGCGTACGATTACTTTCTCCAAGGAATGGCGAGTTTTAATCTGTCTACAGCGGAGGGCATCGAAAACTCTTTGAAAAATTTCCATAAGGCCATTGAGCTTGATCCGAACTTCGCAACGGCCTGCGGCTGGGCCACCATCGCCTACGCAAGGCGAAAGCAAGGTCTTTGGATGACTGACGTCAATGTAGAAACCGCCGAAGGCATGCGGCTGGCGCGCCGGGCCATTGAATTGGGCAAGGACGATGCAGTCGCGCTCGCCACAGGGGGTTTTGGTCTGGCCTTTCTCGGTGGAGAGCTCGACGCTGGTTTAGCTTTGACGGACCGCGCCTTGGCTCTGAACCCGAATTTCGCAGCTGCTTGGATGGGAAGCGGCTGGATCAGAGCCTACGTTGGCGACCCTGACACTGCGGTTCGGCACCTGAGCCATGCGATGCGGCTTAGCCCGCGCGACCTTAACATCACGCAAATCTACATGGCCATGTCTTTAGCAATGCGCTGCGCGGAGCGTTATGACGAAGCAGCATTATGGGCCACCAAAGTACTGCAAGAACATCCGCGGTACGTAGCCGCAATTCTGAATTACGCCATAGCAACCGCCCTTGCGGGTCGCGTTGAGGAGGCCCGAGTAGCCTTGTCGCGTGCAATGCAAATCGACCCGACACTTCGCATTTCCAAACTGCCTCTATTATCCGTGCTTCGCCGACCCGAGGACCGATCCAGGTACGCTGAGGGCGCCCGACTGGCAGGAATGCCGGAATGAACACGACGCGCCGCCTCGCAGCTATTCTGGCTGCGGATGTCGTGGGCTATAGCCGGTTGATGGGTGCAGACGAGGTGGCCACGCTAGAGACGCTAAAGGCGCATCGGCGCGAGCTCGTCGACCCCGCAATCGCCGCGCACCACGGCCGCATAGTGAAGACTACGGGTGACGGTATGTTGGTAGAGTTCGCCAGCGCGGTCGATGCCGTGAACTGCGCGATGGCAGTTCAAACGTCAATGGCAGACCGCAACAATCCCAACGTTGCTGCCCTCAGCCCGCGAATTGTCTTTCGGATTGGCATAAACGTCGGTGACATCATTATCGACAATGATGATATTTTCGGCGACGGCGTGAACGTGGCTTCAAGAGTGGAAGCCGAATGCGAACCGGGAGGTGTTTATCTTTCGGCAAATGCATTTGAGCAGGTACGCAGTAAGACGTCCTTCTCGTTTGATGACATGGGCGAGCGGCTACTGAAAAATATTGATCGCCCCATTCGGGTGTACTCCGCCCGGCAGGGCGACCCCAACTCCGCTGCGGTACCGTTCCAGGGACCAACGAATACAGCCAAACCGCTTGCGCTGCCCGACAAGCCATCACTTGCGGTGCTGCCGTTCCAAAACATGAGCGGTGATCCGGAGCAGGAGTACTTCGCTGACGGTATGGTCGAGGATATCATCACTGCGTTATCGCGATTTAAGTCGCTGTTCGTGATCGCACGCAACTCCAGCTTCACTTACAAAGGGAGGGCGGTCGACATCAAACGGGTGGGCCGCGAGCTTGGCGTCCGCTATGTGCTCGAAGGAAGCGTCAGGAAAGCAGGTCCTCGCGTGCGGATCACCGGCCAGCTTATTGAGGCTGCTACAGACAGGCATCTCTGGGCGGACAAATTCGATGGCGCTCTTGATGACGTGTTTGCACTTCAAGATCAGGTGACAACGAGGGTTGTAGGTGCGATTGCGCCTCTGGTCGAGTTCGCAGAGATTGAACGAGCTAAACGGAAGCCGGTAGTCAATCTAAATGCCTATGACCTATACCTCCAAGCTACGGCAGAATTGTATCGGCTCAGCAAACCAGCAAGCGAGAGAGCACTGGAGCTGCTCAATCAGTCTATCGACCTCGATCCTGACTTCGCGAAGGGCCATTGCCTCAAGGCGTTCTGTTACAGTTGGCGCAAAATAAACGGCTGGATGATCAACCCGGCCGACGAAATGGCAGAAGCCGAACGGCATGCGCGACGTGCCCTCGAAATGGGCAATGATGATGCGTTAATCTTAGCTTTCGTTGGATATACATTGGCGGCCGTCATCGGTGACTTCGATGACGGCATGGCGTGCGTCGATCGCGCGCTCGAAATCAATCCCAATCTTGCCGCGGCATGGGGCGCTAGTGCTTGGATACGGGTATTCAAGGGCCAGCTGGACTTGGCCATCGAACACGCAGCGATATATATGAGGCTCAGTCCACTTGATCCGAACATGCAGTCCCTCCGGAACGCCACGGCCAGCGCGCACATGTTTGCGGGACGTTTTGAAGAAGCAGCTTCGTGGGCCAAGCGGGCGTTGCAGGCCAAAACTGACTTTCACCCAGCTTTGCGCTTGGCCGCTGCTGCTGAGGCACTCGCAGGCAATATGGATGCAGCCCAAAAATACCGAGTGCGGCTGCAACAGCTCGATCCGACGTTACGCCTTGGCAATGTTCGGGATAAATCGAGCCGTTACCAACCCCAACACTTCGCTGTCTATTTGGAGGGCTTACGAAAAGCGGGCCTCCCTGAGTGAAGGGACGTACCTCGCCTAACTCACTCAATACAAAGGTGCCGAACTCCAGTTACGCTCAGTAGGATATCCCCAGCCTCGCAGATGAATTTTCGGAGCAGTTCTCCGGTTCGATGGGCCTCTACGGCTTCCATGTTCTCGTAGACATCCCAGACTATCACCCTATCGGCGTGGTCTATCGGCGTGAGCAGTTCAATACGCAAGGTTCCAGGCTCATCGGCCATCATCAACCGGGCATGTCTTTTGCAAATTTCGAGCAATTCATCGCGCCTGCCGGAAGCCGCTTGAAGTGTCGTGATGCACGCGACTTTGCTCAATCGAGCACCTGATGAAGTGAGGTATCCGGTTTGTGCTAGGCTTGGCGGACCCGATGTTCCGATTAGCTGGACTGACGCGATCCTTCTAATGGTCAAAGTCATGCGTCAGTTCACTTGTGCACAGAGGAACCACGGAAGCTCTCCAAAGATATCGGTGTAGCTGGACAGCGCGCCGTCGTGGTTTGATGCGCAAAACGGTTTGTTGAGGTGGTGATCGTGCAGCGGCGATTGGCGGCTATCGTTGCGGCGGATGTCGTAGGCTACAGCCGGTTGATGGGCGTAAACTGAATGGCAAAGGTCCTGCTTTCTATGCCTGAGTTACGTCAGCGCGCATTAGCGGAGATCCGGCAACAACCGGGGTGTCTTAGCGTTCGGGACATCGCGATCAATCGCGTCACAGACGGCCGCGCTCAAACCAACTGGTCGGTGTGTGTGCTGTCGGCAGGTACCGCTGATGCTCATACAGCAGCGCGTGCCGCACTGGACGTGCAACGCGTTCTGCGTCGCGACTATGATCTGGCCGCTGATTAACCGACGGTGATCGACCGATCTCAAACGTCAGCGTTCCGGGCGGATACCCAGTCGAGGCGATCGCGGTATCGACTGAGGACAACGTTAGCAACCTGAAAACGGGGAGATACGAATGAGACTATCTAGTTCTCTGATTACCATCGGACTATTCAGCGCGTTCTGGATTCTACCTTTAAGCATTGGGAGCGCGCAGGATACCGGGAAGAAAGTCATTTTGTCGCCGGATGCCCCTAACCCGATTGGCCCATATTCGCAGGCCATCCAGGTTGGAAATACGCTGTATCTCGCCGGGCAGGGCGCGATAGATCCAAAGACCAATCAACCCATGGCCAATGCCTCGATCGAGGATCAGACGCGGCGTACCCTGGACAACCTCAAGGCGGTGCTTGAAGCTGGCGGGCTGACAATGGACCATTTTGTTTCGACAACCGTGTTCCTAAAGGACATCAACGATTTCGGGAGGATGAATGAAGTATATGCTACTTACTTCA
>C688J18823_10002081_pt1 | contig 12516 bp, 12 predicted proteins | sample HopSoiMetagenom1_FD_18823 | JGI IMG/M metagenome (IMG submission 18823)
GGCGCAGAACCAGGGCTTCTTCGCTGCCCAGAACCTGACCGTGAATTATCTACAAATCCAGAGCTCGGAGCAGGCCTTCACCGACCTCCGCGACGGCAAGTACGACATCGTCCTCGCCTCGATCGACAACGTGGTGAACTTCCGGCTCAACCCGCACAACGCTCTCGGCGCCGCGCAGCCGGTGCAGGCGTTCATGAGCGTGGACTACGCCAGCAACCTGACCCTGGGCGGCAAGCTGGGCGTCACCGCGGTGGAGGACCTGCGCGGCAAGAAGGTGGCGGTCGACGCTCCGGCCTCCGGTTTCGCCTACGTGCTCTACGAGATCCTCGCCAACCACGGCCTGCAGCGCGGAGTGGACTACACCACCGTGTCGATCGGCGGCGGCCTCGGCCGCTTCAACGCCCTGCTCGCCGGTACCGTGGACGGCACGCTGCTCAACGCCGGGTTCGAGATCCGCGCCGCGGCCCAGGGCCGGCCGCTGTTCGAGTCCGTGTACGACGTCATCGACCCGTACCTCGGCACCACCGGCGACGCGATGGAGCCTTGGATGCAGGCGCACCAGTCCGAGCTGATCCGCTTCATCCGCGCCTACGTGGCGGCTTCGGCCTGGGCCTTCGACCCGGCCAACCATGACGCCGCCGCGGCCTCGCTGGTGGCGCCCGGCATCTCGGCGGCGCTCGCGGTGAAGATCCTCGACGCCTCGCTGGTGCCCGGCAAGGGCATGGTCCGCGACGCCTACATCGGCGACCTGGAGCGCGCGGGCCTTTCCAACGTGCTCTCCCTGCGCGAGAAGTACGACGGCTTCGAGACCACGCAGAACCTCAAGAAGCTGGCGACGCCGGGGGGCAAGCTCTTCAACCTGCACTGGTACCACCAGGCCATCGGCGACTCGGACAACGGCGAAGACTAGGCCTCTCCGGGCCTTTGCACGAGAAGAGGCCGGCTCCCTCGCGGGGGCCCGGCCTCTTGCTTTGGAGATTCTTGGATCAGCGGCGCGAGGCGACCAGGGCGCGCGCCGCGGCCCGCTCCAGCTGGGCGCGGTTGGCAGAATACGACGGGTCCTCCTGGTTCATCCGGGAGAGCTTGCCCGCCAGCTCCTTCACCTCGGAGGCCGCGCGGCCCGCGTCGATGTCGCCTGCGCGCAGCGCTTCCTCCACCAGGATGCGCACGCGATCCTCGCTCACCTCCGCGAAGCCCTCCCCCACCGCGAATCGGTGCTCGGTGCCGCCCGAGATGTAGGCCAGCTCGCCGGCCGCCAACGCGGCGACCAGTGGCGTGTGGCCCGGGCGGATGCCGAAGCTGCCTTCCACGCCGGGCAGCCGCACCTCGTCGCACTCGGTGGTGAGGACGCGCTGCTCGGGAGTGACGATTTCGATGGAGAGCGGCATGGTCAGCGGGCCAGCGTCTTCGCCTTCTCCACGGCCTCGTCGATGTTGCCGACCATGTAGAAGGCCTGCTCGGGCAGGTTGTCGTGCTTGCCGTCGAGCAGCTCCTCGAAGGAGCGGATGGTGTCTTCGATCTTCACGTACTTGCCGGCGAAGCCGGTGAACTGCTCGGCGACGTGGAAGGGCTGGCTGAGGAAGCGCTGCACCTTGCGGGCCCGGGACACCGTCAGCTTGTCCTCGTCGGAGAGCTCGTCCATGCCGAGGATGGCGATGATGTCCTGCAGCTCCTTGTAGCGCTGCAGCACCGACTGGACCCGACGGGCCACCTTGTAGTGGCGGTCGCCGACGATCTGCGGATCGAGGATGCGGCTGGTGGAGTCGAGCGGGTCCACCGCGGGGTAGATGCCGATCTCGGTCAACCCGCGGCTGAGAACGGTGGTGGCGTCGAGGTGGGCGAAGGCCGTCGCCGGCGCGGGGTCGGTGAGGTCGTCCGCGGGCACGTAGATGGCCTGCACGGAGGTGATGGCGCCCTTCTTGGTGGAAGTGATGCGTTCTTGAAGACCGCCCATCTCGGTCGAGAGGGTGGGCTGGTAACCCACCGCGCTGGGGATGCGGCCGAGGAGCGCCGACACTTCCGAGCCCGCCTGGGTGAAGCGGAAGATGTTGTCGATGAAGAGGAGCATGTCCTTGCCCTCTTCGTCGCGGAAGTACTCGGCGATGGCCAGCGCGCTGAGCGCCACGCGGGCGCGCGCACCGGGCGGCTCGTTCATCTGGCCGTAGACGAGCACGGCGAGGCTCTTCTCCAGATCGTGCGTCTTGATGACCGCGTTCTCCCCGCCCTCCTGGAACTCCATGTAGAGGTCGTTGCCTTCGCGGGTGCGCTCGCCCACGCCGGCGAAGACGGAGAAGCCGCCGCGCTGCTTGGCGACGTTGTTGATCAGCTCCTGCAGGAGCACCGTCTTGCCCACGCCTGCGCCGCCGAAGAGGCCGATCTTGCCGCCGCGCAGGTAGGGCGCGAGCAGGTCGATGACCTTGATGCCCGTCTCGAAGGGCACCATGCGCACGTCCTGCTCCTGGAAGTCGGGCGGGGCGCGATGGATGGGAAGCCGGCGCTTGGCGTTGACCGGGCCCTTCTCGTCCACCGGGTCGCCCACCACGTTGAGGATCCGGCCCAGCACCTCCTTGCCCACCGGCACCGTGATGGGACCGCCGGTGCTCTTCACCGGCTGGCCGCGCACCAGGCCGTCGGTGGAGTCCATGGCGATGCACCGCGCCGTGTTCTCGCCCAGGTGCTGAGCGACCTCGACGGTGAGGTTGTCCGGCTTGTCGGAGATGCCGGGGTTGGAGAGCGTCAGGGCGGTGAAGATCTCGGGCAGCGCATTGGGCGGGAACTCGACGTCCACCACCGGCCCGATGACCTGCGTGATCTTGCCGACCTTGGAGGTTTCGTTGAGAGCAACGGCCATATCGTTGAGTCCTTATTTGAGCGCTTCGGCCCCGGAGACGATCTCCATAAGCTCCTTGGTGATCGAGGCCTGGCGGGCGCGGTTGTATTCGAGGGAGAGGCGCCCGATCATGTCGTTTGCGTTGTTGGTGGCGGAGTCCATCGCCGTCATGCGGGCCCCGTGCTCCGATGCCTCCGACTCCAGCAGCGCGCGCCACATCTGCATCGCCAGCTGCCGCGGGATCAGGTGCTCGAGCAGCTGGGGCCGCGAGGGTTCGTAGATGTGCTCGGGCGTGATGAAGCCGCCCTTCCCCGGCGCCTGCTGCTGCTCGGCCGGCGCCACGATGGGGAGCAGCTGGGAGAGCGTGATGCTCTGGGTCATGGCGCTCTTGAACTGGTTGTAGAGCAGGTAGACCGCGTCCAGCTTCCGCTCCCGGTACTCGACGATCAGGTCGTCGGCCACTTCCTTGGCCATCGCGTAGCGCAGCTTGCCGAAGAAGCCGACGTAGTCCTTGCGCGTCTCGATGCCGCGCCTCTTGGCGAAGTCGCGGCCGCGACGGCCGATGGTGGAGAACTGGATGGCGTCGTACTTGTCGCCCTCCTCCACCAGGAAGCGCTGCGCGCGGCGGATGATGTTGGAGTTGAAGCCGCCGCAGAGGCCGCGGTCGCTGGTGAGCAGCACCACCTCGATGCGGCGCGTCTCCCGCACCTCCATCAGGGGATGGGGCGGGATCTCCGCCTCGGCGCGGGCGCGGGCGAGCGATCCGAGCAGCTCGTCCAGCGCCTGCGCGTAGGGGCGCGTGCGCACCACCGCGTCCTGCGCGCGGCGGAGCTTGGCGGCGGACACCAGCTTGAGCGCCTTGGTGATCTTCTGCGTGTTCCGCACCGACTTGATGCGGGTGCGGATGGCGCGTTGGGAGGCCATTTATGCCTTCGCGGGGGTAGCCTTGAACACGCCCTTGAAATCGTCCAGCGCGGCGTCGAGCGCCTGGCGCACGTCGTCGGTCAGGTCCTTCTTCTCGCGCAGGAGCTTGAACGCCTGCGGATGGCGGGCGTCCATGAATTCGATCAGCTCCTGCATGTAGCGCTGCACGTCTGTGACCTCGACGTTGCGGATCCAGACCACGCCCTGCTTGTCCTTCTGCGTGCCGGCATAGATCTGGACGATCTGCTTCTCCACCGGCATGGGCACGTACTGGCCCTGCTTGAGGATCTCGGTCAGGCGCGCGCCGCGGGCCAGCGTCTCCTGCGTGGCCTTGTCCAGATCGCTGCCGAACTGCGAGAAGGCGGCCAGCTCGCGGTACTGCGCCAGCTCCAGGCGCAGCGAGCCGGCGATCTTCTTCATCCCCTTGATCTGGGCAGACCCGCCCACTCGCGAGACCGAGATGCCGGCGTTGATGGCGGGCCGCTGGCCGGAGTTGAAGAGGTCGGTCTCGAGGAAGATCTGGCCGTCGGTGATGGAGATGACGTTGGTGGGAATGTAGGCCGACACGTCGCCCGCCTGGGTCTCGATGATCGGTAGCGCGGTCAACGACCCGCCGCCGCGGTCCTTCGACATCTTGGCGGCGCGCTCGAGCAGGCGGCTGTGCAGGTAGAAGACGTCGCCGGGATACGCCTCGCGGCCCGGGGGGCGGCGCAAGAGCAGCGAAAGCTGGCGGTACGCGACCGCCTGCTTGGAGAGGTCGTCGTAGATGATCAGCGCGTGCTTTCCGTTGTCGCGGAAGTACTCGCCCATGGTGACGCCGGTGTAGGGGGCGAGGAACTGCAGCGGCGCCGGGTCGGAGGCGCTGGCGGTGACGACGGTGCTGTACTCCATCGCCCCGTGCTGCGCGAGCTTGTCCACGACGCGGGCGACCGTCGACTGCTTCTGGCCGATCGCGACGTAGATGCAGAACATGTTCTGGCCCTTCTGGTTGATGATCGCGTCCACCGCCACCGCCGTCTTGCCGGTCTGGCGATCGCCGATGATCAGCTCGCGCTGACCTCGGCCGATGGGGATCATCGCATCGATGGCCTTGATGCCCGTCTGCATCGGCTCCTTGACCGACTCGCGGGCCACGATGCCGGGCGCCTTCACCTCGATCTTGCGCCGCTCCTTGCCGCCCAGCGGGCCCTTGCCGTCGATGGGCTCGCCGAGCGCGTTGAGGACGCGTCCTGCCACCTCCGGGCCGACGGGGACGTCGGCGATGCGGCCGGTGCGCTTGACGGTGTCGCCCTCGCGCAGGTGCTGCTGGTCGCCCATCAGCGCCACGCCGACCGAGTCCTCCTCGAGGTTGAGCACCAGGCCGGTGAGCCCCTTGGGGAACTCCACCAACTCGCCGGCCATCACGCCTTCGAGGCCGTAGACGCGCGCGATGCCGTCGCCGGTGGAGAGGACGGTACCCGTCTCGCTCACCTCGACCTGCTTGCCGTAGCCCTTGATCTGCTCGCGGAGGATGCGGCTGATCTCGTCCGCCCGGATTTCCGCCATTTCGCTTGCTCCGTGATTTCAGGTGTTCAGAGCGGAGAGGCCTTGAGCTCTTCCCGCATCCGTTCCAGCTGCGTGCGCAGGCTGCCGTCGAGCTGCGTGGCTCCGACTTGCGCCACCACCCCGCCGATCAAGGAAGGGTCGGTCTTCGTTTCCAGGACTACAGTGCGGCTGGTGATGCGGGCGAGCGCCTCGCGCAGGCGATTGAGCTCGTCGTCGCCCATGGGCCCCGCCGAGATGAGGGTGGCGCGGACGCGGCCCGCCTGCTGGTCGACCATGGCGCGATACGAGCGCACGATCGCGGCCAGGTCGCCGCCCCGCTGCCGGTCCATCAGGAGGCGGAGGAAGTTGACCGTCAACGGCGACAGCCGCAGCGCGGAAGCGGCGGCGTCCACGGCCGCCTGGCGCTGCGGCTGCGAGTAGCCGGGGTTCGCCAGCATCATGCCAAACTCGCGGCTGTCCTTCATCGCCTGCAGCACCGCGGAGAGCTCTTCGCCGTATTGCTCGAAGCGGCCCTCTGCGAGGCCAAGCGAGAGCAGCGCGCGGGCGTAGCGTCGGGCGACGCTGGAAGAGACCAAAGGGAGCAGACTCCTGTCGAATTGCCTTGAGGGCGCGGCTACCTAACACAGTGCGTGTAACAGGGTCAATGCGCTGCGGCGGCGGCGCGCTGTGCGTAGTTTTGCCGCATGAAGCTCATCGTCCAGGGCAAGCAGATGCGGGTCAGCGCCGGGCTCAAGCGCTACGCGGAGGAGCATGTTCTTCAGCCGCTGCGCCGCTTCTACGACAACGAGGCGGCCGAGCTGCGCGTGGAAGTCGGGCGGGACAACGCCAACCGAGGCGAGTCGAAGGAGTGCCACCTGACCTTACGGATGCCAGGCGCGCGGACCATCCAGATCGAGGAGACCACGCCGGACGTGTACGGGTGCCTCGACGTGGCAGCGGATCGTCTGGTGCGCGTCGCCAAGAAGGAGCTGGGCAGGATGCGGCGGCCGAAGGGGCGTCACAAGGAGCATCCCCTCGCCACCGTGGTTGCGGAGGGTGGCGTCCCCGGGGGCCTCGTCGAGGATCTGCCCAACGGCCGGGCCATCAACCGCCTGGAGCGCGCCCGCCGGACAAAGCGGAAATAGCGCCTTAAGGCGCGCGGGCGGGGCTGCGCACCGCGGCCCGCTCGAGCGCATCTAGAGCTCCCGGAAACGGGGCCAAGGCGGTCTTCAGCGCCGGCCGCGAGAGTCGCATTGCGCGCAGGCCGGATGGCGCCGTGACGGTCCCCGGCTCGGGCGCATCGCCGACGAGGGCACGGGCGCCCACCGAGTCGCCCGGCCGCAGCACCAGGACGTCGGGGTCGTGGCCGGGCAGGTGGAGCTCTGCCTGGCCTTCCCGGATGACGAACAGGCACTCGAGCAGCTGGCCTTGTCGGACCAGCGTGGCGCCGGGCAGGAGGTCGACCGTCTCGAACGCGGCGGCCAGCGCGAAACGTGCATCCGCGGGCAGCCCCTCGAACAGATCGAGCGCGTAGAGGCGGCCGGCGAGGACCCGGTGGCGCCAGGCGCGATCGAGCGCTTCCCAGACGAGGGGCATCCGCTCGAGCTGCTCGTCCACCGCGCGCCGCTCGAGGACGCCGATGCGCGCCGGCGCCGCCGCCCGTAGCGTGGCGGCCGAGGGTGCGTCCGAAACCAACGACTCCTCAGAGAAGACGCTCCCCGGCGAGAGCGAGCAGATGGGGGTCGCATCGACCAGGACGTCGAGCGTCCCCGCCTCCACCAGCACCAGCCCGGGACTCGGATCCCCTCGCGCCACGAAGGTCTCCGCCGCTTCCAGCTCGACGGTCCGGATGAGAGAGCAGAGCTGCTCCAGCTCCGCCGCCGGGACGTTCTCGAAGAGGAGCGCGTTGCGCAACATCTGGAGGCGTTCCGGCATGGGCCGCGCAGGGTACCCCACTTGACGGGCCCCAACCCTGTCTTACGTTCGCGCCGTCTTCAGGGAGGGGCCAACGGTTGGCCCCCACAGGGTTTTTTTGCAGAAAGGAGCACGTGTCATGGCCATCGTTCGTCGCAATGATCCGTTCCGCGATCTCTTCGCGCTGCAGGACCAGCTCTTCCGTACTTTTGGCGACACCTACCGCGGCCGCGAGGAGGATTCCGTCGCCGCCACCTGGTCGCCGCTGGTCGACGTCTACGAGGACGCCGAGGGCATCACGCTCAAGGCCGAGCTGCCGGGCCTCGACGGCAAGGACGTCGAGATCCAGGTCGAGGGCAACACGCTGACGCTCAAGGGGGAGCGCAGGCTGGAGAACGAGGAGAAGCGCGACGGGTACCACCGCATCGAGCGCACCTACGGAGCCTTCAGCCGCACCTTCACGCTGCCCAACACGGTGGACGCGGAGCACATCACCGCGGAATCGAAGGACGGCGTGCTGGGCGTCTTCCTGCCCAAGAAGGCGGAGACCAAGCCGCGCCAGATCAAGGTGGCGGTCTCGCAGCCGGGCACGCAGTCGGCCCCGGGCAAGCACTAACCGTCGAGGGTCAAACTCAAGGTCAAAACGCCGAGCACGCAGAGGTGCTCGGCGTTTGATTTTTGTTTTTACTTCCTGACGGTGGGGGTGCCGGTGCCGGCCGTGTCCATCTTGCAGGTGCCGTCGAAGAAGACGCCGCGCTCGATGACGATGGAGGCGGTGGTCAGGTTGCCGCGCACCTTGGCAGGGGCCTTGAGCTCGATGGCCTTGGAGGCGGTGGCGTCGCCCTGGTAGTCGCCCAGGCAGGTCAGGGTGCCGACCTTGACGGTGGCCTTCACCTCGGCGCCTTCGCCGATGATCAGGGTGTCGGTGGAGACGATCTCGCCGGAGAACTTGCCGTCGATGCGGACGGTGCCTTCGAAGAGCAGCTTGCCCTCGAACTGGCTCCCTTTGCCGAGCAGGGCGTTGAGATCGCCGGGACCGCGCGACGCCGTCGGAAGCGGAGAGACGTTGGAAGGCGCCGGGGCCGGCGAGGTGGATGCGGTGTTGGTGACCATCGTGTGAGTCCTTTCGGGGAGGTTCTAACAGAATCACGAACAAGCAGGCGCCCGGGTTTATTTGAACGTCGCCACCGCGGCGAGCATCAAGAGAACAAGCGCCTCTCCCGTGATGAAGCCGGAGGCGAGCGGGATGTCGTACACCTCCTCCGTCTTCGGGCTCACCTTCTCCCACACGAACTGCACGATTCCCCCCACCACCATCGGCACCACCGCGAAGCCCGGGATCAGCATGCCCAGGCCCACCGCGGTGGGCGAGGGAACCCAGCGCCCGAGCTTCGTCTGCTCGAGCAACGTCAGCACGACGCCGATGACCAGCGCGAGCACCAACGCCTGCAGCGCCGACGCCGGCAGCGCGCCGAAGCCCTTGGAGAGCAATTCGGCGAACCCGGCCCATTTCACGCTGATGGGGGAGCTGAGGCCGCTCTCCCCGCCGATGCCGTACTTGTCGCGCACCAGGGGATAGGCGATGGCAACCGCCAGCGCGCCCACCGGCACGCCGATCAGTTGCAGGATGGTGAGGTTCCGGTTGGTGGAGCCGACGATCTTTCCGGCGCGGTAGTCCTGCATGAGGTGCTCGCCGTTGGCCGCCACCGCGCCGCTCATGCCCGAGCCGATCATGTTGATGGGGATGTGCCCCGGCGCGAGCACGGCGAAGACCGCCTGCATCACGTTGGCCATTGCGCTGATCGGCGCCCAGTTGGTCTCTCCCAGCACGCGAATGCCCACCAGCATGAGGATGAGCGAGAGGCCCACCGAGACGAAGGAGAGCCAGATGGGGAACCCGAGCGAGATCTTCTGCACCGCGGCGAGCACGATGGAGCAGGCGATGGCGCCCCACACCACCCACTTGATGGGGAAGTCGCCTCCTGCGTCGACGTCCTTGGAGGAGAGGCCGTGGAAGGTCTTGGCGATCACCTTCCACTTGAGGGCGAGCGCCGCCAGGCCTCCCGCCACCATCAGGCCGGTCGCCGGCCACATGATCCAGCGCTGGAGGATGGCGTTGAAGGTGAGCGACGGAACCAAGCCCCTCTGGAAGAGCGGCTCGGGCGCCACCACCCAGGCGAGCACCATCCCCAGCGCCATCGAGAGCGTGACGCGCAGGCCGATGAGGATGCCGGCGCCGAGCGAGAGCACGCCGACCTCGGTGCCCAGCCGCAGCGCCTCGGCGTGCGGGGAGAGGAAGGCGAAGTTGATGGTCTCCGGGATCCAGCCGAGCACCTGCCGCGCGATGGTGAAGAAGGCGGAGACGGCGCCGCCGATGCCCAGCGCCAGCACGCGCGGGCGCGCCTGCCGCGGTCCTTCGTCGAGGACGAGCAGCGTTTCGCCGGCAGCGGTGCCGTCGGCGAAGGTGAGGTTCTCCTGGTCGATGTAGTGCTTGCGCAGGGGCACCGCGAGCAGCACGCCCAACAAGCCGCTCGGGGCCAGCCAGGCGAAGATCTGCAGCCCGGAGAGGTGCAGGTTGAGCAGCCCGCGCTGGTTGAGCATGTCGATGGCGGCAAGCACCACCGCCATGAAACCCACGCCCGAGCCCGCGGCGGTGCCCGCCGTCTGGACCAGGTTGTTCTCCCAGCGGGTGCCTCGCGTTCCGGTCACCATCCCCATGAGCGAGATGGCGATGAACCCGAGGAAGGCGCTGACCACGGAGAGATTCGGACCGTAGCCGATCTTCAGCACCACCACCGGCTCGGCGGCGCCCATCAGGCCCGCCACCACCACCGCGACGCAGATGGCGCGGGCGGTCAGCTCCAGCCTGGGCTGCGTGCCCGGGCCGGGCTGGACCGGCAGGCGCGGCGCGTGGCCAGCGCGGATCTCGGGTGCGGGAAAGTCCGGCGCTCCTGCGTTGGTGTCGGCCATGTCAGTCTCCCAGGATCGCCGCCAGCACGCGGTCCAGCTCTTGAAGGCTGCCGTAGCGGATCTCCAGCGTCCCGCTGCCGCCCTTGTCCTTCAGCTCGACCTTTGCGCCCAGCTTCCGCTGCAGCTTCTCCACCAGGTGGCGCACCTGCGCGCCGCCGTGCGCCTCGCGCGACTGCTTGGGCAGCCGCTTGGACTTGAGACGCTGCACCAGCGCCTCCGCCGCGCGCACCGACAACCCCTCGTCCATCACCTTCTCGGCTGCCTTGCGCAGATCCCCCTCGTCGGCGATGGCGAGCAGCGCCCGGGCATGCCCCATGCTGAGCTGGCCGGCGACGATGGCCTGCTTGATGGCCTCGGGCAGCCGCAGGAGGCGCAAGGCGTTGGCCACCGTGCTGCGATCCTTGCCGACGCGCGCCGCCAGCTCCTCCTGGGTGAGGCCGTGCTCGTCGATCAGCCGGCGGAACGCTTCCGCCTCTTCGACGGGGTTCAAGTCCTCGCGCTGGATGTTCTCGATCAGCGCCAGCTCGAAGGCTTCCTTCTCGGTGACCTCGCGCACCATCACCGGCAGCTCGCGCAGTCCCGCCTTCTGCGCCGCGCGCCAGCGCCGCTCGCCCGCCACCAGCACATACCCCTCGCTGGACCGGCGCACGATCAGCGGAAGCAGCACGCCCTTGCTGCGGATGGACTCCGCCAGCTCCTCGATGTGCACTTCGTCGAAGTGCCGGCGCGGCTGCGACTTGTCGGGGCGGATCTCCTCGATGCCCAGGTTCATCACTCCCTTGCGCTCGGCAGGGGAGCCTCCCGGGATGAGCGCGCCGAGCCCCCTTCCGAGCGCGGGCCGCTTCAACTGCGCCTTCGGATCGATCACCGGATTCTCCTGTGATTAGGCGTGCTTGCGCTCTGCGGCCCGGGCGCCGTGGCGCTGCAGCATCTCCTCCGCCAGCTGGAGGTAGCTCTGCGCGCCCTTCGATTCGATGTCGTAGAGCAGCGCCGGCCGGCCGTGGCTGGGGGCCTCGCTGAGGCGGACGTTGCGCGGGATCACCGTGTCGTAGACCTGGCCGGGCAGGTTGGCCTGGACGTCCTTCATCACCTGTCGCGCGAGGTTGTTGCGCGCGTCGAACATGGTGAGGACCACGCCCTCCATCTCCAGCTCCGGCTTGAGCGAGCTCTTGACCAGCTCGATGGTGCGCAGGAGCGACCCCAACCCCTCGAGCGCGTAGTACTCGCACTGCAGGGGCACCAGCACGCGGTCCGCGGCGACCAGCGCATTGATGGTGAGCAGCCCCAGCGAAGGCGGGCAGTCGATGAGCAGGTAGTCGTGGCCATCGCGCAGCGGCTCCAGCGCCGTCCTCAGGCGCGATTCACGCGAGTCCATCGCCACCAGCTCCAGCTCAGCCCCTACCAGGTCGTTGCTGGCGGGGAGGACGAAGAGGTGGGGCACGTCGGTCGGCAGTACCGCCGAGCGGGCGTCCGCCTCGCCGAGGAGCGCATGGTAGACGGTGGGCCGGTCGCCCTGCTCGCGCGAGATCCCCAGCCCGCTCGTCGCGTTGCCCTGCGGATCCAGGTCGACCAGCAGGACGGTCTTTTCCTGCGCCGCCAGGGAGGCCGCCAGGTTGACCGCCGTCGTGGTCTTCCCCACCCCGCCCTTCTGGTTCACGATCGCCAGGACCAGCGCCATCACGCCCTCCGTGGTGAAGCGCGAGTACCACGCGGCTCCGACATCAATCAAGCAGCGGGGCGCCCGTTCCACGTGGAACCCGGAGCAGAAATCGACCGACGGCGGGGTTCCGGCGCCGGGCCGTGGCCCGCATCTTTGCGGCCCATCCAACCAGGAGGGACTTCGATGAAGATCGCTTGCTTGCTGGGCCAAGGCTTCGAGGACTCCGAGTTCCGCATTCCCTACGATCGGTTGAAGAAGGAGGGCTATGAGGTGGACGTGATCGGGGTGAAGGCCGGAGAGGAGCTGAAGGGCTACAAGGGCAAGGAGAAGGTGAAGGCGGAGAAGAGCATCGACGAGGCGAAGCCGGACGACTACGACGCGCTCTTGATCCCCGGCGGGCAGTCGCCGGACCACCTGCGCGTGAACGCGAAGATGGTGGAATTCGTCAAGGCGTTCGACCGGTCCGGCAAGCTGGTGGCAGCCGTCTGCCACGGGCCGCAGCTCTTGATCGCGGCTCATCTGGTGAAGGGCCGGACGCTGACCGCCTGGCAGACCATCCAGGACGACCTGAAGCAGATCGGCGCCAACGTGAAGGACGAGCCGGTGGTCATCGATCGCAACTGGATCACCAGCCGCAAGCCCGACGACCTGGGGGCCTTCTCCGACGCCATCCTCGAGCATCTGGAAGGCTCCG
>C688J18823_10002082_pt1 | contig 12511 bp, 12 predicted proteins | sample HopSoiMetagenom1_FD_18823 | JGI IMG/M metagenome (IMG submission 18823)
CAATGCGACGAGCCCGAGTGCACCCGGCAGGACGACGCCGGGGTGGAAGATCTCGAAGCCGATCCCGGCCAGGCCCGCGAGGAACAGCAGCGTCAGGATGTTCGGGTCGATCAGCGTGTTCAGCAGGCGCGTGAAGAAGCTGGGGTGAACGTCGTGGATGTCGGCGCCGCCGAGGTGCAGCACGAACCCACGCGGCTTCGTCTTCACGCCGTCCGCGTGCTGGAGCAGCGCCGGCAAGGTCGGCGCGATCGCGTCGATCACGTTGAGGTGCTTCGCCTCCTTCGCCGTCGCATTGGTGGCGAAGCGGACAGCGCGGTCCGCCCATCTCGGGTTACGGCCGTGGCTGTCGGCGAGCGCACGCAGCGATGCCGCCTCGTGGTTGATCAGCTTGCGGCGCAGGTCCGAGCCGATGTTGCCGCCGCTCGAGTCGATCGGCGTCGACGAGCCGATGTTCGTCTCCGGCGCCATCGCCAGGTAGTCCGCTGCCTGCGCGAGCCAGACGCCTGCCGACCCGGCGAACGATCCGTTCGGGCCGACCCACACGAGCACCGGTACCTTCGAGCTCAGCTCGCAGAGCACGATCTTGTCCTTCGACTGCAGCAGGCCGCCCGGCGTGTTCAGGACGATCACGGCCGCGTCGTAGTGCTTCGCAGCCTCCTTCAACTGATGGCAGACGTAGTCCTGCGTGACGGGGTTGACATCGGCGTCGAAATGAATCGCCAACACGCGTGGTGTCGCTGCACCGGCGGGGGAAGCGAACGCCAGAGCCGCTCCGAGGAGTAAAAGTCCCCGCAAAATGGCGCTCTTCAACTCGTAAGGATTCTATCAGCGGCCTTGAGGCCGACAGGTGGGGCAGGCACCCTTGAAGGGCGCGTGAAGATTGCTGTCGCCGTCGCCGTCGCGTTTCTCGCTGCGCCCGCCGCCGCATTCGGCGAGGCGTCGATCACGATGCGCGAGGTGCCGGTGAACGGCGGGCGCACGCTCGCGTCCGCACCGCCGGCGGAGTTCGACATGCTCGGGCTGCACTGGCGCGGGCCCGGCTCCGTCGATTTCCGCACCCGTTCGACGGCGGGACGCTGGAGCGCGTGGCGCCGCGCGGCGCCCGAGAGTGAAGACCTACCCGACGCGGCGACGCGTGAAGCGGGCGCATCCCGCGGCTGGAGGCTTGGAAATCCCTACTGGGTCGGAGCGTCGCGCCAGATCGGCTACCGCCTGCACGGCCGGGTCACGCGGCTACGTGCGTACTTCATCGACAGCACCGAGGAGCGCATTCCGCTGCGTCGCGTCGCGATGGCAGGATCGCCCGCGCTGATCTCGCGTTCGGCGTGGGGCGCGAACGAGGCGATCCGCCGCGCCGCGCCGACCTACGCACGCAACGTGCAGCTCGCTGTCGTGCACCACACGGCGGGTACGAATGCGTACACCGCGTCGCAATCCGCGGCGATCGTGCGCGGCATCGAGGTGTACCACGTGAAGGGAAACGGCTGGAACGACATCGGCTACAACTTTCTGATCGACAAGTACGGCCAGGTCTTCGAAGGCCGGTACGGCGGTGTCGACAAGAACGTGATCGGCGCGCACGCCGAGGGGTTCAACACTGGCTCGACGGGGGTTGCGCTGATCGGGTCGTACCAAACGTCGGCGCCTACTGCCGCCGAGCGGACGGCGCTCGTGAACCTGCTCGCCTGGCGCCTCGACATCGCGCACGTCGATCCGCTGTCGACGCTGACGTATGCCTCCGGCGGCAACGCGCGCTTCCCGGCAGGCACGCCCGTCGTCATGCGCGCCGTCTCCGGTCATCGCGACACGGGTTTCACGACGTGTCCGGGCGCCGTGCTGTACGCGCAGCTCGGAGCGCTCGCCCGGCAGGCCGCGACGACCGGCCTGCCGAAGCTGTACGCGCCGAGCGTCCAGGGCCAGCTCGGCGGCCTCGTGCGGTTCCAGGCGCGCCTGAGCACGGCGCTCCCCTGGACCGTGACGTTGACCGATTCCAGCGGCGCGACCGTCGCGACGGGGACCGGGACGAGTGACGTGGTCGACTGGACGTGGGACGCGTCAGCGGCAGCGCAGGCGTCGTACGCGTGGGCGATCTCCGCGGGGAGCGGCGTCAGGCCCGCGACCGGATCGATCGGCACCGCGCCTGTGCCGCTGGCGATCAAGTCGTTCGCGGCGAATCCGCGGACGATCTCGCAGACTACGCAGATCTCCTACACGCTGACCGCGGCTGCGACGGTCACCGCGACGTTGCGGGACTCCGCAGGCAAGACGGTCGCGACGCTGTTCACCCAGCAGCACCAGCCGGGGAAGCAGTCGTTCACGTTCACGGCGACGAACGTGCCGGAGGGCCACTTCCAGCTCGTACTGAGCGCGGCGAACGCGAAGACGACCGTTACGGCGAGCGTTCCCGTCGTGATCGACCGCACCGTCACGCGCTTCACCGTCGCACCCGCTGTGACGAACGGCGCCGTGACCTTCTCCTTCGACCTCGCGCGCGTGTCGTCGGTCAGGCTCGACGTCCAGCGCGCGGGCAAGACCGTCGCGCCGGTCTACTCTGCGACGCTCGCACCAGGGACGCAGAGCATCGCGTGGAACGCAGCCGGCACGAACGACGGGACGTACGCGGGAGCGCTCACGACGAGCGGCGAGATCGGAACGGCCACCAGGACGCAGCTCTTCCGGATCGACCGGACGCGGCCGACACTCCGAGCGCGCTCGTTCGGCGCCCTTCGCTTCTGGGTGAGCGAGCCCGCGANGGTGACGCTGCTCGTCAACGGCTCGCGGGTCGTGCGCTCGGTTCGTGCAGGCACGTTCTCGTATCGCCACGGACGCGTGCGCAGCGTGCGCATCGTCGCCCGCGACGCGGCGGGCAACCTCAGCCGGACGTTGAAGTTCCCGTAGCGACCCACGCGTCGTAGGCGCGCTCGACGCGGAGCAGGATCGCGGCGAGCAGCGCGACGCGATCGACCGGGCCGCCGACCTCGAGGCGCAGCGACGTCGGCTCGGTCTGCGCGTCGCGTGGGAGGTCGGCCTCGGTCTGGTTCGCGTTGACGCCGATGCCCAGGACGACGCGGCCTTCGCTCGACTCCGCCAGGATNCCGGCCACCTTCTTGCCGCCGAGCAGCACGTCGTTCGGGAACTTGATCGCCGGATCGACGCCCGTGACCTCCGCGATCGCCTCCGCGACCGCGCCGCCTGCGACGAGTGAGAGCTCCGGCAGCCGGGGCGACTCGACAGCCGGACGCAGGAGGACGGAGACGAGCACGCTCGTCCGCGCGGGCGCGTGCCACCTACGGCCGAGCCGGCCCCGTCCTTCGGTCTGCTCCTCCGCGACGGCGACGGCGCCTTCGGGATCGTCGGGTTGCAGCAGGCGCTGCGTCGACGGCGTCACCTCTTCGTAGCGGTAGACGGTCCCGAAGCGTCCGGTGAGGCGCGGTTGGACCGCGTTGGGCGCGAGCGAATCCGCCACCCTCCTAGACTAGAGCGGCATGACCGTCGTGATCGAGGAAATCCTGCCGCACCGCGAGCCTTTCCTGCTCATCGACGAGGTCCTGGAGGTGACGCCGGGCGTCGGCGCCGTCGCACGCAAGACCGTCCGCGCGGACGAGTGGTACCTCAGCGGTCACTTTCCGGATCGCCCGATCATGCCGGGTGTGCTGATCGTCGAGGCGCTCGCCCAGACAGGTGCGATCGCCGTGCTCAGCGAGGAGGCCAACCGCGGCAAGCTGGCGTTCTTCGCCGGCATCGACGAGTGCCGGTTCAAGCGGATCGTGGAGCCGGGCGACGTGCTCGACCTGCGCTGCGACGTCGACCGTGTGCGCGGCCCGATCGGCCGCGGCAAAGCCGAGGCGCGGGTCGACGGCGAGCTCGCGTGCAAGGCGACGCTGACGTTCGCCGTGGAGCGCTAGAAGATGATCGGCAAGGCCCAGGGCGATCCCGTGTCGATCACGGGTCTCGCGGCGTATGCGCCGGACCGCGTGCTGACGAACGACGAGCTCGCGTCGATGGTCGACACGTCGGACGAGTGGATCGTCGAGCGCACGGGCATCAAGGAGCGGCGGATCGCGGCGCCCGAACAGGCGTTGACCGACCTTGCGCTGCCCGCGGCGCGCGAGGCGCTGCAGCAGGCGGGCGCGGACGCGAAGGACGTCGACCTGCTCGTCTGCGCGACCGTCACGCCGGACATGATGTTCCCGACCTCGAGCGCGCTGCTCGCAGACGCGCTCGGTGCGTCCCAGGCGGCGGCGTACGACCTGCTCGCCGGCTGCACCGGCTTCATGTACGCACTCGCCCAGGCCTACGGGATGGTCGCCGCCGGCCTCGCGCAGCGGGCGCTGGTCGTCGGCGGCGACGTGCTGTCGCGCATCCTCGACTGGACCGACCGCTCGACCGTCGTGCTCTTCGGAGACGGCGCCGGCGCGGTGGTCGTCGAGCGGACGCCCGAGCGGGGTTTCCTCGGGTTCGAGCTCGGGGCCGACGGCGGCGGAGGGATGCACCTCTCGCTTCCGGGCAGTGGCTCGCGCCGGATCGACGACGGCAGCGCCAACGGCTACGTCCAGATGAACGGCCGGGAGGTCTTCAGATTCGCCACGCGCGTGCTCGTCTCGTCCGCGGAGGCCGTACTGGAGCGCTGCGGGGTGTCGGTCGACGACGTAGACGTCTACGTGCCGCACCAGGCAAACGTCCGGATCATGGACCACGCTGCGCAGAAGCTCGGCATCCCACGGGAGCGCATGGTTGTAAATGTCGACCGTTATGGGAACACGTCCTCTGGTTCAATCCCGCTGGCGCTGGCAGAGGCGCAGCGGGAACGGCGCTTGAAGAAGGGAGACCTGGTGTTGATGACGGGCATGGGCGCGGGCTTGACCTGGGGGTCGGGGCTGCTGGAGTGGACGCTGTGAAGAGCGGCGTCGCGTTCTGCTTTCCGGGCCAGGGCTCGCTGGAGGCGGGCATGGGTCGCGCGATCGCCGAGGCCGTGCCGGAGGCGATGGAGGTCTTCGAGCGCGGCAGCGAGGCAGCCGGCCTCGACCTCGTGCACCTCTGCTTCGAGGCGCCCGAGGCCGAGCTGGTGCAGACGGAGGTTCAGCAGCCGGCGCTCGTCGCCACGAGCCTCGCCGTCCTCGCGGCGATCAAGGCCCGCGGGATCAAGCCGGACTTCGTCGTCGGGCACTCCGTCGGCGAGTTCGCCGCGCTCGCGGCGGCCGGTGCGCTGAAGGTCGAGGAGGCGATCGAGCTCGTCCGTGAGCGCGGGCTCGCGATGGCCGAGGCGGCGAAGACGAATCCCGGCTCGATGGCTGCGATCCTCGGGCTCGACGACGAGGTCGTCGAACGAATCTGCCGCCGCATCCTCAACGTGTGGCCGGCGAACTACAACTGCCCCGGGCAGATCGTCGTCTCGGGCGAGAACCCCGCCGTCGACGAAGCCTGCGAGGCGGCGGAGGAGGAAGGAGCGCGCCGCGCCGTGAAGCTGCGCGTCTCGGGAGCGTTCCACAGCCCGCTCGTCGCGCGCGCTGCAGACCGGCTGCGGCCCGCCCTCGACCGCGTCAAGTTCGTCGAGCCGACGGCGCCGTTCATGTCGACCGTCACGGCGCGGATCGAGGATGCGAAACGGATGGGCCCCCTGCTCGTCGACCAGCTCACCGCTCCGGTGCGGTTCACGCAGGCTGCGCAGGCGCTCGTCCGCGAAGGCGTGCACACGTTCGTCGAGGTCGGGCCCGGGACTGTCCTGTCGGGGCTGATCAAGCGGATCGACCGCAACGCCAAGACCATCTCCGTCTCGACGCCCGAGGGGCTCGAAAAGCTCGAGGAGACGCTCTCCTCTGCCTGACGCGTTTGCGTCGCTCGAGGGCAAGACAGCTCTCGTCACGGGAGGCTCGCGTGGGATTGGCCGCGCTATCGCGCTCGAGTTGGCACGCGCGGGCGCAAGCGTCACGCTGAGCTACAACTCGGGCCGGGAAGAGGCCGAGCAGGTGGCCGCCGAAGCCGGCGCGACGGCCGTGCAGGCGGACGTGGCGAGCGCGGACGACGCGAGGCGTCTTGTACGCGACGCCGGCGACCTCGACATCCTGGTGAACAACGCCGGCGTCACGCGCGACGGCCTGCTCGCGCGGATGCCCGACGACGACTGGAACGACGTCATCAACACGAACCTCGGCGGCGTCTTCCACACGTGCCGTGCGGTCGCGCGCGGGATGATGAAGCGACGGAGCGGCTCGATCGTGAACATCTCGAGCATCGTCGGGCTGCACGGCAATCCGGGCCAGACGAACTACTCGGCCTCGAAGGCCGGGATCATCGGGTTCACCAAGGCGCTCGCGCGCGAGCTCGGCAACCGCGGCGTGCGGGCCAACGTCGTTGCGCCGGGGTACGTGGACACGCGTTTGACCCAGGTGATCGCCGACGAGATGAAGCAGCTGATGCTCGCGAACACGCCGCTCGGGCGATTCGGGACGCCGGAGGACATCGCGGGGGCGGTACGTTTTCTGTCCTCCGACGAGGCCGCCTTCATCACGGGTGAGGTGCTGCTCGTCGACGGCGGACTGGGGATGTAGATGTCGCACAACGGCAGACGAAGAGTCGTGATCACGGGCCTGGGGGCGGTCACGCCGCTGGGCAACGACGTCGCGACGACCTGGCAGCGCCTCCTGGCGGGGGAGTCGGGGGCGGGCGCGATCACTCAGTTCGATTCGTCGGATTACTTCGTGCACTTCGCCTGCGAGGTCAAGGACTTCGACCCCTCGCAGTACATCGACCGCAAGCAGGCGCGGCGCATGGATCGCTTCGCGCAGCTGATCCTTGCCGCCGCCCGGCAGGCGGAGCAGGACTCGGGCCTCGAGATCGCCTCGGAGGCGGACCGCGTCGGCGCGTCGGTCGCGACCGGCATCGGCGGAATCAAGTCCTTCCAGGACTGCTACGACACGTTGATCACGCGCGGGCCCGACCGGGTGAACCCCTTCGCGATCCCTTGCATCATCCCGAACATGGGCGCGGGCTGGGTCTCGATGGAGCTCGGCACGCGCGGGCCGCTCTCGTCGGAGTGCACCGCGTGCGCGGCCTCGAACATGGCGATCGGCCAGGGGCTCGACGACATCCGCCTCGGCCGTGCCGACGTGATGCTCTGCGGCGGCACAGAGTCGGCGATCAACCAGGTCGGCATCGCGGGGTTCGGTGCGATGCGCGCTCTTTCGCGCCGGAACGACGACCCGAAGCGCGCGAGCCGGCCGTTCGACGCCGGTCGCGACGGCTTCGTGATGGGCGAGGCCGGCGCGCTCGTCGTCCTCGAGGAGCTCGAGCACGCGCGCGCGCGTGGAGCCAAGATCTACGCGGAGCTCGCCGGCTACGGCCTCTCCTCGGACGCGAAGCACGTGACCGAGCCCGATCCGACGGGGACGAATCCCGCGCGCGCGATGAAGATGGCGTTCGCCGACGCGGGGATCGAGCCCGAGCAGGTCGACTACATCAACGCGCACGGGACCTCGACGCCCCTCGGCGACGCCGCCGAGACGCGAGTGATCAAGCTCGCGCTCGGGGAAGAGAAGGCGCGCACCACGCCGATCTCTTCGACGAAGGGGGCGACCGGGCACTGCCTCGGCGCGGGCGGCGCCGTCGAGGCGATCTTCGCGACGCTGGCGATTCGCGACGGCAAGCTCCCCCCGACGATCAACTACGAGGTGCGCGATCCCGAGTGCGACCTCGACTACATCGCCAACGAGGCGCGCGACGGCGACGTCCGCGTGGCGGTGTCGAACTCGTTCGGCTTCGGCGGTCACAACGCGTCGATCGTGCTCAAGCGTGTCGACGACTGAGCGCTGGGCCACGTTTGACTGCTACGGCACGCTGATCGACTGGAACGGCGGTCTGAGAGCCGCACTCGGCAGCGACGAGCTGCTCGAGCGCTACCACGAGCTCGAGCCGCAGGTCGAGGCCGAGAGCCCGTCGCTCTCATATCGAGAGGTCATGACGGAGGTTGCCCGCAGGCTCGGAGTCGCCGACGAAGACGCGATCGCGCGTTCGCTGCCGTCGTGGCAGCCGTTCCCGGAGGTGCGCTCCGCGCTCGGCGAAGCGCGTGCGCGCGGCTGGAAGCTCGCAATCCTCTCGAACACCGACCGCGACTTCATCGAGGCGTCGCTCGAGCAGATCGGCGTGGAGTTCGAGCTGGCGATCGTCGCGTCGGAGCTCGGTTCGTACAAGCCGGCCCGCAACCACTGGGACGCGTTCTACGCGCAGACGGGCGCAGCGACCGACCAGCACGTGCACGTCGCGCAAAGCCACTACCACGACGTCGTCCCCGCGCGCGCGCTCGGGCTGACAACCGTATGGATCAACCGCTTCGGCGAGCGCGCGGAGCCCGCCCCGACGCGCGAGCTGCCCGACCTGTCGCGTCTCCCGGACACGCTCGATGAGCTCGTCCCCGCCTGACGGGCTCCGCGTCCGCCGCGCGACGGTCGAAGACGCTGCGGCGATCGACGAGCTGATCACCGCCGCGGACGAGGCGGTCCAGGGCTGGTCCGAGTCGTCCGTCCCGGAGCTGCTGGGCTGGTGGAGGATGATGGACCTCGAGCAGAGCTCGTGGGTGCTGTACGACGAAACCGGGATCCGCGCGTACGCCGCGGGCTTCTCTCACGGTGACCTCTTCGAGCTCGACGGCTTCGTCCATCCGGATCACCAACAGCGCGGGCTTGGTGCGTGGCTCGTCGCACGCGGGGAGGACCGCGCACGCGAGCTCGGGAAGGCACGGCTGCAAACGTTCTCCCTCGCCGGCGACGTGCGCGCGCATCGTTTGTTCGAGCAGTGCGGCATGCGCGAGCTCCGCAGGTATTACCGGATGATGATCGAGCTCGACGAGCCGCCGCCGCCGGCGGTGTTTCCCGACGGTTTGTCGGTGGAGACGTTCGACCCGGATCACGCGCGCGCGTTCCACGACGCGTTGATCGAGGCGTTCGCGGACGAGTGGGGCTTCGTCGCGATGTCGTTCGAGGATTGGCGTGAGCTGCGGCTCGTCAAGGACCCCGACTACGACCCGACGCTGTGGTTCCTGGTTCGGGACGGCGACGAGATCGCGGCAGTCATGCGGAACGAGCCGGACCGCTCCGGCGCGGGCTTCGTCGGCGCCCTCGGCGTGCGCAAGCCGTGGCGCAAGCGCGGGATCGCGCTCGCGCTCCTGTATCACGCGTTCGGCGAGTTCCACCGTCGCGGCAAGCGCCGCGTCGCGCTCGGTGTCGACGCCGAGAATCCCACCGGGGCGACACGCCTCTACGAGCGTGCGGGCATGCACGTCGCGTTCGAGGCCGTCGCGTACGGTAAGGACCTCGCATGAGCCGACTGCGCGCGAAGTGCCCGGACTGCAAGACGTATACCGCCGTCGCGATCGGCCCTGACTACGAGTGTCACTCATGCGGCCGCGTCTTCCATGCGGGGATGGTGCGCGTGCCTCGGGCGTGGGGCGACGGAGGCGAGGCGATGGCGGAGTCGGCGTGGCTCGAACTGCCGTTCCCCGAGACCGCCGTGATCGAGGCGGACAGCCTCGAGGAGCAGAATCTCGCGCTCGCAGCCGACCTGCCCGAGCGTCCGCTCGTGCTCGGCGGCGACTGCTGCTCGCACGTCGGCGCCGTCGAAGGCCTCGCGGCGCGGCAGGGCCGTGTGTCGATCGTCTGGCTCGACGCGCACGGCGACCTCAACACACCCGAAAGCTCTCCGTCGGGGAATCAGTGGGGGATGCCGCTGCGGATGCTGCTCGACTCCGGTGCGGTCGCTCCTGCCGACGTCGCGCTCGTCGGCGCGCGCAACCTCGATCCGCCGGAGGAGGAGTTCATCCGCTCGAGCGGCCTGCGCCTCGGCGAGGAAGAGATTGCAGCTGCCGTCGCCGATGCTGCGTGCACGTACGTCGCCCTCGACGTCGATGTGCTCGAGCCGACGCAGATGTCGGTGTGGATGCCGGAGCCGGACGGGCCCTCGCGGGCCGAGGTCGAGCGGATCCTGAGAAGCGTCGCGGGCCGGACGAGCGTGCTCGGAGCGGGATTTACCGGCCTTACGTTCGACCCCTCCAACATCGAGCCCTTGACGGGCTTCGCAGCCGCCCTCGGCCTGTAACCGGCTTCCCGGCGAAGCGAGTCTAAACTCGACAGTTCATGTCTTCCCGGATCGACGTCTCCATCGAGCACCGGAACGTCCCAGAGCCGCCGGGGAAGCAGCATCCGAACACGTGCCCGGAGTGCCAGTCGCACTACCGAGACGACGAGCTCGAGGCGGCGCTCTGGGTCTGCCCTCACTGCGGGCACCACTTCCCGATGCGCGCGCGTTCGCGGATTGCATCGCTGGCGGACGAGGGCACGTTCGTCGAGGAGGCGGCCGACCTGCGTTCGGAGGATCCGCTGCAGTTCTTCGATCTTCGGCCGTACACGGAACGGCTGGCCGAAGCGGAGATGAAGACGGGCCTCGGCGAGGCGATCGTGATCGGCCAGGCGTCGATCGACGGGAAGCCGTGCGAGCTGTCCGTCATGGACTTCGCCTTCATGGGCGGGTCGATGGGGAGTGTCGTGGGGGAGAAGTTCTCGCGCGCGTGCGACAGCGCCGCCGACCGGGGTGTGCCGCTCGTGTCGGTGACGGCGTCGGGCGGCGCGCGGATGCAGGAAGGGATCCTCTCGCTGATGCAGCTGCCGAAGACCGTTTGCGCTGTCGAGGATCTGCACGACTCGGGCCAGGCGCTGATCAGCGTGATGACGCATCCGACGACCGCCGGCGTGCTCGCGAGCTTCGCGAGCCTCGGCGATGTGATCGTCGCCGAGCCCGGCGCGCTGCTCGCGTTCACGGGCCCGCGCGTGGTGCAGCAGACGACGCGCGAAAAGCTGCCCGAGGACTTCGGGCTCGCCGAGCAGAACCTCCGGTTCGGGCACATCGACGCGATCGTGCCGAGGCCCGAGCTGCGGCCGCACCTCTCGCGGCTCCTGCGCCTCTTCTCACGCAATGGCGACTGATCACGAGCTCCATCTCCGTGATCGCCTGACGCGCCTGCGGAGCCTCAACCTGCTCGGCGGCGCACGGCTGTCGGGCGAGCTCGAGAAGCTGCAACGCCAGCTCGACCGCATTCAGTCGGCGCCGACGGACGAGGAGATCTGGCGGTCCGTCGAGCTCGCGCGCCACCAGGACCGGCCGTACACCCTCGACTACGTCGAGCGGCTGCTCGACGACTGGGTCGAGCTCCACGGCGACCGCGGCCGCGCCGACGACGCCGCGCTCGTCGTCGGCCTCGGCAGGTTCAACGGCCGCACGATCGCGTTGCTCGGCAATCAGAAGGGACGTGACATCAAGGAGCGCACGCACCGCAACTTCGGCATGGCTTATCCGGAGGGTTACCGAAAGGCGATGCGGCTGATGGAGCTCGCCGACCGGCACGGGTTCCCGCTCGTCAGCCTCGTCGACATCCCCGGCGCGTATCCGGGCGTTGCAGCCGAGCAGCACGGGCAGGGTGGCGCGATCGCGCGCTCGCAGGCCGTGATGGCGCGGCTCGGGGTTCCAACCGTCGCGTGTGTGATCGGCGAGGGCGGCTCGGGCGGCGCGATCGCAACGGCGCTGGCGGACAAGGTGCTGATGCAGGAGAACGCGATCTACACCGTCATCTCTCCCGAGGGCTGCGCCGCGATCCTCTGGCGCGACGCCGGCGAGGCGAAGAAGGCAGCCGCAGCCTTCAAGCCCGACGCCGTCCATTGCCTCGAGCTCGGCGTCGTCGACGGGATCGTCCCGGAGCCGGAGGGCGGCGCCCACACCGATCCCGACGCGGCTGCGCGGTTCCTGGGGGAATCGCTGCAGGAGGCGCTCGACGAGCTCGAATCCGTCGCGCCCGACGATCTCAAGCGCAGGCGCCGAGCCAAGTTTCGATCGCTCGGCGTTTACGCCTGAGTCAACGCTCAGGCTGTGGAAAGTTGGCAGCTTCGACGAGCTTTCAGTAGATTCGCGGCGTGGCCGGCGAGCACCTCTCCACATAATCCACAGCCTTTTCCCCCGACCCCAGAACGACTTCGGGCCGGAAATCCGGCCCGAACAGTCGACCCCCCCGCTGGGTGGAGAAGCTTTTCGGAGGACATCAGCCCTCCTTGTAAGTAGTGCTTAGCCGTTCCGTCGTTTGTTGAAACGCGCAGAGTCGCGGGTATTCGCAAGAGTCCGCAGATGGCAGAGAAGCTCACCGAGTACCGCCGCAAGCGCGATCCGAAGCAGACGCCCGAGCCGTTCGGCGCGAAGCGCGGCCACGCGGCCGCGCCGATCTTCGTGGTGCAGCGCCACGACGCCCGCCGGCTGCACTACGACTTCCGCCTCGAACGGAACGGCGCTCTTGCGAGCTGGGCAGTCCCGAAGGGGGTCCCGCTGGAGCCGGGGCAGCAGGCACTCGCCGTCCACGTCGAGGATCACCCGCTCGACTACGCGACCTTCGAGGGCGAGATCCCGGCAGGCCAGTACGGCGCCGGCAGCGTCGAGATCTGGGACCACGGCACGTACGAGCTCGTCGAGGAGAAGAAGAACG
>C688J18823_10002083_pt1 | contig 12508 bp, 9 predicted proteins | sample HopSoiMetagenom1_FD_18823 | JGI IMG/M metagenome (IMG submission 18823)
GACGTTTTGAGGCGCCTCCGGAAAAGACCCTGCAGTCGCGGCGGCCGCCCGAGTCGGGCGCCACCGAGCGCCCGCCGCGGGACCGCCTCCCCTCCGCCTGCATGACCCGGTGCGCACGCGGCTCCTCGCCGGAGGTTCTCGAACATGGGTTGGACCGGCATGGACCGAGGTGGATGGGGATGGATGAGTGCTTGAAATCGCACGAGAGGTGACTGAGATGCCCCGAGTTGTCTCTCTAGGGCTACCTATGTGGAACTCAGGTAGCGAGCGATGCCCCGAGCGAGACTGACCAAGAGTGTGATCGACGCGCTCCCGACTCCCTCGTCCGAGCTCGTCTACTGGGACGAGACCCTACCAGGCTTCGGGGTGAAGGTGACCCCGGCCGGGCGCAAGGTGTTCGTCGTCCTCTACAGGACGGCTGGTGCGGGCTCGCGCCTTCGCAAGTACACCATCGGCCCCTATGGCCGCGTCACGCTGCATGTCGCTCGAAACGAGGCCCAGCGGGTGCTCGCAGCGCGGACCGAAGGCCGAGATCCGGCGACCGAGAAGCGCGAGGCGCGACGCCGGCTGATGACAGATCGCATCGACGATCTCGTGGATGCCTTCATCAAGCAACATGTCTCGAAGCGGCGCTCCGCGGCCGAGATCACCCGCATCCTGAAACGCGAGATCGCGGGTCGCTGGGGTGCTCGGTCGGTTCACGATGTGACCCGACGCGACGTCATCGGCCTCGTCAGTGAGATCGTTGACCGCGCGCCGGTAGCCGCCAACAAGACCCTGCAGATAGCAAAGACCTTCTTCAACTGGTGCGTCGGCAAGGCGATTATCGATCGCTCGCCTTGCGAGGGCTTCAAGGAGCCCACTCGCGAGATTCCACGGGACCGTGTTCTCAATGATGACGAGCTCGCTCGCGTCATCAAGGCAGCTCGCCAGATTGAGGGACCCTACGGCGGCATCGTTGAGGTTCTCGCCCTGACTGCCCAGCGCCGGGAGGAAGTCGCTCAGATAACGTGGGACGAGCTCGATCTTCAAAAGCAGGTTTGGGAGATCCCTAGCACCCGAACGAAGAACGGAAAGCCGCACATCGTCGATCTGTCGGACCTAGCGATCCGGGTGCTGGACGCACGCCCGAGAACGGGTCCTCGCGTGTTCGGTTCTGGCGACAAGAAATTCCGGAGCTTCGGCCATGCCAAGGCGAAGCTCGACAAAAAGGCCAGCGTCTCCCGCTGGCGTCTTCACGATCTGCGTCGGACGGCGGTCTCTGGCATGGCGCGGTTGGGCGTACCGCCGCACGTCGCCGACAAGATCCTGAACCACACCGCCGGCACAATCTCGGGCGTCGCTGCCGTGTATCAACGGCATGAGTTCATGGCCGAGCGGAAAGATGCGCTTGATGCTTGGGCGCGGCACCTCTCAGCGATCGTGCGAACTACGACTGTACGAGTTGAGGATCGAGCAGCGGTCTCCTAAACCGTTGGTTGGAGGTTCGAGTCCTCCCCGGACCACCAAGTTATAGGGGAGTTAGGAGCTGGTCTCGGGTGAGCTAAGCCACTAGGGGTAAACGCTGGGGTAAACTTGCCGGAAGAGCAGACGCCGAGGCTGCTAGGCAGTCTGCCATGGCCGTTTGCGGTCATTCGACCCGAGCCCTGACGCCCGCCTTTTGTAGCGGGCGCCGGTTCTTCCTCTCTGTCGCACTCTCCTGACCTCGCCCTGGTACTGAGCCCCGCTCGCTTCCCACAGAGCCGGTTCTTTTACTGGGACCAACTTCCTCCCGTTTGTAGGACGGCGCAGAGGTCCTCCGGCCACCGCCGTCGCTCGGCAGCAACGCCCCTTCGATAGTCTTCAGGGGCGGGGCTTTTCGTTGTTTGGAGTGCCAATGGACCGCGGGACCATCGCTAAATATTAGGCGGCGAGCTGCCGCGCGTCCGTCGCGGGCGGCGCAAGCACGACCGTGATAGCCCGTTGGCCCGCCGCGATCTCAAGCAGCAACCGCCGCAGCGCCTGTTGCTCCTGTTCAATTTGCCAGAACCCACGCGGGTGATAGACGCCTTCTAAGATGTCCAGCTGCTCAACGCGGATACCGAGCCGCCTTGCCATCTTATCTAGCAGCACGGTTGTAAGTCTGGTCCGTTCCCGCCCGAATCGCTTTGCCTCTTCCTCGTTTGCGGCGTCAGGCCCACCGAAATGCTGTAGCAGGCCGGACCAAGCCTGGAGCACATCCGGATTGTTTGCGAATTCAATCTGAATCAAGTTCAAAGCTGCGACCCGCTCTGAATTGAGGTCCGTCGCTCGCGTTGCCATTAAGGTGCGGAAGACAGACATCTGCCGCTCATGTTTCGCACGTCGGGCGTCATTGTAGCGCGTCACCAATACAGCGGCGATAGGCCCCAAGCACGTCGCCACTAAGATAGCCCAGCCGAAGAGTTCCGAGTTCGGGTCATTTTAGCTCCACCAACTTTGCCGTTCGCCCCACGAGTGCGCAAACACTGAGGCTAAGCACGGTCGAACTGCAAATCCTGCGCGTCGCTTTAGGCGCTCTGTCCCCACTATTCAGGGACGTGGCTCTTGTTCTAGTTTTGTTCAGCCAAGGCGCCTTAGGGCGGTAGCCTCGGCGGGGGGCATCCTCAACAGAAAAGGCGCCGGTGCGGCGGCGTTGGCGGGCCTGGCTGTCGATCGCGATCACTCTCGAGCTCGCAAAGCTGCTGTGATCCTAAGTGGTGGCAACAGGAACGTCCTCGATCGCCTGAAGTGGACGGCCTCCGAAGGTCCCGCTCGACCTCGAGCCGGCCGTGCCCTGCTTACACGCCCTCCTGACCGAGGCTGCGGGCGGACCTTGCAGTGTCCGCTCTGGGAAATGACGATGGCCTAGCTTCGCCCGAGAAGGGCGCGAAATGGCCGAAAGCGGAATGACCGCTTTCGGGATGAAACCGTGGAAAGCTGCCGTCGGCTTAGCATCGTTCCGGCCGATCTACTCCGGCCCCTCCGGGTCGTTGAGCTCAGGCCGGCATGTGCCATTTGCTGATATTGACGTGGGTTGGGGTGAGTTTCCCGAATATCGCTACGAGCGCCTAAATCGGGCTCGCGCTCGTAAGGATGGAGATCTGAGCCTGGGCTGAATGGCGCGCCGATAGCCGAGCACAGAGAAGTTCTCGGGGTGCTTCGCCCTGCGATGCAGGGGACCTTGGCACGTGGCCTGAATTGCGAGCCGTCCAGTCAACCTAATGCCGATTCATCCGGGAGAGCACACCGCGCCTATGGCAGCACTGATGGTACTCGAGCGTGGAGCGTGTCACACTCGCGCGCACTTACGGGCGAAAGGAGTTAGGAATGCGTCACTACATTTTTGTGCCCGGATTTGAAGGGTCCGCGCTCCAGCTTACTGGCCATCCAGAAGCATGGCCGCCCACCGTGAGCGAAGTGATTTTCGGCTATCACCGGCTCGCCGAACTGCTCCACCCCAAAAACAAAGGGACGAGGCCGGTGGACGCCATCGGTTGTCATCCGGTCTACCAGCCCCTTCGGGACGACCTGCACGAGATTGCGCAGCATCACGGGGGCACAGTGGCGGTCTTTCCGTACGATTGGCGCACCGATGTACGCACGATTAGGACCCGGCTCGCAAAAGCTATTAAGAATGCGGCTGCGAGTTATGACCACATCACGCTTATCGCACATTCTGGCGGCGGGCTCGTGGTCCGGCACGTCCTCGAGAACGCCGGGTCTCAACGACAGCCGTGGTTTGGCAAGGTCAAGAAGCTCGTCACGATCGGCACGCCCCACCTCGGCGCACCGACCATCCTGTTCAAAGCACTCGGTATGGAAGGCTCTCTCGGGATTTCGCCGCAGGATGCGCGGATACTGATGGCGGACACGCGATATCCTGCTCCGTACCAGGCGCTGCCCAGACCAGGGCAGTGGGCGCTTTGGGACATCACAACAGGAACACCCCAACCGAAGGACATCTACGACCCGACGGTTGTTGCCCACCTGCAGCTGTCGGCCGCGAACGTCGACGCTGCTGCGGCCGCCTGGCGTCAGATCAGATTGAGCAGGAAACCAGCGAGCGTCCAATATGTGCTCATCGCGGGCACCGATCAGAGGACTGACATGGCCGTCCAATACGACGCGCGGCTTCTGCACCCTGTCCAGGACTACGCCGGCGATGGCGTCATACCGACATGGAGCGCCGCTCCACCTGGGACGAATTCGCGTACTACGCCCGGCGATCACACCGGAATGTTTACGACGTACCCGTTCAGGAGGATCCTTTACGAGGTCCTCTGCGCGCCTATGCCGTTGCCTTTGGTTACAGAGGGCGAGGGGGCGACGATATCACTTGATCGACCGGTTTATGCACCAAGCGAAAGCGCGACCGTCCTTCTCGTTCCGGATCGACCTACGGTCGAGTTGGATGGCATGCTGACGCTCACGCGGCTAGCCCGTGTAGACGAGTTGACATTCGAACCTTATACGACGGAGCTTCCCATCCGCTACCGCGGGCCCACTATAGAATTCCTGCGTCTCCGTTTGGCCGTGCCTAGCCAGGATGGTCCCTATCTGCTGGCCCTTGTCGGGTCGCACCGCACCAACGTAACGACGGCCGGAGCCTTCGTCGTAAGCAGGGTCGCAACGCCCGACCTTAGGCATCCACACCAACGGGCATGACCGTTTTGCGGCGCTTCGTTGCCGCGCGACGTTGCTTGTCGCGATATGGCACGAGCCATTCTACGGGCCCGCCGTGCGCATCTGTCAACGCAATCGGATCGAAGTAGCGGCGCCGGTCAGCTTCGCTCAAATCATCGGGTTGTTCGAAGTATTGAGGATCGAGGGTGTCCGTCCCCGCACGGTAGGTTCGGGGCGCGGAAATCTCCGCCCGCGACCACAGAAAGCAATGAAGGTTCGCGGAAGCAATCACGTACCAGCGAATGGGATTGATCGTTCCGGAGCGGAGGATTCGTCGCAACGTCTTAAAGAGTATTCCGATCCGGTCGGCCACCTCCCATGGACGGCGGAAAATCTTTTCGACGAAGGCTGCGAGCGCCTGCGGATCGTCGGCCATCGCGGAATAGGCAAGCGTCTCGCCGTCCAGATCCCGCAGGCGCAGATTTGGCGCGAGACGCCGTGCCTCGAGATCTGCCCAGAACGCTGTGGTCCCGGCGAGAGGCGCAACCACACTCAGATAGGTAGGCATCGGCATGAGCGGGTTTCGCGCGATCTCCCGAATTTGCCGGTCCATATGCGCCGCGGTTTGGTGGCAGGGATCGAAGAGAAAGCCATAGGAGATCGCGATTCCGAGTGACTCAGCGAATGCGATGTCCTCGGTGACGTTCTGGTTGCGACCGAGGTTCTGCGTTTTCTTGAAACGCTGCAGCATCGCCCGGTCCAATGACTCCAATCCCACGAATAGGCCAATGCATTTGGCTGCCGCGAGTCTCAACATCAGCCCCCGGTCGTTGATAACGTTCTGAGTGACGAGAGCGGCCCACCCGCGGATTTTTCGGTGCGATCTCATCAATTCTGCGACCGCCAGCATGTACGCTCGATCATCCGAAAAGTTGTTGTCCATCATCAGCACTAGCGGATACCATCGCCGGAAGGAGAGTAACGGCGCGGCTGCAAGGGCCCCATCCAGCGAGGTGGCTAGGGTCGAGAGATCATATTTGGCGTGAACTCCGACCTCACTCGGGATCGAGCAGAAGCTGCATCTGAAGCTGCACCCGCGCGACGCCTCGATCAAATGAACACTCGGGCTGATGCCGCTCCTGGTGAAATGCCCGTAGTCCACCGTATAATGGCCGATCTGCCCGATCGGCGAGCGATAGACCCTTTTGAGCGAACCTCGTTCGTAGTCAGCGATGACTGCAGCGGCGCATTCCACGCCCCCTGCGCATACCACATCGAAGAAGTGCGTCGCAAACTCGGGGAAAGAGGTACAAATGCTACCGCCCGCGACCACGATCGCGCCACCCCGCCGAAAGAAATAGGCGAGTTGGCGCATACGATCGAAGTCCGGCTGCAGACCGGTGAGGAAGACTAAATCGTAACCTGCGCAAGCTCCCGGGTCGAATGGCCCATGCCAATCCTCGTGGTACAGGGAGACGTCGAAGAGCCGCTGGTCAATCAAGGAGGCTACGTGGAGGCCGCTGATCGGCTGCATCATGTAGCGGGAACGCCGTTTGTTGCGTCCCGGGCGCAAGTGAGTGCAGATCACGAGGGCCCGCCGCTTTCCGGGAGATCCGCCAGCTATTGCGGCGCCTGGCGACGATTTCTCTCGCGAGGACAAAAAGCTCACGACTTTCTCCACCAGAAGCGACTTGTCTACTCAGTTGAAATTTCGGATTTTACGGGAAAGAAGCCGCTGATGGTAGCGTTCGAGCCGCAGGATGACAATGCGAACCGGCAGTAGTCCGAGAATCGCGACCGGAGCTGAATGCCGCCCTATGGCCGGTGCGAGCAGGTTGGAGCCTCGCTCAAAATGTTGAGCGAGATCGAGAGATCAGGTTCGGGACGGGCGGCTGAGCGTCGTTACCTGTCGATGATGTTCGTTGACCTCGTGGGCTACACGGGATTGTCAGAGCAGCTTGACCCCGAGGATTTGGCCGCCGTGCAGCACCGCTACCAGCATCTGGCGCTCACCGTCATGGAGCGGTTTGGCGGCTTTGTCGCAAATTTCGCAGGTGACGGCATTCTGGTCTATTTCGGGTATCCCATCGCGCACGAGAATGACGCCGAGCGGGCCTTGCGGGCAGGACTGGAGCTCCTGGAGCGGCTTGGGCGAATCGACTCGAACTTGCCGGAACGCGCTCTTGCTCCGCTCGAGGCACGGATCGGCGTGCACACCGGCCTAGTCGTGATCGAGCCAGAGCTCGTGAGTTCGGGCGCGACCGTTCACGGAGCGGTTGGTGAAGCGGTGAATCTCGCAGCGAGGCTGCAGGCGGAAGCTCCACCGGGCGGCATGGTCGTAAGCACTGAAACGCGCCGCTTGGTAGAGGGGTTGTTTGAGTTCCGCTCTCTCGGTCAGCGATCCCTCAAGGGTCTTTCGCGGCAGGTCGAAATCCATCATGTGACGCGGGTGCAGGCTCGACCGGCTGGACCAAGCCGTGCGCGGTCGAGCCGGAGCGCAGCCCGGATGGTAGGTCGCGACGTCGCGATGACGCGTATCCTGTCGCGCTGGAACACGGCCCAGGAACTGTCGCGCTGCCAAACCGTGCTTGTGGTCGGCGAAGCGGGTCTAGGCAAGACACGCCTCGTGAAAGAGCTCTGTGCTAAGCCCGAACTGGCCGGTGCCGCGATCCTGCAGACGCACTGTTATGAAATGTTCGCTAACACGCCCCTCTATCCAGTCGGTAGCTTCCTTTGGGTGCGGGCCGGCCTAACAAATGACGACGACGAGGCGAAACGGCACGAGAAGCTTGTCGGTCTGCTGCACGAGCTCGGGCTCGCTACTCCGGAGAACGAGCGACTCATCGCTAGCTTCCCGGGTCTCACCGCAGCACCGATCATGACGGAGCCCCTTGCCCCGACACCGCAGCTGTTCAAGCGAAGGCAGTACGAGTTTGTCTCTTCCGTTCTCGCGCGAACCTCAAACGGCCGGCCAACGCTCCTGTGGATTGAGGATGTGCATTGGCTGGACCCTTCCTCGGCGGAGCTGCTGCTCGAGATTGTCGCCGCTCTCGCGCACACGCCCGTTCTCGTTCTCCTCACCTCGAGGTCGTTTCCACGCGGTCCAGCTCTCCCGGTTCCGACCGAGCTGGTTCGCCTGGAACAGCTCGGGGTCGAGGAATGTTTAGAGCTCGCTAGGACGCTTACGGCAGCCGAGGGATTTTCGGACGAGCTTCTCATGCGCGCCGTCCAGGCGGCTGAAGGAGTGCCATTGTTCCTGGAACAACTCGTGCTGTCGCTCATCGACGAGGAGCAGCGACCGGGCCGCCGGCACACCAACGGCCTCCCGTTGATGCTTGCGGAGATGATGTCGGAACGCCTCGACCGGCGCCCCGGAGGACGCCGCATCGTACAGGCGGCGGCGTGTGTCGGACGTTCGTTCCGCGCCGACTTCCTGAGTGCAGTTTTGCACGAGGACAGCAACGAGCTGGCGAACCGGCTGGAAGGCCTGGTTGACGCGGAGATCCTGCTGCCCAAGCGCTACGGCGCCGAAATCCGATACGAGTTCCGACATTCGCTGCTGCAGCGCATGGCGTACGATTCGATGGTGCAGGTCGAGCGCCGTGCTATGCACGCCCGGATGGTTGCGGTGCTTCGCGAACGAGAGGACGTTAGCATTCCTGAGGTGATCGCGCACCATCTGACGGAAGCGGGCGCTTTCGCTGAGGCGGTCAGGGGTTGGCTCCTGGCCGGCGTCAACGCCGCCAAGCGCTCAGCGCACCTCGAGGCAATCGACCATCTGCGCCGCGGAATAGAGCTGCTGGGCAAAATTCCGGAAGCGGACGTGCGGCGCGAACTCGAACTAAACCTGCAGGCCGGTTTGATTGGCTCAATTACGACGACACAGGGTGCGACGTCGCTAGAGCTCGCGGCATGCTGCGAGAGAGGACTCCAGCTCTGCCAGGAAGGCTCCTCGTCGCCGCTCGTGTTCCCTTTTATATTCGGTCAGTTCACATTCGCGAATTGCAGAGGGCGAACCGCGGAATCCGCTTCGCTCGCGGAGCTGTTCCTGCATCTTGCCGAGGGCGCCAGCTATGATTCCGGCCGGGTGATCGGACATCGTCTGCGGGGCATGGCGCGCCTCGGCGAAGGCAAAATTGCCGCAGCCAAGGAGGATCTCGAATGTTCCTTGGCTCTCTACTCGCCCGAGCGCGATGCAGCGAGCACTCACATGTTCGGTCAGAACACTCAGGTGCACAGTCAGGCGCTTCTGAGCCTTACGCTGTTCTGCCTGGGCGACGTAAACTCAGCGCTTCAGGTCGGTCGTGATGCCCTGGCAGCGGCTGATGCTCTTCATCATCCGCATTCAACCGCGATCGCGCTGTGTTATGTGGGCGGGTGGGTCTTCGGATTATGTGATGCGACCGAGCACCTGTTTCGCGAGGCCAAGCGCTTGGTCGCCCTTTCCGACCAGCACCGCCTACGAGGCTTCAGCGCGCACGGGCTGGCCTTTGTTGGGTGGGCACTTTGTCAGCGGGGTGAGCTGGACGAAGGGATGGCGAGCATCAGCAACGCTATCCACACCTTCGACCGCGCGGAGTACCGCCTGGCCGTCTCCGGCTATCTCACCAACCTAGCAGATGCGCAGCGACGCGCCGGGCGCATGAAGGAAGCGAAGCGGTCGTCTGTTCGTGCCCTCGAGATGACGTTAGAATCGAGTTTCGGATGGCACGAGCCCGAAGCGCTGAGGGTCGACGCCTTGGTTGACTGCGAGCTTTCGCCCGTTCGCCGCGATAAGATCGAAGAAAAGCTTCGGCACGCGGTGACACGAGCGCGCGAGATCGGAGTCCCGGTGCTCGAGCAACGTTGCCTGCTCAGCCTGCAGCAGTTCCTCGGCCCGGCGGGTGCGGATTTCGCGGTCNGGGCCCGCCTGAGCACGCTGGTCCATCTGGACCACCTCGCCTCGACGGTTGAAGCCTCGTCCCGAGCTATGCATCCGGAATGAGCAATAGCTGCAGCTGGACGGCCCCGCGGGGGAGTAGGACCGGTGCCGCCGTGCTTTCTAAGCCGCGGCGCTGGACTCCGGCCCGTGCACAGCCACGACCCGCTGCGTGCTAAGCAAAATGGCTAAAGGCGCGGCTCCCTTGCAGTAGGCGCTGATCGCCCTCGCAAATTTGTCGAGTTGCTCGGGACTTCCTACGTCGCCCAGGACCCACACGGTATGCCTTGTGGAAAGCAGACCGCCTATCGACCGAAGTGGGCCGTCGAGCAAAGCAGCGAAATGCGTGTAGTGATCGGCATCCGGCGCCGTTCCGAGCAGCGGACTGATGTCATCAATGATCAGAACCTGCGCCTGTCGCCATGGCCAGTAGCGAACGTTCACTGGTCCCCACTCATCGCAAAAGAAGGGTGGCGCCGCATCCAGCTTAGAGGCCATCGCGAATTCGACTAGCCGATCCAAGCTCAGGTAACGCACGCTTTTCGCCAGAAACGCGAACTCCGTACCGATTCCGGCGGCCAGTGAGGTTCGGCCAGACTGAACCGGCCCGGACAGAATGACCTGTCGAGGTATTGCGTGCGGCGGAGCCGCCGACTGAACGAGTTTCTGCAGCGCGTCGGCGGCCGGTTCGAGGATCGTGTGGTGCGCGTTCGCTAATCGGAAGAGATATGGCAGGCCTGCTTTCTGCCAGATGATCTTTTGGCGAAGCCATACGGGCGCGAGAACGATTGCCACCAACAAGATCACGATAAATCCGGGAACCGCCCAATGGGCCGGCCAGTGGAATAGCAGCCCCACCGCGGCGCCGAGGATCATGTAACCGGCGGCGATAATCGCATTTTTCTGCAGGAGCGTGCGATCGAGCGGGAACGGCCCGGTCGCGCGCTCCACGTCGCTTCGAAAGGCCCGGTATTCCCAAAAAGCGACCACCGCCATGGTTAGGAAGAAGCCGAGGAATTCGGCCCACAGAGTTGGCCATCCTAGCCAGCCGCCGAGCCGGTAAGTAATCACGGTGAACCCGAAATCCAGCAGGATGCCGAGGCAGATGTGGCCTACCTGATCGGCGAGCCAGGTATAGGAATAGGTGGCAGCGCTCTGGACCTCCTTGCCGTAAACATCCGCCCAAAACTGCTCGAGAAGCAGGCGAAGCGATATCTTAGGCGGCAGTGGCGAAGACGAATCGGAGGGTGGCCACGGCGAACCCGGCCCAATCTGTCCGACAGGCACAGACCTTCGCACCGGTGCGCGCCTCCTGCGCCCTCCAGACACTCCCGGATTATGCGCGTTCCCGCGCAAGTTGGAAGAGGCCTTGCAGATGCTTCGCGAAAATCGGTCGTAAAGGCAGCCTCTGCATGCTCGGCTGAACTGCTACGGAAGATGAAGAATCGCCACGCGAAGACATGGCGCGAGTGCGTTCGGCTCCGAGCCCGACAAGGTTGATGCTTTGCTTCAGATTGACCTTTCCGTCTGGCTGCCGGATCGCGACCACAGCATCCTCGAGATCGATCAGATATTCCTTCTGCAGCCGTGCCAGTTCCATGAGGGCGCGGTCCGCCTCGGTGACGTTATCAAAGCGAACACGACGAGTTCAGCCATGTTTTGCCCTTTCACTGCAGGAGGACCCTCGTGCGCGAATGACTCGCGAGCGCGGTGCCGCGATGCCTCTCGCGAGCGCGTGCTAATCACGCGCGCGGCCTCGGGCTGACACCATCCATCAGCCTCCAAGGACCCCGGCGGGCGAGGTGATCGCTTCAAAGCGTCGCTCGTCGATGGAGGTGTTGCCGGTCAGTAGTAGCGACAGGCGCCGTAGTATGAGTCGTAGTAGGCATAGGGCCCGCAGCCGCCGTAGTACGCGGCGCCGACTCCGGCCGCAACCCCGGCTGCCGCCAAGCCATAGCCGTACCGACGATAGCCGTAGCCGTAACCGCGATAACCGCCATAAGGCCGATATCCATAGCGACCCCAGCCCGGCCGGCCGGCGATTGGGCCCGCCGCGCCCCAGCCTGGCCGGCCCGCCCCGCCCTAGCCCGGGCGCCCCGCGATCGGTCCCGCCGCGCCCCAGCCCGGCCGTCCTATGCCGCCGCGATACCCGCGACCGACGGCCACGCCGCGGTAGCCACCACCTCGGTACCCACCGCCGCGGAAGCCAGGACGCGCGTCAGCCTCAGTCACGCTGGTGACGATCAGGGTGGCAAGAGTCGCCGCGGCGATCATCAACGTTTTCATGGTCTCGTCTCCTTCGGAGTCACAAACGCGCAGGAGGGCTCATCATCAACTCGGGATGAAACTGATCCACCGTCTAAGACCTGCTTGATCAAAGAGGACTGCCTCAGCGTCCCAGGCACGCGGGGACCTCGAAGCCGCCGATCTGAACGCTCAAGACCGTCCCGAGGGGTGTGCCGAGGGGATCTCTACGAGTGGGACAGTGCGGGATAGATCAGCCGGAACCGATGCCGGCGAACGGCAGCTTTCCACGGTTTCCACCTCGAAAGTGGTCATTCCGCTTTCGGCCAACTTCGGCCGTTGCGATTGACCGGGTCGATGTCCGAGTGGGGTCAAAGCTGCCTTTCGCGCATCCGAGGCGAACATCCGCTTACAGCCGTATCAGGACTGAAGACCACATGCTTATGGCCTGCTCACACGGAAAATCAGCGAGTCCCACTGCTACCTATATGCTCCCTGATTCCGATTTCCCTCGCGGCTTATAAAGTTAGAACATTGAAGTTTAAGAGCTATTTTTCGCAGCAATAACAATGGTGCGCTCCCCGGAGGGGAGCGGCGGCAGAGAACCACGCATGGGAATAGATGTCAAGGACTATTTTTCCATGACGAGGGGGTGGCGCCGGTCGGCCCGATGCGCGCCCGCCTCTCCCGAGGGAGAGGCCGAGTCGCGCCGTCAGGCGCGAC
>C688J18823_10002084_pt1 | contig 12501 bp, 14 predicted proteins | sample HopSoiMetagenom1_FD_18823 | JGI IMG/M metagenome (IMG submission 18823)
CGAGCGGCCTGCGGCCGAGCTTCTCGAGCGCCGCCGCGCCCGACGAAGGCCGGCGCCTCTTCGATCTCTTCGTCGCCACCGCGGCGCAGGCGAGCGCGGTGAAGACCGGTCGCTTCGGCGCGGACATGAAGGTCAGCCTGGTGAACGACGGGCCGGTCACCTTCTGGCTGCAAGTGAAATGAGCTGCGGAATTCGGGGTCAGGACCGGAATTGCGGCGACGCGTAGCTATGGAATTCCGGTCCTGACCCCGAATTCCGTAAGGTAAGCTTGAATCCATGTTCGAGCAGTTCATCGGCACCAAGCCCGTCGAGGAGCGGCACCGTATCGACGTCGGCGCGCTCGAGCGACTCCTCGGTTTTCGCATTCCGGCCATCGAGCAGTTCAAGGGCGGGCAGTCGAATCCCACGTATCGTCTCAGCGCCGCCGACGGCAGGAAGTACGTGCTGCGCCGCAAGCCGCCGGGCAAGCTCTTGCCCTCGGCACATGCAGTGGATCGCGAGTACCGGGTCATCTCCGCACTCCACAAAGTCGGCTTTCCCGTCGCCAAGCCGCTGGTGCTCTGCGAGGACGACGCCGTCATCGGCACCGCGTTCTACGTGATGGACTGCGTCGACGGCCGCGTGCTGTGGGATCAGAGCCTGCCGGGCATGACGGCGCGCCAGCGCTTCGAGATCTGGGACGAGCTGAATCGCGTGATCGCGCTGCTGCATACGCTCGACTACCGCGAGCTGGGATTGGAATCGTTCGGAAAGCCCGGCAACTACATCGAGCGCCAGGTCGGGCGCTGGTCGAAGCAGTACCAGGCGTCCGAGACCGAGCCGATGGAGGCGATGAACAATCTCATCGCGTGGCTGCCGAAGAACATTCCACCCGAGACGGAAACGACGGTGGTGCATGGCGACTACCGCCTGGACAACGTCATCTTCCATCCGAGCGAGCCGAAGATCCTCGCGGTGCTCGACTGGGAGCTTTCCACTCTCGGCGATCCGCTCGCCGACTTCGCCTACCACTGCATGAGCTGGCACATTCCGCCGGGACAGTTCCGCGGCATCGCCGGACTTGATCTCGCGCAACTCGGCATACCGACAGAAGCCGAATATGTGCGGCGGTACTGCGAGCGAACGAAGCGCGCAGCCATCGATCCGTCGCACTGGGACTTTTATCTCGCCTACAACCTGTTCCGCATCGCCGCCATCCTGCAGGGCATCATGAAGCGCGTGGTCGACGGCACGGCGGCATCGGCGCACGCAAGAGACGCAGGCGGGCGCGCCAAGCCCATGGCCGAGCTCGGCTGGAGGCAGGTGGAAAAAATTCTGAGGAGAGCTGCTTGAACTTCGATTACACGCCCAAGGTGCAGGAGCTGCGAAAGCGCGTCGGCGATTTCATGGCGCAGCACGTCTATCCGAACGAGCACAAGTGGCACGAGCACACGCGGAGCGACAAGCGCTGGACGCCGGTGCCGATCATCGACGAGCTGAAGGCCAAGGCGCGCGCCGCCGGGCTGTGGAACCTGTGGCGGCCGAAGTCGCACGGCGGCGAGCTCACCAACCTCGAGTACGCGCCGCTCTGCGAAATCATGGGGCGCGTCGAGTGGGCGCCGGAAATCTTCAATTGCTCGGCGCCCGACACCGGCAACATGGAGACCATCCTCAAGTACGGCACGCCCGAGCAGGTGAAGCAGTGGGCCGAGCCGATCCTCGAAGGCAAGATCCGCTCGGCGTTCCTGATGACCGAGCCCGACGTCGCTTCATCCGATGCGACCAACATCCAGCTGCGGATGAAGCGGGAAGGCAACGAGTACGTCATCAACGGCAAGAAGTGGTGGTCGAGCGGTGCCGGCGACCCGCGCTGCAAGATCTACATCGTGATGGGCAAGACCGATCCCGATAACGCGTCGCGCCACAGCCAGCAGTCGATGATGCTCGTGCCGGCGGAAACCAAGGGCATCAAGATCCTGCGGCACCTCAATGTCTTCGGCTACGACGACGCGCCGCACGGGCACATGGAGATCGAGATGAAGGACGTGCGCGTGCCGGCGTCCAACATCCTGCTCGGCGAAGGCCGCGGCTTCGAGATCGCGCAAGGCCGGCTCGGACCCGGCCGCATCCACCACTGCATGCGCTTGATCGGCCAGGCCGAGCGCGCGCTGGAGAAGATGTGCCGGCGGGCCACCGAGCGCGTGGCGTTCGGACGCCCGGTCGCCGACCAGGGCGTGACGCGCGAGCGCATCGCCGAGGCGCGCATCATGATCGACAGCGCGCGCTTCATGGTGCTCAACGCCGCGCACAAGATGGACACGGTGGGCAACAAGGTCGCGAAGAAGGAGATCGCGATGATCAAGGTGCTCGCCCCCAACATGGCGCTGCAGGTGATCGACTGGGCGATGCAGGTGCACGGCGGCGGCGGCGTGTCCGACGACTTCGGCCTCGCCTACGCCTACGCGCACGCGCGCACGCTGCGCTTCGCCGACGGCCCGGACGAAGTGCACCGCAACCAGATCGCCAAGCTCGAGCTCGGCGAGCAAACTTCCCTCGCGCAGGCCCTTGCCCAGCGCAAACACGGATAGGGCGAAAGCGGCTGTCTTCCCCGCGAAGGCGGGGACCCCGTTACCCGAGTCAAAAGACGTTTTGCGCCAAGCTTTCAGAATCAAACTGGGTCCCCGCCTTCGCGGGGACGACGGTCGACCATCGTGAGTCAGGCTGATGTCTTAGTCCTCGGCGCCGGCATTGTCGGCATCTCGGTCGCCGTGCACCTGCAAAAGCGCGGGCGCTCGACGGTGCTGGTCGACCGGCGCGGTGCGGCCGAGGAAACCTCCTACGGCAACGCCGGCCTCGTGCAGCGCGAGGGCGTCTACCCGTACGGCTTTCCGCACGACTTCGGCGCGCTCTTCCGCTACGGCATCAATCGCACGATCGACGCGCACTACCATCCGTCGGCGATCCCGATGCTCGCCGCCTTCCTGTGGAAGTACTGGAACCATTCCAAGCCCGCGCGCCACGCCGAGATCGCGCGCGCGTACTCGCAGCTCATCAACCACTGCGTCGAGGAGCACGAGGCGCTGATTCGCGAGTCCGGCGCGCAGGACCTTGCGCGGCCCACGGGATGGATGAAGGCCTTCCGTACCGAACGCGAGCGGGACAAGAGATTTTCAGAGGCCGAGCGTTGGAAGCAGGAATTCGGTCTCAACTACCGCACGCTCAGCGCAACGCAATTGCAGGCGGCCGAGCCGCACCTCGCCCCCGTTCTGTGCGGTGCGCTGCACTGGACCGATCCGCTCGCCGTTGTGGACCCACAGGGCCTGGCGTTGTCGTACTTGAAGCGATTCGAACAGCTCGGCGGCCGCTTCGTTCAGGGCAATGCGGCGAGCCTGCGCGAAGGCTGGACGCTGCGCACCGTGGAGGGAGACGTCACTGCCAAAGACGTGGTGGTGGCGCTCGGCCCATGGTCAGACGTGGTGACGAAGCGCCTCGGCTATGACCTGCCGTTGGCAGTCAAGCGCGGCTACCACATGCACTACCGCGCCGCCGGAAGCGCGGTGCTGAACCACCCGGTGCTCGACCACGAGCGCGGCTACTTCCTCGCGCCGATGACTCGCGGCATCCGGCTCACCACCGGCGCGGAGTTCGCGCTGCGCGACGCCATTCGCACGCCGGTGCAGCTCGGACGCGCCGAGCCGATCGCCCGCGAGCTGTTCCCGCTAGCCGAACGATTGGACATGGAGCCGTGGATGGGCTCGCGCCCCTGCACGCCGGACATGATGCCGGTGATCGGCGCGGCGCCGAAGCACAAGAATCTCTGGTTTGCCTTCGGCCACGCGCATCACGGACTCACGCTTGGCCCGGTCACCGGGCGCCTGATCGCCGAGATGGTGTGCGGCGAAAAGCCGTTCGTCGACCCGCTGCCCTATCGCGCCGACAGGTTCTGAATCAGCTTTGCGGCGCGCTCGAGCTCGGCGCGCGAGTTGAGGATGTCGGGGCAGATCCGCAGATAGGAGCCGCGCGCGTCGACTTTGACGCCTTGCTCTGCCAACTGGCCGGCGAGCCCGGTTGCATCCGGGCGCACGAGCGTGATGAAGGCGCCGTGGGAGTCATCGGCGCCTTCGGCGTCCGGTAGCAGCGAGGCGAGGAGTCGCTTCTGCTCGAGGTTGTAGGCGCGGATGCGCTCGACGCCGAGCTCGATTGTCATCTCAAGGCCGGCGAGCGCCTGCAGCGGGCCGAGCACCGGCGGCGTGGATTCGAGCCAGCCATCGCCGCCCGCGGCGAACTGCGGTGGGTTGGGGCGCTCGTACTTGAACATGTCCTTCTTCGCGAACCAGCCGGTGTCGAGCGTGCGGCGCGCGTGGTGGCGCGGATGGACGTAGAGCCAGCACACGCCGGGCCCGCCGCGCAGGTACTTGTACGAGCCGCCGACGGCGAAGTCGACGTCGAGCGCGGCGACGTCGAGGGGCAGCACGCCGGCGTGGTGATAGACGTCGATCATCACCATCGCGCCCTGGGCGCGGAGCTTGCGCACGCATTCGGCCAACCCACTGAACAGCGACCCGGTGCGAAAGGCCACGCTGGAGATCACGACCAGCTCGCAGGGCTCGGCGCGGAAGGCGTCGAAAGGCTGCGTCTTGAGGTCGAGGCGGCCTTTGTCGCGGTAGACGCGCAGGATGAAGTCGAGCGAATCGAACTCGGCGTTGGTGGTGAGGACGCGCGGCTTGCCGGAAAACGAGTTCAGCACCGCGCGCAGGCCTTGTCCTGCGCTCGTCTTTGGCACGATGCAGTCGGGCGAGGGCGCGTTGATGAGCTTCGCGGTGAGCGCGCGCCATTCGTCGCGCTTGGCGATCCAGAGATCCCACGCTTCTCCCATGTCGCGGTACCAGGCGTCGAGCGCGGTACGCACGTCGTCGGCGGTGCGATCCGGCGGCCGGCCGAGGGAATGGTTGGCGAGGTAGACCTCGTCGCGCCCGAGCACGCGCGCGAAGCGCGGCCAGACGTTGGCCTTCAGCCACGCCTCATCCAAGATGGGTGCGGACTTCAATCAGCTCGGGAAAGAGCGAGATCTCCAGCGTGCGGCGAAGGAAAGCGACACCCGCCGTGCCGCCGGTGCCGCGCTTGAAGCCGATGATGCGCTCGACCGTCTTCACGTGGCGGAAGCGCCAGAGCTGGAAGTTCTCTTCGACGTCGACCAGCTTCTCGCACATGTCGTACTCGGCCCAGTAGGACTCCGGGTCCTCGTACACCGTCTTGAACACCTGCACGACGCCCGGATGCATCGCATACGGCTGCGACCAGTCGCGCTCGACGCGCTCCGGCGGCACCGGGAATCCGCGGCGCGCGAGGTAGCGCAGGTACTCGTCGTACAGGCTCGGCGCTTTGAGGAGCTGCTCGAGGTAGCCGGCCTTCTCGGCATCGAAGCGATGCAGCTCCACGCGCTGGGCGCTCTTGTGACCGAGCAGGAACTCGATGGCCCGGAACTGGAACGACTGCAGCCCGGACGCCGGTCCGAGCACGTTGCGGAACTCGGCATATTCGGAAGGCGTGAGCGTCTCGAGCACCGCCCATTGCTCGAAGAGCTGGCGCTGCACCTGCTTTACGCGCGCGAGGATCTTGAAGCAGGGCTCCAGGCGATCGCCGCGCACGTGGGCGATGGCGGCGGCGAGCTCGTGGATCATCAGCTTCATCCACAGCTCGGACACCTGGTGCTGCACGATGAACAGCATCTCGTCGTGGTGCAACGAGCGCGGGCGCTGGGCGGACAGGAGCTGCTCGAGGCCGAGGTAGCCGCCATACGACGTGTCGGCGGCGAGCTCGGTGATGATGCCAGGATCATCCTTCGTCGGAGGCATGGTCCCTATAATGCCATCCCCATGCTAAAGCTCTGCGGCTTCCACATCAGCAACTACTTCAACAAGGCGCGCATCGCCATGCTCGAGAAGGGCATCGACTTCGAGCTCGATCCGACCTGCCGCCCGTCCCAGGACGAGGCCTTCCTCGCGCGCACGCCGATGGGCAAGATTCCGTTCCTCGAGATGGACGGCGGTGCGCAGCTCTCCGAATCGCAGGTGATCTGCGAATACCTGGAGGACGTTTACCCGCAGAAGCCCCTCTATCCGCGCGATCCGCTGGAGCGCGCCCGCGTGCGCGAGCTGATCGTGATCATCGAGCTGCACATGGAGCTCGTCGCGCGGCGCCTCTACCCGTACGTGTTCTTTGGAAAGGGCCCGGCGCCCGATGAGCTCAAGCAATCGATCGAGAAAGAGCTCGCGAGGGGCGTGCGAGCCTTTCGCATGCGTGCGAAGTTCGATCCTTACGTCGCGGGCGCGGAGCTCACGCTCGCCGATTGCGCGGCGTTCGTGCACCTGCCGCTGGTCTCGATGTCGAGCAAGCTCGCCTTCGGCCAGGACATCCTCGAGTCGATGCCGCCCATCAAGGGCTACCTGAAGATGCTCGGCGAGCGCCCCGCCTTCCGCACGGTGCAAGAGGACCGCAAGGCCGCCCAGGCCGCGATGCAGAAGAAGTAGCGGTGGGAGATTTCCAGGAATACCTGCGCTACCTCGTCACGCTGACGGCGGTGCTGGATCCATTCCTAGCCATCCCGATCTTCATCGGCGTGACCGCGACGCGCGACGACCGCGGCCGGCGGCGCCTGATCCAGGTGGTAAGCCTGACGGTGTTCCTCGTGCTCGCGGGCGCCGCGATCTTCGGCGAGCGCCTGCTCGACGTTCTGGGCGCAAGCCTGCCGGCGTTTCAGGTGGGCGGCGGCCTCGTGCTGCTTCTCATGGCGCTAGCCATGCTGAACGCGCAGGTGGGCGCAATGCGCCAGACGCCCGCGGAAGCCGAGGAGCTCGAGTCGCGCGAAGTTTCCGGCGTGGTGCCGCTTGCGGTCCCGCTCCTCGCCGGTCCGGGCGCGATCAGCACCACCATCATCGCGGCGCAGGCGGGCGGCTTCGCGCACATCATGGCGCTCATCGTCTGCATCGCGCTCGTCAGCGTGCTGGTGTTCGTGATGCTGCGCGTTGCGCACCTCGTGGGCGCGCGCATGGGCATGAGCGGGCTCAACATCGCCACCCGCATCCTCGGACTGATCCTCGCCGCCATCGCCATCGAGACGATGGCAGACGGGCTGAAAGGGTTGTTTCCAGCCCTCGCCGGTTAGCGCGCGGTTGCCTCTTCCGCGATCGCGCCGTACTTCGCGAACACGCCGCGCGCGCACATCGCGATGTTGTCCGTGCGCGCCTGCACCGTCACCACGATGCCGCCATTTTCGAAGGCCTCGCCGTAGTGGCGCGCCTCGCCTTTCGGCACGCCGAGCTCGACCAGCGCCTTGGCGAGCTCCGCGGCGGTGCCAACGCCCGCATTGGCGAGCTGTGAACCAAGCGAGCCAAAGGTGCGGATCATGCCGCCGCCGGGGAGCGAACGGGTGGCAGCCTCGAGCCCCTGGGACATCCAGCCGATCAGGGTTTTCGCGGCTTCCGCGTTGGTGTCGAGCGCCTTCTTCACCGTCTCGGCGCCCTGTCGCCGGCTTTCGCGCATCGCATCGCGCGCCATCACGCTGATGTCGGAACGGTCGCAATGGCAGCTATCCACCAGCTCGTCCACGAGATGCTGCGCATCGACCGGCTTTTCCACTACGCCTGCTATCGTCGTCGTCATACCGACGTCGGTAGCAAGCGTCGTGCGAGCTCAGAGCGACATGGGATTGCGGGGCGGGTGCTCGTCGAGGATGTCTTCCATCCGCGCGCGGATCGCGCCCTTGATGCGCGGATGCGTGAGGATGTAGAAGCGCTCGTCCTTTATGGCCTGCACCACCGCGCGGGCGACGTCCTGTGCCGACAGCCGCCCGGAAGCCACCGCCTTTTTCAGCATCTCCTCGCGGGCGAGCGTCGCTGCGGTTTTCACGCTGGGCTCGACCCCGCCGGGCGGTTGCGCTCGGATTCGGCGATGCCGGTGGGCACGTAGGCGGGGCAGAGGACCGATACGCCGATGGCGGAGCCGCGTTCCCGCAGGTCGTGCAGCAGCGTTTCGGTAAACGCCACCACCGCGTGCTTCGTTACGTTATAGGCCGCCGAGCCGGGCGGATTGATGAGGCCGGCGACGGATGCGGTGTTCACGACGTGGCCGCTACCCCGCGCGATCAGGCGCGGCACGAAGCTGCGCACGCCGTGGATCACCCCCCATAGGTTCACGCCGACGATCCATTGCCAGTCGCCCAGGCTGCCTTCCCAGGCGGCCGCGAGCGGCGAGACGCCGGCGTTGTTGCAGACGACGTCGGCGCCGCCGAGGTCGCGATCGACGAGCTGCGCGAAGCGCTCGACGTCCTCCTGCTTCGATACGTCGACCTTCAGCGCCAGGGCGCTCACGCCCTTTGCTTCCACCTGCGCGAAGGTGTCGCTCACGTCGGCGACATCGCCGAGCGCCACGTGCATGCCTTCATCGGCGAAGGCGAGCGCCATCGCGCGCCCGAGCCCGCTCGCCGCGCCGGTGACCACCGCTACCTTGCCTCTGAGCTCTTTCATCGCGCCTCCAGCCATTCCGCTGCCTCGCGCCAGAGGCTATCGCGAAAGCGCTCGCGGAAAAAGCCGAAGTGGCCGAGCGCCTTTGCGCCCACATCGCGTGGCGCCACCCGCCGCGTTTCCCATGGCGCATTCGGGTACAGACGCCGCAGCGCCTCGACGGCGGAAAGCGGCGCGAACGGGTCGTCGGTGATGGCATACGCCCGTATCGGAATTTTTATCTTCGCGTAAGCGTCCTCCACGCCGAGCGCTCCCACCAGGTAGCGCGGATGCCGGCACCAGCTTGCCCACTGCAGCGCGACCCCCATCGGCAGGTCCTCGCCGAAGCCGAAACGCGCGGCCGGAAAATAGCCGTGCAGCTTCGCCACGCCGGGCAGCGCGAGGTGCGTCACCGGCCACATCCATGCACGGCCGAGCAGCGGCCAGTTCTTCCAGTAGCCGCTCTGCGAGCCGACCATCAGCGCCGCGGCGATGCGATCCGTATCGGGCAGCAGCCCGAGCGCCTGGCCGCCGAAGCTGTGGCCGACCACGTGGACCTTTCTCGCACCGAGATGCGCAAAGGCGGCGCGTGCATCCAGCAGCGCCCAGTCCTGCATGCTTGCCCTCAGTTTTCTGACATCACCGCTGAGCGAGCGGCCGATACCGCGATAGTCGAACGTGAGCACGGTGAAGCCGCGCCCGGATAGATAAGCGGCGAATTTCGCGTAGTAAGACTGCGGCACGCCCGTCGCGGGCATGACGAGCACCGCATGTTCACCGGAGCCGTAGGTGGTGGCGCCGAGCGGGTAGCCGTCCTTGGCGGTGAGCGTTATCTCCACGAATTCCAGAGGAGCGACGCGCCGCCGACAATGATCAGCCCCTCCATGAAGAGCACATGCAGGTGCGCGTGCATGCGCTTGACGAGCCAGGCGGCGAGCGCGCTGCCGGGAATGGTCGCCAGGCCGACGAGCACGCCGGCCATCGCGGTTTCCTCCGACAGGAGCGAGAAGCGCTGGAAGAGCACCGCCTTCGAGACGTCGAGCACGATGCTGATCAGGGCGTCGGTGGCGAGCACCGCCTGCCCGGACATGCCGGTGCCGAGGAGAAGCGACACCATGATCACGCCGACGCCGCTCGCCACGCCGTGCGCGAGGCCGAACACGCTCGAGCCCACCGCCAGGCCGCGATTGCCGAGGGCGATCGCATGGCGCTTCAGATACCGCCGCACGGGAACCGAAACGATCACGATGATGCCGAGCATCGTGCCGATGGCGCGCGCGTCGAGCGCGCTGTAGATCCACACGCCCACCACGACGAACGGCAGCGCGCAGGCGAGCACCAGCGCGAGCTTCCCCGTCTCGAGGCTCGACCGGTAGAACCAGAAGCGGCCGCAGTTGATGATCGCGCTCGCCACCGTCATCACGGGGATCACGTTCTTCACGCCGATGAGCGGCGCCAGCCCCGCGGTCAGGATGATGCCGGTGCCGAAGCCGCCCATGCCGCCGACCACCGCGCCGACGATGCCAAGCGCGGCGACGATCGCGAGCGANGATGCGTCGAGCAGCAACTAGTCGCGCGGCACGGGCCGGGGGCGGCCGGCGCCGTCGATGGCGACGTACGTGAGCGTGGCCTCGGTAACCTTCACCACCGTCGGCTCGGAAGGCCGGCGCTCGGCGTAGACCTCGACCTTCACCGTGACCGAAGTGCTGCCGATGCGCACGAGGTCGACGTAGAACGAGAGCAGGTCGCCGATGTGCACCGGCTGCTTGAAGACGAACTCCTTCACCGCCACGGTGGCGATGCGGCCGCGCGCGATGCGCCCGGCCATCGTGCCGCCGGCGATGTCGACCTGCGACATGATCCAGCCGCCGAAAATGTCGCCGTTCTGGTTCGCGTCCGCCGGCATCGGCATCACGCGCAGCGCCGGCTGTTTACCTTCGGGGAGCCTTTCAGTGGCTGGCGGGAGCTTTTCCATGCTGCACAAAATGGAGCGGTCCGCCGCGGAAGGGGGCGAAGCCGGTGCCGAAGATGAGGCCGGCGTCGACGAGATCCGCGTCGGCGACGATGCCTTCCTGCAGCACGCGCTCGGCTTCCTTGAGATAAGGCTGGATCAGCTGGTCGACGAGCTCCGCACCGTATGCGTCCGGCTGGCCCTTCACGGCCTTGCCGTTCTGCCAGCGGTAAATGCCCTGGCCCGACTTCTTGCCGAGCTGGCCGGCGTCGACCTTGTTCTTCAGGATTTTCGGCACCTGTACGTTGCCGGCCGCCTTGGCGAGCGATTCACCGGCGTGCAGGCAGATGTCGAGGCCGACGGTGTCGGCGAGCTCGGCGGGCCCCATCGGCATGCCGAACGACTCCATGGCGGCATCGATGGTCTCGGGCTTCATGCCTTCGTCGATCAGGCGGAATGCGTTCTGCATGTAAGGACCGAGGACGCGGTTCACGAGGAAGCCCGGCGAATCCTTCACCGGCAGCGGCAGCTTGTCGATCGTGCGAACGAAGGCGGCCGCTTTTCGGGCGAGGTCGGGACGCGTCTGCGCCGATTGCACGACTTCCACGAGCTGCAGCAGCGGCACCGGGTTGAAGAAATGAATGCCGACCAGCCGGGAAGGGTCCTTCAGCCCGGTGGCGATATCGACGATCTTCAGGCTGGAGGTATTGGTCGCGAGGATGGCTGATGGCTTCGCCATCGCTTCCAGCTTGGCGAAAAGGTCGCGCTTCGCCTGCAGGTTCTCGAAGATCGCCTCGATGATCACGTCGGCCTGGCGGGCGCCGGCGCCCGAGACGTCGGGAATCAGTCGGTCGAGCGCGTCGCGCACGCGGCGCTCGTCGCGCAGGCGGCGCTTGAAGAGCTGCGCCGAGCGCTTGATCGCGGGCGCGAGGCGATCGGGCGCCGTGTCCTGCAGCGTGACGGTCAGGCCGCGCATCGCGCAGATGGCCGCGATGTCGCCGCCCATGACGCCCGCGCCGACGACGTGCACGTGGCGCACATCGACTTCGGCAACCTTGCCCTGCGCTTTGAGCCGCTCCTGCAGGAAGAAGATGCGAATCAGGTTGCCGGTAGTGGGGTGCGCGAAGAGCGACTCCACCGAGCACGAGGGATCGCTCGAGGCGGCGAAAGGATCGCCGTCGTACTTCTGCCAGAGCTCGAGGATCGCGTAAGGCGCGGGATAGTGCTCGCGCCGCGCGCGCTTCGCGACCTGCTTGCGCGCCTGGCTGACGACAACGCCCTTCAGCGGGCCGGCCATCAGCCGGTTCAGGAGGCTCAGCTGCGGACGAGGCCGCGCCTCGAGCGTGACCATGCGCGCCGTGTTCTCGAGGATGCGCAGCGGCACGGCCTGGTCGACGAGGCCGATGCGCTTCGCGCGCTTGGCATCGACCGACTTGCCGGTGAGGATCATGTCGAACGCGGCCGCCGGGCCGACGAGCTTGGGCAGCCACTGCACACCGTGCCATGCCGGCATGATGCCGAGCATCACTTCGGGGAGCGCGAACCGGGTTTTCGGGTCATCCAATGCAACCCGGTACTGGCAGGCGAGCGCCAGCTCCACGCCGCCGCCCATGCAAAAGCCATTCACCATCGCGGTCGTGGGGAAGGGCAGCTCGTGCAGCTCCTGGAATACATCCCAGCCGAGCTTCACGAACGCCATTGCTTCCTGCGGCGACTGGAAGCGCGTGAACGCCTCGACGTCGGCGCCGGCGATGAAGTTCTCCTTCGCCGAGCGGATGATGAGGCCGCGCGGCCGTTCGGCGCCGATGGCGCGCAGCGCGTTGCGCAGCTCTTCGAGCGCCTGGCGCGAGAACGTGTTGGTCGACTCGCCCTGCTTGTCGAAGGTGAGCCAGACGAGATTCTCGCGGTCCTTCTCCCAGCGCCAATGCTTCGCCAGGACCTGCGGATCGACTCGCTCCATCAGAGGGCCTCCACCAGCATCGCGCCGCCAAGGCCGCCGCCGATGCAGATGCTGGCCATTCCCTTTTTCTTACCGGTGCGCTTCAGCGTCTTCAGAAGATGCAGCACGAT